>Ga0157380_10000026_pt1 | contig 106290 bp, 75 predicted proteins | sample S35metaG_FD_119757 | JGI IMG/M metagenome (GOLD analysis project Ga0157380, IMG submission 119757) | Switchgrass rhizosphere microbial communities from Kellogg Biological Station, Michigan, USA - S3-5 metaG | ecosystem: Host-associated > Plants > Roots > Rhizosphere > Soil | place: USA...
ATCCGTTCACCACCATCATGCCATCATCGCCCGTGCCCAGCAGGTCCATGTTGATCAGGAAACGGATCTGTGATAGGGGGAATAATGGTTTTTCAGTATAATAGTATGATCCGATCAAACCCGCTTCCTCTCCCGCAAAGGCAATAAAAGCAATGGATACGGGAGGTTTGTTTTCTGGTTTTGAATAATATTTCACCAGGTTGAGCAGCATAGAAATACCGCTTGCATTATCGTTGGCACCGGGGAAGTATGCTTCTTTTCCCATACGGCCCAGGTGATCATAGTGCGCTGAGAACACAATGAAAGTTTCCGGTTCTTTACTTCCTTTCACCACACTGATCACATTTTGTGTTGCATGCTCTTTCACCATTTTCGCCTGCAGGTTGATCTTGATTTTATCAGCACCAGCCGGAACTGATTGCTGCAATATGTGAATCACAGGAAAAGGAAGCTGATCAGTCGAAACACCCCACGTAAGCTTTTTTTCTTCTATTATCAGCAGGCCTTTGGCGCCAAGAATATTTTTTTTCCAGGCATTGAGCGATTCGCCTACTTCCTTTGTGATGGCTTTGGATTTATCAATCATCACAAATTTATTTTTTATCAGCTTGGGGTCGGTTTGCGCCGGAGGTGTTTCCACGTATACAATGCCGTAGCTTCCTTTTACAGGAGCACTTGCAGGATCAGTAATATAATCTGCTCCTGCTTTCAACGGTTTGTCGTTGATCATCAGCTCCATGGCGTCAGGAAAAGTATTGACCGGAAACTGAAGCGGCTGGAAATATCCGGCAGTAAGCGAATCAGTTTTGAATTTCCTGAATTCTTCTGCGATGAATAAAGCTGCTTTCCTGTCACCGCCATTGATATAACCCCTTCCCTCAAAATAGGGTGAGGTAAGCGTATCTACAATTTGTTTTGCGTATGGCAGATCCTGTGCCTTTACCAGGAAAGGATAAAGTAAAAAAACGACAACCAGGCGCCTGATCATGTTATTGGGCATCTCTTTTAACCTATTAATTGCAGCATTTTTGCCGGATTCAAATTGTTTTATTTTAGAAAATTTACTTTCTGTATTAATTCAAGGGTGCCTTTAGAAACCTTCTTAGACAAGGCGCGCAAAATTTTTAAAACCGGAGTAGAGGCGCCATGCATGGTGCCTCTACTCCTAATGCGTAAATGAGGATTTTAAAAATGTCGCGCAACGCAGTATAAGAGGTTTATAGAGGTGCCCTATTTCATAAACCTTCTTTCAATCAGATCGGTGAGGTCAAGATAGGATTTGTTGTTTTCCTGCCAGCCATACTTTGGTGCAAGCTGTTCCTTAAAAATTACCATGGCTTCGCTGAGACCGCCCGACTGGTTAAGCATGTCAATGGCCTTATTATAATTGTTCAGATCGCCATCAAACAATTCATTGATCAGTGAAAACCGTTCATTGATGCCGATTGACTTTTTCAGGTCCTCCACAGGTTTTTTCTGCAACTTTTTGCCAAGGCTGGAATCAGTCTGACCTTTTGAAATTTTATCGCGTAGCGTGGGCTGCTCCGAAAACTGATCAGCAACAGTGGTAACTGAATCAAACAGTCCCATCGTTTGCACGGTCATTTTTTTGGTTGATGCAGGCTTTATTTCTTCCACAATTACGGTTTCTTTTTCCATGATTGTTTCCTGCATGCTCGCTGCAGCAGGTGCAGGCGCTGACTCAACCGGCAATATTAATGCATCTTGTCTTGTTTCATTGCTGATCTCTGCTACAGCTGGTGCGGGCTCAGGCTCAGCAGGTGTCTTTAATTCAACGGCTGCTTTCGCCGGCGCTTCAGCGATTTCCTTTTTTTCTTCCGCCACGGCTGTTGCCTGCGCTACAAATGAAGGTCTTACCACAAATGAAACAATGGGGTTCTTTTCCTTGGTTATGAGTGGCTCGCTGTTAATTTCAGTTTTTGCCAATTCCTGTTTTGGTGCTGATGTTTCGGCAGGCACCGGTGCATCAGGAATGATAACAGGGCTTTTTCTTTCCGCTTCGGACCGGCTGCTTATTCTTTTCAGATGACTGATCTGCTCATACAGCTTTGCGATATTGGAAAGGATGATGTCAAGCTCAATCAGCGGGATATTCCCTTTGCTGCTGCTGATGTGCTGGTACTGCTCTGAAACTGTTTCAATAAGCGATGTTATCTCTGTGTTGATATGGTCCCGGTTCATTTAATTAATTTAACTGATACAAACTGGCTGAAACAGCATTTTATTATACTTTTGTCGCTCATTTGGAATCAAAAAAGCATTCAAACCTACATGATTTTGAGTAAATCTCAAATACGTGTTGACAAATAAACAAAACCTTACAGTTTCACCGGATCCGGCCGGTAAATCATACAACAGCGCATGTTTCTCGAGAACCTTCAGGCGAAAAAAAATACAAAAGGCTGGATAGAAGTGATTTGCGGCTCGATGTTTTCCGGCAAAACGGAAGAGCTTATCCGCAGGCTGAAACGGGCAGGCATTGCCAGGCAGCGGGTTGAAATTTTTAAGCCGATCGTGGATAAGCGTTATCATGAAACGGAAATCGTTTCCCATGATGCCAATTCCATCAAGTCCACACCCGTGCCTTCATCGGCCAACATCCTGCTGATGTGCAACGACGTGGATGTGGTTGGCATTGATGAGGCCCAGTTTTTTGATGCGGGTCTGCCCGATGTTTGCGAACAGCTTGCCGTGCAGGGCATCAGGGTCATCATTGCGGGGCTTGATATGGATTTCAAGGGGAAGCCTTTCGGACCGATGCCACAGCTGCTGGCTGTTGCTGAATACATCACCAAGGTTCATGCGATCTGCATCAACTGCGGCGACCTGGCACATAATTCATTCCGTACCGTTTCAGGTGATGCACTGGTGATGCTTGGTGAAAAAGAAAGCTACGTTCCGCTGTGCAGGGATTGTTACAACAAAATGACTGACAGGCAAAAGCAACCCTCCTGAATTTCATATATGCCATGCGTTAACAGAAAGTACAACTGACAGAAACAATTGGAAAAAAAGTTTTATACGCTCTCGCAGATTGCCGGCATGATGAACGGAAAATTGTTTTTACGTTCACAGCAGGATCCTGAAATCCATCAACTGGTCACCGACAGCCGCAAAGTCACTTCACCTGAAAGCTCCCTGTTTATTGCCATCCAGGGCGATCGCAGGAACGGGCATGAATTTATTTCGCAGCTTGTTTCAACGGATGTGGCTTGCTTTGTGATCTCACAGGAAAAATTCACGGAAACATTCCCTACTGCAAACTTCATTCTTGTTGACGACACGCTGCAGGCCATGCAACAGCTGGTGGCGGAACACCGTAAACAATTCGACATCCCGGTGATCGGCATCACCGGCAGCAACGGCAAGACCATCGTCAAGGAATGGCTTTACCAGCTCCTTCGCGACGACTACCACATTGTGAGAAGTCCAAAGAGCTACAATTCACAGATAGGGGTACCGTTATCGGTCTGGCAGATGTCGGCTGATGATACCCTGGCCATCTTTGAAGCGGGCATTTCCATGCCGGATGAAATGGCAGGGCTTGAAAAGATCATTCGTCCCTCTCTTGGAATATTCACCAACATCGGTCAGGCGCATGATGAAAACTTCAGCTCCTTAAAGCAGAAAACAGAAGAAAAGCTCAGGCTTTTTTCAGAAGCGCAGACACTCATCTACTGCAGGGATTATATTGGTATAACGGAATGCATAAATGAAGCCGGCTTCCTTTCCCGTTCGCTCGCCCTCTTTACCTGGTCGAGGAAGCTGAAATCCGATCTGCAGATCGGCCGGATTTCCCGGGAAACCCATGAAACCGAAATCCAGGCTGTTTACCAAAACAATTTCATCTCCATCCGGATTCCTTTTACCGATGAGGCCTCCACCGAAAATGCCATCCACTGCTGGGCAACCATGCTGCACCTGGGCTTCAGCCAGGATGTGATCAGGGAACGGATGGAAATTCTCAGCCCTGTTGCCATGCGGCTTGAAATGAAAGAAGGGATCAACAATACCTCCATCATCAACGACAGCTATAACTCCGACATCGGCTCGCTGACCATTGCCCTTGATTTTCTCAACCAGCAAAAACAATATGCAAGCCGCACCGTCATTCTGTCCGACATCCTGCAGAGCGGTAAAAGCGAACAGGCGCTTTATCAGGAAGTAGGAGCCTTGCTTCATAAAAAAGGAATACGAAAGCTCATTGGCATCGGACCTGCCATATCACGGCAGCAGGACGCTTTTGATATGGAAAAACATTTCTATCCTTCCACTGATGATTTCCTGCGTGACTACAACACATCGCGTTTCCAGGAGGAAACCGTGCTGCTGAAAGGCGCCAGGCCGTTCGGTTTTGAAAGGATCAGCAGGACCCTGCAGCAAAAAGCGCATGAAACCGTGCTGGAGATCAACCTCAACGCCCTCGTATATAACCTCAATTATTACCGTTCGAGGCTGAATCAAAATACAAAAGTCATGGCCATGGTAAAGGCCTTGTCATATGGCAGCGGCAGCTATGAAATAGCAAGCGTGCTGCAGTTTCACCAGGTGGATTACCTGGCGGTTGCTTATGCTGATGAAGGTGTGGAATTAAGGAAATCCGGAATTACTTTGCCAGTCATGGTGATGAATCCCGAAGAGCAGAGCTTCGATTCGATGATCGATTACAGGCTGGAGCCTGAGATTTACAGCTTCAGGATCCTGAAAAGTTTCAGTGAAGCCGTTAAGAGAAAGGCCTTGCAGGATGCACAGCCTTTTGCCATTCACATTAAGCTGGATACAGGCATGCGGAGGCTGGGATTTGAAGAAGATGACATCAGCCAGCTGATCGTTCGAATTAAAAACAACAGGATGCTGCGGATTGTATCTGTCTTTTCACACCTGGCAGCAAGTGATGAACAAACGCATGACGGGTTCACAAAGCTGCAGACCGAACGGTTCAATTCCATGAGCGATCAGATTGTTGAACACTTCAAGGGACCCATTTTGAAACACCTGCTCAATTCAGCAGGTATTATCCGTTTTCCCGAAGCGCAGTTTGATATGGTCAGGCTGGGAATCGGTCTTCATGGAATTGCCGCAGGACCGCAGGAGCAGCGACAGATGCAAACGGTGGCCACTCTAAAAACAACCATTTCGCAGATCAAAGGAGTGAAAGCTTCAGAGAGCATCGGTTACAGCCGCAAAGCGATTGCTGCAAAAGATATGGTGATTGGAATCGTGGGCATTGGCTATGCCGACGGCCTGAACAGGAAGCTTGGAAATGGCGTGGGGAAAATGCTTGTCAATGGTCACCTTGCACCGATCGTTGGAAATGTCTGCATGGATATGTGCATGCTGGATTTAACCGACATTCCTGCCAAAGAAGGAAATGAAGTGCTGGTATTCGGACAGGAGCTGCCCGTATATGAAATGGCGCGGCTGCTCGACACCATCCCCTATGAAATCCTGACCAACGTTTCGCAAAGGGTCAAGCGGGTTTATTTTCACGAATGATTTTTTGCTTATCCTGATCAGCTGGCCACCATCACTTTAATCTTGGTGCCGGGCTTCAGATCGCTGGAGCTTTTTATTTTATTGAAAAGTTTCAATTGCTGAATGGTGACTCCGTCATAGCGTTTTGCAATGGAAACCAGCGTATCTCCCTTTTGGACCAAATGATAAATGTAACGGGTTGGCTGCTGCTTTTTTTCTGCAACAGGGGCTGCTTTGGCCGGTTTCGGTGTAGTATCATTGGCAGGCTGCACCTGTACTCCCGCTGCTGAATCGGATTCTGCTGCTGCCAGGTTTGTTTCAACCGGATCAGGCTCTACGGGCATCTTAGGACCTTCCTTTACTTTGACCAGCGCAAATACCCTGAGTTTCTGCCCGGCACGGAGCTTGGAGCTTTTCAGGTTATTCATTTTTTTGATCTCTGCAATGGAACAGTTGTAACGGTCCGAAATTTCAGTGATGGTCTCACCACGCTGAACAGTATGTGTTTTCTTTACCTGCTTAAAAACCATTTCTCCCGGTGCCAGCGAATTATCAACGATTGCCTTCGATTTGCTGTCAGTTTCAAATGCCAGCATGGGTGGAGGCAGGCTGGTGTCGGCTTTAAAAATGATGCTTTCCTGCGATACAAATGAATACACTTTGTTGGCTGGCAAACGCAGACTGAAAGGTTCTTCCATATCAGGAATGTAACGCTTCTTGGCTATCGGATTCAGGTAGGCAAGCACATCTTCAGGCACATCAATGGCCTTTGAAATGGCAGCGAAGGTTGCAGCCTTATGCACCACCACGGTGTCCACATCATAATAAGAAAACTCGGGAGAAACAGGGAAGAGGTTGTGCTCCCTGGAATTATTCATCAGATAACAAACTGCAATAAATGCAGGAACGTAGCCCCTGGTCTCTGCTGGAAGGTAACGGCAGATCTCCCAGAAATTTGTTTTGCCGCCCGACCGGTTGATTGCACGGTTTACATTTCCCGGTCCGCAGTTATAGGATGCAATCACCAGCAGCCAGTCGCCGTAAATGGCATACATGTCTTTAAAATACTTACATGCAGCAACGGTCGACTTATACGGATCCTTCCTTTCATCAATATACGAAGTTACTTTTAAATCATACAGCTTGCCGGTATTGAACATGAACTGCCAGATGCCTGTTGCGCCCATCGGTGAAACCGCCAGCGGATTCAGCGCCGATTCAACCACGGAAAGATATTTGAATTCCAGCGGCAGTCCTTCCCGGTCGAGCACTTCTTCAAACATGGGGAAGTAGAGGTTTGCAAGTCCCATCACCCGTGCTGTCAGCTCACGCTTGCGCACTGCATACAGGTCGATATAATTTTTAACTGACTGGTTATACGAAAGCGGGATCGGTGTGATGATCTTTGACATCCGTCTCCTGTAATCATCATCTGAAAAAGACGGGATATTAAAACCGGTGACGTTATCCTTTTGCGTATGCTGATCATTTAAATAGCTGAACCTGATAACATGGTTGATGGTCACCAGGCTGTCGAGCATGGCAGCAATGGGGTCGTTCGCAGCAATGGGCTCACATCCTGCTTCCGTTTTGGTTTGCGAGGATGCGTTCCTTCCTGTTAACACACACAATAAAAGAATAGAGCAGATCTTAATGTATCTCATGGTCCGCCTGATTGTAAAATAAATTAATGGATTGGCGTTATGCCGGCAAATTTAAAAAAATTATACGGCTTAAATTACCGATTTTTTTCACCAATAAACGCTAATTTATCCCTTAATTTTACAATTGTAAGAAAAAGGGTGTTAAAAAAAGGAATTTCTGCCCGCTTTTCAAAAGATGAGGATAACATTCCACACAAGGCAATACACCGCAAAAAAATAAACCGCACACTGAATGCGCGGGAAAAAACAGGAAATAAAACCGGAAAATTATTTGAAGACCTTGATATGATCGAATTCCTTTTTCTTATAAAAATATTTCAGAACAAAAGGAATAAAGCTCAGTGAAATGGCCATGCCGCAGATCACGATAAGCAGCAGGAGGCTGCTGATGTTTCTCAATGCAAGCGCGAGAAGGATGAAACCGATATTGGTAAGATAAAGCGTAATGGATACTTCACGGTGTGAAAGGCCGAGGTCGAGCAGCAGGTGATGCATATGATTGCGGTCGGCCCTGAATGGCGACCGTCCGTGCGCTGCCCTCACAAGGAAGATCCGAAGGGTATCAAACAGGGGGATGATGAGGATGGCAATGGCCATGGCCGGGCTGCTCCTGAATGGAAATGCATAGGGAGGAGAAACAAAGCTCAGGTTGATAAAATTAATGGCAAGCACGGAGAGGATGAGTCCAACAATGAGGGACCCGGTGTCGCCCATGAAAATATTTGCCGGGGAGAAATTGTATACGAGGAATGCCAGCAGCGAGCTGAATAATGAAAAGGCGAGGATGCATAAGGCAATCTGGTTGTAGTTATAAAACCAGAGCCCGAAGGTAAAGGAGGCAATAGAGCCGATTCCTGCAGCCAGGCCGTCGATTCCGTCGATAAGATTAAAGGCATTGATGATCACCAGCATGGTAAACAGCGAGAAGACCACGCTGAACCAGTACGGAATTTCGTATATGCCGAAGATGCCGCAAAGGCTGTCGATACGTACATTTCCAAAAAGCACAATGATCAGTGCGGCCATGATCTGCCCGATAAGCTTTTTCCTGGCTGAAAGATCTACGATATCATCTTTGATCCCGATAAAGAACATCACAATGATGGCTGCGATGATGTATTGCGTGGAAGGATAGTTGAGCCCTGCCGACCAGAACGTAAATGAAAATAAAACGCCTGCAAAGATAGCAAGTCCGCCAAGCGTGGGTATGCTTGACTTGTGCGATTTTCGCTCACCGGGTTCATCATACAGGTTCTTGATCACAGCTACCTTGATGATCGAGGGGATGGCCAGGAACGTAATGATGAAGGAAGTAATGCAGCCGAAAGTAATATTGTTCATTAAAATCAGGTAGTGCGCAAATGTAATCCGGAAATACGTTTAAACCCCGTATTTTTTGTTATGATATAATTAAGATAGGTAAATGCGCTTCTTTTTGCAGGGAAGCGAGCATTTGGAGCTAACTGTTGTAACACGGTCCAGCGTTTAGCTCCATACAATTCCGTGACAAGTTACAACGCTAAAGCTCAAAAGTCAAGCCGAATGAATAAAATATTTAAAAATCAAAATAACGGTTGGTCAGTGCTGTCCTGATGCCAAAATAAACCAGCATGCTGTTGCTTTTTCCATTTATGTTGGATGTCTGCCTTGCGGATACACCTCCTTCTATACGCAGGTTTGTGGAAGGATTTACCAGGTATCCCAGTCGCAGTTCGGCAAAGAATTGCTTTGTTTCAAGGCCCTGGCCCACCCAGTTCCCGTATTCATTTGGATGGGTCTGATAGTCGAGGAATATGTTCTGACCCTGGTTTACGATGTTGCCGCTTGTGTCTCTGGTATCATATCCTACCAAAGCATAGATCGCTTTTGCCATCACATAAACATTGGAGATGTTATAATCCACGATGCCCAGTATCTCATAGAAATTGGCTCCCAGCGGGTGCGCCAGCGGCTGATTGTAGTGTGCGTAATTGGTAAGCGTGCTCCTGTGCTGGTACGTATACGGCCTTGCATAATTGAACTCACCGGTAAGCTGCAGCTGGTTAATGCGGAACAGGTTAAAGCATTTAAAGCCGAGCTGAAAGGCCTGCTTGTTGCCCCACCAGCCGCTTCCGGCCTTCACTTCATTGATCTGGAATTCATCCAATAGCAGCTGACCGTAAAGCAGGTTATGGCTGTTTATTTTGAATTTCGCAGTAAAACCCATCAGTGCATTGTCGGCCGATCCAAGGGAATATTCAACAGGTCTCAGGAAAATAATCGGATTCAGATAGCTGATGTCGTAACCGCCCGGACGTGTGGTGTCACCACCCCAGATGATGCCCTCAAAGAAGCCAAAGTTAAAGCGTTTGCCGATATCCAGGTCCAGGTAATGGAAGGTGCCGTATTTCTTTTTGAATGCAATATCCTGGCTGGCGCGATTGGTATCAAGGTCCTGGAATACCGTGTAAATCACGGTATACTTGATCTTCCAGATGTCGGTGTTAATTTTCAGATATGGGTAATTGAATGCATTATCTGATAAAAGCATGGAACGGTAACCGTCACCGATGAAGTTTTTATCAATGCCAAACTGGAAATTGAAATATTTTTTAAGTGAATAGGAAATGGAAGCAGAAGCAATGTTGTAATCGAAATTCCCATATTCCTTTTTTGGTCTTGCTCCCCCCGGAACCACCCAGGAGTCCCGGATCATGGAATCAACGTACATGGGAAATTTACTCTGGCTTTCCATAAAAGCAGTGGAAAAGGAAAACCGCTGTCCGATTTCACCCGATATCCACAGTCCCCTGGAATTGATGAATACATTGCGGTCATCTTCGAAGTCCATGCCACCGGTAAATTCAAATATGGGGTCGAGGTAAAAAACATAATCATCTTTTTTTACCCGCAGGAGGTGTTCCTTCCGCAGCTTGCGCCCGACGAGCGTGTTGTTGAACTTATTGTCCCTGACATGTGCGCTGCTTAATGAATCATAATTGGCAACCTTTTCAATGAGGCTGCTGATGTAAGGCTTTACTGAGGTGTGAAAATCGGAGTTCCTGGAATTCAGGTACATTTCATACCGCTGGTGTATTTCGCGGTTCAGTGGTATGTATGATTCCTGAGCCTGTACACCGGCTGATACGAGCAGGACAGCCGCCAGGAAATAGTGGATTGTTTTTTTCATATATGAATAGCCGTTATCATCTGCTTCCTGTAAGCGTCTTTAAAAAAGCCTGTCTTTCCAGCTTCTGGGAGTTTTATCATTAAGTATTTCAATGTCCAGGTGATATTTGAACGGCCGCACACCGCGCTTCCTGATATAATCGATCATCTCCGAAAGCCCTTTTTCAAGCGGATATTTTGTCTGGTACTGGAGGAGCTTCCTGGCCTTGTCGGCCGAACAGCTGGCCAGCTTCACTTCCATGGGACGGTCGGGCAGATAAACCGGCTTCAGCTTGAAATTGAGCAGCCGGGCGATGACTGCGGCCAGCTCATTGATGGTGACGAATTCTTCATCCGGGCCGATATTGATGATTTCACCAAGGACATTATCTGCAAAAGCAATCTTTTCAAGACAATCCACCACATCCTGGATAAAGCTGAAGCTTCGCTTTTGCTCACCGTCCCCGTATATGATCGGCTGTCGGCCCTGCAGCATCATATTGATCATGATGGCAGCCACATTCCGGAATGGATCGTCATATTTCTGGCGCTGGCCTATGATGTTATGCGGAACGGCAATGACATAATCAAGGCCATGAACACCGCTCAGGTGCCGGAGCGTCAGTTCTGATGCATATTTTGCGATACCGTAAGGGTCCACCGGATTACAGACCATGTCTTCCGTAAACGGCACCTTTTCCTGGTAACCGTAGCGGGCCATGCTGGAACAAAACACAAACCGCTTAACCTTATTTTCAATCGCAGCACTTAGCAGCGACATGGTGATCTGGTAGGTGTTTTCAGTAACCAGGTGTGGAGAAAAAACAGAAAGTCCTTCATAGGCCGTGGAAGCGCAGTGGTAAACCACATCGGCTCCTTTGGTGATCTTGGCCATGGAGTTGCGGTATTTGCAGTCGTAGGTATAAAATTCCACACCTGGATTTACATTATCCTCATAGCCTCCCAATAAATTATCAGTACCGACAACCTGGTGCCCCTGTGCCAGCAGCCTGTCAGCCAGGTGGCTACCTAAAAATCCGGCTACTCCGGAAATGAATATTTTCATTCTTATTCGTTGGTTTTTAATGTGTCAGCGCCGGCCCATGCCGGAAACCTTATACCTTTTTTTGTTACAGGCTAAAAATACACTTTGTAATGATTTGGCCGGTTACAGCCTTTATTTTTTTTAACAAAGTTTTCTACCATGACCCTCCTGCAGAATTATTTGAGGCAGGGGACCTGTATACTGAAACTAATTTCGCTGGCTTCGTAAAAGTCCACCGTATGATTATGATTTATCTTCCGGAAAGGGTAAATAGTCCGGAGAATCATGATTATACGCTTTTAACCCGCTTCACCCATTGAAAGTATGACAGGATCCTTTATTACATGTTTTGCCCGGGGGGCTGCATTGCGCACGCTGCTGCCCCTTTTGCTGATCTTCCCGGCTGCAGGCATGCAAACGGAAGATGAAGATACCGTCAAGGGCATGTTCATCTACAACTTCACCCGGTACATCGACTGGTCAGGGACCTATACCGGCTCCAATTTCATCATTGCAGTTTACGGCAGGTCAGGAGTGACCAAAAGCCTGCAGCAGATTACGGCAAACAAAAAAGTCAACGGCCGGCCAGTCGTCATCAGGACCGTTGGCGCAGCCACGGAAGCTGCCGACAGCAAGATCATCTTCATCCCCAAAACCAACAGCGTTGCACTGCGGGAGGTAATTGAAAAGCTGGGTTCGAAAGGGATCCTCATCGTTACCGAAGACAAGGATCTTGCGCTGAAAGGTTCCTGCATCAACCTGATTAAGGATGATGGTAAAATAAAATTTGAATTAAACGAAAACGCCGCACGACGCGACGGATTAAAAATAGCAAGCCAGCTTGAATCACTGGCCATACGTATAAGATAATGCTGAATTTTTTAAGGAAGCACACCAATTCGCTTAAGATGGACAAAAAGATCTATCTGGTCTTTGCCATTGTTGTATTAATTGCTGTTTCCAATGCCATTATCAGCGCTGTTACCATTCGCAACAGCAAAAAAATCGTATATAACATTTCGTTAATCACCAATCCCACGCTTGAAAAGCTGGAAGAGATGAACCTGCTGGTAACGCGATCCAGGATGCTTGTCACCAACTGGGTTTATCTGCCGGGCAACCAGCGCGACAAGGACAGCCTGATGACACTTAATTACCATGTCTATCCGCGTGTGAAATCGGCGCTTGCTCACCTGAGCGGGAAATGGAATTCGCCTTCAGGCAAGGAAAGAATGAACCGGCTTTTCCGCGACTATGAGGACCTGGCCGTATACGAAAGAAAGATCACCGGCACCCTGGTCACCTTTGATGACTACCAGGACCCGATGAAAAAATTTACGGCGGAAGAGCTTATTGAAACGGAAATCATTCCACGGTCCAACGACATCATGTTCCAGCTTAAGCAGCTGACCACTGAGAAAAAAGCTGAAGCCGCCCTGATGCAGGACCGCATGATCGAGTCCTATTATTATCTGCTGGTGATGGTGCTTGGTCTTGCCGTTATTATTGTTGTCTCTGTGGTGATGGCAGGAGGATATATGATCGGTAAAGTGATCGTGCCGATCATGAAGATCAGGGAAGTGGTGCTGCAGATCAGCAAGGGAGAGCTGCCCGATTTTAACCTGAGATTCAGCTACAATGCCCTGGGTGAAATGTCGTATGCCATCAGGCAGCTTATCAACGGGCTTCGCCGTATTGCACACTTTGCCGGTGAAATCGGTAAAGGGAACCTGAATACGGGATTCGAGCCTTTAAGTGATAAAGACGTTTTCGGAAGCGCACTGCTGGAAATGAGAAACCGCCTGGCTGCAGTGGCAGAGTCTGATAATGCAAGGAACTGGAAAAACCAGGGTATGGCCAACCTCAGCCTGTTGCTGCATAAAAATGCACAGGATTTACAGCTGTTTTGTCAGGAGATTATTTCAGCGATTGTTTCGTACTCTGATGCACAGCAGGGAGCCATTTACCTGGTGGATGAAACAGACGGCGCTTCGTCCATACAGCTTGCAGGATATTACGGATTCCATAACAGGATGGTCAGGGAGCAGCTGGAAATGAAAGAAGGACTGGTAGGGCAGGCCATATCGGGCAATTCAAAAATTTATGTGCCGCGCATATCCAATGCTGACTACACGGTTGAAAGCGGACTGGTGAAAGCAGGTTCATGCGATGTCTTCATCGTACCTTTATATACCAGCGGAAAGGTGCTTGGAGCCATTGAAATTGTTTCCACCAGCGAGCTCACGCATGTGAAAATGGCCCTTATTGAAGAATTTGCATTACCACTTTCAGCGAATCTCTTCAGCATGAAGGCCAACTTCTTCACTAAAAAGCTGCTGGAAGCCTCACAGAAGCAAACCGAAGCGCTTGCAACACAAAAGCAGGAGCTCCGGCAGATCAATGATGAACTGATTTCACAGTCACAGCTGCTGAAGCTATCTGAAGAAGAGCTTAAACGTCAGCAGGAGGAGCTTAAAAATGCAAACTTTGAACTAAGGACCAAAGCCGTTTTGCTTGAAGAGAAAAATCTAACCATTGAAGAAGCACAGCAATCCATTGTATTTAAAGCAGAGCAGCTGGAACGGAGCAATAAATTCAAATCTGCTTTCCTGGCCAATATGTCGCATGAGCTGAGGACTCCTTTAAACAGCGTGCTGATCCTTGCCAAGCTGCTTGCCGACAACAGGGAAAAAAACCTCAACGAGAAGCAGACAGAATATGCGCGTGTGATTCATAAATCAGGATCTGATCTGCTCCTGCTGATCAACGATATACTTGACCTCTCGAAAATTGAATCCGGGAAAATTGAACTGAATACGGAAGAGATACAGTTGTCAGAACTGTTGAATGACCTGCAGAACCTGTTCAGGGAATTCGCCAATGAAAAAGGGATTCATTTCAGCGTGAAAGCATCAGCGGATGCACCTTTATCCATTCAGACTGACAGGATGAGACTTGATCAGGTATTAAAAAACCTTTTGTCAAACGCATTTAAATTCACACCGAAGGAAGGCACCGTCATGCTGGAAATAGCACCAGCCGGGTCTGACATTTCATTTAAAAACCAAAGGCTTTTTGCAGGAGAAAAAGTAATTTCCATTTCCATCAGCGATACAGGTATTGGCATTCCGCCTGAAAAACAGGAGCTGATCTTTGAGGCATTTAAACAGGCTGACGGATCTACGAGCAGGAAATACGGCGGAACGGGCCTTGGACTTGCCATCAGCAAGGAGCTTACGCAAATGCTCGGCGGTGATCTTGCAGTGTCGAGTGAAGAGGGGAAAGGCAGCACCTTTACCGTTCACCTCCCTGTTAAATTTATTCCCCCAGTGCCGGCTGAAACATGGGAGAGTCTTCAGCCATCCATTCAGGCTGCTTCCGCTGAAGCAAAAACCAGCATCCGTTCATACGAATGGCGCGTCAATGAAATATTTGATGACCGCACCAACCTCTCGCCCGATGATATCAGGATACTGATCGTTGAAGATGACCTGGCATTCAGCAAAACACTGATTGAACTTGCCCATCAGCAGGACCTTAAGGTTATCGCTGCCGTACAGGGCGATCTGGGCATACGCGATGCCATCGCCTACCGGCCCGATGCAATTATTCTCGATATGCAGCTGCCGGTGATGGACGGCTGGATGGTGCTGCAGAAATTAAAAGAGGATGATGCATTAAAAGAAATACCGGTGTACATCCTTTCAGGGATGGACAGGAAAAAGCTTGGAATTGAAATGGGCGCCACGGGCTACATCATGAAACCACCCAATATTGATGAGATCCGCGATGTATTTAAAAGTGTCATCAATTCAGCAAAACGAAGCATAAAAAAGGTTATGCTGGTTGAAAGCAGGAAGGAAGAAATGGAAAAAATTCTATCGGTCCTTCGTGAAAAAGAAAAAAACAGCAACATCCTGGCAGTGGAGGATCTGCAATCATGCATCAGCAATATGCAAATAGAACGCTATGACAGCATTATGATGCATGCGGCGCTTGTTGCAGAACCGGCCAATATGGAAATGGTGAAAGTGATAGAAGCGGCAAGCCAGCTTTCGGGAACGAAGCTGCGCGTATACGAAGATCATGAAATGCCCGGCAGCACCAGTCAGCAAATAGCGAGCGAAGTAAGCACACCAAAAGAGGCATGGACGGTCCCTCCTCCTGTTGAGCAACCGGCTCCTGTGATGAACCTGACCCCTGCAGCCCGTCCGGGCGACCAGGCAGAATTCCTTCACGGAGTTAAAGTGCTGATTGCTGATGATGACATGAGGAATATTTATGCCCTCATCAGCATCCTGGAAATTGAAGGTGCTGAAGTGATCTGTGCATGCGACGGGCAACAGGCGCTGGAGAAGCTGCGTGAATTCCCGGAAATAAGAATTGTACTTATGGATGTGATGATGCCGGGAATGGATGGCCTGGAGGCGATAGCAGCACTGCGTAAAAACAAGGAGTGGGATGCCATTCCCGTGATCGCCATCACGGCAAAGGCAATGGCTGGCGACAGGGAAAAATGCATGGCTTCAGGAGCTACCGATTACCTGAGCAAACCGATTCACACTGAATTGCTGCTCGACACCATCCGAATATGTATTGACCAGGAAAATAAATAACTGCTGACTTAAAGATCATGGACTCAAAAATAAGCGAAGTTTCTACAACCGTCCGACAATATACAAGCACCCTTCTGCTGGTGGATGACCGGCCTGAAAATCTGCTTACGCTGGAGTGTGTGCTGGAGGATGGCAACAGGAATTTTGTTCGGGCCACTTCCGGCAATGAAGCCCTGAAGATTGCCCTGCAGCAGCCCCTTACCCTGATCATGCTTGATATACAGATGCCTGATATGGACGGTCTTGAAACAGCACGACTGCTGCGGCTCAATCCGAGAACAAGACACATCCCCATTCTTTTCGTTTCGGCAATAAATCCTAAAGAAAAATATCCGCTTGACGGATTTGAACCCGGAACGGTCGACTTTCTTTTCAAGCCGCTCAACCTGGTTGATACCCGTTCTAAAGTAGCCAGCTTTGAAAACCTGTGGATGGTAAACCAGGAGCTTGCAGCGTTGAAAAAAACCAATGAAAAGCTGAGCAAGGACTTTGATCGTTTTGTTTACATGGTTTCACATGACCTGAAAACCCCGTTGCGTGCAATGACCAATCTGGCTGGATGGATTGGCGAAGACCTGGCAGGAATGGATAATCCGAATGTAAAAGAGAACCTGTCACTGCTGAAAGAACGCGTAAGAAGAGTCAACCTCATGATTGAAGGCATTCTTGAATACTCGCGTGCAGGCCGGATCACCGAAACCCGTATAGAGACCGATACACGACAGCTTGTCTGCGGCATTTTTGAGTCGCTGCAACCTTCTGAAAATTTCACTTTAAACCTCCACGGGACATGGCCGGTCATTGCCATTGAGAAAATAAAGCTCGAAAAAATATTCCGGCACCTCATCCAGAATGCTTTTATGCATCATCACCAGGATTCCGGGCAAGTCACACTGGGCTGCTCACAGGAAAGCGGAAAGCTGGTTTTCTCCGTAACGGATGATGGCCCGGGCATTAAACCGATTCATTACCAGATGATTTTTGAAATGTTTCAAACCCTTCAACCCAAGGATGAGAAAAACAGCAGCGGAACTGGTTTGCCAATCGTTAAGAAGATCATCGAAGACCAGGGCGGCACCATCAGGGTAGCTCCAAATGAACCAGAAGGAGTGACTTTTATCTTTACCTGGCCCGTTGATGCCCCTGCATCAAATCAATCCGGTAAATAAACAATCCTTTTCGAATTTCGTTTATAGTGCATTGTATTGCGTCATTCAATTTTATTTAATTTTGCGCAATTAATTTATTTAAGGCTAATATGGGTTATTACGGAATTGTAATTGTTTTTATGCTGATTGGCATGTTGATCAGCTGGCAATTGAAAAATAAGATTAAAAAATATTCTCAGCAGGATATTGGATCCGGTCTGAGCGGCCGTGACATTGCATTGCGCATGTTGCAAGACCATGGAATCAACGATGTAAAAGTAATATCCGTGGAGGGACAGCTTACGGACCATTACAACCCGGCTGAAAAAACAGTCAACCTGAGTCATGATGTTTATTATGGCCGCAACGCAGCCGCTGCAGCTATTGCCGCTCATGAATGCGGACATGCCGTTCAGCATGCAACTGCCTACAGCATGCTGCAGTTCCGTTCAGCCATTGTGCCGATTGTGAACTTCAGCTCCATGTACATTCACTGGGTTTTGCTTGCCGGTATATTTACGGTCAATATCTTTCCAAGCCTTTTACTTTTGGGAATCGTCCTTTTTGCCGTCACAGCACTGTTCAGCATTGTTACCCTACCCGTGGAATTTGATGCAAGCAGGAGAGCGCTTGCCTGGCTCGATCGCTCACGCATAGCCAGTGCGCTTGAGCATAGCCAGGCAAAAGATGCGCTCTGGTGGGCCGCCATGACCTACGTGGTTGCTGCCATTTCAGCCATTGCTACCCTCCTTTATTATGTTTCCATTTACCTCAACAGGAGGTAACCGGTATTTTTTTTTCCTGCATGGGTTGCAACCCTGGCTTTTGATATGATCACATCATGTTGTGTGGCATGCTGTATAATATTTTATTCTGTTACATTTCAGCCTGATGTTGCCTGATCCCGATGCATGGACCGTGAAAAAAAATACAACCGCTTTACGCTTCCCAATAAAGCGTCATTGATTCACAGTGGCAGGCCGTACTTTGAGACATTGGTCCTTTTGATCGATTCGGCAAAGAAGGAGATCCATCTGCAGGTCTATATTTTTGAAGCTGATGAAACCGGCATTGTCATAAGGGATGCACTGATCCGGGCTGCCGGGCGCGGCGTTCAGGTTTTCCTGCTGCTTGACGGATTCGGCTCCGGCTCATTGCCATCCAGATTTATACACCATATGGATACGGCAGGAATTCATCTGCGTTGGTTCGGACCGCTGTTTTCAGGAATGCGGCTGCATCTGGGCCGGCGCATGCACTATAAAGTTTTCGTTGCCGACGGCCGGACCTCGCTGGTGGGGGGCATCAACATTGGCAACCGGTACAATGAATTGCATGGAAATCCTCCCTGGCTTGATTTTGCCGTGCTGTGTGAAGGTGAAATTGCATTCCGCCTGGAAGCGTTCTGTATAAAAAAATGGCGTGGATTCAGCTTGCCCGGCAGGCAAAAGGTAAAAAAGATGATGGACGGCCCTCCTGCACTTCCGGATAACACATGCCCTATACGTATCAGGGTCAACGACAGGCTTAGGAGAAAGGCAAGAATCGTATACAGCTACCGTGAAACAATCCGCAGGGCGAAGGAAGATATCGTTATCGTCGGCGCCTATTTTATTCCCGGCCGTACTTTTTCCCGGCTGATGAACAAGGCATCATCACGTGGTGTCAAGATCAGGCTCATTACCGGCACCCAGTCCGATGTCTGGCTGGCAAAATATGCACTGCGTTATTTATATTCCCGGCTGCTTCGCAGCAACATCGAAATTTATGAATACAAAAAGGCTCCTGTTCATGGCAAGGCAATTGTGGCCGACAGAAAATTCGTTTCCCTGGGATCATACGACCTGAACCAGCTAAGCACCTTTATTAACCTGGAGCTGAACCTGGATATCAACGACGACCGTTTTGCCGGGATCTTTCACGACGTGCTTGAAAAAATAATTAAAAACGACTGCATACTGGTAACAGCCGAAATGGTGAAGCAAAGACAGGACTATTTTACCATGTTCAAACAATGGCTGGCTTACCGCATCCTGCGTGTACTTTTTTTTATCACGCTTTTTGTTTCAAATAAGAATGGGAGTTGAAAATGGCCAGTGGAGAATGTATTAACCGGGTTATTTTTTTTATCTTTTTAAGAAAAGGATGCATTAATTTTTTCAACGGCTTTGCATCTTTTGATGATTGCTTCCCTGCAGCAATTGAAATACGCTAAAAAAATACCCCCATCACACATTCCATGAACTTCCCTGATCCGGAATTTCAATATTGTTGAAACCGGTAGCCAACAATCTTTCACGGTAACGTTGCTGGACAGCATAATCACCGTGAACCAGGAAAATCTTTTTTACTTTGCTTTTATCCTGGCAGGAAAGATAGCTGATCATTTCTTCATAGTCAGCGTGCGCACTATACGACGTGATCACCTCCACCGATGCTTTCACCTGGTATTCCTTTCCGAAGATCCGTACGCTGGGCTTATGAGCGACAAGATCACCACCGAGCGTTCCCGGAGGCGTATAGCCTACAATCAAAATGGTATTCCTGGCATCTTCAATGTTGTTCTTCACATGATGCTTGATGCGGCCCGCTTCAAGCATGCCTGATGCGGAGATGATCACGCAGGGTTCCTTTTTCTCGTTGAGCGCTTTGGAATCGGCTACATCACGGATGTAAAACAGCTTGTCAAAGCCGAACGGGTCCGGATCGGTTTTTATATGCTCCCTGATTTCACTGTTAAAGCATTCCGGATGCTTTCGCATAACGTCAGTTGCATTCGACGAAAGCGGGCTGTCGACATAAACATTAATTGGCGGAAGGAGTCCTTTATCAGAAAGCTTGTCAAGCACGTAAACAATTTCCTGCGTCCGGCCCAGGCTGAATGCGGGAATGATCACTTTTCCCTTTCTTTTTAAACAGGTATTCACTACCACGTCAAGCAACTTTTTCCTGGCATCCGTTTTTTCTTCGTGTAGCCGGTCACCATAGGTCGATTCAGCAATAATAAAATCCGATTGCGGAAACGGTTCTGGTGCCTTTAAAATTTCATCGTTGCTCCTGCCAATGTCGCCTGTAAAAAATAATGTTACAGGCTTTCCATTTTCCTTTATTTCAAGGTGGACACCTCCACTGCCCAGGATATGTCCTGAATCTGTAAACATAAAGGTGGCGTCTTTGCTTATGCCGGTCCGCTGGTTGTAAGGAACTTTTTTGAATAATTTCAAGCATGCCTTTACCTGGTCAATCGTATAGAGTGGTTTCAGCAGCGGCTGACCCCTGCCTCTTCTTTTTTTGTTCAGATACTCCGTATCATGCTCCTGGATAAATGCACTGTCGGTGAGCATGATTTCACAAAGATCATAGGTAGCAGGCGTACACCAGATGGTTTTTGAATAGCCCTGTCCAACCAGGTACGGAATAAGTCCTGCATGGTCCATGTGGGCATGCGACAGCACCATGCAATCCACTTTCACCGGATCAAATCCCAGGCGTCTGTTCAGCGTTTCATTGTCTGATCCTTTATTCTGAAACAGGCCGCAGTCGAGCAGGATGGTGGTTCCCGATACAGTGGTGATGAGGTGCTTGCTGCCTGTAACGGTCCGGGCTGCACCGAAGAATTGAATATTCATTCTATATTGCGATAAGTCGTTTTTGATTTTGGAGGAGTTTCACCTGATAAAAATCATTTGATTCTCCTTTCATCATCAGCCGCAAATTAAATCAAAAGCAGCTGATTTTTATTACTTTCGCTTCATGATTTTCGGAATCGATACAGATACCTCCAGGTATATTGCTTTGCTGGGTATCAGGGTGATCGCAGGAACCCTCTTTTTTGCCCAGGGTTACGACAAGCTCTTTGTGCTGGGGATAAGAAATGTTTATCAGCCGTTTGAGCAGCTGTTATCTCAGAAAAAAATCCCGACGGGTCTCCTCAAAACGGGGATCCTGATTTCATCCGTCATTGAGTTTATAGGCGGAATCATGCTGATGGCCGGCTTCATGCGCGATGCAGCCCTGGTGTTGCTGCTGGCTAATATGTGTTTTGTGGCGGTGGCGTTCAGCATGGTACGACCCATGTGGGACATGCAACATTATTTTCCGCGACTGGCCTTATTGCTTATTGTATTGTTGCTTCCGCCTGCATGGGATTTCTGGCGGATAGATTCTCTTTTACCATGAAAAAGTAACAGGGACGGTCCTGTTAAATGAGAAACTTAAATCTGGGATCAGGCTGTTTTTTCTTTCAGCGAACCGATCTGGTTATCCTTTTCGGAATATTTCATGTCTTTTACCAGCGGCCCCATGTTGCAGCTGCCTGTAAAGCTGGCACCGACCTCAACAATCAGTTTGGCGGTATAAATATCGCCGTTGATCTTGGCAGTTGATTTGAGAAAAAGCGTTTCGGTCACTGTCAGGTTTCCTTTTACGGTACCTGATACATCAGCATTCTGGCAGGTCACATTACCTTCCACAAGACCGGTGTTTCCGATAACTACTTTGGCTTTGGAATGAACGCCCCCGGTAATGGAACCATCAACCCGGATATCACCGTTTGAATTAACTTCCCCTTCAATGCCAGTTCCGGCCCCGATCAGGTTTATGGAAGCTGTAGGATGATCAGCATGGCGCACACCCTGGGTTTTTGAATTTGATTGACCGAACATGTTGTAATTTTTTGAAAATTAATCCTTTGATACTGAGTGCAAATATAAAATATTTATTAACAAAAAATTGTTAAAATGCACCCGGCCATTACAAACGTCAAAATTTTACTCCCTGCTGTAGTGTTGCCCGTAAAATGCCTGGTAACGCTGGACGTCTTTGTCCTTAAACAAAATGGCATAATTGGCAGCTGAAATAACGAACTGCCGGAAAGAGCCTTGTTCAATACCCGCAAAAACAGATCCGTCGGTCATAATTCCTGTAAAGTAGGTCAAAGCCTCATCAGCCGTAGGGAACGACCTCACGAGGACGAACTGGTTGGATGGGTCAAGCTGGGAGGCTGTAATGCTCAGCTCCATGGTGCTGAAATATTCCCTGTCGTAATCGGATATTTTAATTTTCAGCTTATTCTGATCCACTGATTTTCCGCTATACAGGAGCATAAAATAGTGCGCCGAATCAGCCTCATAGGTATATTCTGCCGGCCCCTGGACGGTATCAACAAGGGCCGGAGGTGGTCCCTGGGCATTGTATCCCTTCAGGTAATCGAGTATTTCCTGGGCCCGGATCTTCACGGAATCCTGGGGATAACGGATTACAATGTCATTCAGGGCTGCCACGAATTGTTCCACAGGCTGGGTCTTTCCTATGGCCATGGCTTTCAGCATGGCAAATTTGGGCGCCAGCTTATTGCCTGGAAAAAGGGTATCGGACATCGTTTTCCTTTCAATTACATCAGCATACTGTTTACGCTGATAGGCTTTATAGGTGTTTTCATAAAAAACCTGCAGGATCGCCGTTTTGTTCTGCTTTTCCTTGTAGTACTCCGGGTTCCTGATAATCTTGGCGTATTCCGAATCGCCGTATTTTTCCAGGATCAGGTTCTTATAATACTCCGATTTGGCTGTATCTTTCAGGGCTGCATACAACCGGCTCAGGTTATAATAAACGGCCACTTTATACTTGTTTTCAGGAAAGCGCTCCAGCAGCGTTTCAAAGGTTTTGGCCGATTCAGCATTATTCATCAGCTGTTCTTTGTAAATGATACCGAGGTTGTAGTACGCTTCAATGATCCTTACATCTGACTCCGCTTTCTTTTCAGGGCTTACGGGAAGCGCTTTCAGATATGCCTCTTTGCGGAGGGATGCTTTGAGCTGGGCTATGGAATCGTTATAGGCCTGGTTGTCTTCAATCACTGAGTCCTGTTCCATTTCTTCATCCGTACCGGACGACAGGTTAACCCGTGAGCTTCTTCGCCAGTTGTCTTCCAGCTTTCGGGTACCCCATTTTTTCAGAAATTCCGAATACCCAAAGCTGATCGCCGCTGAATTATACATATACCAGGATGACCCCTCCTGTTTGTTGTAGTTACCCTGCTGCTGCTTGTCCTGCCCGGCACTCTGAAATGCATTATTCTGTTCATTGATGATCTCATTCTGCTTTTCAAATTCCTCCTGCTCCTTTTGCCTTTCCATCGCTTCCTGTTCCCTAGTGATAATCGCATCAATCTTTGCCTCCCTGGCAGCCTCATCAAGCGATGCAATTCCCTGCAGGCTATCTTCTGCCGCAATTACATTGAGATATTTGATGAGCTTCGAAAGGCTGTTTTTCATATTCTCCACATCGGCATAATCTGGATAGTCTTCGGGCAGCAGGGTCATCGTGCTGTCATAATAGGCCTGTGCCATCTTATACTGTGTTTTCCTGAAATAAATTTGAGCGAGGTTCAGGTATGACAATGCTTTCTGACCGGTGTTACCCACGCTGGCGTCCAGTGATTTATTGAGGTAAGAGACCGCCTCATCATCATTTTTTTCTTTCTGTGAAATTCCTGCAAGGGCATAATAGATCTGATCGAGGTAATCGGCATTCTTGCTATCCCTCAGCATTTTTGTCAGCTGCTTTTTTACAGATGCCGCATCCAGGCTGTTCACATCAAACGATCTGGCCCGGTTTATTTTCGCATTAAAGGCCATTTCATAATCCGGATTCCCTTTTACCACCTTCTGATACATGGCGAATGCCTTTTCGTGCTCTCCTTTTTGCTGGTACAGCTGTGCAAGGATGTACGTATAGCGTATCCGTGATTGTTTCTTTTTGGTAGTGGCGATTGCCTTGATCAGCTCATTGATTGCATTGTCCGGCTCCTCTTTCTGAAGATAAAAATCAGCATATACGGCATGAAACAATCCCTGCAGGTTACGTGGAAGCTTCGGATCATTGTTCATGAAGTCAAGCAGGTATCCGGCATCCGGTGTTTTGGCAAGCTGCAGGTAACATTGCGAAAGCCAGATCAGTGCTTCGTAACGGCTGGGATCATCTTTCCATTCCGCAGCAACGTACTGGAATGTTTCCACTGCCGTCCAGAAATCATGTTTGTAAAACTGGGCCTTCCCGATCACCAGCCAGTTTTCATCAATCCACCTGCAATGCTCCTTCCGCTTTACATAAATGGAATGGCGCTGGATAACAATGGAACTTTTTTTAATCGCCTCATCCATGTCGGGAAATACAGACTTTGCCTGCTGATCATCGCCGTATTTAAAGATGGTAAGGGTCCTGTCGTAACGGTCTTTATGCGAATTGGCCAGCGCTTTGGCTCCGATATTCACTCTTTCACGCGCGTTGAAATAACCGTTGTAATGTGCCGTCAGGTTATGATAGCCCCGGCTCACCACATTATTTTTTTTTGTGGAGCAGGAGGCAAGCGATAAAACTGCAATAATAAAAAGAACAGCTTTCGACAGATTGGAATGTTTCAACACGGTGTTATTTCGGACAGATGGAAAGTAATAAACTTAAAACGAAGGAATTTAGTACATGATCTTCACATGACAAATATCGAAAAAAAAACCTATTTGACACAGGCCAGCAGGCTGATTTGCCAACAACAGGTCAAATTTGTCGGTTGCAGCACCGCAGATGGTCTTTAAAACGTGTTACATTCAGTATATTTGCCACCTGCTTTAAATACAGGTTTAAATTTTTTCAACAAATGATTCAGATGGTTCATGGCAGCTGAAAAGAAGGCTAATAAACGGATTTACAGGAAGCTTAGAAATAAATTCAGGCTTGTTGTGATGAATGATGAAACATTTGAAGAAAAAATTTCCATCCGTTTATCCCCTTTGAATGTTTTTGTTTCCATCGGATCAGTCCTGATCAGCCTGATCACTCTTATCATTTACATTATTGCATTTACGCCTTTGCGCGAATATATCCCCGGATATGCCGATGTGAGCATGAAGCGACGGCTCATTGCGCTGTCGCTGAAGGCTGACTCCCTGGCAAACCAGGTTCAAACCCAGGAAACTTACATGCATAATCTTGCAGGAGTGATGGAAGGAAAAGCCGGAAAAGACACCACCACTACCCAGCCTTCTTCCATAAGATATGACACCCTGCATGAATCGGGCATTTCAGAGGAGGACTCCATGTTGCGGACACGGATTGAATCCCGCGACCGGTTTGATCTTGCAATCAGTCCTCCGAAAGCTTTTTCATCGAGCATCAGCAGCTTTTATTTCTTTACTCCAGTAAAAGGAACCGTTACCAGTGCATTTGATCCCAGGCAAAAGCATTTTGGAGTGGATGTAGTGGCAACACCCGATGAAGCCATCAAGGCTACGCTGGACGGAACTGTTATTATGGCCGACTGGACCTCCGATGCAGGTTATGTAATCGGTGTGCAGCACAGCAACAACCTGTTTTCCATTTACAAGCACAACTCCGCATTGCTGAAGAGTCCGGGGAGTTTTGTGAAAGCCGGCGAAGTGATCGCTTTCATTGGCAATACGGGTGAGTTCACGTCGGGGCCGCATCTTCATTTTGAACTTTGGTATAACGGCAATCCGGTCAACCCCGAGGATTATATGCCATTCTGAAAAACAGCAGCAATTTATGGGCATCCGATCGGTCATCAGCAAGCCACTGGCAAAATACATCACAGGTAAAATTTACCGTGACCAGCAAAAAGGACCGGCGATCCAGCAATCCATCTTATTCACTCATCTCAAACGCGCCGCCTCCACAGTTTTCGGCAAGGATCACTATTTTGAAGATATTAAAACGCATGCTGACTATGCATCGCTGGTTCCGGTAAGGGACTACGAACAGTTCACTTCGTATATTGACCGGGTGAAGTCGGGATCCCATGATGTGCTCTGGCCGGGTCAGCCGATCTACCTTTCCAAAACGTCAGGCACCACTTCCGGAATCAAGTACATTCCGGTTACCCGCGATTCCATTCCGAATCATATCAATACGGCGCGAAATGCCCTGCTTGCCTATATTGCCGCAACCGGCAAATCTTCCTTTGCGGATGGTAAGATGATTTTTTTATCAGGAAGCCCTGAGCTCGAAATGACTGCAAACATCCCCACAGGAAGGCTTTCGGGTATTGTGAACCACCATGTTCCAGGTTACCTGCGTGGAAATCAGCTTCCATCCTATAAAACCAACTGCATCGCTGACTGGGAAGAAAAGCTGGATGCTATCGTAAATGAAACCATTGGCAAACGCATGACGCTCATCAGTGGAATACCTCCCTGGGTCCAGATGTATTTCGACAAACTGGTAATGAAAACCGGCATGCCTGTCAAGGATATTTTCCCCGACTTTTCACTTTTCGTATACGGAGGCGTTAACTATGCGCCATACAGGAGTCAGATCGAACGCACCATCGGAAAAAAAACCGACAGCGTGGAACTGTACCCTGCCTCCGAAGGATTTATTGCATTTCAGGACCTGCCGGATCATGAAGGACTGCTGCTGAATCTTAATTCAGGAATCTATTATGAGTTTATCCCTGCTGCTGATTATTTCAAGCCCGGCGTAAAACGGCTGACCCTGGCTGAAGTTGAAACAGGTGTTAACTATGCGCTGGTGCTTTCCACCAATGCAGGACTGTGGGGTTACAGCATCGGGGATACGATCCGGTTTGTGTCACTTGATCCATACCGTATTGTCGTAACAGGAAGGATCAAACATTTTATATCCGCTTTCGGCGAGCATGTGATTGCAGAGGAAGTGGAAAAAGCGCTGCTTTCCGCATCAAAGGTCAGCCACGCTGAAGTTGTTGAATTCACTGTTGCTCCCATGGTAGCTCCGGCATCCGGTCTTCCATACCATGAATGGTTCATTGAATTCAGCACGGCTCCTTCCAACACTGATCATTTTGCCAAAGCGGTTGATGATGCGCTTCAAAAGCTGAACATCTATTATTTCGATCTGATCTCCGGGAATATTCTGCGTCCGTTAAAAATAACACAGGTGAGGAAAAACGGCTTTATTGATTACATGAAAGCTGCCGGTAAGCTGGGCGGTCAAAACAAGGTTCCAAGGCTTTCAAATGACAGAAAAATCGCTGACGGGCTGACACGGTTTATCATGGATTAAAATAAAAGATCCGGTCAGCGAATTTTTACCCCGTCAAATTTTTGCTCTTCACCGCCTTCGTATACCGTGGTTAAGATCAGCTCTCCCGTTTCATCGAATATTCGCCAGGTGCCATCAGGTACACCCTGCTTGTAATTTCTTTCTTCACGCAGTTTGCCGGTGCTGAAATAAAATTTATGGGTGCCGTTCGGCAGCCCGTCGGCGAATTCTCCTTCAAAAGCCTTTCTCCCGTTGGGATAGGTCTGGACCCATACACCTACTTCACGCCCGTCAATGAATTTCCCTTCTGCGATGTAACCGCCATTTTTGAATTTCCAGGTTCCGTCTTTCAATCCGCCGCTGTATTCCCCTTCGGCGATGACGGCGCCATTTTCACTGAACTCTTTCGAAAGACCTTCTTCCTTTCCTGCATCATATTCTTCTTCCCTCAGCGTGGACCCGGATGGAAAATACCATTTCCAGATTCCCTGCGGCAATCCCTTTTTATAGCTTCCTATCTGTTCCAGCTCTTTACTCCTGTAATAAAACTTCCATTCGCCTTCCCGTTTGCCGTCCTTGTAAACACCGCTGGCTTTAATGCTTTTATCGGGATAAAAAAACTTCCAGGGTCCCTGCTCTTTTCCGAATTCATCAACAACCCCTTCAGCAATAATCTGATCCCGCTCGTATAATTTTGATTCAATCACTTTTCCTGTGGTGTCATACATCCTGTAAATACCTTCCCTGAGGCCATCCCTGATATTCACCGACGATTTTACATATCCCCCCTTGTAGTAATCCCTTTTGATTTCAAGCTTCACCTTGGTTTCCTGGTTCTGTTCCACCAGCTTCCCATTGCGGTAAATTTCCATGCGTGTTACCATGCCGTCTTCACCATACTCCCTGTAAATGCCGTCAAGCAGGTCATCCTTGTAGCTGCTTTCGGTCTTGACCTTGTCTTTGGGATAAAACTCTTTCCAGGTCCCCTGCTTCAGCCCGAATTTATCGGTGCGGTTTATTTTTTCTTCTTTCTTAAAAAAACCTTTATCGTATGTGGTAATGGTTATAATGCGTCCATCTTCAGCGAATTCCTTGCTTATGCCGTTCTCCACACCGTTTTCATACGGCACGGTTTTCTTTACCTTGCCTGATTCAGTGTAAAAGGTCATGATGCCGTTCCTGACGTTATCGTTCAGTATTTCTTCCGAAAGGAGCTTTCCGTTTTCATAAAACTCCTTCTGCACGCCATTCTTTTTTCCGCCCTTGTAATTGTACACTGCTGTTACCACGCCGCTGTCGTTATAAAAGGACCATTCCCCTTCGAGCACGTGGTTGATCCGGTTACCGGAAGATTTCAGGTTGCCGTTTTCATAATAGGATTTCCAGAGGCCTTCAGGCCGTCCATTTTTCAACGTCCCCTCGCTGCTGAGCTTACCGTTGGGGAAGTAGAATTTATTGTACCCGTCAGGATTGCCCTTATCCTGTGCAAAGCCCTGAAAAGCTGAAAAAATTAACAAAAACAGGAGTGGCCTGAACCTGATTTTACCGGCTGATAAATACATATTTTGATGCGTCATACGGAAGTAAACAACGAAAATACATAAAGTTAAAGGGATTCAAAACAATTACACATTTAGGTTGTATGCATATTGTAAAACGATTTAACTAAAAAATTCAGGCCAGCCAACAGGTTGTTTGACCCTGAAAACATGAAACTTACTCAAAAAGCAGCTTGATATTGCAATTTTTTATTAATATCTTTGGTTGGACCAAATTGCGTCCCGCTAAAGCCGCTTCGGTTTTTATCAGGACGCTATTCTTTTCTTACTTAAAACTTGAATAACCAACCGGTCAATGTTACTTAAAAATTTTAAATCAGCGTTGCCGCAACTGATCTGCTGCGGAATGATATCGCTGATGTTACGCTCCAGTGAAGTCAATGCCCAGAATACGGGTATTGGGGATGCATCTTTTATACCCAATGCTTCAGCCATGCTTGATATACAATCAGGCGCAGGTGCAGACAGGGGATTACTGATACCCAGGATGACCAATGCCAACCGGCTGGCCATGAATCCGCTGCCTGCTGCAGCCCAGGGTTTGCTGGTTTACCAGACAAACGTTGCCGGCAGCTCGCTGGAAGGGTTTTACTATAACATCAGTACCACTACAGTTCCGAACTGGGTTTATTTAGCCCCGGGAAGCGGGCCATCCGGAGGCGGCTGGGACCTCACCGGCAATGCCGGCACCACTCCGGTTACGAATTTTATAGGTACAACGGATCCACAGGACTGGGTTATCAGAACTGATAACCAGGAACGGCTGCGTGTTTTAAGCACCGGTGAGATCCGCGTCAATACCACCAGTGCGAATGCAGGCGAGGTAGTAACGGTTATCGGCAGCGGAGCCCCGGGAGCCACAAACTCTGTAGGCAGCGATGCCATTAACGGTTACAGCACTGCTTCAGGCATTGGCGTATACGGTTACAATAATGATGACGGTGTGGGTGTATGGGGTGTGACAACGGGTTCCACCATGGGCACCAGGGGAGATAATACCAGTGTTACCACAGCCAACAATACCACCACACATGGTGTGTACGGTTCCAACTCCAGCACCCCTGCCGGTACAGGAATAACGATCGGTGTAGGCGGATATGCAACAGCCGGCACCCTTGATGCCAGGGGATTGAACGGCCAGTCACAGTCGAACAATGGTATTGGCGTGGCTGGTTTTAACACGGCATCATCAGCAGCTAATTTTAATGCTTATGGGGTATACGGACAAACTTCATCACAGATCGCCGGGGCTGTAGCAGGTGTAAATACATCCATAGCCGGTGCTGCGCACGGGGTTGAAGGAACCACTTCATCAGCAGGTGGCGGAGCCGGCGTAAGGGGAATGAACAACAGTTCACCTGCGAGCGGACAGTCTTCTTATGGCGTTAAAGGCAGTGCCAACGGCATTCCCAGCGGGGGTGGCGCGGCTTATGGCGTGAGGGGTGAATGTTCAACTGTTACAGGAACTGCTTATGGAGTTTCAGGTGCAGTTGGAACACCAACAGGTTTCGGTACGGGCGGCTATAACTCCAATGTGCTTGGAACAGGCGTAATCGGGACCGGAAATGCATTGGGAGCCAACTATCTTGTTAACGGAAGCGGCGGCGCATTTACAGGAAGCGAAGTCGGTCTTTTTGCAATTGGAACAACAGCTGCAAACTCCACCGGTTTATTTGGCGTGAGCAATGGCGCCCCGTTAACCACGGCTGTGGGCGGCTCAGGAATATCAGGAAGCAGCGATATCCTGGGGATCACCGGCTGGTCCAGCTCACTTGCTGCAGCCAACCGTGCAGGCGGATATTTTGATGCCAATGCAGGTACGTCGTATGCATATGTGGGTGCCATTTCCACCCTTGGTGTGAACAGGAAAATTGAAGGAAACGGTACGGTTAACACCACTGTAAGAGACCTTGAGAACAGGCTGGTGGTGCTTTCATGTCCCGAGGCTCCGGAGAATTTTTTCCAGGACTTCGGAAAAGGCGCTTTGGTTAACGGAAAAGTGCATATCAAGCTGGATCCTGTTTTCACAAGAAATATAGTGGTAAGCGAATCGCATCCATTACGTGTATTCATACAGTTAGGTGCCGATTGTAAAGGCGTGTTTGTCGATAATGAAACTGTAGCCGGTTTTGATGTTACTGAATTGCAAAATGGAACTTCCAATGCACCCTTCACCTGGTTTGTTACTGCCAACAGGGCCGACGAAATAAATCCCGATGGTACTGTGGCAAAATATTCATCCGAAAGATTTGCTCCTGCCATGGGGCCCGCACAAACGGAAAGCAAACAAGCTGCAACCATAACCCAGCCCAAAGCTGAAAACGATACACATATTCCGCAGCCATTGAAGCCTGCCCAGCCGGCGCAACAGGTTGTGAAAATTCCTGAATAAAATTTTACATGAAGCACAAGGCTGTCATATCTGCAATTTCCAAAAAGGTTTTCCTTTCCGTGATTGCATTTGCTTCAGGTATCTTTATCACTGATGCACAGGGGCTGATCAATAACGGAGCACGTATTGTAATGACCAATGGCGCTTTTATTTACATCAATGGCGGAGCAGGCCTCGGAAATTTCACAAACCAGGATGCAGGTGCCTTTACAGGCATCGTTGAAAACCAGGGTACGATGGATGTTACGGGTGACTGGAACAACCTGTCGGCTGGAAATGTTTTCAATGCAAACACCGGAACAGTACGGTTGCTTGGCAACAACCAGTTTATTCAGGGCACTGCAACCACCTTTTTCAATAACCTGACGCTTGGAGGAGGAGGAATCAAAACACTTAACATCCCGACGCTAACAGGGGGCGGATTTGCGGCTCCGGCAGGCGTGCTTACGCTGGCCACCCTTCCGCTTGATCTGAACGGTTACATGCTGACGGTTAACAATCCTGCCATTGGCGCCATAACCCATACAACAGGCTACATCATTTCTGAAACGCCTGCGCCAATAAACCCAAGCATCGTACAATGGAACATGGGCGCAACAAACGGAATTTATGAATATCCATTTGGTGTGAGCGGGACGCAGATCCCTTTCACACTCAACAAAACTGCAGGTATTGGAAATGTTTCCGTATCCACCAGGGCTACTGCACTTTCAAACAATACTTCCTGGCAGGCAAGTGTAACCAATATGTACAGCACGGTCATAGGCGGGCCAGGCGAAGTGCCTGTGGTCATTGATCGCTGGTGGGATGTGGATCCGTCTTCACCTGTTACCGGCATCATGTCGTTTACCTATCGCGGCGTGGAAAATACCACAACGTATAACCCCACGGGCACCTTCTCAGCGCAGAACTGGAACGGCCTCCAATGGCTCCCACCGGTTGGTGCAGGTCCGGGTGTGGTTGCAGGAACTGCAGTTGTTATTACACCTTCGCAGGTATTAAGCACAACACCCTGGGTTTTGTCGAACCTGGATGCACCGCTTCCGATTGAATTGCTCGAATTTGTTGCCACATGCGACGCCAATGAACAGATGACCCTGGAATGGACGACAGCATCTGAAAAACAGAATGACTTTTTTACTATTGAAAAAAGCAACGACGGAAAATCATTTGATTTCCTTGCCCGCATACCAAGTGCAGGCAACGGTCCCAAGATCCGTCATTATACCTATACCGATCAGGAGCCGTTTAAAGATTTAACTTTTTACAGGCTCTACCAGACTGATATAAACGGTCAGACGGAATATTTTGAACCGATCTGGCAAAAGGGATGCATGTCGCAGCCTGCTTCCACGCTGAATGTGTGGAGTTCCGGTAATTACATTCATATTTTTGCCATGAGCCCCGATGAAAAAGTGTATAACACTTCGCTATACGATATGGCGGGAAGGCTGGTGTGGAATGAAAGCACCTTCATTTCAACCGGTGTTTCTGAAAAGCAAATCAGCACGGAAAAGATCAGCAAAGGAATTTATATGCTTACACTTTCGAACAATAAAGAGCAGCTGAACTATAAAATACTGGTCGGAGAATAATTCCTTTTTTCAGATGATCATTCCCGCGCCAACTGTTTCGTTGGTGTGCTCATCAACCATAATCAGGCTTCCTGTAATTCTGTTTTTACGATAGCTGTCGTAAAGCAACGGCTGGGTTGTCCTGATCTGTATCCTGGCAATGTCATTCATCTTCACTTCCTTGTCCTGCTCATTGCGATGAAGCGAGTTGATATCCACTTTATATTTTACTTCTTTCACCACGCAACGTGCATCGCGCGTAGTATGCTTGATGGCGTATTTTCCTCCGGGCTCCAGTTGTCGCTCATGAAGCCAGCAAACCATCAGGTCAATGTCCTGGCTGTTATCAGGCTGGTTATTCTCCCGTACGATCATATCGCCCCGGCTTACATCCACATCATCCTCGAGGGTGACGGTGACCGACATGCTTGGAAATGCTTCAGCCACTTCCCCTTCAAAAGTTTCAATGGTTTTAATGGATGAAGTAAATCCGGAAGGCAGCACCACGACTTTATCACCAGGTTTGAAAATTCCTCCTGCAATGCGGCCGGCATATCCCCTGAAATCATGAAACTCATCACTCCTCGGGCGGACTACATATTGCACAGGCAGCCTGCAGTCGATGTGATTAAGATCGCTGCTGATGTGGATATTCTCCAGCAGATACAGCAAGGTCGGTCCTTTATACCAGGGCATGTTCTTCGACTGTTCAACCACATTATCCCCGTTCAAAGCGCTGATCGGAATAAAATGAATATCTCTTACCTCCAGCTTGGAAGCCAGCTTTTTATATTCGGTAACCACTTCTTCAAATGTATCGGATGAATATTCCACCAGGTCCATTTTATTAATGCAAACAATGATGTGCGGGATCTGCAACAGCGATGCAATAAATGAATGCCTGTTGGTCTGCTCCAGCACACCTTTCCTGGCATCCACCAGGATCAGTGCAACGTTGGCAGTAGATGCCCCGGTCACCATGTTCCTGGTATACTGGATATGTCCGGGCGTATCAGCGATGATGAATTTTCGTTTAGGGGTGGCGAAATAACGGTATGCCACGTCGATGGTAATTCCCTGTTCACGTTCGGCGCGAAGTCCGTCGGTAAAATATGACAGGTCTATGCCGTCCTTGCCCTGCAGCTTGCTCGTTTTCCTGATGGCTTCAAGCTGGTCTTCAAAAATCGATTTGCTGTCGTACAGCAATCTTCCGATAAGTGTACTCTTTCCGTCATCCACACTGCCTGCCGTTGTAAAACGAAGCAGTTCCATATTTAAATAACTGTTTTGCTTTGTCATGCTGATACTGTACTGTTAAAAATAACCTTGTTTTTTCCTGTCTTCCATGGCGGCTTCCGATCGTTTATCATCGGCCCTCGAACCTCTTTCAGTGGTCCGGCTAGAAGCAATTTCTTCAATGATCTCCAGCACGGTTGATGCCGGTGAAAGCACTGCGGCGGTGCAGGTCATGTCACCAACGGTTCGGTAGCGTACACGCATAAGTTCAATTCGTTCATTTTCCCGCAAAGGCAGGTGATCGGTCTGTGCGAGGATCATTCCGTCGCGGGTGAAACAGGCGCGGTCATGCGAGAAATATATTTCAGGCAGGGAAAGCTCTTCATAATAAATATACTGCCATACATCCATTTCAGTCCAATTACTCAATGGAAATACACGGAAATGTTCGCCGATATTTTTTCTGCCGTTCAGCAGGTTCCAGAGCTCAGGCCTTTGATTTTTGGGATCCCATTGTCCGAATTCATCGCGGTGTGAAAAGAACCTTTCCTTTGCCCTTGCCTTTTCCTCATCCCTCCTGGCCCCGCCAAGCGCTGCATCAAACTTGAATTCTTCAATGGCATCAAGCAGGGTGACGGTCTGCAGTACGTTACGGCTGGCATTTGGTCCTTTTTCTTCTTTGGCCCGGCCTTTATCAATTGATTCCTGTACGGTTTTAACGATCAGGTTTGCACCGATCGATTTGACCAGCTGATCCCGGTATTCGAGGGTTTCAGGAAAATTATGGCCCGTATCGATGTGCATCAGCGGAAATGGGATCCTGGCAGGATAAAACGCTTTCCTGGCAAGATGGGTCATCACGATGGAATCCTTTCCCCCGGAAAACAGGAGCACGGGACGCTCAAACTGGGAGGCAGCCTCCCTGATGATATAAATGGCTTCCGATTCAAGTTCCCGGAGGTGATTTAACTGGTATAAAATCATATTATATTTTAATATAAGATATTACTTTTTCAAGAATAATCCTGGTGGATTCTTCGGGTGAAATCTGGTCCGAATTGATAGTAATTTCGGGGGATAACGGAGGTTCAAAAGGGGAGCTGATGCCGGTAAAATCTTTTATCTCTCCGGAGCGTGCTTTCTTGTACAATCCTTTCACATCACGGGCTTCACAAATTTCAACAGGGCAATTTACGAAAATTTCCACGAATTCTCCTACTGGCAGCAGCTTCCTGACGTTGTCACGGTCCTCGCGGAGGGGAGAAATAAAGGCCGTAAGGACGATCAAACCCGCATCAGCAAAGAGCTTGCTTACTTCCCCGATCCGCCGGATATTCTCTTTACGTCCCTCCAGGCTGAAGTCTACATTGCTGTTCAGGCCATGTCTGACGTTATCGCCATCAAGCAGATAGGTATGATAACCGGCTTTGTAAAGGGCTTCTTCCACCATCCCTGCCAGGGTGCTCTTGCCTGAGCCTGACAGCCCTGTAAACCATAAAACTGCGGGCTTATGCCTGTTTAATTCCTGCCGTCTTTCTTTGGTTACGGGATAATGCTGTAGGACTATGTGTTGTTTTTCCAATGTCTTCAGTTAAAGCTATTCGATACTTTCTTCATTGCCTGCATTAACGCTTATTGCTTGCATACGGTTACGCTGCCTTGAAAATCTATAAATTAAAAAGAGCAGTCCTGCTGACAGCACCAGTGATAATACCACCTGCCAGCCGTCGCCAGGACCTATGCCCACTGCGTCAAGGTCTGTTTGCGGATCATACCAGGTCATTAATACAGGAATACTGTTATTTAAAAAATGCAGCAAAACCGGCAGCCAGAGCGACCCACTCCATTCCAGGAGGTAACCCAGTAAAAGTCCAAGCATCATACGGGGAAAAAACCCATAGAACTGCAGGTGTATGGCGCTGAACAGGATGGAAGTAAACAGGATGGCAAAAAAGGTATTCCTGACAAATCCTTTAAGCAGCTGCTGTATTAACCCCCGGAATAAAAATTCTTCACCGATGGCAGGCAGCAGGCCTATAATAAAGAGGTTGACGGCCAGATCAGACCATTCCGGCATTTTCATAAAAGCTTCAATCAGCCCGGCGGCTTTGTCTTCGCTTTCTTTCATCCAGTTTTCAAGTCCTTTCAGGAATTCCGGCAGCGCCAGGTGCTGGTTCCATTCAAGCATCCAGTTGATCAGCGGTGCGGTAGCAAGCACCAGTCCGGCAACTGCCAGCAGCTCAACCCGGTTGGGAATACGGTCAAGCTTCATGAAAGATGCCGGGCGACTGCTGAAAAGAAAAGCTGCAAGCAGCGACGGGATCACGAAGGTACCAATGGCTGTAATGCCCTGCATCAGCTTCATGGCACTGATCATCGTCTGATCAGCTTCGGACAAAACAGCCATATCAGTCACCAGGTTGATGCCATATATGGAACTGATGAGTGCTGCAGCAATCATAATAAATATAAGACCTCCCAGCAACACCATGGAAACCAGTATAACCAGCTTCAGGTAATCTGACAACCCTTCCCATATGCCCCGTACCCGCATTTTTTGTAATTTTGCCGCAAAAATAGGGAATAATCGGCAGCCGTTCTCATGGATGCCTCCCTTTACCAATACCATCAGGAATAAATGAAAATCGGATCAATTGAGCTCGGAGACTTTCCATTATTGCTTGCTCCCATGGAGGACGTAAGCGATCCCCCTTTCCGTGCCGTATGCAAAGATGAAGGCGCCGACCTGATGTACACGGAATTTATTTCTTCGGAAGGGTTAATCCGCGATGCCGTAAAAAGCACACGCAAGCTGGATATATTCGAATATGAACGGCCGATGGGCATCCAGCTTTTCGGAAGCAATATTGATTCGATGCGTGAAGCGGGTATTATTGCCGATGCTGCAAAACCTGACCTGATCGACATTAATTATGGCTGCCCGGTTAAGAATGTTGCCTGCAGGGGCGCCGGTGCTGCGCTTTTACAGGATGTGCCCAAGATGGTAAAAATGACGGAAGCCATTGTAAAGATTACCAACCTGCCTGTTACTGTTAAGACAAGGCTGGGGTGGGACGATCATACAAAGAATGTGGAAGAAGTAGCAGAACGATTACAGGACATCGGCATTCAGGCGCTTTCGGTACATGGACGGACGCGTTCGCAATTATATAAGGGCGAAGCCGACTGGACGCTGATCGGTAAAATAAAAGAAAACCCGCGCATCAGGATTCCAATATTCGGCAATGGCGATGTTGATTCACCGCAGAAAGCAAAAATAATGAAGGAGCGGTATGGTGTGGATGGTGTGATGATCGGAAGGGCATCCATTGGTTATCCGTGGATCTTCAATGAAGTTAAACATTACCTGCGGACAGGAGAAATGCTTCCGCCACCCACGCTCATGCAGCGATACCTGACCTGCCGCAAACACCTGCAAAGATCCATTGAATGGAAAGGACCCGGCGTGGGCGTTGTGGAAATGCGCAGGCATTATTCCAATTATTTCAAAGGCTTTGAAAATTTCAAGGAATTCAGGATGCAGCTGGTTACCTGCAACGACATCGACAGGTTATATACGTTGCTGGATGAAGTGCTGGCGTATTATTCCGGCGAATCAGTAATAAGTTAAAACGCTTTTACTACCGCAATTGCAGTTTTCTCCAATATTTTTCATTCTTTTTTCTTCCTGTTGGAGACAACTTGTAAAAGGCTCAAAAAAATAATGATACAGCATTAGGCTATAATGCTACTTCAGCGCAAATTCGATTTTTCTCACAGATTTACACAGATCCTCACGCAGATTTACACAGATCTTTGTAACGCTTCACCCGCCATGTATCGGATCCGATTTTTTCTTCGGATTAAAATAAGTCATCTTCGTTGCGCGCGCCTTATCCCTGAACAAAGGTGGCACGGCCATTTTCGCCTGCTCATGACTTTCGGCTTCAATAAATGCATAGGCTGTATGATCGTTATCGTAGCATCCCCATTCAAAATGCGTTAAAAATCCTGCATGGTGCTCCCTGAAATGTTTTACAGCCTGCACACACTCTTCGGCTGTATGCGGTGAAATGATGATGAATCGGCTCATATCTTTTATTGTATTGATTTGTTCAGATGCAAAAATAACAATCCTTTACCAAAATAGTTGCACTTACATTTCCTGCAAATATTTTCTTACAAAACGGATGGCCATGGCGCCTTCACCAACCGCCGAAGAAATTCCGGTGAGCGCACCTGAGCGCACATCACCCGATGCAAAAATTCCGGGTATGCTCGACTCCGGCATATACGGCTCGCGTTCCAGCTTCCAGTGACTGTGAAATGATTTTTCTTTCATGAGCTCACTGCCTGTCATGATAAATCCTCTTTCATCTTTCATTACCAGGTCTTTGAGCCAGCCGGTGCCTGGCTTGGCGCCGATATAAATAAACAGCGCTTTGGATGCAACTGTTTTTTCGCTCCCTGTTTTCGTATCCTTCAGCGTAATGGATTCAAGCACCTGGTCGCCGGAGACACTTACCACTTCCGTATTCGGAATGACATGGATATTCGGCGTTTTTCCGATCTGTTCCACGAGGTAATTGGCAGCGGCCTGCCTGAGTGCATCCTGCCTGATAAGGATATTTACTTCACTTGCAAACTTGCTCATGTACATGGCTGCCTGGCATGCCGAATTGCCACCTCCCACAATATAGATCACTTCATTCCTGCAGGCATGCGCTTCAACGGACGCTGCCCCATAATAAACGCCTGCGCCGGTAAACCGCTCCAGCCCCTCAATTTCAAGCATGCGGTAGGCAACACCGGTGGCAATAACAATGGTTTTGGTTGACACTTCCGTTCCATCCGACATACTCAGAATTTTATAGCCATCAACCAGGCGGATTTTGCAAACTTCCTGCGGAGTAATTATCTCCGTTCCAAAACGGATGGTTTGCGTCATGGCGCGCCGGGTAAGCTCAGCGCCTGAGAGGCCGGAAGGAAATCCCAGGTAATTCTCAATGCGTGCGCTGCTGCTGGCCTGTCCTCCCGGGTTGCTTTTTTCAATCATCAGCGTTTTCAACCCTTCAGAAGATCCGTAAACGGATGCTGCAAGACCTGCAGGACCTGCGCCGATGATCACCACATCATACATTTTACCGGTTGCCTTTTGCTGCAGGCCGATAGCTGAAGCAACCTCAGCCAGCGAAGGATCAGCCAGGAATTTACCATCTCTCAGGATCACCAGCGGCAGAGATGAACGCCCGACTCCTGTGCTCTGCAAATATTTTTCTGCGTCGGGATGCTGCTCAATATCCATCCATAAATAAGGAGAAAGATTTCCCGAAAGAAACTCCTTCAGCCTGTGTGATTTTGGAGACCATTGAAAACCGATGATGCGCGTGCCTTCATGATCAGGCTTGTGATGCGCGTTCCACTCATCCAGCAGATCATTAACCACCGGATACAGTTTCTCCTCGGGAGGATTCCACGGCTTGAGCAGATAGTAATCAAGCCTGACATGATTAATGGCACGGATGGCGGCTTCAATATCTGAATAAGCTGTGAGCAACACCCTTTTCGCATCAGGATAGATCTCCATCGCCTTTTCAAGAAATGCAACGCCTTCCATTTCAGGCATGCGCTGGTCGGAAATGATCAGTGCAACCGATTCATTTTTGAGCCTGATCTCTTTGAGCAATTCCAGCGCTTCATTGGCTGACTCTGTTGCGGCAACACGGTATTCATTCCGGTATTCATTCCTGATATCCCGCTGGATGGCCCGGAGCACCTGCGTGTCGTCATCGACGATGATGATGAATGGATGCCTCATGATGCTGTTGCGTTAGGTTCGGGTTTTTTAACTTCATGCTGCCCTGCTAACGGTATGCATATAAGAAATTCAGTTCTTCCGGGCCTGGAGCTGACTTTTATCTCCCCGTTGTGATGCTTGATGATCCGGTTTACCAGGTCAAGGCCGATGCCCGTTCCTTCACCTACTTTCTTGGTGGTGAAAAACGGATCAAAGATGCGTGATAATATTTCTTTGGGAATTCCGGAGCCGCTGTCGATGATTTTCACTTTTACATTTTTCGAATCGAACCAGGTTTCAATAACCAGCTCGCCGTTTTTGTCCATGGCGTAAAGTGCATTGTCAATTATATTGGTCCAGACCTGGTTTAGCTCTCCCACAAATACATTGACCTCTGGCAGCCTGGTATGGAACTTTTTGGTGAGGGTGATATTCTTTTCCCTGATCTTATAGCCCAGCAACGTGAGGGTGTTGTCAATATCCTGGTTGACGTCGGTCGGCTGCACATCGTTGGTCCGGTCCATGTGCACGTGGCTCTTAATGGCTCCCACCAGGTTTGAGATTCTTCCCGATGCATTTTCCAGGTCTTTGATCAACTGTTTTGACGCCAACAGGTTTTCGGCCCATTGAATGATCGGTACAAACATTTCTTTGCCTGACCGGTCCCTGATGCTTTCAAAATCCGAGATGCAAAACCCGGCGTCAGTAAATGTTTCGCTGATCTGCCTGATCTCTTCAAAGCCATTATCCTCCAGCCAGTCCGACATTTCATCTTCCGCCTGCAGCTTCTGGAATGACGAAAGCTTCTCCGCATTTTCCTGGCTCTTTTCTTTTGACACTGTGACGCTTCTTATATCGCAGATAAGCTGGGCATTTACTTCATGTTTCAATAATTTTTCAGTCAGGTCGTAATTCAGCATCAGTCTTTTAATGAGCTCTGATGAAATCCTGTTGATGGCTGCTGCGGGATTATTCAGTTCATGGGCAATGCCGGCAGAGAGCTTTCCAAGTGCGCTGACTTTTTCCTGCTGGAGCTGCCTGGTTGCAAAAAATCTGGCCCGTTCAGTCATGTAGCCGATCAGGCGTTGTATCAGATCAGGATTGAGCTGCTCCAGGTCATGGAAGTGGGATTTATGCAGCTGAAGGCCGCGCACTTTTCCGACTGCATAGGCGTAACCCGGCGAGCCCTTCATTCTCGAATACGGCAGTAATCCCCCGACTCCTCCTGTCATCTCATCATTTTCAAAATCAAAAAAGTGAGTCAGCGTCCCGTTTACGTCCAGGTAAAAAGTAACCCTTCCTTCAATCATAATGGTCATGTAATCCATTACCTCACCTGTTTTGATGATGGTTGCACCGTCATCATACTCCATTAAATCCGACCGGTCAAGGATCCAGCGAAGTTGTTCTTCGGGGAGTTCACGAAAAGCGAAGATCTTCTTCATGCCCTCCAGCAGTTCCGGCTTCAGTGATTCATCAATCATATTTTATCAGCTGTCTATAAAAAGGATTCAAAAATACATTTTCCGGGGGACTAATGAAAATGGAGCATGGCCTGTTTCGCCAGCATGTTAAATTATGTTAATGTTCCTGCTGTGGGAAATGATTGCTGCATACGCTGCGTTACTCATCCTGCAACCATTAAAACCTCATCATGATACATCCTTCCTTATTCTGGAAAAAACATTTTGAAAACAACCTTGTCCGGGAACGCATCAACTGGTCACTCCGGCCGCATCTGACTGCTGAGGAAAAGAAGCAAATTTTGTATTCGCTGAAAGCCTGGCAGCTTGGGGAAACAAGCGAAGGAAAACACCTGCTGGCAGCCAGTGAAAAATACGCCCGGAAAACCTGCGATCCTGATTATGTGGATGCAGTGAAATTATTTATCCGCGAAGAACAGAAGCATGGCAGTAACCTGGGCAAATACATTGACATGCTCTGGGAACCGCGCGCCAGGTCGGACTGGGGAGATTCTATTTTCCGTAAGATCCGTTATTTCAATACCAGCATGGAACTGTGGACCATTACGGTGATCATCGTGGAAAGCGCCGCCCAGGTTTTTTACAGGGCGCTTCATGATGCAACCGGTTGCCTGCTGCTTAAATCAATATGCCATGATATATTAACCGATGAAGCCCATCATATCAAATTTCAGAATGAAAGGCTGTATGTTATTTTCCGCTCGAAAACTTTTTACGCCAAAGCCTTTTCACTGCTTTGGTATTCCATATTGTTCTTCGGTACCATTCATGCGGTCTGGATTGGTCACAAAACGGCTTTAAAAGCGGGAGGCGTCAGTAAAAAAGATTTTATGCGGATGATGTATTACAAATTTTTCCAGACCCTGAAATTCATTCATGATGCGCATGAAGAACCTGTCCTGTACGGATCGCTGGTTTCGAATGCATGAATTCACAACGGTTGCGTTGGATAACGGTATTAATATATGAAAAATCCATTTTACTGATCACCGAGGGTTTAAACACCGGGCGATATGGAAAATAAAAAAGGCTGTCCTGTTGACAGCCTTTTACTTTTTATTCTTATTACGCTAAATCAGTATATGATTACTTCCTTCACCAGGTTATTTTCATCGTTTGAAATTCTAAGCATGTAAATTCCTTTTCCAAAGCTGCTGATGTTCAGCTTCCTTTTATTTTCACCGGTTACCATGCGCATTTCATCCTTATAAACCACCTGTCCGATTGCATTGGTGATTTTAACCTGGTAGTTATCGTCTTTCTGCGCATGGAGGTTAAAGCTGAATTCTCCGTTGGCCGGATTCGGATACACATCCAGCACAGGAAGGTTTGCATGATCTCCTATACCCTGCACTGCACAGGTATCCCACACTGTAGCCTGTGCCCTTGGTGTATTGCAGGTAAAGATGGTGAACACCCAGTTGTAGAAGAAATAATAATACCCGGGAAGTCCGGCATTGCTTCCTGTAATGGTAATGCCCGTGCTGATGTATGGATATGTTGCACCTGCTGTGTTTCTGAAAAGATCAACCAGCCCGCGGCATTTAATAAAGTAATTGGTACCGGGATACAGGGTGAAATTCACCGTAACGCTTTGAGGCACTCCCGGACTGGCAGGAATAAATACAGTGGTGTCTACAACCGTATTACCCTGTGCATCGATCACCTCAATGGTGCGGTCGCCTGATGAGTTGCAATAAACATCTACCGTATTCAGGATGATAGGCTGCAGCACATCAAAATAAAGTCCCCTGATATCGTTTGCCGTAAAATACGCTCCTGCACCAATGGCATTTCCGTTCGCTCCTGCATAATCAAGGATTCCTCCGGGAAATTCTTCATCCACATAAAAACTGGTTGTGCCGGTTACATTCGGAGAATAATTGCTTCCGGTGGCAAGCAGGTTACCGCCACCCGGTGCATCCCACCAGCGAAGGTTACCTGTACCGGAACCTGTTGCTGAAAGATTGGCAACCGCCGGACCGCAAATCACTGCATCGGCTGTGGATGGTGCAGCAACCGGACTGGTGCTGATGGAGATGTAATTATTATAAATCACTGTATCAACTCCGATTGCATTGGTAACGATTAATGTTACCGGATACATTCCCGGCGTATTGTAATATACCATCGGATTTTGCTGGTTGGATGTACCTGGCGATCCGCCTGGGAAAGACCAGTCCCATGCGGTGGGCTGGCCCGCTGAATAATCATTGTACTGAACTGCTGTTCCGGGGCAGGCAATTTTTACACTGGCTCCAAATGCCGCCGTTGGCAGATAGGTTCCGGGCAGGTAAGGATCTGACTCCCACATTCCTCTTCCATAAGTTGATGCACGGATTTTTCCATTGGGAGCAAAGACTTCCAGCTGGGTGACGATCACATTTGGCAACCCATTGTAAAATGGCTGCCATACCGACATGGATGCATCTTTATGATACACTCCCACATCTGTTCCTATATATAATGCATCATTGGAATTAGGGATATACAGGATGCAGTTAATTGGTATGTTGGGTACAGAAGCTGATAAATTGATCCAGGAAACGCCCTGGTCATTTGTCTGAAACACCTTGTTCACATTGGCAAAACCTGAATAGGTAATCCATGCTTTCAGCGGATCGGTGTTGCTGCAGGCAATGCCTGTGATGGTTCCTGAAGGAACATTGGATATGGTGCTCCATGTGGCACCGCCATTGGTGGTGAGCATAAGTGCGCCTGCACGTGAAGCCCAGATGACCAGCGGATCAGCCGGCGAAACCTCTATGGTGGTTACAGTTGATGTGCCTGAAAAATTGCTGATCTTACTAAAGTTTGCACCGCCATTCACACTTTTCCAGACATTATTAAATCCTGCATACACCGTGGTTGATACGACAGGATCCTGAAGATAAGGTGTAACCCAGGCTCCCACTTCATTGATGGTAGTCGCAGGACCTGACCAGCTCAAACCGCCATTTGTTGACCGTTGAAGGGCACCTTCATAATATTCAGCCCACATGTTCTGATCGTTGTTCCAGTCGATAAAACAAAGCATCCCATCGCCTCCCATAATCTGAGACCAGTTGGCGCCATTGTATTTATTGGTACCGTTATCCTGCCAGCCCTGTATGATCAGGTTGACGTTCGTGGCCGAATGTCCGAAACCGTACATCTGGGCTATTTGCAGACCGTTACTAAGATCGGTCCAGGTGCTGCCGCTGTTAGTGGTTTTAAAAAGTCCACCATCACTGGCCAAAAAGTATGTTGCGCTGCTGGTATAAATAACATCATGATAATCCACATGTGTAAAGCCGCCATTCTGAGACCAGGTAGAACCTCCATTGGTTGACCGCAGAAAATCAGTCTGACCGCCAAGGAGCACTTCATCAGCATTGGTTGGAGAAGAGGCGATGCACAGGTCGTACCATTGCTGGTTGCCAAGTCCCGGTGTGCTTGGGTTTGTAAAGCTGCTTCCGCTGTTGGTTGATTTGTAGAATCCTTCGGTTCCGTAATTCGGAGCAGGTAATCCTGCAATAAGGTAAACGTAATCGGGATTGGCCGGTGTAACGGCAATGGCCATACGGCTTACATCTATTGCAACAGGAAGACCTGTCAGTGTTTTGGTCCAGGTCTGACCTCCGTCGGTGGATTTATAGAATTCCGTACCGCAGCAATAAACGGTATTGGGATCACCCGGCTTCATCTCCATATCTTTGAAAGCACCTGCCTGTACATTGGTATACGTTACACCAAAATCAGTGCTGCGGAAAATTCCTGCAGTAGTTGCCACAAGTACAATGTTGGTGCTGTTGGGGTTAATCAGAATTTTACTGATCTGCCTGTAGTTTGCAATATTATATGAAAGGCCTGTGGTGTTCCAGGTAACACCGCCGTCGGTGGTTTTTAAAACACCTACCGTATACGTGTCTCCGGCATCACCGTCGCCGGTTGCCAGGTACATCACATTGGTATTGGTGGGATCAATGGCCAGGTCGGTGCAGCCGATCACCTGTGAAAGCTGGTCGGTAGTGGTTGTCCAGTTAGTGCCGCCCGTTACAGATTTCCACAAGCCGCCTGCAGGAGAGCCCACCCAGATATTATTCGCATTGGTAGGATCCACGCGCACAAAGTTCAAACGACCGGCACCACCTCCGCCCGAAGGAATGTTGTTGGTTGGTCCGATGAGCGTCCAGTTTCCTGCATTCATCATTTTATTCTGTGCCGAATACGTCTCCCGTTCTTTCCAGACCCTTGCAGGATCAAAACGTTCGCCTGATTGCGACACCCTGGGAGCCATAAACCATTCCCAGCGTTTATACTGGAAATATCCCGGCACTTCCATTTCATCCGTTTCCGTCATACCTTCTCCCTCTTTCCGTTCAGCGCGTTTACGCATGCGGTCGAGTTCTTTGTCTTTCTGACGATGGTATTTATTGAATGATTTTTTTACTTCAAAAAAATTGACGGTTGGGTCCTTCATTTTTGCAACCCAATCCTGTCCCTGCATGCCCGATGACAGCACAAAGACAAATAGTAAAGTAATGATCGTAAACTTGGTTTTCATTTGATAATTTATGTTTAGTTTGTTGGAAAAGATTTACAGGCGATCAAAAGTAGGAAATCTAATATTCATATGAAAGCATAAACAGCTAAAAGCCTGTTATTTATCGGATTATTCCTGGATTTGCACCAAAAGCTGCAATCATGCTGCATAAATGGCATAAACAAAGTACTTTTGCAGTACTATGGCAGGGCGCGACCGATACAGCAGCAATGGAAAGCAAAAAGACGATCCGAAAAAGGTAAAGATTTCAAAAGAAAGCCTCAGCCAGGCGCTGATCCTTTTCACCTATCTCAAACCCTATCGCGGAAAATTCATACTGGCTTTGGTATTCATTGCTCTCTCGGCTTTTACCACCAGCCTTTTTCCTTTATTTCTTGGTAAGATGATCGATGCCGCATCTCCGGGCGCGGCCGTTCCGGGGATCACCGACAGCAGCCTTTCCATGCAGACGGGATTCGGATTAAAGGACATTCACTGGAGCCTGAATACAACGCTTATGCTTATTTTCCTGCAGCTCAGCATACAAACCGTTTTTTCATTCATGCGTGTTTACCTGCTTACCGAAGCGGGTGAAAAATCGCTTGCCGACATGAGGAGAGACGTATACAGCAAGCTGCTGACCATGCCCATGAGCTTTTTCTCTGAAAAAAGAGTTGGAGAACTAAGCAACCGCATATCATCCGACCTTTCACAGATACAGGATGCCATTTCATTTACGCTTGCTGAATTTCTTCGCGGAATTTTCACCATGGTCATCGGCCTGTGCTTTATTTTCTGGATCAGCACCAAGCTGGCGCTGGTGATGCTGTCGGTGGTGCCGGTGATTGCAGTTCTTGCCGTGGTATTCGGTTTGCGTATACGAAAAATGGCCAGGAAGGCGCAGGACCAGCTTGCCGACAGCGGAACCATTGTGCAGGAAACATTCCAGGGCATTTCTATTGTCAAGGCATTTACCAATGAATGGTATGAGATAGCGCGTTATTCAAAAAGCATATATGCCGTGGTGCAGACGGCCATTGCCAACGCCCGTTACCGCGGTGCATTTGTTTCATTTATGATCTTCAGCGTATTTGGCTCCATTGCCTTTGTGATGTGGTTTGGTGCGAACATGATCCACAGCGGACAGCTCACCATTGGTGCGCTGACCATGTTCGTTATTTTTTCGATGTTTGTGGGAGGCACTTTTGCAGGATTCGCAGATATGTTTTCACAGCTTCAGAAAATTCTTGGAGCGACACAAAGCATCCGTGAAATTCTGAGAAACGAAGGCGAGCCAGCGGATCTGAAACCTTCCGTTATTGAACCTGCATTCAGGCTCAATGGACAGGTGCGGTTCGACAATGTTGCCTTCAGCTACCCGGGCAGAAAAGATGTTCCCGTGCTGAAAGACATTTCGCTTTCAGCAAATAATGGAAACCTGATTGCCATCGCAGGACCGAGCGGTGCGGGAAAAAGCACGATTGCTTCCATGCTGCTACGGTTTTATGAACCTGACAGCGGTGTAATTTATTTTGACGACAGACCTGCAAAACAATTTCCGTTAACACAGCTGCGCAAACAAATGGCTTATGTGCCCCAGGATATAATTTTGTTCGGTGGCAGCATTAAAGAAAACATTGCATACGGAAAACCCGATGCCAGTGATGCTGAAATTATGGATGCTGCCAAAAAAGCGCATGCCCATGAATTTGTTTCCCGGTTTCCAGAGCAGTATGAAACCATTGTCGGCGAACGTGGAATTAAATTAAGCGGTGGCCAGCGGCAAAGAATTGCTATTGCAAGGGCCATTTTAAAAGATCCCGCCATTCTTATTCTTGACGAAGCAACTTCTTCGCTCGACAGCGAAAGCGAGCAGCTGGTGCAGGATGCTTTGGAATACCTGATGAAAGGCCGCACCTCTTTTGTAATTGCACACCGGCTCTCCACCATCCGTAATGCCGATAAAATTATTGTGATTGATAAAGGTGTTGTGGTGGAAAGCGGAACACACCGGGAGCTCATTTCTTCAAACGGGCTTTACCGGAAGCTGAATGACATGCAGTTTGAGTTTGGGAGTGTTGCCGTTTCTCCGGAAAATAACGAAAGCCTGAAAGAAAATTAATTATAAACAAAGGAGTTTTTTTTACATTTATCGATTATTTTAGCTTTTCATTATTCATCTTAAAAACCCAAACAACATGTCAGCAGAACAAAACAAAACAGTTATCAAAAAATTATTTGATGAGATCATGAACGCACGCAAGTTCGATGCTATCAAAGATGTGATCAGTTCAAACTTCACTCACCATGGAATTCCGAATGCAAAAGGCGGACCTGACGGATTCAGGGAAGTGATGGAGCAGTTTACCTCCGCATTTCCGGATATGAAGATCAACCTGGAGCACATTATTGCCGATGGCGATATGGTTGCTACGCGCGGCCACTGGACCGGAACGAACAATGGCTCTTTCATGGGGATGCCTGCAACAAACAAAAAAGTAAATGTACAGTTCATCGACGTCTGGAAATTAAAAGATGGAAAATGCCAGGAAAACTGGGTGCAGATGGACATGATGGGCATGATGCAGCAAATTGGCATGGCGCCGGCTACGGCTTAAAACAATTCCGATTCATTTTTAAAGAGCAGTCTTCACAAGGGCTGCTTTTTTTATTATCGGAATGGACGTTTAAGGTTTAACGTTTAAATTTAGCTGGTTGACTTTACTTTTTTCATTTTTGATTTCTTCTTTGATCAGCATGCGCAGCTGAGAATTATTTTCGCTGATCCAGCTTAACAGCTTCTTTCAGCAGTGAAATTATTGGTGAAAATTCAATCTCATCCACTGATTTGAAAATTTTATAGTACACCTGCTTGTTGGTCCCGTGGGTGAGGTAATTATCCGGATCTTTTAATTTGTATCCCTGGCAAAAACCCAGCAGCACCCCTTCCCTGATGCCGCCCCAGGGAACTGCACCGGGCCATATCAGGCAGATCCTTCTGCGGCCATAATAGAACGGTACGTTATACGAAAGTTTTTCTTTGCAATATGCAGGCAGGTTTTCAAGTATCAATGGACGCAATACGTCAACCATTTCACGCTGGTCGGGCGGAAGGTATTCCCAGAACTCGACGTAGGATTGAAATTTGATTCCTCTTTGTAAACTCATAATAGTTTAGAAAGTTTAGAAGGTTAGATACTTTTTTTGGAATAATAATGCTTCGCTTCACCGGCGCCTTTTTGTCTGAACTTTGATTTTTTTGATTTTAGTGTTTGCTGTGATTTTGGATTTTATTATTTGAAATGTATTCAGTCGACTATTAGCATACAATTTTAATCAAGGTAATCAGGTAAATCAAAAAAATCAAAGTTCAGACAATTGCTGCGATGAAACACAGGCATTTCAAGCTAAACCCGATAAAGTGAGCAGGGAAGGATTGCAGCGTGAGCGGCGAGCGTATAGCGGGACAGGTGTGAGATCATAGCGATGCTGCAAGTTTTCAAAATCTCATCATCAATTGTATAACCTGAATTTAATTTGGAGGTTTAGGTCAGATTGCTGAAATCTGGTCTTTCAGGCTATTCATTATTTTCACAATATTTCTTTTTACCGACTCAGCCGTTTTCATGGAGTTGAGGTAACGCATCATCTCCTTTTGCCGGTATGGAGCCTGGGCGTCAAAAACTTCTTTCACTTTTTTGTTTGCAGCAAGCGCCTTTGCCAGCTCCGGGTGCATGGGTGTTTCGCGCACACGGTTGTCGAATTCAATTTTCACTTTGGCCACATCGCCCACCTCAATTCCTGCAGCCTGGCGCATGGGCGTGTTCAGGTAAAGCCTCCACAGTCCTTTGTATTTTACCACATGCTGTATATATGGCTTGCCGTTTAGCTTACCTTTAACAGCTATGGGCCCTTTTGATTTTTTTGATTGCTTAAATAACACATGCAACACCTCATCAGGAACTTCCACATAAGGATTGATGCCGATGATTTCGATGCTTGCAGTGAATGATGCCATTATAAGCTGAATGTAATTAACAAATGTATTGAAATTACTTTGATCCCTCATGCTAGTCCGTGTGGGCTTGGGAATGGGGTCGGGTTAAAGGATTCGCGTGATAATTTTCAATCTGAATACACAGAATCACTATCTTTACTTTTCCAAAAACCATTACATGAAAAAAACCATTACACTTTGCATGATGATTATCCTGTCGGTTGCGCAAATAAACGCGCAGACCTTTAAATGGGCCATACAGGCAGGAGGGATTGATCACGATACAGGAGAAGAGACTGCATTTGATGCTTCGGGAAACGTATACATGGTTGGCATTTTTAATCTGACTGCCGACCTTGACCCGGGAGCCGGTGTTTACAATGTGACATCAGCTGGCGCACAGGATGTGTACGTGGTGAAGCTGGATTCAAACGGAAGCTTTGTCTGGGGAGCAACGGTCGGCGGATCGCACCAGGATTTCGGATATTCCATTGCAGTGAACGGCGCGTCGGTTTATGTATGCGGCCGTTTCAGGGATACGGCTGATTTTGATCCCGGTGTCAATGTCAGCAACCTGATCTCAGCAGGAGGGTCGGACATTTTTGTATTGAAGCTGGATACGTCGTCGCAGTTTGCCTGGGTGAAGCAGGTTGGCGGAACGGGTGATGATATGGCTGAAAAATTTACACTCGACAATGCCGGGAATATCCTGGTGTGCGGACAGTTTCAAAACACGGCTGACTTTGATCCTAACGCCGGAGTACAGAACATGACCAGCGCCGGATCGGCCGATGCCTACGTGCTGAAGCTGGATGCAAACGGCAATTACATCTGGGCGGGGCAATTCGGAAACGCACCAGGGCAATTCGCTTTCTGCATTGCCACCGATGCATCGGATGATATTTATGTGACAGGTCAGTTTTATGGTACAACGGACTTTGATCCGGGAGCGGGCATTTATAATATGAGCACCACGGGTTTCAATGCAAATATTTATGTGCTGAAATGGAGCTCGGCAGGTAACTTTATCTGGGCCGTTAACATGGGAAACAGCAGCGGGGGCGATGGTGGCTATATGATCAGAACCGACTATGCAGGAAACCCGGTTGTTACGGGCACTTATTTCGGAACTGTGGATTTTGATCCCGGCCCTAACACCTATAACCTGACAGCAGCCGGAAACAACGGTGATTTTTTTGTGCTCAAGCTCACTTCCGCAAACGGTGATTTCATGTTTGCAAAAGGCATGGGCGGAAACGGACTTGACCAGTCGTACGGACTTGCGCTATCACCCTCAGGAAATATTTATGTAACAGGATTTTTCAGCCTGACTGCAGACTTCGATCCCGACACAGCGGTTACCTACAATCTTGTTGCATGGGGACCGGGAGATATTTTTATCCTGGAACTGGATACAGCGGGTAACTTTGCTTCGGTGAATGCAATCGGCGGATCTGACAATGATTACGGCAGGGGGATCAGCTTCTATAACGGTAACGTCTATACGTGCGGTGTGTTTTCATGGACTGCTGATTTTGCGCCAGGCAACCCGGTTTATAACATAAGCTCCTTTTCAAACTCCTCCGATGCATTCCTGACGAAATTATTTTTCTGCACGCCGTTTCAAACCAGCATACCATACAGCCTTTGTCCGGGCGACAGCGTATTTGCCGGCGGCGCATACCAGGTTAATCCCGGCTTATACCAGGATTTTTACCTTTCCGTTGGCGGATGCGACAGTATCGTAAGCACCGTTGTGCAGTATACATTTGTTCTCAACCAGCTGCATGATGCATCGGCCTGTGACGGGCAACAGGTATTGCTGGATGCCGGCATGCCTGGTGCTTCGTACCAGTGGAGTACGGGTGAATCAACACAGACCATTATTGTGACCGCTACAAATAATTACTCGGTGGAGGTAACGTATAACGGCTGCGTTCAGTCGGATTCAGCATACATTACATTTACGCCGCTGCCATCGGTGAATCTTGGTAACGATACCACTATATGTATCAATCACTCTCTGATTTTTGATGCAGGATCAGGATTCTCATCATATATCTGGAGCAACGGTTCAACAGGTCAGACGCTGACGCTGGACGGATCGTCGGGAATCGGAGTATACACCATTACAGTGATGGTGACAGATTCGGCGGGCTGTGAGAATTCCGATACCGTATATGTAACCGTTAGTTCCTGTGCAGGAATAGCTGAATCCGTTGCGCATCAGCTTATTTCCGTTTCACCTGTTCCGGCCGGTGATTTTATTGTGATTGAATCGGCTGAGAAAATAACCGAGGTTAGCATATTCAATGCTGCCGGAAGTAAAGTGCTGCAGCTTCGTGATGCCTTTGCAGTTAACAGGCATACTGTCAGCACGCAATCGCTTGATAATGGGATTTACTATGTGCAGGTTAAAACCAGCCGTGGCATTCATAGTGCAAGGATGGTTGTTTTGCATCAGTATTAACAGCGCGAAACTTATGGTGCCTTTAATCCGATAATCGTTGCAAAAAATGTATGTGAATGTTTTTACCTGACAGATTACGTTACCTGAACATGCGACCCCTTCAGGGTCGAATCAATCCATTGACATTTTCTTCTATAAACATTGGACCCCTTCGGGGTCGCATGTTCGGGTTACGAAATTAAATGATGATTTCGTTTCCCGCGGTTGACGAAAAACACCAACCACACGCAGATTTCGATTTGCAGTTGGTGAAAAACACCAAACACAGGCAGAACGTCAGTGCGATTGTGAGAGCGAGCGTGGGTGTGATACAGACGGTGCCCGGATTAGATTAATGTGGTCATGCAAAATGTCAGTGTGGGTGTGGGTGCGGGAGTGAGAAAAGAAAGTTGCGTGCAGGGACCATTTTAAGCTAAACCCGACCGATCTGAAGCAGCCGCTGACGAGACTACCTGAATACCATGGCCTGTTGCGGATGCTGAGGGAGGGCGGGACAGCAGGAAATAAAAAGCGCTGACGTTTGTTTTCCTAAAATTTTACCACCCCCTGCATTCCAGCCGGAGGTTCAGGAACCTGTTAAACAGGCCGGTTTATACCGTTACGTAAAATGGATTTAACTTTTTCTTAAGCATTACTCTTTAACAATTTCTTAATTTAGCCGAAATTTCTCCCCCTCATGAAAACCATCTCGAAAATCCGGAATGGCCTGCTGTTTATTGCATTACTTTTTACGTGCAATTCCTTTGGTCAGACCAATAAAATCACCGTTAAAATAACCGGCAAGGAAAACGAGCTGCTGACTGGTGCAGTCGGCGAGCTTCGCCATGTTAAAGATTCCATGCTGGCCAAGGTCAGCGTAGCTGATGCGGAAGGCCTGGTGGCCTTTGAAAACATCAAGGCAGGCGATTACTTTCTCAAGGTCACCTTTTTGGGATATAACGCTTACCGCAGCGAAAATTTTTCGTATAGCGGCGCTGAATCAAAAACTTTACAGGAGGTAAAACTCACCGAATCGGCCGTAGCGCTGAAACAGGCTGAGGTAACGGCTTTCAAGCCGCTGATACAGGTCAAGGCCGACAAGACGATTTTCAACGTGGAGAACAGCATCAACTCCACCGGAAGCACCGTATACGAACTGCTGCTAAAAGCGCCCGGCGTGGTGGTTGATAACAACGACAACATTTCGCTCAAGGGCCGCAGCGGCGTGCTGGTTCAGATCGACGGAAGAAATACGCACCTGTCAGAATCGGAGCTTGCCGATTACCTGAAATCGATGCAGAGCACCGATGTGGAAGCGATTGAGATCATTTCAAACCCATCATCCAAATACGATGCGGAAGGCACGGCAGGCATCATCAACATCAAACTGAAAAAAAATAAAAACTTTGGAACCAACGGCTCCGTCACGCTTGGATATGCCATTGGCACGTATTCCAAATACAATACTGCCATATCGCTCAACAACCGTTCGAAGAAGTTCAATTTTTTCAGCAATTACAGCAACAACTGGGGTGACCGTGCCAATGATTTTTATCTCTACCGCGAACAGAATCCATACTACTTTAACCAGTCATCGATATCGAAACGCAGCGGCCTGAACCAAAACTACAAGGCCGGACTGGATTACACCATCAGTAAAAAAAATACAGTGGGCGTGATGGTGAATGGCAATTACAGCGACATCAAGGGTACGAACACCAACCGCAACAACATCAGCGATTTCGAAACGCAAACTGTGGACAGCATCCTGAAGTCGGACCAGGAATTCACCAATAAAAACAACAACTTCAACCTGAACCTGAATCATCACTTCAGTGATACGCTTGGCCATGACCTTATGACAGATTTTGATTTCGGATACAATGACGGCATCAGGAATTCCACACTGCCCAATGAATATGTGCTGCCGGATGGAACACCGCTTTCATCGACCTATTACCGGTCTGAAACCCCAACCATCATCAGGATTTTCACTTTAAAAACTGATTACTCGCAGAACTTTCTCAAAGGGAAGCTTGGAATCGGATACAAGCTTTCATTCGTGAATACGGATAACATTTTTGATTTTTTCAATATTGTAGATGATGAGGAGTCGCTTGACACGACGCGGAGCAGTCACTTTATTTATAAAGAAAATGTAAACGCCGTTTATGTGAATTACGAACGGACGGTGAATAAATTTGAATTTCAGGCAGGTGTACGCATGGAGAACACCAACAGCGACGGCGACCTGAAAAGCGATGTGGAAGTGGAAAATAAAAATGTGAAGCGAAACTACACTGACTTTTTTCCAAGCGCCGGGATTACGTATAATCCCAACCAGAATCATTCCATCGGCCTTATTTACAGCTCCCGCATTGACCGGCCGAACTACCAGGAATTAAATCCTTTTGAATACAAACTGGATGAACTGAGTTACATGAAAGGCAATCCTTTTCTGGACCCCCAATATTCACATAAAATTGATCTGACCTATACGTATAAATATGCAACCAGCCTGAGCGTCGGTTACAGCCGCACCAATGATTTTTTTGCCAAGATTGCCGACACGCTTTCAGGCGGGGTAAGCTACCTGACTTCGAAAAACCTGGCAACGGAAGATGTGATCAATGCCAACCTGAGCACTTCGCTGCAGCCGGTGAAATGGTACAGCCTGTACCTGAATGCAGGTGTGAGCAACCAGGCTTATGACGCTGATTTCGGGGATGGGAAAACCATCAACACCAATTTCACCTTTTTTAATTTATATGCACAGAACACCTTTAAAATCCCGTTGGGTTTTACTTTTGAAATATCCGGATGGTTTAATTCGGGCGGCATCTGGGGAGGCGCCTACAAAACCGATGCGCAGGGATCGCTGGATGCAGGCCTGCAGAAAAAACTCTTCCACGACCAGGTAACGATTAAAGCTACCGTAACCGATATTTTACATACGGCTCCCTGGAGCGCTGTGAATACGTATGCGGGTATCGTTAGCGGCGCCAATGGAAGCTGGGAAAGCCAGCAGTTCAGGGCTTCGCTTACCTGGCGCTTTGGTAACAGGCAGATGAAGGGCATCCGCCAGCGGACAGCTGGAAGTGAGTCGGAACAGAAGAGGATACAGGGAGAGAACTAAAATTAAAAAGCCTGAATGCCAAACGTTGAAAAATCGTAAACCATACATCTGCGTTTCTTGTTCTTAAATTATTTTCTAAATTGGATGTTGAAAATGTCCAACAAGGAATGACAATTTTTGATTTTTGAAGTTATAAAATTCGAACAAGGAATGACAATTTCTGATTTTTGAAGTTCACTATGCCACTGCATTCATCACCCCAACAACTTCCAGAAATTCATCCAGCTCTTTCATTTTTACGGCATCATTAATAATCTGTTCATTGGTGGCTTTGATGAGGTAGTCCCTGGTCGCATCCGATGAATCAGCCATGTTGGAGTGTTCCTGTGCATCGATGTCGAGCGTGAGACGAAGGAACTGATTATCTTCCAGCAGTTCATCGGTCTGGTACGTGGTAGCCTGGTTCACGCCCTGCATCATCAAATCGCTGATGGGCTGCGCCCAGCGGAGCAGTCCTCCCTTGCGTATTTTTTCAACCAGGTTGCAGGAATAATGTCCCGTTCCGATTGACAACACGCAGATGTCGGGGAAAATATCGTTTACATCCCTGTTATATGGTTTTGACTTATGGTATTTGCTCACTTCCACCACAGCGCCAACGGCAGGGTTGTTCATGAATACACCGCCATCCACAAAAACCCTTTTCTTATTATCAAAATTACATTCATAGGCGGGAAGGAATGTCGGTCCTGCCGAAGTGGCCCGGCATACATCGTACAGCAGTGCATTCTCTGCTGCATTCTTAAGTGCATGGCGCGTTTTAAAAAACACGGCTTCATTGTTTCCCAGATCATACGTGGTGATAAAAAGCGGTACGAGGCAGTCGGTGATCCTTTTGTCACCGAGCAGGTCGCGCAACACCCTGTCAATTCCCTTTGCGCTGAATTCAGGGTTGAAGACAGAATTTACATCGCTGAAAAATTTCGCCAGTCCTTTTTTATGCGGAAAGATTTCCTTTCCTCTTTCCGTATACACTTTAAGCACCTCGCTCAGTGTAAATTTTGGGTTGCCGTTTCCGTCGCTCAGCGATACGGCACAGGAAATAAGTCCGCCTGTTGAAGTGCCCGCCACCAGGTCGAACATTTCATGAATGCGTTTACCGGTTCTTTTTTCGATCTCCATCAATACCAATACAGGGATGATGCCGCGGAGCCCGCCACCATCAATACTCAGGATTCGGAATTTTTCAGCCATGGGATATTTATTTTAAGATTAGAATTACGATTAACGCTCGTTTTGGTGGTTGGTGAAAAACACCAACCACACGCAGGTTCCGTTTTGGTGGCTGGTGAAAAACACCAACCACATGCAGGTTCCGTTTTGGTGGTTAGTGAAAAACACCAACCACATACAGGTTTCGTTTTGGTGGCTGGTGAAAAACACCAGTCACATGCCGGGAATACTCCCTATACAATTATTACATCCAGCCCCCAGCTGCTCAGGAGGTCATTTGTAATTAAATTTCTGCTGGCCGTATCATCTACATGGCGGCTGGTTATTTCATAGATATGGTAAGCGTTACTCTGTATCACGTTCCTGCTTTTTGGTAAACAGATATGAGATGGTTGCCCTTAAACCAAAATAATTAAATTGTCTTGAGTAATCCACACCTTCCACTTTCAGTTTACCGGAAATCATAAATGAGCATATCGGTGATGCGGTGAAAAGCCATTTTTCTGATATCCGGTAATACCCGTTAATACCGAATAACAGATTAACCAGCGTCCTGTTAATGAAAAAATCATTCTGTTCATATCCTGATTGCTCTATTGTTTTGTAGGTTAAATAATGCAATTCATTGGTGGGATCATATGACTCTGTATAATCATATTCATAATAATAGTGGTTAATAAATGTTTTCTGGAGATAAAACAGTTCGGCTCCGCCAAACAGTCCCACCCCGATCCTCGACTTTTTACTTGTTGTAATCAGATCCACGTACACTTTTACCGGAACATTTATAACCGTTGAATAACCGTTCGTTTCAAGAATAAAGCCTTCGGGCTTGTAAATATTATTTTTATCCTTGTTGCTTATTGCCGAGAATGAAAACGGCAAACGCTGATAAAATATCCCCGTTTCAAAACCCCGGTTCCTGTTCCTGACTGTATGAAAATTTCTTGCAACCGTCAGCCCAATTGACCATCCTGTTTTACCCATGTTGGACCAGATGATTGTCTGACTAAAGCCAATTCTGCAGGATTCGGAATGTTCAACTTCCTGAGCCGGATAATGCGATAAGCCATCAAGGATAAGCTGCAATGAATCGGCTTCATTCACACGGTAACCATCTTCCAGCCTTTGTGCAATAAGCACTCTAAGGATATCCTGGTAATAGCGTTTTCCTTCGAGGTAACAGGAAGATTTCAAATATCCGGCAAACAGCGAATCCATGGCATTATAATGACCAAGCTCATACTCTTTCTTAATATCCCTGTATTGCTGAATACAGTTGTCGCGGTACATATTGCTTTTCTGACTCTGGGCATAACAAACCCCGGGATCCATGAGGAACACAAGCAGCACTTTTAGTATTATTATTTTTTCGGCTCTTCGCATACGTTCCTGTAATTAACCGATGGAATATATTTTTCCCATTCGTCACGATTTAAACTGATATTTTCCTTACATAATTTATTTGCCAAATTGCTCAGGGAAAGAGGAAAGCAATAAAAATAACCCGTACTTGTTGCAGCAATCAGCGAATCATTGTCAGATGAAAAACAGACTGCCGTAATTGTTTTGGGTGAATATGATTTTTTTTTCAATAAATTTACTGAAGAAGCCTCCTGTGCATCCAGCTTTAAAAGAGTCAGGCCATTTTGGATGCTACCTGCTGCAAGCCAATGTCCGTCATTGCTGCAGCTCAAAACAGTAATCCTGCTGTTTTCCTGTGAAGCGTATCTTTTAAAGCCCTGTTGCTGATTCAGCATGTAAATTTCACCATTATCGGTTCCGATATACAAGCTTCTGGTTGAAGGAGCATAATCCATGGTTGAAACCTTACTTCCGTGTATGGCGAGCTGTTTTACTACAGCCTGTCCGGTCATAAAATTATCCCATTGATAATATACGGCCAGGTTCGTTATGCCTATTACTCCATTCATGCTGCCACGATCAAGAAACATGTATTCATTTTTTTGGAGCTTCATTACTTCCGCCGTATCATTCTGCGAACCAATAGTAAACTTAACTACCCTGCCCGAACCACCGGAAAGTCTGGTGCTGTAAACACAGGTTTCATTGAATTGGTCAAATAATACCGATAGTACGTCCTCATCAACACGCAAGACGATCGGCGGATTCACCGGCTGGTCATTGAAATTCTTAATGGTCAGACATTTTGTTTTAGTATTATTTAAACTTAAAGTGGCAACCAGGCTACCGCTTTCATTGATCCAGCAACGTATTAAATTTTGGTCTTTAATTATTTCCTTTCCGTTCATTTCAGTCAGCGAAGCAAATGGCCGGGACAGATAAATTTTTCCTGAAACATAAAAAACGGATTCTATTCGTTTGTAATCAGCCTCGAATGAAAAGTATCTGTCATTTCTTATACTGTCCATTAATGCATTCGTCAACGCTTCATAAACTTCGGGGCTGAAAACGCCACTGGTATTTCCATTATAGGCCTTCGACAGTGTATCGAATGCAAGGATGGCCGTTGTCTTACTTGCGGGCAGGTATTCTATTTTTAGTGATTTTTCAGCAAGTTTCTTTGAACCATAGATTCCACCGAGGCTGTCAACTATTCTTTTGTTACTTAAATCTCTCTCATATTTCGAAATCGCCAGATCAAACTCCAATTTATTCTGTATTTTTAATGCTTCCAGTGTTTTCCTTTCACTGTATGCCAATGCCTGTTCTTTCTCTGTACTGACCAGTGCCATTTGGACCAACTGACTATCTACTTTCAGTTGACTTGCCATCGCCTCGGCCTCCGATTTTTTATATTTAAATATAAGCTCAGCCGTTTCCGCTCTTTTCACCTTCAGCTCCGCTTCCAACTCCCTTCTCCTGGAATTTATTTCCTGATCTTGTACATATTTAGCTACAACTGCACAGCAACTTATAAATGCAATTATTATTACTGCATAAATTTTCTGATTCCTTTTTTTGTTTTCAATTTCTTTTAATTTGTTTTCTCTTTCCGTTTTCCGCTGGTTAATAAAAGGAATGATGGCTTCGCTGATTATTTCATAGTATGTTCCTCCCTTTCGTGGTTCCCTTCGTATTATCCTGATTTTACTTTCAAGCTTTTCCAACACTGTGTCGATGACCTGTTCCGGGTGCTGCTGTTTCAGTTTTTCAAATATTGCATCCCTGTGATAGATATTTCTTACTTTTTCATTCAGCACCAGCAGTGAAAGAATTTCAATTGCAACTGCCTTTTCGTTTTCGCTGAGCATTTCGATTGACTGCAGCAGGAACCCCTTCAGGATATTGTCGATACCTTCTTCCAGCTTGGCCAGTCTTACTTCGGGCTTTATGTTATATAATTGCTGACAAATGATCTGCACTTCGGTAAGATCAAGATTGTTATCCCGGTACTTATTTTCAAATTGCGTTTTTATCTTTGTTATCAGTTCTTCGGAAAAAGGGTTCGGAAATGTCATTGCTTCAAAAGGCTTCCGGAGTATCTCATCGAGCTTTTCGACCTGGATTGGTTTGATCCGGAGAAAATGATCCCGCAGATCAGGAACAGCATTAAAAAGAGCAGAGAATTTTGCAAGGTAGTCTTCCCTAAATGTAAAGATCAGTTTTATCGGGAGCTTTTCATTGTAAATACAGGTCTTGATAAAAGAAATAATATCATTTTGCAATTTCTTCCGTGAAATGAGATCCAGCGATTCTTCTTCCCTGCAGGATGTTTCATCTGCCTCTTCAAAATAAGTGATCAGCTCTTCAAACTGATCAAAAATAAGGACAGGAGTTTTTTGGTTTTTATCCTGATTTTCATCTCCAAGGCGCTTAATGATCGATTTAAAATCGTGGAGTGATAAATTGATACGTTTATCCTTCTTATTCCAGTGTTCATTAAAAATAGAAGGAAAATAGGAGCTTTCAGTTTCAGAATCCCGAATTTTTTTTACAGAAAATGTTTCCGTTATTGATGGATATACCCTGATGATTTCAGGACTAAATCCACCTTCATGGATCAGCTCAGGAATCAGTCCGGCACCCATTAATGACGATTTACCAATTCCACTTATTCCATATACGATAACTCCCCTGTACAACAGGATCAGATCATACAGCTTTTCAATATCGGCATCTCGGCCGGCATAAATCTTCCTGTCGATGAATCTGAACGACTGCAGGCCCCTGAAGGGCTGGATTCGAGTACTTAACAGTCCCATTGCAATGGCATTTCCTTATTTTTAACTTTTTTGTACAAAACCGGAACAACTTTCCATGCATCCTTAACAATAAAGTTTATGGAATAAAACCTGTCAAACAGCCTCATGATGGTTTTATCGGGTTTCATATCAATTGAACAGTTCTTTGGAAGTCGCCTGACGTCTTTTCCCCACATGGCACTTTTAAATAATGCCCTTAAATTATAATCCAGCAATCCATATCCGATAAAGAGAATTGTTTTTTTACCGAACGCCCTTGTGAAGGAATGTGGAATCGGGTTGTAGTCTTCTTTGTCATTCATCCTGAGAATAAAATCAATATAATCTTCATCGCTTATTACGATCGAATCACTGATATTAAGGTCTCCATGCATTTTATACAAAAACGGTGTTGCTTCTGTAATTTCCTCCTCCTTAAAATCAGTTGTTACTACGGATCGCTCAGGTGTATAAATACCTACCAGGGGGGTTTTAGCTATTTTCTTACATTTCATTGCCTCCTCAAATAACGTATCATAGTTTGTGGTGATAATTTGTTTAAAGGGCATATCAGCCAATGCAAATAACAATGGGGAAGGCTTTTTATTTCCAATCTTTTCCTGCAGGAAATTTACTAATTCCTGCCTGTCTGCTTTGTATTCATAATACTGTGCGAGCTTGCTTAATGCGGGATATTTTTCATCCGGAAATTTTTCACTGTATTTTATATCATCTGAAAGCATTTCGGCCAGTTGATGTCCCATCGGGGGGCCTTCAGAATAAACGGATTTGAATTCTTTAGGTGAAGGGCAATTAACTGCAGCTCCAAGGAATAAAATCAATTTCCCTTCCAGAATTCTATTCGCAACCAAATCCAACATATTGGTTTCCTCCTCTGAAAATTCAACATCTTTATACAATATGCTGCCGTCTTTTAATTCCTGCTCATCCATTTTTTTTCCTTTATCAGGTTTTTGAATTCACTATTCAGATCGTGAAATTGCTTGTGTATAGTACTTTTTCATCCTTGCTGAATATCTCCAGCTTGAATGCAGTTGCTTCAGCCTGTGAAGGCGGGATCGCATATTTAATGACAATTGATTTCTCACTTGCTATCTTATATGGAATAATCTCACCATTGATCTTGATGGTCAGTGGTTCCCTGTTGAAGTTTTCTCCTGAGATGGTAATGGTGTTTTCTCCCGGCTTCACCAGTTTATCGGGTGTTATCCCGGTGATTTTTACGCCATTTCCGCTGAGTGTATTTGGCCTGTCATCCTTGGGCTTAAAAGCAACTTCAAATACTTCTTTTAATTTCTGTGTTGCTATATCGGTAAACAGTCCCGTGAGCATGGCCATGGTCATCACGCCGTACAAATTCAAACCTGCATCACTTGCATAGTTTAGAAACCCGGCCCTGAATACAAAATAAAATGCAATGGCCAACGCTGAAGCGGTAAAGGGTTTCACACAGTACCACAGGATCCAGCTGCGCTTGAATTTCTCAGCACCAATAAATGTTGTAAACGACGTTGCCACATGTATCATATTGCCCAGAAAGCCGCACAAGGCCACCAGGATCAGGAGGAGTGTATTGAACTGGATGGTATTTTCGCATTCACATTCATGGCAATGCCATTTCCTGGCAATGGGCTTATCCGCTTTTTTTAATTTTTTTTCTGCAGTTTGTTTCTTGTGGCTGGCGGTATCATGGGTTGCAGTTGTATCTGAAGGCGACTTGCTTTTAACAACCGTATCCGCCGCAACCGGCTCTGGTTTTGAAACCGTTTCAACCGCTTTTATTACTTCACATGAATCCAGCAGTTCAACATGGAAAAGCCTGTTGGCATAACGCGTTCCTTTTCCCGGCTGAGGAAGCCTGTCGGGCCAGTAACCTATTAAAAGGACGACCACCCAGCAGGTAACCGTGATCAGTAAAAGCCCTGCGATAATTTTTGCAGCTACTGAAATATTATCTCCATTGGCATCACTGGAAGTGCCGGGAGTTTCATTTTTTATTTTGTCAGACATCTGATTTAAGTTTATGCCATTGGCAGGCTGTTAAATTTCTATTTGCAGGATCGCGCATAATCAACATGTTTTTTTCTGTTTACCAGGTTAAACATAGGAATGTCAACTCCTATGCTTGCTGTAAAGAACGGTTCATATTTTAATTTCGAACTGTTGTCAACATTTCCCGGCAGCCATTGGTAACCCGCACTGATGCTTAAAGGAATATTGCAAAAGAATCCATACACCAGTGAAATTCCCGGAGAAAAAATATCGCCCAGTTCAATTTCCGATTCAATGGAGGCAGGTTCATTTGCCGTGTCGTTTTCAACATGGTATTTAACAATGGCGCCAATGTCCAGCAACCCCGCAAAAAGGCTGAAGCTTCCGGCGCGGCCCATTCCATAACTGAACGACAAACCGATGGGTGCCGTTATTCCGTTGGTGTTTGAAAATCCGGTTAACGGATGCAATGCTGTACTTTTATTTTCCCTGATATAATATCCAGGATATGCGTTTACTGCCAAATTAAAATTAGAATATTTTTTAATCCGGGAACTGCCTACCGGCAGGGCGGCATTATTTAAAATTTCTTTTACCTCTGCCCCGTTTTCTGCATTGGCAAGTGAAGCAATCAGGTTTGCATATTCGATGAATGCCGGCCAGAATTTGCGGTCATCTTTTATATCATCAATTGCTGCTTCCAGATTTTTTTTCTCTTGTGTTAATGCTGTCTTTTTGTTTTTAAGGGCTGTACTGTCTGGTCTGCTTTTCAAGGCTGTATCCGTATTCACTATTTCCATTTCCACGGTGGCCAGCCTGATGCTTTTCAGTGTATCCCTTGCAGCAAATACCTTATCCAGTAATTCTACGAAATCATAGATTGCGGTATTATAAGCTTTTTTGTCAATGTCATTGACTACCTGAATGCTTTGATCGATTACAGGAAGATAGGTATCCCTGATGTTTGCAATTTGTCTAATAAACGGATCCAAAGAAGGTTCCGGAATACAGTTTATTGTTTTAATTGTCAGAGACAAAATTTCATTGGAGATCAGTCGGTAATACTTATACCTCTCGTTCAACACGAGGTTCCTGGCATATGAATTTTCAGTAGATTTTAATTTGTTCAGCTCCGTAAGATAATTCACGATTTTTCCTGACGAGTTATTAAAGGTGCTAATAAGCTGTAATATTTTGTCCAGTTCTATGCTATTGAAAATATCCTTTAAATGGATTGGAGGCAACCCTTCTCTGTAAAAAATGATCCCGGGATCATTCACTTGCAGTAAGCCGGTAAACAATTTTAATATAGTATCACGTTCACTTCCTTTATTTTTAAGAAGCAAATTGCTTATCGGGCACCAACCTCTGTCAGGTTTATTATCATCCGTTATAAAAATATCTCTCAATCCATATGACAACAGTCCGGCAAATTTCATCGTGTTTGCGTAATTATTCTCAGGATATAAACAGTATCTTGAAGTATATACCGTCTGTATGATTTCCTGCGGGTTCTTTCCCCTTGTTAATCCATCCACAATATCGAATTGTGCGAATAGCAATGTTAATGCAGGTATGTCATTAAGGTAATTTTGGTACCTTTTTAATTCAGCAAGATTCCGCACATTACCCAAAATGCCTTTAATATCTTCCTCAAAGGCCTCATGCATGGCATTGAGTGCAACATGGTAGTTGAATACCTGCACTTTATTATCCTTAAATAATTCATATGTGTTTGGAAATAATAAGCTGAGCTCAGGAATATCTTCCATTTTATTTATAAGCTTTTGAAAAACTGCAGCATTAATTTCCTCATTGGCCCGTTCAACCAGGAATTGCGCCAATCCATCAACCAGTGCAGTTACAGTTAAGCCACCGCCTTCCGGTGAAGTGGTGTTCGCACCAGAAAGACCAGCCACCATTAGCATTGGAGCAAATTTGATGTTTTTTGTTGCATTGAATATTGTGTTCTTTAACAAGGATGACTGAATGGAATCAAAAATCCTGGCTGTGTCATTTGCCTCAATGCCTGTATTTCTTGCCAGAATCCTGTAAATTGATTTTCTGCATTTTTCTTCGATAGATAAATCCAGGGTATCTGCATTATTTAATGAATCGGTAATTAAAAAAAAACGATCTTTAAGTTTGTTCTGTTCAAGTACTCTTAAGGAAGCCTTAAATGAACTGGTATACGGTAAAAGTTCAATTTTCTCTTCAGTATACAAGTTAATAATATTGAAGCTTTGACCATCCCATTTTCCATCTGCATTGGTAGCAGGCTTGATGTAATAGAAGCGCCTGTGCAACAATTCATTTATTACAATGGCATCATAGATGGGTGACTGAATGATTTCCTTATTAAGCGAAGCCGACTTTATTTCCGCAAACTTCGCCTTTTCGTTTTTGTCAGGTTTACCGGGATTGCCTGCATATGCGCCATGGCTGAGCATCAATCCGACAATCAATAAAACAATTACCCTTGCTTTTTTCATGGATTTCATTTTATCTGTTTTTTTGTTTGTTCCTATACTCTTTCTGATCATATACGTATGCATGGAATTCCTTTTCTGAAAGCCCGTTTATCTTTTTCATGCTGTTTAAATTGAAATAGATGCTTCTTTTTGCCGAGTCAAGCTTTAAAGCATAAATATTAAGCACTGCGTTTTTGATAATTTTCACGCTGAAGCTTTCTGCCGGATATTTTTTTATCCGTTCAATTTTCGAGATGGCAGCCATGATAGCATCAACCGATCCGCCAAAAGTGAAATGTGAAAGGCTTAATTCGTTTTTGGACAAAGAAATGTCGACTGTGGAAACAGGTTTTTTATTATTTAAAATAAAATATTTGAAACCGGTTTTTACAAATTTGCATGAGCCGGGTTTAATGGAATTAACGGGAATAAAAAATGTTTCATAAGGGGCTGAAACGGAAATATTCATTGTATTCATAACATACTGGATGTACGATTTTAAAAAAACAGCTTCGGCCTCCTTTAGTCTTTCCGAAGCCTTCTGATGATATTTATCCCTTTTCTTAAAAACGAGTTTCATATTTATTTTTCTTAAGCCGTTAAATAGGTACGTGACCAGCTTCCATTGGAGAAGGAAAGCAGGCTGTTGTACAGCACTGTTTTTGTTCCCGGTTCATCAAATGAGGCCTGGGGATCACCAACGTTCAACCACAGGTTGGAACCAAAATCGGCATATCCGTAAATGACTATAAAATGCGTGTCGCCACTGCCGTATGCAAGCTGCACTCCAACTGGCTTATTGTTGAGTATCTGTTGTTTGATGATATCCGGATCCACCGGTTCATTAATTGCGGCCTGCTGCAGGTGGTTAATTTGGAGGAGTGCCGTTTCCAGCGAAGCGGTCTGGTTGCAATCAGGAGGGAAATTATCAGACACATTGCAATGCGGCTTGCCCTGTACAGCGGAAACGATTTGTTGCTGCGTTAAAAATCCATCTCCGTCAAAATGCTGTGAAATGCTTGATGCAACAGCAGCCCAGCACCACAAAGACATTTTCTGGGACTGGATCTGAAATCCACTGATGATATGCTCGCCTGCTGAACCGGCGTTGTTGCCATTCAGCGTAAGATCAGTTGCAGATTCCAGGATTGATTTCATTTTAATGTCATGCTAAATTCGACTTCATCATTTATTATATCCCAACCCGATACCTTCCCTCACCAGTGTCATTTCAAGTCCTGTAAGGGCGCCGATACATATTCTTCGTTATATCAAAAACTTTAAACATTGATCTTTTATCTCTTCATGCCCACCGGTCCGGTCAATAAAAAAATGCATGAAATAAGTGTATGCGGGTCGGAATAATTTTAACCGGTATTACGGTCAGGGGGCTTAATAAAATTATTCCCACCAAAGTCCTGAATTAAAAATGGAAAAGTCAAGAGGGAAAACCCTTGAAATGAAAATAGGGAAAACCCTTGGAAAGCAAGGGAAAACCCTTGAAATGCCATACAGGGTTTCCCCTCGAAAAAAGGGAAATCCCTCATGATGAAAAATGCATTTTGCAGGTGCCGCCCTCATGCAGGTTGATAAAATTCATTTTAGTTTTTATTTTTACAGAACAATATTCTAAAGCCAACAATTATGATACGCGGAGTCCATACAATGTTTTATACTTCAGATCCTGATGGTCTGAGAAATTTTTTGCGTGATATGCTGAACCTGAAATCAACAGACGTCGGCGGCGGATGGCTCATTTTTGACCTTCCCGAAGCCGACATGGGCTGCCATCCTGCCGATGAAGAAGGTGCACCATCTGGCACCCATGATATTTCATTTTACTGTGATGACATTGAAAAAACCGTCGGGGAGCTGAAAGCAAAAGGCGTAAAGTTCAAAGGAAAGGTGGAGGACCATGGATACGGCCTTGTTACACACTTTTACGTTCCGGGTAATTTTACTGTACAACTGTTCCAGCCGCGATATAAATAATTAACAGGAATCACGCAGCCATTTTTACCTGTCCATATTCCCGATCGAAAATTATGATCGCTGAACTTTCAACATAATTCGAAAAAAGAACATTGAACTACTATAAAGATTTATATCTGAAAAACAGGGGCATTCTCCTTTATGGTGCGGCGCTGGCAGCTTTGCTTTTTATTCTTAAGTGGCTTGAATACCGTTTGGTGATCATTGATCATTCTTTTGAAATTTACATCGGAGCAGTCGCTGTTATTTTTACCTCCCTGGGCATCTGGCTGGCTCTGAAACTTTCGAAACCCAAAACAAAAACGGTGGTCATTGAAAAAGAGGTGTATATTAAGAATCCCGGAGATTTTGTATTTAATGATCAGGAAGCTGAAAAGCTCGGGCTGAGCAAAAGAGAAATGGAAGTTTTACAGCTGATGGCCGAAGGTTTGAGCAACCAGGAAATTGCAGAAAAGCTTTTTGTTTCCCTTAATACGGTAAAGACGCATTCATCCAACGTGTTTGTGAAGCTGGATGTCAAACGCCGGATGCAGGCTGTTGAAAAAGCCAAAAGGCTGGCTATCATCCCCTAACCTGCTCATTCTTTGGAATGAAAAATTATCATCCCGGTAAAATCACCTGAAAGTATGAATAAAAACCAGCTGTTTCCATTCATATTTGCTCCGTCAAACAACTAAAAAAATCTAAAATAAAATGAAACGGAATGTTCTGGTATTCGGATTGATCGCCGGTGCGATCGTATCGGGCTTTATGGCCTTCGGCACGGTGTCGTGCATGGATAAAGCTGATTTCAGCGGCAGCATGCTGATCGGCTATGCATCCATGATCCTTGCTTTTTCCTTTGTTTTTGTGGGAATCAAAAATTACAGGGATAAGTATAATAACGGGGTGATTACTTTTAAGAAAGCTTTCATGACCGGTTTGTACATCTCCCTGATTGCCTCCACCATGTATGTGATCACCTGGGTGATCATTTATTATTTTTTCATGCCCGATTTCATGGACAAATATGCCATGCACATGATCAACGAGGCAAAAGCCGCAGGTGCAACCCAGGCAGAGATTGATGATAAAAGTGCTGAGATGGCGAAGTATGCTGAAATGTATAAAAACCCGCTCTTTGTTATTTTGCTGACCTATATGGAGATCCTTCCTGTAGGACTGCTTATAACGGTTTTGTGTTCATTGATATTAAAACGGAAAGAAAAAAGCAATCCGGAGTTGATGGGTCAGGCGTAACACAACAAATCATATCGAAACAAAAACCGGGTTCATGTAAAAAATTCATGAACCCGGCGCTTTCCAAAATTTCTTTTCTGAAGTGAGATTTACAACAACATAATTTTTTTCGTTACTGTTTTCGTTCCCAGTATACATTCAATGAAATAAATTCCTGCTGGCAATTTTCCCAGGTCAATGCTGTAGTCTTCCTGATCTTTTATCAGGGGCTTATCAACACGCATCCTTGATCCCGCTGAGTTAAAAATACGTACTTCCCTGACCACTTCATTCCTGTTTACCAGGTTGATGTGGACTATTCCATTGGAGGGATTGGGATATACTTTCACATCAGCCGCTAAAGATTCTTCGGCACCTGCATCGTTAGCCTCCTTCAGTATAGGAATTGATTTACAGATCTTTTTCAGGTATGCGCTGTAATTAGGTGAAAAGGTTGAAAGGCTGTTACTGCCAAATGTTGCAGTCTGCGTAAAATTACCTGTTTCATAGATGGCGTTGGCATCGGAATAAATGCCATTGCCTGTATCGTAGTCGCCCGCACCACCATAACTATACGCCCATAGCACCGTGCCCGATGTATTCACCTGGCAGGTAAAAATATCTTTTGCACCCGATGCATTAAGGAGCACGCTTGTAAAAGTTGCCGCCCCTGAAAAGCTTCCTGTTAAATAATTATTGGAGGCTCCTTCAGTCCGCACGGCAATTCCATTATCTTCACCCGGGCCGCCAAATTTTCTGCTGAGGATAAGATATCCGCTAGCATCATATTCACCATAAAAAATATCACTTAGCCCGGCACTGGTCATTGGAACTCCAAGACCCTGATCGGTAGGTCCAAAAATTGAGGTTCCGGCGAAGCTTCCTGTAATATAAATATTTCCTGTGTTATCGATTCCAATGCCGCTGCCCCAGTTGTTGTTGGATGCTGAAGTTGCCTGTGGTTTGTTCCATACCACTCCTCCACTCGTAGTATATTTTTTAAATAAAACATCCTGAGTAGCATTTTGACCGGTCACTACGGGATTTCCGGTGGCGTCCAGCGCCACGCCATTTCCGGATCCTGTTTCATGCACCACCCATTGAAATACACCTGACGAATTGAACTTGGTGAGAAACATATCCACGCCGTTTATAATTACCGTTTTTACAGTATTAACACCGTCGAATTTAATTCCTGTCGCAAACCTTCCGGTAACAAATACATTTCCGGATGCATCAACAGCAATATCATGGCCACCGGTAATATTTTGCTGCGTTCCCTGGTTGGCAGTCTGGACCAGCGATTGAGACCATTGCACCACGCCGGCGCTGTTCAATTTTGCAAAATAAATATTATACTTCGAGCTGGCTGTCACATAAATATTTCCTGCAGCATCCAGGTAAATGGCACGCCCAAGCGGATTAACGGTGCCCGTAAAAAGTGATGTCATCCACAAAGCAGTGCCGGCAGCATTTATCTTGGCAACATACACATCCTGATTTCCATTGGTAATCGAAATGCCATTCATGGTTAACGTTCCTGTATAGCTTCCGGTAATATAACTGTTTCCTGTAGCATCAACCGTAACATCTCCGCCGTAATCACCACCCAGATCATTGCCTGTTTTTTTCACCCATGGTCCTATCATAACAGGCAATGTGATGGAGCTGCAGCCATAGCTGTTGGTAGCAGTAAGCGTAACATAATACGTACCTGGAATGGCGTAAACATGGTTCGGGTTGGTAAGTGTTGAAGTATTGTTGCCGCCGCTGGCAGGGTCTCCGAAATTCCACAAATACGACACAGGGTTATTGGAACTTGAGTTAGTAAAATTGACGGTCGCTCCCGAACAGGCTACAAAACCTGGGAATGAAAAATTGGCAACTGGATGGTTGAATACAGCGGAAGTAAAAATGCCGCGGCCATGTGTTGCTGCAAGCACAAGCTTATCGGATGCCCTGTAGCGAAGCATATCCACACGTGTTCTTGCCAGCGGACTGTTGGTTGCACCCCAGTCAGGAGACAGCACGGTAATATCATTGGTTGACCACACACCTGCTTCCGTTGCCAGCAGGACTTCCTTGTTATTGATCGGATTGTAGAGCGCCCACCGGATCGGCATATCGGGCAGGTTTCCTTCCTTGTTGAACCAGGTTGTTCCTCCATCATGCGTTTCCCAAACAGAAGCCACGCCATAGTTTGAATAGATCAGCAGCAGGTCCTGCTCCGATAGTCCCATTTCAATACATGATACGGTTGATCCCTGTGATATTACTGGAAGCGTTATGTTAGTGAATACAGGTGTCGTCGTTGTATTGATGATCTTAACAAGCTTGGGCAGTGCATTGGGGTTGCTGATATCCGCTCCCGATGCCACAAATACAGTGGATGCGTTGGCTGCATAAGGCGATACCTTTATTGCCGTCGGCAGCGTTGACATACCAGTGACCGTTATTAAGGAAGATACAGGACTGGCTGTATTTACATCCTCAACCATTTCGATGGCCGTAAGGGAATTTGCTGAATAGAGTATATGATACCGGTAATCATAATCAGCCGGGTTTACAAACCTCCCGTTACCCGAAGTAAGCAGTGTTGTAAATGAATTTGTCAGTCCTGTTGAAGATTTAAAATAATAATTACCTTGCCATGACGCAACATATGTAGGTGTTGGTGTTGCATCAATGAAACAATAACCACCATCGTGTTGAAAATTCACCGGTGTTGTGCTGTTCATTCCTGCAGTTGTGAATATTGGTACATCATTATCCTGTGTACCCCCGAGAAAATAATTCGTTGAAGTCGGGTGCATGGCTCCCGAATAAAATTGGGTAACATTGTAACCTGTATTCTTTGATTGAAAATTTCCGATACCGGGTGCGGTGATATTAAGTGCATAATATATGCCTCCATCGCAGGATACTAACATATTATTGGTACCGGGCTGAAATAATAACCCATGATAATCAGCATGGCAGTACCCTGAATTACCAATAATATTGTTTGATTTCATGAACCATGTCGCTCCACTGTTGTTAGACTGCTGAATGGCCGTTTGCTGGCCGTAAATTATCGTTGCCGGATTTGTGGGACTGATAGCTGCAATCATATTATAAAAGGCTTGTGCATTATTTCCAACTACGGCGGGATTTAATGATGACCATGTGTTTCCCTTATTACTTGTTTTTAATGCCGCAGCAAGTCCATATGGATAACTTTGACTGGATAAAAAGGCGTACATCACATTGGCATCCGAAGGTGCGCAGGCAAGTTCAATTCTGTGATAGCTGCCAAATACCGGAAATCCTGATCCAAAAACTGAAAGCCTGTCCCATACAGTATTTCCGGGAGATAGCCGAAACACTCCTTCACCTAAAAAAATTCCGATTGAAGCATATATGGTACCATCAGCTCCAATTTCCAAATCTGCAACACGATCAAGATATACGGTGGAAGTCCCGCCACCATAAGCATTGTTGACGATATTCACTCCAGCTGCAGTTCCGAGTACGTTGCTCCAGGTAGATCCATTATTAGTTGACTTCATCACTCCTTTGTGATACGTACCGGCATACACAACTCCTGTTGCTGTAACTACAATTTTCTGTGTATAATAAAAATCTGGTGTTGCGGTAGCAGTGAGTTGGGACCAGGTTGTTCCTCCGTTTGAAGTCTTCCAGATCCCGGCTCCCCGAACTGCGTCAATATTAAGCCACCCTTCACCCGTTCCAACATAAAAAATCTGCGTATTGGACGGGTCATATGCTATGCAGCTTATGGCCAGGTTATCCCAAAAATCATTCACCTTGGTCCACACCGGTGAAGCAACCGTAATGTCAGGGGTCGACCACAGACCACCTGCAACTCCGCCTGCCCACACTTTTTTATGCGACGGATCATTCGGATCAAACATAATTGCCCGGGTTCTGCCTCCGACATTATTAGGCCCACGCTCTTCCCACGTAACACACTGGATGGCTTTTGCAGCGGTAGTTCCTCCGTCAACAAGGTCCCGCACGGCCTGCATTCTTTCTGATGGCGGATATTCCAGCGCAGGGTCCCTGGTCATCAGAAAATTCTGGTACATCGCTGAATCCGGACCATCCATTCCTTCTTCATCACCTTCAGTCATTTCCAGATGATTCTTTTCCTGCCTTGAATTCCTGTATTGAACAGAAGCAAATACCGAAACGATCAGGAGCATGATCAGCGCTGCAGTCATCACTCTGCTGACCAGAGAGGCAAAGATTTTTTTCAGAAATGTTTTCATTGGTTTATTTTTTTTAGACTATTATTATACATGTGCCAGATGCAGATATATCGGTCATCAGCGAGAATCCCGTGCAATGCGATTGACAGGAATCCTCATAAAGAAATAACCATATTTTCCCGAACGCTGCAATGCACCTGCTTTATTTATAATCAAATCAGTTTTTGACCAGTTTTGATTGAAAGAGCTGCATGCCCTTATCCGTGAATCTCAACAGGTAAATTCCTGGTGGAAACTGCTCCAGGCCGATAGTGATGGAATGACCGCTGAACATTGGATACGAACCAACAGCCTTTCCAAGCACATCATATAGGGTTACCGTTGCATCTGTCAGGTTCAAATCCGGCGAAGCTGAAAAAGTTACCGAAGCATGTGCCGGATTCGGATAAAGATGGTAGCTGCTTTCCAATTGTTTACCCTTAAGTCGTAATCCTTCTTCCTGTTCACCGCAAAGAATGTCCTCTTCATAGTAGGTCTGATAATTATTATAGGAAGCTCTTGACAATGGCCTGGTCCATTCTGATCCTGTGTTCTCATACGATCCGCCGTTTCCATTTTCCATGGCGTATGGTGTCATACAACAGCTGTTTCCTTCTGCTGTTATTTTTGAGATAAAGATGTCATCATCATGCCCACCCACTGTATAATATCCAGTTGCAATCAGGTCAGTATTACTCATTTCAGTGATGCTGTAATATTTGTCGTCATGATTTTCAAAGCTGGTTTTAACCGACCATGCAAGAACACCGGCTGTTGATGTTTTCAGAATCAGCCCGTCGTCATCATCCTTTTCCACAGCGCCTGTCATCACGAGATTTCCGCCTTCAGCCATGATAAGATCATATGCCACTTCATTTACATCCCGCTGTCCGTAAGTATTGGTTGAACTGATTGTTGAAAGACTGTAATCTGTTTCAATGAGATAAACATCATATCCGCCTCCCTGACCGAAGGTGTTGGTTTTTCCTGCAAGATAAACGTGATCATTGGAAGCAGTCACGGCGTAGGCAACTTCATCTGATTCACCATGAACTACCAAATCGGCTTGTTTATCTATTTTACCATTGACCTTTATGGCCATCACGTCGGAGTTGGATCCCGTTTTTATTTCGCCGGCTATGATGCACCCCTCATTATTATTGAGCAGCACGGCATCATACGCTTTTTCCGAAGTTCCGGCATTCCCGAATGTTTTGAACTGGGCGATGGTGCCATTGGATCTCATCTGCAGGGCAAACATGTCATACTTTGCAGGGTCTTCTTCATAGCTGTTGGTATAACCCACTATCAGCAGGTGGTCGGAGCATAAGGGGTAGAGGTCGATGATCTTCATCCCTTCTTCAATCCGGTCAGTTCCGCTGTTTGATCTGAACCGGTAAGACCATACCGGTATTCCGTTTTCCGCAATTTTGGCAACGACGATATCATGATTGGTCTGAGATAAAAATACTGATCCTGCTATATAATAGTATTTTTCAATATTTCCGTTCACGGTTTCATTCCGCTGGACCACTGAATGTGCTTCATCCATGTAGCTTCCCACACATCCCTTTTGCAGATCACCCAACAGGCAGTTTATATCCATTGCTGATTGCGGATCATATTTGAGGAAATACAGATCCCTGTCACATTCTTCATCAAACAATCCGGCTGCAATGGCATAACCTCCGTCATCTGTCTCCATAACTTCCCTGCCGTAATCGAGGGTATTGAGCTTTTCAACATGCATGCAAAATCCTACTTCCTCATTGCAGTTTTCGACAGTCACCGCAACCCATCCGCTCGACGAAAGACAGCCATAGGCGTTTGTACCCGTTACCATATATGATCCGGAAGTGGTGACTGTTATGGACTGCGTTGTTTCACCGGTTGTCCACAGGTATTGGTTTGATGATGAAGAGGTCAGGATTACACTGCCGCCCTCGCAGAAAGTAGTAGGTCCGTTTGCTGAAACGGTGACCGGCGGATTCGGCAGCACTGTTGTTGACATGCTGCTGGATGCGGTGCAGCCTGCTGCATTGGTCATCGTGACTATGTAAGTTGCCTGAGTGAATGCATAAATACTTTGTGTGGTTGCACCGGTGGACCAGAGATAGGAAGCCCCTGCAGTGGAGGTCAGTAAAACGGAACCTCCGTCACAGAAGAGGGTTGGGCCGTTTGGAGAAATGGAAACCGTTGGCGTGGTGCCTGAGGTGATTGTTTTTGATTTTGTTCCTGTGCATCCGTGAGTATCGGTAACTGTTACCGTATAGGTACCGGCCGTGCTGGTCTGTATGCTTTGTGTGGTTGCGCCTGTGGACCAGGCATAGGAAGTTCCGGACGATGAAGTGAGTGTAACGGCGCTGCCATTGCAGCTGACATTCCCGCCGGTAATGGCGGCTGCCGGATTCTGATAGACGGTAACGTTGAAAGTAGTAACTGACAAGGGACAGCAGTCTGATACGGTTACCGTATATGTTCCTGTCACGGAAACTGAAATGGACTGTGTTGTCATTCCGTTCGACCAGAGATAATTCGGTCCTGACGGAGCCGTAAGCTGTATCGATGAACCGCTGCATATTTGATTGTTAATGCTATTGGTAACGACTGTTCGCGGATCAAATGTGAGATATTCGTCATCATCGTCTTCATCTGAAATCGGTGTAAGGCAAATATTTTTACCTGCAGCATGAAAGGTGATCGTACCCGATGCCTGACCCGCCATATTGCAATTCCCTTTAATTAATATAAACAATTCAATAAAAACTGCATTATTTCCGGGAATGCCACTGTTGTTAAAGGCTGCAGGATTCAGGTAATAGGTCCACTTACCGCTAACCAATACAGGCGTGATTGATATCGCTGTTCCGGTTCCGTTTAATTTAAAGGTTGTGGAGGCAATCGACAAACCTGATGGCAATGTAACTTCAAGCACAGGATCCTCCACGTCACCCGGAAGTGAACTGGTAATCTTTGCCGTATACAGAAATGTATTGCATATCGTTCCCGTATTCGGACTCGGCCCCGTAACGTTTAGATTTATCTTCGAATTCTGGGGAACGATAGTAAAGCTCTGCGTATAGGTTGGAGAACAGGCCGAAGTGGGATTAGCGTTCGTCGGATAATCAAAGCAGTTAAATCCGGTTTCGGCTTCCACAGTCAGGGGTGTATTCGGGGCACAGGAGGTCAGCACCAGGTCGATGGAGATGTCGTAGGTATAAATTTCATTGATTGTTCCCAGCTTCCAGAAAACCCATGGATTTCCCGCAACTGTAATGACATCGCTTTGCACAGCTACATTATTAACCCTGACAGCAGTTACCTGGTATCCGGTCTCATTAAAATGCAGCCAGGTATGATCCACATACATGTTTCCAAATTCTTCATGAACAAGATTAAGTTTAAGATTGTTGATGGTGGAAACCGATGAATAAATATTGATGATGGCATCTTCGCGCTGCAGGTAAAGGCTATATGTTTCAGAAACCTTGTATGGTAGCTGGTCGGGTTCAGGATTGTTAAAGGAACATGCCGCATCAGCATTTGGAATACCAGATGTATATGCCCTGTATTCATAGGGAAAATATACTTTATATGTCGGAACCTGCTGAGGAGCCGTACCGAAAGGAACCGGACATTCATTGGTAATCCTGCCGTAGATCTCCATTTTGGTTGGCTTACCATCATTTTCAATCACCGGCCAGGGCTTGGTAACGCCATTGTCCACGTAACCATCAAACGTGATCACAGGCCCCGTTCCTCCGCTGGTGCTTACCGGATACAGGTTACCATCATAGGTAAAATTGGCGCTTGACAATTGGTAGAATGTGTTTAATCCCGATGAAGGAAGTTCCAGCTTGATGGGATTGGATGCATTCCATTCAGGCCATTTCATAATGGGTCTGAATTCTGAAGGAAAGTCGTCCAGCCCCTTTAATCCTCCGGTAACTGTAGTTTGATACATAAAATATTTTCCGCAAAGACCTGCGGAATAACCGGAGTGTCCATCGGTAAGAATCTCATTGGTCTCACTAACTCCCAGGTTCATCGTCATCATGTTGTCACCGTAGTCGTCGCAACTGTTACCCATATCTGAAATATACTGCCCTCTTACCTGCGGAATGAGATAGTAACCCGGATCAGGCCAGGATATTGGTGAATTATTGGAAATACTCATCATCGGTTTTACTGACAGGTTCATCTCCAGGTTAAATACAGCACCCGTATCCTGCAGGTCTGACAGCACGCCGGGTGGAAAATTAAAATCTACTTTCAGCGAACATGGAGCATGAACATATTGTTGCAAAATCTGATCCCAGACCCTGCAATCATTGTCAGCAAGATCTGAATTGACATCAACATCAGCGCTTGTTAAAGTTAGTGTCTGCAAGGACCCATCTTTGGGAGTATACTCAAGCGTACCACCTTCGAAACTAAAAAACTGATAACTGTTAGCTTGCGGAGAATCATATTCTATAAAATAGGATAAAGTAGTTGCCTTTTGAAATCCTGTATTGATATGCGCAATGGATCCAGGTGATTTTACTGTGATAATATCACATGGATAGGTTCTGTTTAACCTCACACCTGACGTAGATGCGTTTGCAGCGGTAGTCATAGCGCTTGTCGTCCATCCGAATGTACTCCTGTCGAATTTGAATCCGCGGCCAGTGCTTTGAGGGGGTCCGGAACATTCACCCTGGCAATGGTGATGGAGGATCTGTTCCTGGCATGCAAACACATATGCACAGGTGGTGCAGCCATCGCAGATCGCTTCCAGACTGAACGTAAATACATCTTCTCCTCCTGTATTTAATAGACAGACCAATGGATCCAAATTCAGCTCCAGGTTTAAATTGATCTTTCCGTTTTTGTCAAGACCGGTAATTTCATACAGTTGATTCCCCGAAATGACTGGGTCAGAACCAATCGGGTTCAGCGTTACTACTGTGAAAATATTGCTGTTTGGATCAGGATAGTAATTGGTATTATGAATAAAATAAAGCGGACTTAGCGAAACAACTGCACGGTAAGTTACATTGTTGTTGCAATTGATAATATCATCCAGCGGTCCGGGCGGATAAAGAAATTTGAAAGGTGAAATGTTTGCCGGATCTACCCATCCTGTATACTGGTAGTACAAATCTACAGCTACGAAAGGGTCACCGCTGTGCACGTCGGTCTTATCCGCCTCGACAAAGGAGGTGACAGGAAAATAGTTTGCGTACGTATGTGCAAGATTTCGGATTGGAATGGAAGCATCACACATATCATCGTATTCCACAGGATGATAATAGTTGGTAGCCGTACCGTCCAGCATCACTTCGTTACCGGTTTTTTCACAACTGCTGAATGTATTGTTTGAAAGATAAAACTGTCCGCTGTTGCACAGGAACTTGACATCTTTCAGTATAAGCTCAAAAGCTTCATTTTCCCCGAATTCATTGAACTTGTTATCCTTGATGAAATCATCCCGGAGCGCATCACCGGCTCCATTGAAAGGGTCTGCTCCCAGCACATCAAAGTCCAGCGTAATAACACCATTCGTATTGTCATAAAAACCTGGAAGGAGTGAAACGTCCACCCCGGGCGATGTGGAATTGACATCTCTTAAGTACACAGCATACCCTGGCGTAAGCCAGCTGTCATTAATCGGAATGGTGATGGTGTGAAGCGTTTTGGTTCCGGAACCCTTTGGTCTGCCTGTATTCAACGGGTTGGTAAATTTGTAGATGAGATTGGAAGTGGCGCTGGTGCCAGAGGTGCAGATTTCAAAGGGCGGATCTATTGTAACTGTCATACCGACCCAGCTTTTGCTCGCTTCCACATGAATGGTTCTGTTTTCGACAGCTGTACTGCAAGGCTGGGAACCCTGGTTGGAACAGGCCCAGTCGACCGTATAAATGGTTCCATCTTCTGTCGCGGGAGAGCAGGCGACCACATAAAAATATTCAAAAACGCGGATCCGTTCCAGGGTCTGCAGCTCATCATGGGTGGATCCGAAGAGATCATGAATTACGTTCTGGTCCACGTGAATCTGGGCAAGTGCAGGAGCCGGCGGGGTTGGGTTCGTATACGTATATGGATACTGATGCACCGGATTTACCGGCTGGCCTGTGGCGTCAATGCCCTGCAGTTCGAAATAAGAAGTGTGTTGAATTTCCACCTCTGAAGCCAGCGCCGGATTGGATGAGGATAAAGTCAGTGTGAAATTGTCGGCTACTCCGTCGGTCACCTTGATGTCAAACTGCCTGAACCTTACAAGCTGAGGCGCTCCGGCGTCTTTGAATATGACCAGTTGTTGAGCTGCACCGTTTACCGGAAGCGGAATGGATTGCTGCGGAGTGCGATCATCAAAAAAATCAATGATGCCCAGTTGTGGTGCCGTCACTGAAAAATTAGCCATATTCGGTGAGGGTGTAATAGTATGAGTCGAAGAGGTATTGGTAATGGTCAGTTGATTGGTAGCAGGATCCGGTTGTACCGCACAGCTGATATCTGCAAGAATATCAATAGAGCAGGGCGTTGCGTTGGGAAGATCCAGCGCGTAAGTGGATGCGACGGCATCCCAGGTGATGTTACAGCCGTTCTGGAATACTGTTGAATGTGGAGTCATTCCTGCAGGAAAAACCTGATGAACAACAATTCCTGTCAGCGCCGATCCGGACTGGTTGGTAAAGGTTGTCACCACATGCGTCTGACCCGAACAAATATTTATGCTCCCGGTAGAAGCAGGGTCCGTAGAGACCGTAGTAACAACATTTACCTGGGCGGATACAGTTATGCTAAGGAGCATAAAAAAAGCAAGAAATAAAATAACTCGTCCGGCATTTTTTTTCATACGACAATTCAGATAGGTTTTCATGGAGGAATAATGGGAATCTTGTCGCCTACTCTTTGGTACGCTTTTCGGCTTACGCGCTGAGAAAAATCTTCCATCCAAAAATGACTGAAACTTACCGGAGTATCAATCGAATGAAAATATGAATTTGCAGCGCCGGATTAAGCCCTGGAGTTGAACTTATTCAATGCCTCCGTACGGTTGTTCACATGAAGCTTTTCATAGATGCTGTATATATGGGAGCGCACCGTTGAAATGCTGATAAAAAGCTTGTCGGCAATATCCTGATACCTGAATCCGGTGGCCAGTAATTGCAGCACCTCTTCCTCACGGACTGATAGGTTGAATGATTGTTGCTTTGCCGTAATCTTACTGAAGCTGGAAACCACTTTCCGCGCTATTACGCTTGACATGGGAGAACCTCCCCTGTAAAGCTCTGTTATTGCATCAAGCAATTCGCCGGGAGAAGATTGTTTCAGCACATAACCATTGGCGCCGGCTTCAAGCGCCTTAAAAACATTTTCATTGTTTTCATAGGCTGTGAACATCATGATCAGCGTTTCCGGATGTCGCGATTTAATGATCCGGGTGCATTCAATCCCGTCCATCCCCTGCAGGTTCACATCCATTAAAATAATCGAAGGAAGCTCCTGCTCAAACAGTTGCAATGCCTGTTCGGCCGAAGCATAGCCAGTACAGTTGAATTCCTGTGACCGGTTGATCAGAAAACAATAACCCTCGCGAATTTCATCTTCATCCTCGATGATGGCGATTTCAATAGGTTTCTGTAGCTGCTTCATTATTTCTGATTGTCCGGGGCGTACATGAGTCAAATGAAAGTATGACCTTACAAAACTATTTGTTTTGTTGTCATCATTTCAATAATAAATTCTGTTCCCTCTCCGGCCTTTGATTGAACGGTGATTTCGCCGTTAATTTCCTTTATCCTTTTGTTGATGTTGTTAAGTCCATTTTTTTTAATTCCATTCATCTCAAACCCCCTACCATCATCTTTTGCCGAAATGATCAGTCGTTGCCCCGATATTTTTGAATACAGGAAGAAGTTTGTCGCTCCCGAATGCTTGAGGGCATTATTGGTAATTTCTTTAATTACAAGAAAAAGATTTCTCCTTTGCATGGCATTTAGCTGTAATTCAGGCAGGTCCTGTGGTGTGTCAATATGAACCCTAATGCTGCTTCCTTCAAAAAAATTCAAAGTAAACGCATTGCAGTATGAAACCAGGTTGCCGGTGCTGTCATTATTCGGATTCAGCGCCCAGATAATTTCATCCATTTTTTTTCTTGAATTGTGGACATATTCTGAAATCCGCTGAGCCATGAACTGCGAATCCCTGTTATTTGAAAGTGCTATTTTTATCAATTCGGTAATAACTGCAATCTTTGAAAAATCAGAGCCAAGGTCATCATGCATATCGGAGGAGATCCGCATGCGTTCAAGGTTGAGGACTTCATTTTTTTCAATAGTTGAAAGGTATTTGCGCATTCTGATCCGGTACAGGTAAAAGGCCAGCAAACCGAAAAAAGCCAGGACAAGCAGGAGGGCAATTAAAGTAAACCACCAGGTTTTATAAAAAGGTGGAGTAACACGAAATGAAAAGGAAAGAGGAAGCGACCACTGACTGTCTGATTTTTTTGCCTTTAAGATAAAGGAATAGTTACCGGGCGCAAGGCCCGGAAGCGAAATTTCATTTTGTGCTGTCACGACCCAGTTTGTATCTTCATCTTTTGTAAGGGAATATTGATAAACCGTCCTGTCAGGATCGCTAAAGGTTACTGCATTAAATGAAATGCTGAGATTGTTATGGTGGTTGATTGTAAATGCAGCATTCCAGGGCACCTTTACATTGTTGTTTTTTACTTCGTTAATAAATAAATAAGGTGGAGCGGATTGATCCTGAACAGGGGATGGTTCGATAATAGACAACCCTTTAATAGTAGCTGCGATTATTTTATTGCCGGATATGTCAACATCACGGACATCATTGGAGGCGAGCCCGTCAAGAATAGAATAGGTCCTCATTTCTGAAACCTGCTGCCTGTGATAAATGAAATGACAGAGACCGTTATTGGTACAGACAAATATTTTTTCACCTGACAGCTTGATCTTTCTGCAACTGTTTGAAGGAAGCCCGTCATTAACGGTCAGGTGTCCGGTCAGCTTTTTATTTTTTACAAACAGCACACCGTTGCCATCCGTTCCCAGAACGAGGGTTGAATCTGAGGCCTGGCTAATAGTTGAAATCCTGCTTCGCAGCAATGCATTGGTTGGATCGATCGGATGTCGCTTTCCTGCTATAATTTCAGAGAGGCCGTTGATATCAGCAATATACAACCTGTCTTCCACATCATAAAAGCCACAGAAATTCCTGATGTAAGTATTGGCCGGGGATACAATTGTTTTAAAGTTTGAATGATGATTTTCAGTGATTGTTGCAGTCTGGTATGGATAAACAAAAAAGCCATTGTTTTTTGAATTAAAGGTAAGACTCAACCCCTTCCCAAGCGAAATAACGTTTTTTCCCGTCACTTTCTTAACCTGAAATGGTTTATCATTTATCACTTTATACGGACTCTGGTCACTTAGCACCCAGGACATATTTTCCCTGTCCTTTTCGATCGCCAGTATTCTGTTTATGTTCCCTGTTTGTCTGTCAAAATAGTAGTTCTCAATATTACTTCCCTTTACCAGGCAAAGACTTTCACCTCCGCCAACCCATATGGAACTGTCAGCGTTTACAGATACGGAATAGACATGTTCATTATTCAGCAGTTGTTCATTGTATATAAGTGCATTCCGCGATTGTGCAGGCAAAACATAAATTCCATCTCCCAGCGTCATAAACCAGAGGTTCTTTTCATGATCCATGTGTACCCAGTTGACAATTTTTTCAGGAAGATAGCAAACGGTATGCTCATTGAATTTCATCGTATGGTCAAGGCAAACCACTCCTTTTTTCCATGTCGACAGATAAAGATGCCGGTCATAATCATTAATGGTAATAAGATCGTCCGATATCAGCTGGTTTTTGTCAAATGTGTATACGATGTTTGTTGCCCCGTCTTCTGTCCTTATTATTCCTTCATCTGTAAAATAATACATCACTCCCTGAGCTGCTTTGCGATAGGATGCACGTCCGGCGGTATCTATCGATTGGATGGGATGGAACCGCCGGAGCTGTTCATCAAAAGCATATTGATGGGTAAAGTAATAAAGTAATATGGTGCCATCTCTTTTTTCTTCCACATCCATGCCAATATCAGGTTGTTGAAGGTCCTTTGACACCCTAATTCTTGTACATTTTGTACCTTCAACCAGGGTAACAATATTATTGTATCCGCCAATCCACAATCTCTTTTTACTGTCTTCAAAAAAATAAAGCAGCGGTGTTCCTATATAACAATTTCGAAGAAATGGATCTGTACTTTCATTGTGAATTTGCCCGTCCAGAAAATACGAGAGGTGACCGTTAAATGTTAAAAACCAAACCCTGTTTTTTGAATCACGGTAAACCCGCAGCACTTCATTATCTGATAATCCGTCGTCAATGGTATAGGTAATGAATTTTTTTCCGTCGAACCGGCTTACCCCGCCATCGGTTGCAAACCATAAATATCCCTGTTCATCCTCGCAGGCCATGTATGCTGTAGAGCTGGCCAGCCCGTTCTCAACTGAATAATGGCGATAGTTACGTGTCTGCGCCAGGGAGCAAACAGAGATGAACGACAGGTAAAAAATAATAACGCAGGAATGCCCTTTCATACAATTGTTCTGAATGGGAGGCAAAAGGCACCTGAATGCAGATGGGCATCCGTCATATTAATCATATGTCTAAAGATATGAATTATTTTTCCAATTTCTGAATGGATGATTCTATTTGAAAAAAGTGCAAAGTAATAATTATTCAATGCATGATTATGAAAGCTTACACAGGAAAAGCAATTGATGATCCCGCAGACAGCTTGTATTCGTGCTGCATAAAACGAAAGAAGAAGGAACAGGAGCGAAGTTGCAGGCTTAAGGATCCAGCCTATGCAGCCCCGCTTAAAATCCGAATGACAATTCCGGCTCTTCTCACGCTCAGCATGGCAAGTATGCCCACTACGAGGCCATCAACAATAGCAACATAGGCCACTACCGTTGCCGGATAATCATTGATATTATAGGTAAACAGCATCAGCATCCCGCGCAACATCGAGATAACCCCCAGCACCAGAGCAAGTGAGTAGCCTCCGGGGTTATTCTTTATGATCCATGCAGCGGCAACCCAGAACATGACAATGAATGACATCATATAACAACCATTCATAATGAGTGCTTTGTGCACATCAACGGTCATGCCTGTGAGATTAATCGCCGCACCGGCATTGGCAGGTGAAAAAAGGGAGGCGAATGCAACAGGCAAGGGAATCAGTCCTGACAGGATCAAAACAATTATTAAAGTAATGCGTAATGGCTTCATCTGACCGGGGTTTAGAATTCAATTACAAATATAATTAAATTCAATATTACAAAAACTCCGGTTGTCAGCCCGTGTAAATTTTACTTATGGATCAAAGCCCGGCCATATAAGGCCAGGGTATCATGTCAAAAAGTTGTCAAATTACAGCTGAAGAGAATACGGCCATCAATCCGGCAATCATCACGCCCAGTGCAAAAGCCGTACGGCAATAGAGGTCACTTCGTTTTTCCATTTTCGATACAGGATCATTCCTGAAATACATATGCAGGCTTTTTAATGCATAATCAAACGAATCTTTGCTGTACTGCTGTGCGGAATCTGTCTTAATTGTTTTCATTTTATCTGCTTTTTTATAAAATCCCGGTTGTTTTCATATAATGCAAATAAAATTTAATGCCACGCCCTTTTTTCAGAATAATGAGCAGGCAGAATAATCTGTTAGAAATCGGGAACAAGGCCGAGTTTTTGGGAAAAGAGCAGGAAGACTATTCGTCCAAAAAACACTCAATCCTGATCACCACCCGCGTGCCGGCAGCACTGCCATCGGAGTCAACCAGGTCTAAAACCTCCACGGATGATTTCCGGTTTTCCTGCTCATTCATGATGTGAAGACGTTCTTTGGTCAGCTGCAGGCCAAGCGATTTTTTCTTGGTGGCTGTCCTGGGCCTGAAGGCTTCCGATGCCTGACGGCCGATCCCATTGTCTTCAATGGCACATTCCAGCATGTTTCCATCCTGGCTGATCTGGATGAGCAGCGAGCCAGCCGTTTCCTTGTGCAGCAATCCATGCCAAATGGAGTTTTCAATAAAAGGCTGGAAGATCAACGGCGGGACCATTACAGAATCGGCCATCACTTCATCGTCCACCACAATTTCGAAGGTGAATTTTTTTTCAAAACGGAGCAGCTCCATATCAATATACAGCCGCAATGCTTCCAGCTCATTGTCGAGTGAAATGGATTTTTCGTTTGAATGTTCAAGGATGAGCCGGATAAGCTTGGAGAACTTGATAAGGAAAGTGGATGCTGTGTCAGCATCGTTCTGCAGAATAAATCCATTGATGGAATTAAGACAGTTAAAAATAAAATGCGGGTTCATCTGCGCACGCAGTGCCTGTTGCCTGGTCTCTGCAATCTGTATCTTCAGGTCATTCATACGTTTTGTATTTTCACTGATCTCAATTTCCTTTTGCGCATTAATGATCTTAGTCCCTGTTATCGAGGCAATGGTGGTAAGCAGCTCCAGGTGCTCCTGCGTAAAGAAATTCTTTTTGGGATGTTCCGAATCGATTACGCCAATGACCTTGCCTTCATATAAAATCGGAACGGCCATTTCGGAAAGCCTTGATTCATCATCGGGAATGTACCTGCTGTCTTTCGAAGTATTGTTTACAATTTCAGGCTTGCCGGAAGCTGCCACGCTGCCGACAATTCCATGCCTGAGCGGGATTTGTATCGGGTTCAGGATCTGGTAGGCCGATGGATTCTTGTTGCCGTAAGCCGCCTTTTGCACCAGCATGTTGGTGTCTTCATCCAGAAGGTAAACCACGCAGTCGACAAAGTCGCTTCTCGCAATTACATTGTGGGTAATATCCCAGAGTATTTCCTCCACGCGTGTTCTTCCGGTTACCGAATTGGCAAAATAGGCAATGGCCTGCTCCGATTTCTTTTCGATCTCCCTTTTTTTCCACAATCGGTAATACCAGTAAATAAAAGCAAAAAGGAGTGCCAGCAAAAAAAGCTTGAACCAGATGGTTGCATAAAAAACGCTTGAAATGTAAATGCTGACGGGCTTTTTACTTTCATACCAAACACCATTTTCATCCATCGCTTTCACACGGAAATTATATTCGCCGCCGCTAACATTCGTATAGTAAGCCGTTTGTCTTGCCCCACCCTGCACCCAGTCCTTGTCGACCCCTTCAAGCATATATGCAAAGCGTATGTTTGGATTTTTTAAGAAGCTCAGCGTGGAAAAATCAAACGACAGGAAGTTCTGCAGGTACGAAAGCCTGATTGTTGATCCTTCTGAAACAAACGGCATGTGAAGGTCTCCCGCCGTCAGGTTGGAAATATTGATGGGCTCCATTTTACTTTTTGGGATCCTGTTTCCGATATTGAAAATGAAAAAGCCGTTGCGGGTTTCACTCACCATCCTGTTGCCGCTCAGCAGGCAGAAATGGTTCATATACTGTCCGCTGTTTTTAGAATAGTCAATTTCAAAATTATCTGCAGTCAGTGTTTTTAAGTTTAAGATGGAATATTCGTAAAAGCTGGCAAGCCATAAATTATTGTCGTTGTCGGTGAGCGGATAGTGGTAGGTTAAATTCGACAACCCGTTTTCAGAGGTCATGATCTTTATTTCTTTCGTCCGCGGATTATACCTGGAGATGCCCGTGACATAATTCACCAGCCACAGGTTGTTCTGCGCATCATGGGTCATGGAGGTGTAAACCTGTTTAGGCAGGTTTGAATTTTTGTCACGGAAAAAGTATTCAAAATTATCCTGTTCAGGCCGGTATTTCATCAGCCCGTCGAATTCAGAGAGTATCCAGACGTTGCCGGCCAGGTCTTCATGCAGATCGAAAATATAGTTATTGGAAAAGCTGCCCGGATCTTTTTCATTGAACAGGTAATGCCTGTACTGGCGTGTATCGATATTGTACCTGAACAAGCCGTTGTGATGACTGGTGAACCACAGGTCACGGTTGCGGGTAAGCACCATTTCCAGGATATATTTTCCATTGATGTTTTCGCTTTCCGGAATGTCTTTCAGCAGGGAGAATTTATCGCCGGCAACGTCATATACGTAAATGCCATCTATGGTACCGAAATACAATTTGTCGTTTGTAACTTCCATGGCGCCGATCTTGATGTAGCTATCCTTGTTTTTGCTCGTGGCAGGAATCACATCATACCTGGTGAATTTTTCACTGACGGTATTGTATTTTAAAAGAAACTGGTTTGAAGGTGTCGTCCAGACGTTGTCCTGCCTGTCGCAGTTAAGGAGGATGCTGAGGGCATACTGCTTTTCATGTTCGATGCTGTCAGGGAAATGAATGATTGAAAAAAAATTCTGATCCGGGTTGGTAAAGCTCACCCCGTCGGCTGTCCCCAGATAAATCGTTCCATCCTCGTCCTGGAATGAATCCCAGAAGAAGTTGGCGGCAATGGAATAGTGGTTATCGATCTCATTTTTGATTTCGGATATCTTTCCGGTTTTCCCATCCTGAAAATACAGGTGATGCCCCCAGACGGAGATCCATTTATTATTATTCTTATCAATAAGAAGAGAGGACAGGTAAATTTCATCCGTCGGATGCCATCCTTTGGTGGAGGTTCGTTCAATGATCTTTACATTTTTTGAATCGTAGCCGATAATTTCCTGTGCAATTCCATCGCCGTAATAAATTTGCTTCTGTGGATTCAGTGTAATGGGATAAACTTTTCCGCCGCCGAATACGGGCCACTGGTGCGGGTTATGGGCCTTGTCATAAAAAACCTTCTTCTCCAGGTCAAAATAGATCAGCCCCAGGTTGGTGCCGATCCAGATGCCTTCCATGTAAGGATCTTCGAGAAATGCATTGGAATAGGAAATGTCATACCCGGGCTGACCGGCTGAGTCATTTGCCGGGTAATAGACAAAATTGTTCTTCTGCGGATCAAATATAAACACGCCTGTAGTGCATTGGGTAACAAGTTGCCCGTTCCTGCAAAAGATAATGCTTTGCATCCCACCGACTGCCGGTTCTTTCAGGGGATGTGGAATAAGCATATAGTTTTCGAATGCATCGGCATGTTTGTCATACCGGCTGACGCCATAATCCGTCGTGCACCAGATATTCCCTTTTGCATCCTCACACATACCATATATGTTATTGCAATAAAGCCGGTTTTTTTGTGATGGGTCGGCTTTCCAGGTTTTGCAATGTGCGCCGTCGAAACAATTCAGCCCGTTATAGGTGCTGATCCATAAAAAGCCGTCGCTGTCCTTCATCAGGTTATGGACAGTGGCATTGGCAAGGCCCTGTTCTGTTTTCAGGTGCCTGAAATAAAAATTCTTAAAAGGATGCTGCCCCGAAAGCCCACCGGAAAAGCATAATAACAGCACTGCTGCCTGAAAACATTTCAATTGCTTTTCTATCCTCATTCCTGTTGAATGTTACGGGTTATTTTTTACCGCTCTCACTCCCCGCGCCCGCTCTGTATTTCGCAATATCAGATAAAAACAAATATTAAAAAAATAATTATAATAAGGATGGCCAGTAAATCGGCTGCTTTTAACTGCCTGATAGAACGAAAGATACCTCTGAACATATGAAATAGTGGCCCGTATATGGGAAAGCCCAATTTCAAAATTAATACGTCCATGGCATTCATTCATATAACAATGATCATCCGGTAAATTATCTTATCGATCGGTACTTCCCGTTATAGATCGGTAACACCGGATGAAACAGGTTTAAAGTTTAAGGTTTAAAGTGTGAGGTAGACCAAATAATGATGACTGTTCTTCAAAAACGGTCCGGCGATATCAGGCAAGCACCATTTTGAAACCGCCGGGTAAAATTTGAAAACAAACGCCTGTGTTACATCGCAACTCCTGTCCCGCTTTTTAATCCCTGCCTGACTGCGTCACGCAGGCAGGGGGTTTAGCTTAGTTTCTTAAGTGTTTCATCGCTTCTGAAAGAGTTTTCAATGCATCCCTAACCTGCCTGACTCCAGATTTACATAAGTCGTTACCTCCTAACTTTCTTAACCTTCTTAACTTTCTAAACATTGTTGATTGAACATTGAACTATTTTCCGTTATTTTTACATCAAACACGATCTAAAATATGAGCTATTGCGCCTACATCAGCCAGCTGCAGAAAAATGAATCAACCGTTCATAAAATTTATCATGATAAACATTACGGGTTCCCCATCCGTGACGATAATGAACTGTTCTGCCGGCTCATGCTGGAGATTAACCAGGCCGGATTAAGCTGGACCATCATATTAAACAAGCAGGAAAATTTCAGGAAGGCATTTCATGATTTTGACATCAAAAAAGTAGCTTCGTATACTGAAAAGGATATCACGCGGCTGCTAAACGATGCCGGCATTATCCGCAACAAATTAAAAGTGAATGCTGCCATTGAAAATGCAAAAGTGATCCGCCAGCTCCAAAAAGAACATGGTTCCTTTAAATCCTGGCTCGACAGCCATCATCCCAAAACAAAAGAAGAATGGATGAAGCTTTTTAAAAAAACATTCCGCTTCACCGGCGGCGAAATTGTAAATGAATTCCTGGTCAGCACGGGTTACCTGCCCGGCGCCCATATTGAAAGCTGCCCGGTATTTAAGAAAGTACTGCATGCAAAGCCTGCCTGGAAAAATAAACTGTAACACCGGATCATGAATATGAAAACTATCCTGATTACCGGCGGCAGCTCTGGACTAGGGCTGGAAGCATGCAGGCAGCTTGGCCGAATGGGTCATCGTATCCTGTTCATCGGGCACGATGCGGCGCGATGCAAAGCAGCTAAACTGGAAATTGAAAAATATACGCTTCATCAGAACATTGACTTTTTCACCGGCGATTTATCCTCGCAATCCGGGATCCGTCGGCTAGCTTCAGAGATCCATGCACGTACAGATAAGATTGATGTGCTGATCAATAATGCCGGCGGTATTTTTAACCAGTTCACGTTATCGGATGACGGCATTGAAAAGACCTTTGCGCTGAATCACCTGGCTTATTTTTTACTGACGCAGTTGCTGCTCGATCTGATTCCTCCGGGAGGGCGAATCATCAACGTGGCATCCGACTCTCATTTTTCCGGTACGATTGATCAGGAGCGTTTTCAGCAGGATAAAAATTACAGGATGATGCAGGCTTATGCGCAATCGAAACTTGCCAATGTTTTATTTACTTATGAACTGGCAAGGCGCGTGGTTCATAAAAATATTACCGTTAACGCCATCAGTCCCGGCCGGGTGCGTACGCATATCGGGAATAAAAACCAGCCGTGGTATATTTCATGGGGATGGAGTTTGCTTACAGCGTTCAGTTCGGTTTCACCGGAAGAAAGTGTGAAGACGTTTGTTATGCTGGCCACTGATGAAAAGCTGAAACATACATCAGGAAAATATTTTCATGCCTGCGCCGAAAAAAAATCTTCAAAGCTTTCGTATGATGCGGAGCTTGCCAGGGAGTTGTGGAATGTTTCGGAAAAACTTACAAAATAGCGGAGGATTTAATTTTGCCACACGCAGCTAACATTAAACTTGTTGGTGGTCACAAATTATGACAAATGTTGTTGATGCTGATTGAATTGGCCATAATTGTCAGATTGCATTTTATCCGCTAAACTTACATGGCACAGATATTTAATAAGTTACATCATAAATAAATCTAAACCCAAAGCATGTTGGCTTATTAAGGCAACAGCTGGCTTTGGTTTGAATCATTTCAATATTGGCAAAGCGAGTTCCTTTCTGTTTTGCCATCATATTTTTATCAATTTATTTAAGAGATATAGGGTCACCCCAATCAAAACCTGTGGGTGCACCTCCTGGTGAAACCGGTGAATAATAAAAATCAGATGGAAACTCCAGGGAACATATTAATAAAATTACCCAATAGAAAAATCAAAGACATTCTTGGCAATCCTGAAAAAAGTGCTCAGGCTATCAATCTTATATATGTAAGCAATAATGAAAAGGGAATACGCAGAATCAGGAAGGGAAAGCGATTTGCTTATCTGTTGGATGAAAGCAAGTCTGTTAAAGACAGAACGACATTAAGCAGGATTAAGCGTTTGGTGATTCCACCTGCATGGGAAAAAGTCTGGATATGCCATTTGGAAAATGGGCACCTTCAGGCAACAGGTGTTGACGCCAAAAAAAGAAAGCAATATAAATATCATGTGCTTTGGAATTCTCTTCGCAACCATACAAAGTATTATAGAATGGTACAGTTTGGAAAAGTGCTTCCCGCTATAAGATTGCAGGTTGAAAAAGATCTTGCTTTACCCGGCTTGCCCGTTGAAAAGGTATCGGCATTAGCTGTAAGTTTAATGGAACACACTAATATCAGAGTCGGCAATGATGTTTATGAAAAATTATACGGCTCATTTGGGTTAACTACTTTAAAAGATAACCATGTAAGCTTTAAAGGTAATGAACTTAAATTTTCCTTTAAAGGAAAAAAGGGAGTGCATCATGTGATCGGTATCAGGAATAAAAAACTTTTGAAAATTGTAAAGGCCTGTCGGGATATTCCGGGAAAGGAACTGTTTCAATACTATGCACCCGATGGCGAAGTAAAATCCATTGACTCTGGTATGGTGAATGAATATATAAAAAGGATAAGCGGGGGTGATTATACTGCAAAAGATTTCAGAACATGGGCTGGTACTGTTCACGCTTTTTTGGCTTTTAAACAAATAGGAGGCTTTAAAACGGTTGCAGAGGCTAAGAAAAAAATAACGGAAGCGTTGCGTATTGTTTCCATGCGGTTGGGAAACACGCCAAATGTTTGTAAAAAATATTATGTGCATCCCTCCATTTTATCGCTTTATGAAAATAAATCCCTGGAAAAATATTTATCCGGGCTAGACAGGATAAGCGTTAACGATAATAAGTCGGATTTAACCTCAGAAGAAAAAACTGTGATGAAAATTTTAGAAACCAATTAAAAAAATGCCTGTAGCAGATATCAAATCTCCGGGTTACCTGAAACTGAGCCTTATTACGATGGGGCTGGTTGCCTTTTTTTTTATTCTTTATATCGGGCAGGATATCATAGTTCCTTTAATTTTCTCAACCATCGTTGCTATATTATTAAATCCATTAGTCAATTTTTTAACGAAGAAAAAAATCAATCGTGTTATAGCTATTCTACTGGCTGTAGCTGCCGCAATCATGTTGATAACAGCACTCACCTACTTTATTATTTCGCAGGCGGCATTGCTAAGCGATTCGCTACCCCTGTTTAAGAAGAAGTTTGTTATGCTGTTTAACGAACTCATAAATTGGATTTCGGCTCATTCAAATATTAGTGAGCCAAAAATCAAAGCGTGGATTAATCAAACCAAATCAGCAGGATTGCAAAATAGCAATGCAGTTATTGGCACTGCACTGACAACTGTTGGCGGAATTCTGGCTTTTTTTTTCTTATTGCCTGTATATATTTTCCTGATTTTATTTTATAAGCCGCTGCTGTTGGAATTTATTGCACAGCTTTTTAGTAGTGGCAAACAGGAAGTTGTCAGCGAAGTATTGGTAGAAACAAAAACGCTCATTCAAAGCTACCTCGTCGGCTTGCTGTTGGAAGCAGCAGTAGTGGCAACCCTCAACACAGTGGGGTTACTTATCCTGGGAATACAATATGCGGTATTAATCGGGGTAATTGGAGCATTGCTGAATATGATTCCCTACATCGGTGGGCTTGTGGCCATCAGCTTACCAATGCTTATGGCTATTGCCACTAAAAGTCCGATTGTTGCACTTTGGGTATTGGTTCTCTACATTATAGTGCAGTTTATCGACAACAACTTTATCGTTCCAAAAATTGTAGCGAGCCGGGTGAAAATAAATGCCCTCATTTCTATAATAGTTGTATTAATCGGCGGTGCATTGTGGGGTGTTGCGGGAATGTTCTTATCAATTCCGCTTACTGCAATTATTAAAGTAATTTTTGACAGGATAACTCCATTAAAGCCATTTGGTTTTTTGTTAGGAGATAATCAACCTGAAATTGTGAAATTTAAATTTAAAATAAATAAAAATAAATAAATCATGCGTCCCATTTAGGTTCAATCCGTTTCGGATTATTAAAAATTCCGGCAGTATGTTTCGTTGGGTTGTAGTTTGCTGACAGCATTCAATTCGGTTTCACCGAAAGAAAGTGTGAAGACATTTGTGATGCTGGCCACGGATGAAAAGCTGAAACATACATCAGGAAAATATTTTCATGCCTGCGCCGAAAAAAAATCTTCAAAGCTTTCGTATGATGCAGCACTTGCAAGGGAACTGTGGAGTGTTTCGGAGGAGATGACAGGATCCGGATAAAGAAAATTTACATTTTGCACCTGTCCACATCAGTCTTTTACAACCTTCCCTTTCTTAATCACACCGTTTTTGTTTCTTACTTCGTAAAGATAAATACCTTTTGAAAGTTGTTCGGTGTTTATTGAAATTGAATTTGTAAATGACTGGTTGAATATTTTTCTTGAAGCCATATCAAATAAAGTAAATTCAACAACTTCGTTTCTTTTTAAGGAAATATTTATTTTATCTGAAAACGGGTTTGGAAACAAAATCAAATCTTCTTCATTCTTCACTGCATTGATTCCAACAGTTTGATTACAGGTCAAAGAATCTGTCGAAACACAAACATCATCAATTAAATAATATGCTGCATCAGGAGTATACCAGCCTGCAATAAAATTTGTGCTTATGCTATCATAAAAATTTCCAAGTATCACGTACTGATAATTGGAGTCAGCAATAAATGAACCTGATATTTTTGTCCACCCAATGCTGTCAGTAACAATAACAGGAGAGTAATAATGTGCAAAATTGTTCACAGGAGCAGGATTTGTAAGGTAATTATATTGAACAGTTGAAAATTTGAATCCGAAATGGTTTGTAGCCCAAGAGGGAAAATCTGATCTTGAAATGTAAACTGAAAGGAAATATTTTGTTCCAATATTCAAAGACTGTATGAGAGAAGCTCCCAAATATTCACGATAATTAGTGCCTGACGATTCGAAACAATAAGCACCTGCATATGCATTTCCCGTATGCGGTATTTGATACCCCATAAAATTACTGGGTATGCCAACTTGAACAGTGGCACAAGCATTATAATAATCTGGTGTACTCCTGTACGAACTCCAGTAATGAGCTTTGTCCAAATTACTTAAACTTGGCGGACACATAATGGTATCTTCAAAACTCGGATTCGGCACCAAATTCTGTGCATTGCAAATCTCGCAAGTGAAAAACATTATGATTATATAACACCGTTTATACATCGCGACAAAAATTACGGATAACGTTATGTTTACCTCAGCCCATCCCAACCCTGCGCCTTCAGCTCAATCGACTTCCCGCCTTTTTCAATCATTACACAACCGTGGGCTTTTTCGGTGATGTGGCCGATGACGTGAATATCTTTCAATTGTTTCACCTGTTCGAATGCAGCAAGCGGAACTGTAAAAAGCAGCTCATAATCTTCGCCGCCGTTTAATGCGCAGGTTACGGGGTTCATATTAAATTCTTCAGCCAGCTCTGATGCTTTCACATCGATGGGGATTTTTTCTTCGTAAACCTGGCAGCCCGTTCCTGACTGATCGCAGATGTGCAGCAGCTCGGATGCCAGACCGTCTGAAATATCAATCATGGAGGTGGGTTTGATTCCGGCTTTTTTTAATGTTTCGATAATATCGCGCCTGGGTTCCGGCTTGAGCTGCTTTTCGAGCAAATAGTCGTAGCCGGCCAGATCAGGCTGTATGTTTGGATTTTCAAGAAACACCTGCTTTTCCCTGTTCAGCAGCTGGAGGCCGAGATAAGCCGAGCCCAGGTCGCCCGAAACGCAGATGAGGTCGGTTTCACGGGCTCCATTGCGGTAGACGAGCGTCTCCTCCTCAGCAAAACCAATGGCTGTAACAGAAATTACCAATCCCGAGCGGGAGGACGTGGTATCACCGCCAACCAGGTCAACCCCGTACTTTTCGCAGGCAAGGTGGATCCCTTCGTATAATTCTTCAACCGCTTCGAGCAAAAACTTGCTGGATAGCGCCAGGCTGACAGTAATCTGGGCCGGCCGGGCATTCATGGCATAAATATCCGACAGGTTTACGGCTACTGCCTTGTAACCCAAATGTTTAAGCGGACAATAGACCAGGTCGAAATGGATGCCTTCCACCAGCATATCGGTGGAAACCACCACCTTTTTACCGGCTGCATCCAGCACGGCTGCATCGTCGCCAATGCCTTTGATGGTGGTTTTATTCTTGATATTGGTGGAAGCTGCAATCTCGCGGATAAGCCCAAACTCGCCCAATTCGCTGATTTCAGTGCGGTTTTCTTTATTCTCGAACATGGATCAAAAGTAGTTAAGAAAGTTTAGAAAGTTAGAAGGTTTTGAAGGTTAATCAGATCAAAGGAAATAAGTCTGAAACGTCCGAATAAAGTCACTTTCTAAACTTTCATAACCTTCTAAACTTTCATAACTTAATAGGCCATCCATTGTTAATAAAGCAGTAAAACATAAATTTCAGCAAAGGAGCGGCTGCATTTTGAAGCAGGGAATTTAATCCGTACTTTTGCAGGAGTTTTCAACAGGTAAAAACACATGATTACAGTGAATGAAACAGCTAAAAGCAAGCTGGAAAATCTTAGAAAAGAGTCAAATTACGACGAGCAGTATTTCGTACGGGTTGGCGTAGCAGGTGGCGGTTGCAGCGGGCTTACGTACCAGCTTGATTTTGACAACCAGATGAAGCCCGATGACAAGGTTTTTGAAGATAAAGGAGTGAAGATCGTGGTTGACAAAAAGAGCTTCCTGTACCTGGTTGGTACTGAGTTGCAATTCAGTGACGGGCTCAACGGCAAAGGCTTCGTATTTAACAACCCCAATGCCTCACGTACGTGCGGCTGCGGCGAAAGCTTCGCCGTATAACCTGATATTTTTTTTGCCTGATCCCTGACTTTAGAATGAATCTAATTAAAAGCGGCATACAACAAGGCCTATGAGTGATGATTTGAAAATACTGGATGAAGTCACCCAGGGTGATTATAAGTGGGGCTTTGTGAGCAATTTTGAGTCTGACACGGCCCCCAAAGGGTTGAGTGAAGACATTGTACGCTTTATCAGCGCAAAGAAAAACGAGCCCGAATGGCTGCTTGCCTGGCGCTTAAAGGCCTACAGGCACTGGCTTACGATGACAGAACCCACATGGCCCAATGTGCATTATCCCAAAATCAATTTCCAGGATATCATTTATTTCTCTGCCCCCAGGCCAAAAAAGGAATTGAACAGCCTTGACGAGCTGGATCCGGAGATCAAAGCGACCTTCGACAAATTGGGAATTTCGCTGCTGGAGCAGAAAAGGCTGGCCGGCGTAGCTGTAGATGCTGTGATTGACAGTGTTTCGGTGAAAACCACCTTTCGCGAGGAGCTTGGCAAGCTGGGAATCATTTTTTCTTCTTTCAGCGAAGCAGTTCATACGCATCCCGAACTCATTAAGGAATACCTTGGATCGGTAGTACCCATGACCGACAACTTTTATGCAGCGCTCAACAGCGCCGTGTTCAGCGACGGATCATTCTGTTACATTCCAAAAGGTGTACGCTGTCCGATGGAGCTGTCTACTTATTTCCGGATCAACTCAGCGGGCACAGGCCAGTTTGAACGTACGCTGATTGTTGCCGACGAAGGCGCTTTTGTAAGCTACCTCGAAGGCTGTACGGCTCCGATGCGCGACGAAAACCAGCTGCATGCTGCAGTGGTGGAGATCTATGCACATAAAAATGCACAGGTAAAATACTCCACCGTACAGAATTGGTATCCGGGCGACAAGCAGGGCAAGGGCGGCATTTATAATTTTGTTACCAAACGCGGATTGTGTTCAGGCAGTCATTCCAAGATCAGCTGGACGCAGGTGGAAACCGGTTCGGCCATTACCTGGAAATATCCAAGCGTTATATTAAAAGGAGATTATTCCATTGGTGAATTTTATTCAGTTGCCGTAACCAACAATTACCAGCAGGCTGATACAGGAACCAAAATGATCCACCTTGGAAAACATACCAAAAGCACCATCATATCAAAAGGGATCAGTGGCGGTAAAAGCCAGAACAGTTACAGGGGCCTGGTGCGTATCAGCAAGAAAGCCGAACAGGCAAGGAATTTCTCCCAGTGCGATTCACTGTTGCTTGGCGACCGGTGCGGGGCACATACCTTTCCTTATTTGGAATGTTCCAACCCCACTTCCAAAGTTGAACATGAAGCCACCACTTCAAAAGTCGGCGAAGACCAGATCTTTTACTGCAATCAAAGGGGTATTTCAACGGAAGATGCAGTTGGACTGATCGTGAACGGATACTGCAAAGAAGTCTTCAACCAGTTGCCGATGGAATTCGCAGTTGAAGCGCAGAAACTACTTGCGATTTCGTTGGAAGGTAGCGTGGGATAAGAAGTTCCTAGTTTCTAGTTTCTAGTTCCTTGTTAAGAATAGTGATAGAGATGCAAAAATGAGTACAATAAAAAGTTTTGAAGAAATAAAGGCTTGGCAGAAAGCAAGGGTGCTCAACAAAATTATTTATAAGGTTACCAATAATAAAGAATTATCAAACGATATTGCTTTAAAAAATCAAATAAGGAAAAGCAGCATTTCTATAATATCAAATATTGCTGAAGGATTTGAGAGAGATGGGAATAAAGAATTTATTCAGTTTCTTTCTGTTGCCAAGGCTTCCGCAGGTGAGCTTCATGCACAAATTTATGTTGCATTTGATTTAAATTATATCAGTGAACCTGATTTTGACACGATTAATAAACTAATCGTGGAAGTAAGTAAAATGATTGGCGGATTGATTATTTATTTACAAGGCTGCAATCTTAAAGGAAATAAATTTAAGGAGGATTTAGAAAATTATGAAACAAAAATATATCCCCCTGAGAGCGAACAATTAATAACTAAAAATAAATAACCAGGGTCCAAAAACTAGAAACTAGAAACTAGAAACTAAAAGCCCGAAATTAAAAACATGCTCGAAATAAAGAACCTCCACGCTCAGGTGGAAGATAAACAAATCCTCAACGGCTTATCGTTAACCGTTAAGCCGGGTGAGATCCATGCCATCATGGGGCCCAACGGTTCGGGGAAAAGCACGCTTGCTTCGGTGCTGGCGGGAAAAGAACAGTATGAGGTAACAGCAGGCAGTGTACAATACAACAACGGGGACCTCTTGGCCATGTCACCGGAAGACCGTGCAAGGGAAGGAGTTTTTCTTGCTTTCCAGTATCCGATAGAAATTCCCGGCGTTACAAATGCCAATTTCCTGAAGACAGCGCTGAACGAAGTGAGAAAGCATAAAGGACTTGAGCCGCTTGACTCGAAAGATTTCCTGAAGCTGATGAAAGAAAAGATGGCCATGGTGCAGATGGACAAGTCCATGACGCAGCGTTCGGTGAATGAAGGTTTCAGCGGAGGAGAAAAAAAGCGGAATGAAATATTCCAGATGGCCATGCTGGAACCATCCCTGTGCATCCTTGATGAAACTGATTCCGGTCTGGACATCGATGCACTTCGCATAGTTGCCGACGGCGTAAATGCTTTGCGGAGCAAAGACCGCTCATTTGTTGTAATTACGCATTATCAGCGTTTGCTTGACTATATCGTACCCGATTTTGTGCATGTGCTCTATAAGGGCCGTATTGTGAAAAGCGGGACAAAGGGACTTGCCCTGGAGCTGGAAGAGAAAGGTTATGACTGGATTAAAGATGAGGCTGCTGTAAACGGATAAGGAAAAGGAGATTTCAACTTGGAGAAAAAGAATAATACAGGTGCTATGACACAGGTGATGACACAAACCGGTACAAAGGAAAATTATTTGCAGGAGTTTGCAGCCTTTTCTCCATTGTATGGAAATACCTTTACCGCATTGCGGAAGTCATCGATGGAAGCATTTAAGCAGCATGGGTTTCCCGGGCAAAAACATGAAGAGTGGAAATATTTCAACCTGGCCCCGTTGCTTCAGGAACGTTTTACCATTGCCACTGCTTCGGTTAAATCAAACATCACCAGGGAAATGGTGGCACGTTACAAAGTGGCCGGCGAAAACGCCATCATGCTTGTTTTTGTAAATGGCATTTTCCGTCCTGACCTTTCAGACACGGACAAAAATAAAACCATCACTGCCGGATCAATCCTGAACCATGAAACGGAAGACTTTATCGGGAAATCGGGTGATGTAAATGAAGAACCGTTTTTAGCATTGAACAATGCTTTCTTCAGTGACGGAGCCTGTATACGTATTCCTGCCGGCGCCCGGGTTGAAAATCCCGTTCATATTTTGCACCTGAATGATTCCCGTACAGAACAGACGGCTTCATTTCCGCGCAACCTGATTATCGCTGAAAAGAATTCAAAAGCGCAGGTCATCGCCACCTATCATTCGCTTACCCCTGACAAACATTCATTCTGCAATGCAGTAACCGAACTTTTCCTGAATCCGGGATCTTTTTTGGAGCTTGACATCAAACAGAATGAAGAGGCTTCCTCCTTCCATATCGGGCAGGTATATGCATCGCTGCAGCGCGACTGCACCTTCGACATCTGCACGGTTACCCTGGGCGGCGGCATGGTGCGTAACAACCTCCTTATACGATTAAACGACACCAACTGCACGGCTCACCTCAACGGCCTTACGCTGGCAGGTGGCAATCAGGTAGTGGATCATCATACTGTTGTTGATCATGCAAGCCCGGGATGCTACAGCAACCAGCTGTATAAAGGAATTTTTGACGGCCATGCACACGGCGTGTTCAATGGAAAAATACTGGTGCGCAGGGATGCACAGAAAACCAATGCATACCAGAGCAACAAAACCGTGCTCCTGAGCCATGATGCTGTCATGAATGCCAAGCCGCAGCTGGAGATCTTTGCAGATGATGTGAAATGCTCCCATGGCGCCACCACCGGTCAGCTGGATGAAGACGCCCTGTTTTATTTCCGCGCCCGGGGTATCGGCGAACAGGATGCAAAGGCATTGCTCAACTTTGCTTTTGCAAGTGATGTGATCCAAAAGATCAACAATGACTCCATGAAGGAAAATGTGCTGAAACTGCTGTCGGAAAAATTACATGCACAGATTGAATTCGATTTAGGTTGAACACCGCTGCCATAAAAAAAACTGTTGCTGCTTTTGATGCGGAAGCTGTCAGGAATGATTTTCCCATTCTCAACCAGGTCATATACAACAACAAGCCATTAATATATTTCGATAATGCGGCAAGCTCGCAGAAGCCGCTGGCTGTTATTGATGCCATCAGTGAATATTATTTGACCTATCATGCCAATGTGCATCGCGGCAATCATTACCTGAGCCAGAAAGCCAGCATAGCGTATGATGAGGCCCGCACAAAAATTCAGCATTTCATCGGAGCCGGGTCTGATAAAGAAATTATTTTCACACGGGGTACAACTGAATCCATCAACCTCGTTGCATCTTCATACGGCAGAAAATTTATCCAGGCCGGTGATGAGATTATCATTTCAGGGATGGAGCATCACAGCAACATTGTTCCATGGCAACTGCTTTGCGAAGAAAAGAAAGCTGTTTTAAAAGTGATCCCGGTCAATGATTCAGGTGAGATTATTTTTGATGCGTTTGTCAAATTAATTTCTCCCAGAACAAAGCTGGTGTCCATCGTTTACGTTTCAAATTCACTTGGCACAGTCAATCCTGTAAAAAAGGTGGTTGAAGAAGCACACCGGCATGACATTCCGGTGCTGCTTGACGGCGCACAGGCTGCAGCACATTTTCCAATAAACGTAACAGAGCTTGACTGTGATTTTTTTGCTTTCAGCGGACATAAAATGCTGGGGCCGACAGGCATCGGCGTGCTGTACGGAAAAATGAAACACCTGGAAAGCATGCCACCGTATATGGGTGGTGGTGAAATGATCCAGCGTGTCACTTTTGAAAAGACAACTTACAATGATGTGCCATTTAAATTTGAAGCGGGCACCCCGCACATTGAAGGCGTGATCGGTTTGGGTGCAGCCATTGATTACTGGAATTCGCTTGACAGGAATTCCGTAATTGCTTATGAAAATGAGCTGCTGGAGTACGCTGAAAAAAAACTCGGCGAAATCAGCGAAGTGAAATTGATCGGCACGGCAAAAGAAAAGGCAGGTGTTGCCTCTTTTATATTGAACGGTATCAATGCCATGGATGCAGGGATGTTTTTAGATACACAGGGAATAGCAGTCCGCACCGGACAGCATTGTACGGAACCAGTGATGGATCGCTTTCATATTCCCGGAACCATCCGGGCATCCTTCATGTTTTATAATACGAAACAGGAAATTGATACCCTGGTGGCAGGCGTTAAAAAAGCGGTGGAACTTTTGAGGTGATATCTCGAATATTATTTCCTGAAAATAATTTTTCTTTCAACGGCATTTTTTAGTTCATAATATTACATTTACAATACATTTCTGTTTTTCAGCGGGAACCCGCTGATGAAAACGGCAAGCAATTCATTATTTTTTTTAAAACAATTAAATATGAATCTATCATTGCTATTTAAAACTGACGCCCATCTGATTGCAATTATCCTGTTCCTGCTGATGGTATGCTTTACTTTCATCGGTTATAAAACCGGAAGATGGAAAAAAAAGCACGCGCCGGGACTGGATACTTCTTCTGATTTGACTTACATGACGGCACTGCTGTTTTTCCTGCTTGCTTTTACATTTGGAATGAGCGGAAGCCGTTATGATACCCGCAGAGTACTGGTGGTGGAAGAAGCCAACGATATCGGTACAGCTCTGTTACGTGCTGATATGTATCCCTCCGGTGAACGGGAACAATTCAGGGAAGAGTTTAAATTATACGTTGAAGCACGCATCCTGTATTACAAGGCAGGTGCCAATCTCGAAAAGCTGGCTGCTGCGGTTACACTGACCAATGACGCCGGAGGAAGGTTATGGAAAAGAGCGGCAAGGCTGTCAGCTGACCCTTCCAATGCTGCAGCTACCTTTCAGATGATCCCTGCACTGAATGCCATGATCGATATAACCACTACACGGATAGCAAGTGAGAAATCCAAAGTGCCGGAAAGCATTATGTATATGCTTTTTTTTCTGTCGTGCATCACTGCCTTTTACTCCGGTTATATACACGGCTGCAGAAACAATATCGACTGGCTGGTTGAAACGGGCTTCTGCCTCCTTGTTGCACTTGTCGTATTATTTACGCTGGATCTTGACCGGCCGCGCCGCGGCATGATTAACCTGGATGAGGCGAATCAGTACATCATTGACCTCAGGAAGAATTTTTGAGTGGTTCAACAGGCTTACGATCCTGCTTAGGTGCTGATTTCGGAAATCATTCCGTTTTAATCATCCTCGAATAATATATTTCATCGCCGATGATCATCTTCAGCGTATACACCCCTGCTGAAAAGCCAAGCCTGGATGCGCTGAAAATAAATTCATAGGGGCCGGGAAGCTGTTCGCCTTTTGCCAGTGTGGCAATAACCTGTCCGGTGGAATTCAGCACTTCAACCAGTACGATCTTATTTTCGTTTAGCGTATAGGTTATCCTGGTTTCACCTGCATAGGGATTGGGCTGCACCTGCCATGAAAAACCATTATTATTTTTAATGATAGCCGTGATCACCGGTGAGTAATGAAATTCATGGTTGTTATCCATCTGTTTCAGCCGGTAATAGTAACGCTGACCGGTAATCACCTCCCTGTCATCATAACTGTACTCATGCAGCATGGCTGATGTGCCATGACCATCGGTCCATTTTATCTTTTCAAAAATTTTCGCATCGGTGCTGCGCTCCAGGTCAAAGCCTTTGTTATTGGTTTCAGATGCCGTAACCCAGTTCAGCAGGATGGACGAGGTCAGCGGTGTTCCGGCAAAGTCCAGCAGTTCTACGGGTAACGGGTTTGGCGCCTGTGCGGTTCCGAAATCCGAAAAGCCGTTCATGTTCAAACGCTGCACTGCCGTTACGGGAGATACTATACAGGTACCGTTATACAGCCCCCAGCCTCCACCCGGATTTTTCATGATTGTCCATCCGCTGGCTGCATTGGTATAACTGCCGGCCCTGTTGTACAGGGTCATGTTGTAATTTCCCGTAGCGGGATCATTCGATGCGGTAAGGGTCCATTTGCCGTTATCAAGAGCATTCTGCGTATACGACACGCCGCATTCCATTCCTCCTATGCCTGCAGGCAGTGCGCCATACTGTGCAAAGCTGCCGAGCAGGTTATCGATCATCGTGGGTGTGATGAAGTTAACGTTGGCACGCTGGTATCCCTTCACCGATTCTCCAACAGGAAAATCGTATGATCCGGTGGCACTGATATAACGTCTTAAAAATCCCTCCACGTAGCTGTTGATATTTCCGGTAGTTACTGCAGCAACGTTGCGGTTGTTTACCGTGACTTCACGCAAAGCCGTGGTGATGATCTTTCCGTTGTTTAAAGTAAGCACGCCGGTGGTGCCAAGCGACATATTGGAAAGCAGCGTCACCCCAGGACCTGCATGCTGCATCGTGACATTGTTAAGGGTGCCATTGTTAAAGTAATTCTGCGCAAGGGTTCCGTACAGTTCAAGTGTTCCTCCTCCGGGTGTATACGTTCCTGAATTGCTGAAGTCACCTCCCACCCGGTGATACCTGCTGTTGGTGTTGAAGCTGCCGGCTGCACCCGATATATTGAATGATCCTTTCATGTCGGCATTCTGCTTCATGTCAACCACCCCTCCTGTTTTGGTGATGGTAACATTTCCCAGTGCGCTAGCTCCTACAAGATTGCCGTCCAGGTTCTGATTAATCGAACCGTTGTTGAACAGCAGCGTGGAGGTTGCCGCAGCATTGACTGTACCGTTGTTTAGAAAATCACCACAAACGGTCAGCGTATACGAAGCATTGATGGTGAGCGTTGCTGATGGATTGACGGTAATGCTTTTGCAGGCAGCCCCTGCAGCACTGATGATGGGCTGGTTTGCAGCGGAGGGCGGTATGATGGCGTTGATGGCGCAGGAAGGAATGGCACATCCGCCCCAGTTGGGAGCCTTGAACCAGTCGAAGTCAATTCCTCCCGACCACACCACGGTGCCGGGAGAAGGAGTATAGTTAATGGGCGCTGTCGGCGGGAAATTCAACGAGAAGCCTGAGGTGCTGTTTGAAAAATTACTCACCACCAGCAAATAGATTTCACCTGCCGATACAGCAATGTTTGCATCATACGCGCCACCATAACCGGGATACGCAGCAGGAGCATTTCCTGACGCTCCACTGTAACAGCCCGTAACGCCCAGCGCGCTGTAGTTGCACCGGAGCGGCACTGCTCCCGCGGCGATGTTGGTGCAGTTTACAGCACCGGCACCGGCAGTGCGCCATAATGCAAAATCATAGTCGGTGCTGGTAAGGCTCGGCGCACCCGGCCAGTCGTTAGGAATAATATTGAATTCCAATGTGCCTGCATTTGATATCTGTATCTCATACCATGCTGACCCACGCTCTCCTGAAAGCAGGCAGTTTCCTCCACCACCGGGAAAATCGCACTTGTTTCCGAACATCTGGTAGCCCGGATCTCCTACGGTAATCGTGGAATTGCAAACCGGGTTGGGCACCACACATTCCTGGCCTGTTGCAGGAGGGTAGCTTTGAAGGCCATCAATGGCAGTAAGTCCGAATGAACCGGTGAGGTTGCTGTAGCCGTCCACTACAATATAATAAGTGGCTCCACCGGTTAGTCCGCTTACGCTGAGTTCGGAGAGCGTCGTATACGTGCTGCCGCAAGGCGGTGCATCATCGTTGCATGCCACGAGCGACATCCCTGCGCCGCAGGCGCCGCTGTACAAAGCAATCTGTGTGTTGAGCAATGATCCTGGTGCAGTCCTTATTTTAAGCTGACCGGATGCAGGAGCGGTCACTGCATACCAGACCGTATTCCTGGTGTTGGGCGTTATCCAGCAGCCCGGCGCTGCAGGTTCACCCGATGCACCAGCGCAGTTGTTGTTGCCGGTAAGGTTGATGCCAAGCGGCAATGCTGTTGCATTGCAGGGCAGATCATTTGACGGTCCGCTTCCATAGGAGGATATGGCGATGTCGTAGGTAACGCTGCTTGGTGGCGCCCAGCTGTCAACGATTATATAATAGGTACCCGGACCGGGTAGTACGGCGCTGCCTGTGAGGATCCCCGAATTGGCCCCGCCGTTTCCTGCGATGCAAACTGTGGCTCCGCCGCCCGGACAACCCTGGTAAACCTGGTAGCCGATGTTGTTGTCGCTGACCCCTGAAAGTGTGATGCCGATGCACTCAGCAACAGTAGCCGTATACGAATATACCTTGTCTTCGCCTGATTCGTACAAAGTGCCGCAGGAACCTGCACTGATGTTGGAGTAATCATTTGCCATGCAGGTGGTGCTTTCATTAGTAAGGGAGAACGGCAAAGAAACAACGGGCATTGCATTGCCGCAGTTTGATCCGGGGAATGCACCGGCCGGCGCAGAGATGGTGATGCTGTAATTAGGGATGCAGTATGGACTTGCAAACTGATCGACCAGCAAGTAGTAGGTTGTTCCTGCCGACAGGCTTACACACATGCTCTGGCTGCCTGCTGCACTTTGTTCAAATGCAACGCAGGTGCCCGGAATTCCACTGCAGCTTGTCACCAGCGGACAACCGTTATAGAGCGTAATGCCAACCCAGGAGCTGTTACTGGTAACTGTGATGGTGGAAGTTCCGGTTGTAACAGGTGTAAAAACAAAAACTTCATCCTCGGCAGTAAAATAGGAAACGCTTCCGCAATTAACTGAATTGGTTGAAGTGATGTCATCCACCCTGCCACAGGTTGTTCGTCCGGTGCTTGAATAAGGAAGTGCTGCAACATTAACCTGTCCTGTTCCAAGTGCACATCCGCCTGCAGGCACGGGAGCCGAAATGGTCAGGTTGCTGTAAGCGTTACAGGCAGGAGCAGGCCATGAATCGAGAATGAGGTAATAGGTAATGCCTCCCGTTAAACAAACCGTAAGTGTTTTATTTCCTGTTGGGCTTTGCGCAAAATCAACACAACTTCCCCCTTGTCCCGTCAGCGGGCAACCGGCATACAGCACCAGGCTGGTGTATGAACCTCCGGAAGTGAGGCTGATGGAGACCGTTCCCGTGATGGCGGGCGTAAAAATAAATACGTTGTCTTCTCCGCCCTGGTAGAGCGTGCTTCCGCAGGTGGTCATGTTCCCTGTTGTCAGATCGTTACCATTTCCGCAGGTGGTGCCCGGCCCTGATGCAAAAGGGAGGGATGCAACATTCGTAACTCCCGCACCAAGGTTTGCAGGACAGGTAAGCGCACCCTGGTATTTGTAAACCATGGTTCCCATGTTCGCCTTCACGTTGCAGCTGAATTTATTCAACAATACTCTGTATACGGCCGTGGCTCCACAGGTCCATGCGACGTACGACTGCAGTCCGCAGAAATCATCACTATAGCCAGTGCCTCCTACAAAAGTTCCTGCATTATCCTGGATGGTGATCTGTGTGTCAAAAATGGAGCTGCCGCCATCGAGTGAGCAAAATGAAAAGTAGTACGTGTTACCTGCAGTGCCGTTAAAAGTATAATAAGTTCCTCCGTTAAC
>Ga0157380_10000027_pt1 | contig 101082 bp, 77 predicted proteins | sample S35metaG_FD_119757 | JGI IMG/M metagenome (GOLD analysis project Ga0157380, IMG submission 119757) | Switchgrass rhizosphere microbial communities from Kellogg Biological Station, Michigan, USA - S3-5 metaG | ecosystem: Host-associated > Plants > Roots > Rhizosphere > Soil | place: USA...
AGTGAAAGCGGAGCGCCGTTTAATTATCAGACGCAGATTTTAAAAGAATTTATTAAATATAGAAATGAAACAGGCAACAAATCGATGATCGCAAACGGCGGCTGGCAGGCCCTCGGACCATACACCATCTCTAATATTAATGGCAATAGCACATTGGGGCGTTTAAATACGGTTGAGGCGGCCCCAAATGATACCAATACATTGTATGTGGGTGCAGCAGGAGGAGGGCTTTGGAAAAGCAGTAACGGAGGATTAAATTGGTCCTGTCTTACTGAAGGATTACCCATTAACGGAGTAATTGATATTGCAATTGATCCTGTAAACCCGTCAGTCATTTATTTTCTTTCCGGTGATCTTCCGGGAGGTGATAATCCTTCTGCTGGTGTTTTTAAGTCTTACAATGGTGGAACAACCTGGCATGCTACGGGGCTGGTATTTGAATTAGACAGTGTGGTAGGAGGACATTGCTTAAAAATAAATCCTGCTGATCACAACAGAATACATGTGGGAACAAACAGGGGTTATTATTATTCATCAAACGGTGGTGTTACCTGGAGCGTTTCCTATCCGACATTAAATGTTCAATCAATTGACTTCAGACCCGGGAACGGAAGGTATGTGATCATGGCAGGTGTTTATGAACAGGTTCAGGCAATCCAGATTTTTCTTTCAAGTGATACAGGACAAACATTTGTTTCGGCCAAAGGTCAGTATGTGGGGACTAAAATAAGAACTGCCGTATCACCTGCAAATCCCAATATAGTATTTGCAACTGATATCGCATTCATGGGCGGCCAATGGCGGCAAAGATTATATAAATCAAGCAATGGAGGGGTCTCGTATAGCAACGCACTTATTATTAATTACCTTCTTGATTCTGCAATTGGTACATATGGTGGAGCAAAATTTTCTTTTTTCGCATCACCCACCGATACCAATGTGGTATATGTTGGTGCAATTACACTTAACAAACTGCAGATTACTTCACCAAATTCAGCAACGCTTTCTCTTATTAATGGCGATAAGCATGCTGATACACAGGAAATGAGAGTAATAGGCCAACGGTTTTATGTAGCAACAGACGGAGGACTATTTTATGCCTATAGTCCCAACACTGTAAATCAGTCATGGGTAAATCTTTCAGCCGGATTAAACATTTCGCAGATCACAGGGTTTGGCGCAACAGAAGCTGATCCGGATTTGTTTGTTTACGGAACATGGGACAATGGAATTTTCAGCATGAATAATGGAATCGCCACTGGAGAAATTGCGGGATGCGATGGATTTAATGGTAAAATAGCAGCATCAAACAGCAGCGACTGGTTTGGCTCATGCAATGGAGGCCTGAACAGAAAAAAAGGCGCCGGTCCCTGGATGTATATCAATGGTTCATCAACAATGAATGGCGAAGGAGTAACGGCAATTGCTGTTGATCCCACAAACCCCGATGTGATTTATACAATAGGAACACGTGCTTACAAAACCATTGACGGTGGCACCTCATGGACCAAGCTGAATAATCCTGATTCAACTGTATACCATGAAAAACTGGTTTGCGCTCCTTCTGCATTTAATGCAAAGCTCTATACCTCAAATGATGCAGGGCAAATTTTCAGGAGGTATATTTCAACATGGACTGACATTACCTATAATTTGCCAACGAGTAATGGATCACCCTATCGCAAGGTTACAGCAATTGCTGTTTCAACTACAAATACAAATCTCGTGTACGTAACAATAAGCGGATATTTATCAGGAAATAAAGTTTTTAGATTTAACGGAATTAACAGCTGGACGAACATTTCAGGCACATTGCCCAATGTCAATGTGTCAAGTATAGTATATGAGAATAATGGTTCCAATGGCTTGTATATCGGCACAGACATAGGCGTGTTTTATAAAAACGATATGCTTAACGACTGGATTCCTTTTATGAATGGGATGCCGCATATAGAGGCTACAGAATTCTTTATCCGTTATTCAGACAATACGATAACAGCTGCTACATATGGAAGAGGATTATGGCGCTCACAACTTTACTCATCATGTCCTGTCTATCTGAATGTTCCGCTTCCATCAGGGGTTTCTTACACCGGATATTGGGCTTACCAGGCAAGCGATTCCATCACCTGCTCCATAAGTGTTGCAACCGGTGCAGGAAATGAGTTGCGATTACAGGCGGATGCTCAAATTATATTAAAGCCTGATTTTGCGGCCTATGCCGGAAGTGAATTTTCGGCTGTTATCGGAGGTTGCGATACATTTCTTCAGGCGGCAAAACCTTTGAATGGAGTTTTAATTGATGGAGATCCTTTTGCGCAAAGTGATCCGATAAAAAAGGCAGAACAGAAATATGCAGAAACTACTGTAAAAAATATTTCAATCAGCCCAAACCCCTTTAATGACAAGCTGGAGTTCAAACTATTTTTCACTGCAGAATCAGATTTAATAATTGAACTGTATGATATCATGGGAAATAAGGCGGCCGATGTGACCCGGCAAAAGAATATTATTGCGGGCAATTTCACCTATTCATTTGCTGCTGACAAGCTTAAAAAAGGAGTGTATCTTGCAAAAATAATCAGCAATGGAAACCTGCAGGTTAAAAAACTGGTAAAGTATTAACATTTAAAACAGGATAACCCTTAAAGTCCCTTTTCACTCTTTTTCTTTTTCTTAAAATAACCTCTGAGTAAAAAATTATGTTGGGCCGCTTCGAGGTCCTCGTCGAGTTTTTTAGAGCTGCTGTCTAAATTTTTTATCATTTCTTTCAGGTGGGCTCCTGATTCTTCGTCGTGCAGCAAAACACCAACAGGGGTTTTAGTGTTACTGCCAGCCTCTTTGAGATCGGCTACCAGTGCGGCTGCCGTATCGGCCATTTGCTGCAGCTGCAGCGCCGAGCTCTTTAATGAATTAAAAACGACGGTGTCCGTAACCAGCTGGTTGGCCAGCGTACCTTTTTTATTCAGGCCGGCACTGAAATCATTCAGCGAAGATATAAGCTGCTGCGCTTTGCCTGATGCATGTTGCAACGAGGCAGTGGCTGCGTCAATATGATCGTAAACGGAATTATCATTCAGCAGTTTCCCGATCGAACCTTCTCCATTGGCCAGCTTTTTACTTACTGCTTTAAAATCATCGGTGATGGCTTTGAGGTTGTTGTTATTGTCCTGGAGGGTATTGATCATATCGTCGGAGGTAAAAGTTTTCTCCACACCCAGTGTATCGCCTTCCAGTATTTCACCGGCCGCTGCTGTTCCTCCGTAGATGATCAGGATTTTGTTTCCGATCAAACCATCGGTGCTGATCTTGACCTGGGCATCCCTCCTGATGTATTGCTGCGCTGCGGTTTCTACCTTGATCATCACCTTCACTTTTGATACTGCATAAAACTCCATTCCGCTTACCACTCCGATTTTAACCCCTGAGAACCAGACGTTATTTCCTTTCTGCAACCCGCCTACATCATCAAAGAGGGCAACCACCCTCATTTTCTCCTTGAATGTTTCATGCAGGTTACCCACCATCAGGATGCCGGTAACCAGGAATGCCAGTCCTATAAAAATAAAAACACCTACGATCACTGCCCGTTTATTCGATCCTTCGTTCATGACTTATTGAATAAAATTATAATTAAAAAAACTTTTCACTTCTTCATCACCTGTTTCAAATACCTCATCGAACTTTCCAACCCGCTGAAATTTTCCATGAAACAACATGGCCACCCGGTTGCCGGTTATTTTGGCGCAGGTCAGGTCGTGTGTGATGATGATGGAGCTGGTATTGTATTTTTCCTGCACCTCAATGATCAGCTCATTGATCTCCGAACTGGTAATGGGATCAAGGCCTGAAGTAGGCTCATCGTAGAACACGATCTCCGGTTTCAGGATCAGGGTCCGTGCTATGCCGATCCGCTTGCGTTGTCCGCCGGAAAGGTCTGATGGCATCATCTTCATTTTATCTTTCAGCCCGACGGCATCCAGCACTTCTTCCACTGCCTGGTCCGTTTCGCCTTTGCTGATGTTTTTTACATTCATCTGCAATGGGAAGGCGAGGTTCTGACGTATATTCATACTGTCATACAGGGCGCTGCTTTGAAAGGAAAACCCGATGCGCAACCGCAAAGCATCCAGTTCTTTATCCTTTAGCTTGTCCACCTGTTTTCCCAGCACCATCACTTCACCGCGGTCGGGTTTCAGCAATCCGGCTAAAATCTTTATCAAAACCGATTTGCCTGTGCCCGACTTCCCCAATACCGCTACATTCTCACCTTTAAATACTTCCAGGTCGATTCCCTTTAAAACTTCGAGGTCGCCAAACGATTTGTACAGTCCTTTGATCTCAATTACTTTTTCATCCCTGCTGATGACGTGATTTTTTACCCGTGTTTCCATTTTCTTAAAAATAGCGTATCCAGTTAGAGACCTGAACAATCACAACTTCTTCCATAAAAATGAGAAACATGGACAGCACCACAGCCTGGTTAGCCGCTTTGCCTACGCCGCGCGTTCCCCGGGTGGCATGAAAGCCCTTATAGCACCCGATGATTCCGATGGTAAATCCGAACAGGATGGATTTTGCAAGCGACGTAAAGATGTCGAGGAACTTGAGCGTGGAAAATGCATTCTGGAAAAAATTGATAAACGTGGTTGATTCTTCACCATGAACATTTACATAAGATCCCATCAGCGCCACAAAACTGCAATACAACGCCAGCACTGGGATGGTGATAAGGGTAGCCGTTACCCGCGTAACCACGAGGTATTTAAACGGGTTAATGGCCGAAACCTCCATGGCTTCAATCTGCTCGGTTACCTTCATGGAGCCCAGTTCGGCTCCTATGCCTGACCCCACCTTACCTGCGCAGATAAGCGCCGTTACCAGCGGCCCCAGCGCTTTTACGATGGCAATGCCAATGAGCGAAGGCAGCCACGATGTTGCGCCGAAATCCTCAAGCGAAGGACGCGACTGCTTGGTAAAAACAATACCTACGATAAAACCAGTCAATGTAATCAGGGGCAATGCTTTGAGTCCGATCTCGAAGCATTGGTTTATAATTTCCTTTATATGAAACGGCCGCTTTAATACCTCTTTAAAAAATCGCGCAACAAACAGGTATGCCCTGTGCACACCCTCAAAGAAATCGTCAAATCCCTTTGAGAATACATATTTTTTTGTGTTTGAAATGAACAAAATTAAATCATGGTTATATCAGAAAGCTGTTTGCCGGATATTCTTAAAAGTTGATCCATAAACATTCATTTAATCCGGTAAACATTTACCCATCTGACGATAGAAACAGACACAGCTATAGCTAATAACTGCAACGGAACATCATACTGTTAAAAAGCATGCCAGCGGAAGTAAATCAGTTTGAAAGTTAGAAGGTTAGAAGGTTTGAAAGTTTCGATGTAATGAAGTTTGCGCGTGGTCCCCTTTAGGGGATTTAGGGGTGTGTGGAGGCGGGAAACGAATTTTAAAAATTAAAATGTTTAAAAGTTTGCAAGCTTCGATGAAACGAAACATGCTCACTGGGGTCTCCCTTCCATGCCAAGGCAAGGAAGGGTCAGTGATGCGTGAGGGTTTTGAAAAGGAATTCCCCGGCATCCAGGCGCTTAAAATATCTTCTTCAAAATTATTACCTTGGTCAGCGTGAAAAACATGAAAAATAATTACATAACGGTCATACTCTTGTTCATGTCCGTTCAGGTTCACGGGCAGGTGAATAAAGTTTTCAAATCCCTGGAGGAGGCTTTTAAAAATAAAGGGATGGTTTACCAGCTTGATTTGTCGGAAAGCCACCTCAGGATCTTACCTGACAGTATAGGGGAATTAAAATATTTAAGAAAACTGATTTTGTTTGATAACCAGCTCACCCGTTTGCCTGAATCAATTGGCAGGCTGACCAACCTCAAAGAGCTGAATGTACGATTCAATAAGCTGACAAGCCTGCCGGAATCCATTGTGAAACTGAAAAATTTAGAGGTGCTGGATATGGGTTCTAATCTGTTTACCACTTTTCCTGTACCGGTTTTGAAATTAACAGGCTTGAAAAAACTTTATTGCAATGGGTTTTACCTGGAACAGATTCCTGATTCCATTGGAAGATTAATTAACCTGGAAGAGCTTGTTTTCTCAAACAATAAACTAAAACAAATTCCTCCAACACTTGGAGATCTTAAAAACCTGAAAAAACTTTTGTTAAACGGAAACCAGCTGTCGGGTTTGCCTGAATCGATCGGAAATTTAACAGCGTTGATGGAACTTTCAGTATATAAAAACCAGCTTAATTCCTTTCCTGCTGCTATCGGGAACTTATCATCGCTGGAAACACTTACGGCAAGCGATAACATGCTCACCACGCTCCCTGACAGCATGAAAAATTTATTGAAGCTGAAAGAGCTATATTTGACTTCAAATAATTTGACTGAAACCGAACAAAAAAAAGTAAGAGATGCTGTTCCGGAATGTAAAATTCAATTTTAATATGATCCCTTCCCGTATTAGGACTGCTAAATGACATTAAACGCAATTATCATTGACGATCAGCAGCATTTCATTGATATGCTGAGTGACTTATGCCGGTCGGCTAACCTGCAGGTTAATATTGTATCAACTGCCCTTAATGCCAGTGAAGGATTTATGGCCATCAGGAACCTAACCCCGGATTTGGTTTTCCTGGATATTGAAATGCCGGGCAAATCGGGTCTGGAAATGATCAATGAAATTGGAGAAAGGAATTTTGAAGTCATCTTCACCACCTCACACGATAAGTATGCGGTGGAAGCATTCAAAACCCAGGCGCTCGATTATCTCTTAAAACCTGTTGATGTTTTTGAGCTGACCAAAGCGGTTGAACGGGTAATTGCCAGACGGAAGGAAAAACTAATGCATGCAACGGTGCATGATGCGGGAAATAAAAAAATTACCGTAAGCACATCGGACGGCGTCCTGTTTCTTGAAGTAAACAAACTGACCCGGTTTGAAGCTGATAATGTTTACACCACCATTTATTGCAATGACGGAACTAAAATTGTTGCTTCCAAACCGCTGAAGGATTTTGAAGACCGCCTGACGAATTCAGGTTTCATCCGGATTCATAAATCGCATGTTGTTAATGTGAACTATATTAAAAAATTTTATAAGGGCGACAATGCCTACCTGGTGATGACAGACGATACGACGGTGCCCGTTTCAAAAACAGGGCGTGATATTTTGCAAAACCATAAAGGGTTGCTTTAGATCGAAAGCAGGCGATATTGCAGCGGAATCAATGGACATAACAAATCCCGCAGGGATGACATTTTTATAGCCAAAAGAATCGAAAAAAAAAATAAACTCCGACGGGGTTCTGAAAAAGTAGTTAGTTCAATAGTGCATAAAATTCAGGAATTGCAATTTTGAAAAATGATTGTGAGTGGGAGCCCTTCAGGGCCACGGGTGCGGGTTGGCAATGCGATTCGGAAACTCCAATTGAAACTCATACATTACCGGCCTCTTCCCAATTTCCACGCTTAGCCAAAGGATCATTTTTTTAATTTACCAACCTCTTTTTCATCGCCTCCGCCATGGCATCAATCAGTGCAGCGGTAACAAAAGGCTTGATGACGATTCCGTCGAATCCCATTGCGGAGAATTCTTCCTCTTCTCCTACAAATACGCTTGCCGTTAGTGCAATGACGGGAACCGATAAATTCATTTTATTTCTGATGTGATGAACCGCATCAATGCCATTCATTACGGGCATGTCGAGATCGGTGAGGATGCACAGGTTCTTCAGCGAATGCTCATCGGCATGCTTTAAAGCATCAATCAGTTCCTTTCCATTGCTGAATGCAGTTATTTTTGTTTGCGTGATAATACTTTTTAAGAGATCGGTTGTCACCATCCGGTTTTCTTCCAGGTCGTCCACTACATAAATGGAAATTCCTTGTAGCAATTTCAGGTTTGTGTTTTCTCGTTTGGTTTCAGATTCCTTTTCGTTTCCGTTTAAGATTGCAGTGTTTAAATGCAGCGTAACCGTAAAAACAGATCCTTTGCCTTCTTCGCTTTTCACGTCGATATGTCCTTTCATCAGCTCCACCAGCTGCCTGGTAATGGCAAGACCAAGACCGGTGCCGCCATATTTCCTGGCTGTGCCGGATTCGGTCTGATGGTATTGCATGAATAAATTGCCAAGCGCTTCGCTGTTCATACCAATTCCTTCATCAGCAACGATTAATTGAAATTGTTGATTTGCTTCATCGTGCAACAGGCGTACGGTAATTTTTCCCTGCGGTGTAAATTTGATGGCATTGCTGATGAGGTTGGTCAGGACCTGCATGTAACGCAACGGGTCGCCGGTTACGAGCAGCTGGGTTTGGAAGTTACTTTCGAAAACCAGGTTTTGCCTGTCCTTATTCAGCAACAACGATTGCGCATGGATGACATCCTGTGTTGAGTTATATATGTTAAACGGAATCTGTTCGACAACAAGCTTTCCCGCTTCAATTTTCGAAAGGTCAAGAATGTCGTTAATAATTCCCAAAAGATTTTTGGAGGAACGCTGTGCTGTTTCCAGGTACTTCTTCGAAACGGCAATATCCTCCTGATTCAGGGCCAGTGTTACCGAGCCCAGCATGGCATTCATGGGCGATCGCAGCTCATGACTCATGTTGGCCAGGAACTGTTGCTTGAACTGTTCACTACGGAAAGCACGCTGTCGTTCGGCTTCGATGATTTTATTTTTTTCTTCCAGCTGCCTGTTCAACCGTCCGCGGTTGCGGAAACCGAAAAATAAAATCAGCCCGATTATGATGGCAAGTGCGGCAACAAGCATCATTCCATTCCTGACCACCTGCTGCTTCTCTTTTTCTTTCTGCAGCAGCCCGATCTCTTTTTGCTTTTCACTCACGCTGAACTTTTGCTCCAGCTCGCGGGTCAGGTCATTATTCTCTTTGGTCGCTACGCTGTCTTTCAAAGCATGGTAATCTTTGAGTGATTGCAGGGCAGCCTTTGTATTGCCTGTTGCTTCATAAAAAGAAGCCATGCTTTTTTTCAACTGCAGCTTATGAATGTAGTAGGCCAGTATATCAGCCATGCTGTCGGCTTCCAGGTATAGCGATTCGGCTTTTTTAAATTCTTTTTTCTGGAAAGCAATTTCAGCCATCTGGTAAACCAAAAAGGAATACGATTCGTCTTTGCGGATGCCGGTTGCATAAAGCGGTTTTATTTTATTGAAATAATATTCAGCGCTGTCGGGCAGGTTGGATTGTGTGTAGTACGTTATTAAATTGATATAAGCGAAGGCCAGCGCTTTTTTATCCGTCAGCGGCTCCGACAGCGTAATGGCTTTCCGAAGTGAAATGAGTGCGGAGTCTTTCTTATTAAAACCAAAATAATAACCCGAAAGCGTGCTGTAAAGATTGGCTACCCTGTCGGGATTATTGGTTCCTTTTAAGCTTTCAATCGACATCAGGCAGTAATCAAAAGCCTTCTGTTCTTCACCCAGTTGCGACATCAAAATGGAGAGGCTGTGATAGATGTTGGATTTCTTAATTGCGTAATTGGGTTCCGACACATATTTCAAAGCCTCAATTAAATAATGAGTAGCTTCTTTTGATTTCCCGATGGAACTGTAAACCTGTCCGAAATTAAAAGTTACCTGGTAGGTAATTTCCGTCGTGGTCTCATTGTCCTTCAGCTTTTCGCATTTTTCAAGGTAAACCAGGGCGCTGTCGTTATTCCCGGCAATCATGTGACTGATCCCAAGATACAACGTGAACTCCTGGATCCATCGTGAATTTTTAATTCCGGTGGCCTGCTCCAGACCCGACCTGAACACTTCAAAATATTCGGTATTGCCGGTCCTGAAATAACTTTTTCCCAACATCCATTTTGCACGCATCTGTACGGTATCAACCTTTGAAACGGCGATTACATTTTTCAGGCTGTCATTTACCGGCTGTTGTCCGGCTGAAATAGAGGGGTCCAGGCACATCAACAGCATTAGAATCAGCTTACGCATGGGGTGAAGGGAAGAAGGGTTTTAACAAATATAGCATAATAATCACAAGTCAAAAACCGGCAATCACAAACTGGTTCCCTCTTCCTGCAAGTTGGCTGTATGCATCCCGCCGGTCAGAGGCTAAGTTTGCCAGCAATATTAATCTTAAAAAACCTCAAGTCATGAAACCAATCAGTCTGCCGGCGATAGTGTTAACCACCATGTTACCTGTCCTATTCGCAGTAAACAGTAATGCCCAAACCGGTCCTTCAACGCCCTGGATCCTTGAAGGCAATGGTAATGTAGACCAAAGCATACACTGGCTGGGCACCAGCAATGCACAGGATCTGATCATTAAAACCAATGCAGTGAACCGCATGATTGTGAAAGGGACATCAGGCAATGTAGGAATAGGTACCACTACGCCGGGTTATCCTTTCCATGTTGAAAATGCAGTGAACGCACGTACCTCCAACTTCCTCAACTCAGCCGGAGGTTCGGGCACACGTTACACCATTTATTCCGTAGCTTCCGGTACAGGATCAGGAATAAAATACGGCGGATATTTTGAAGCCAAAAACGGTTCAGGGACCAATTATGGAATCAGCGTGAAAGGGTCCGGAACAAGCACCTCTTTTGGGGTGAGGGCGACAGCCAATGGTACAGCCACCAATTATGGTGTTTACAGTACGGCCCAGGGGAACAACACCAATTACGGTATTTATTCAAAAGCAACCGGTTTGATTGGCGGACTGGGAATTAACTATGCCGTTTACGGCGAAACAGATCCCGGCAATAACAACAGCTGGGCGGGTTACTTTCTGGGCCGCGGTTATTTCAGCGAAAAAGTAGGGATCGGCACCACCAGCACGGTAGGCATGCTCACAATACACAGCGTTTCGGAAACAACGGGGCTTGTCCTTCAGAATGATTATGCAGGCGCCTCTTCCTCGTATGGCTTCAGCAGCCTGTTAAGCAGCAATGCAGCAGGCAACAAATATGGATTCAACACAAAAGTATCGGATGGCCAGGGAAATAATTATGGTGTTCGCGCCGAAGTGGAGGATGGCGACATCGCGTATGGCATTGTGGGGCTGGCAACCAGCAATGGCGATTCGTATGGACTCTACGGCAAGGCAGACGGAACCGGCACTAACAGGGGTATATACGCTGAAGGCACCGTTGGCCCGGATGCCTGGGCGGGTTATTTTGTCGGCCGCGGATATTTCAGCAACAGGGTAGGTATAGGAACCACTGCACCTGCTGCTTACCTCCATGTTGATGCCGATGCGAATACGCTGCCAATGGCTGTGCAGATAAACGGAGCGTCGAAATTCAAAGTGAATCCCAACGGAAGCGTGAGCATTGGCGGCGTAAGCCTGGGAGCCGAGAACGGACTGTATGTTAACGGACAGGTATCCATTGGTACGGCAGTGCCCGCAACAGGGTATGCCTTGTCGGTGGACGGAAAAATTATGTGCGAGGAAATCCGCGTGGAGCTTCAGGGAAACTGGCCCGATTATGTTTTTGCTGATGATTACAAGCTGTTAACGATAAAGGAAATGGCGAAGCATATTGCGCAATACAACCATTTACCGGGCGTACCGTCGGCTGATGAAATGGAACAGACCGGAGGTGTTGACATAGGGACCATGCAGATCAAAATGATGGAGAAGATTGAAGAGCTGTCGCTTTACATCATTCAGCTTGAAAAGAAAATTGAAAAGCTGGAAGCGGCAAATCAGTGATCAGCCTGATGCCTCATCTCGTATACCATATGTGTTATCATTATAATAACCACACCATGAAACCGAAAATCCATAGAATAATAATAGCGGTAATGGCGCTCTGCATTGCACTGTTTGTAACTGCATCAGCTTCGGCACAGCTCCAGGTCATCAGCAGCGAGATCGGAACGGTTCAGGTACAAAATCCTGAGGAGCCCTGCGTACCGCCCGGGTACTATGAAATGCTGGACCAGGAGATCCTGACCAATGTTGCTCGCCTGGCAGCGGAGGGAAACCTTATCGGCCAGCATAACAGGGCAATGCCACCGCCGCAGAAATTCGACTGGCCGCTGACCCATGAAACCAATTTTTACGGCAATGATTATTTCTACATCCAGAATTATGTTGACCATGATACTGTAACGGGAAGCATATCTGAATATATGTGCGGAAACCGTTCGTATGATCTGCCAAACGGATATGATCACCAGGGAACCGACATCTGCATCGGTCCATACTGGTGGAATATGATGGATGACATGAAAGTAAGGGTGATTGCTGCCGCTCCCGGACAGATTGTTGGACGGGCCGACACCAATTTCGACCGCAACTGTGGCTTTGGAGCAGGTAATCCCAACTTCATTACCATTCAGCATGAAGATGGCACACGTGCCTTATATTTACACATGAAAAACGGAAGTGTGACAACAAAAGGAGTGGGTGAGTTTGTAACAACAGGTGAATTCCTGGGGTATGTAGGAAGTTCGGGGAGCTCAACCAATCCGCATTTGCATTTTGAGATCCGCGACTCGCTGAATAACTTTATAGATCCCTGGCAGGGGGGGTGCAATCCTGATATTTTTCTAAGCCTGTGGAATGATCAGAAGCCTTATCCCAACAGCGGAATTATGAGCATCCTGACCATGTGGGGCAATCCGACCGTACCTCCATGTCCGAATCCGGAAACGGTGCCGTTGTCAAATCACTTCGACCAGGGCGCATTTGTCCGTGTTGAAATTCATCTGCGTGACCTGATTGGCGGAACATCCTGTCTGACCAAAATATACAATCCGTCAGGCGGTCAGATCCTGTCGATGAATAACTCTGTTGGAAATAATTTTGCCGCAGGGAACTGGGTTGGCTTTACCTTTAACCTGCCCAATAATTCACCGGTAGGAACTTACAAGGTTCAGTCGGAATACCAGGGAAAAAAAGCGGCGCATTATTTCACGGTCGGTTGCCCGGGCGCCTATAATTTAAGCGGACCCATCACCGGCTATAAAGGATATATCTCAGGCAGCAGCATCACCACCACGCAAACCATTGCAGGTTCCAGCCTGCAGAATATCTGGTACGAAGCATCCGATTTCATCCAGGCGAATGTGGGATTTCGTGCACGAAGCGGTTGCAGCTTCAGGGCAAGGATCGACAATTGCGCAGAAAACATTCCCAGGTTTGTATATGGCAGCAACAACAGCTCATTAACGTTGAAGGCAGTTCCATCCATTGTATCTGATAAGACAAAACTGAACCTGGAATTATTAGAAGGAGGCACAGTTTCTATTACAGTATATGATATAACCGGAAGAAAAATAAAATCTGTCATCACCGATCAGTATATGATGGAAGGGGTACAGGAGTTTGAACTGAACGTCAACGAATTTACGCCGGGGATATATATCTGTTCAGCACATTCCGGAGAATCAAAATCGCAATGTAAAATTGTTGTACAGAAATAGCATATAAAGCAACCGCTTTTCTTTCCGCAGGCCTGCCTGCCGTTACACAGTAATGTGAAGCGGCAGGCAGCTGCATTCATGGAGTGCGTTTAAAAGATTGTTGGAGATTTTTTATCTTTGAAGAAATGCCTGCAGGCCTTTCAAAATATGCACTTCTTCAAAGATGGAAATTAAATCAATGATCAACGAACTGGGAAACTCACTAAAAGAAGAAAACACGCATGAGCGGCGTGAAGAATGGGCACGACATATTATTGAAAATAAAATCTCACTGTTAAGCCTTGCGGCTTTGCTGAACGAAGAAAAGGTAATTGCCATGCGGTTCATGTGGCTTGTTGGCCATATCTGTGATCTGGATCCAAAATTTGTTTATCCTTCCATTCCTTATTTTTTCTCTTTAAGAGGCATGACGAAAGTTTCAGATTATAACAGGAGCCTGGCCAAGCTTTTTTATTTATCAGGCGTGCCACCCGAATTGGATGGCGAAGCAATTGATGAAATGTTTAAATGGATGCTTGATGCAAAAGCAAATGTTTCCACGAAAGCATATTGTTTGGGTGCGTTGTATAACCTGTCGGAGAAATATACGGAGCTGAAGAATGAGCTGGCGCTTGTCATATCAGACCAGCTTGGAAAGAACAGTGCAGCATTTGATAAAAAGGCTGAGCAGGTTTTGAATAATATCAGAAAGAGTATGAGTTCTGAGATTTGAGTTATGAAACCTGAGTCGGAACTTTCTAAACATGCTACATTCCGGCATTCGCAGGGATGTTTTCGGACCCATCCACCTTCTAAACTTTCCAACTAAGGCAGTTACCCACAAATGTGGATTGTTTAGCCTAAGGCTTGCTCCTATTTTTGTCCCGTTGAAATAAATAATAACTAATTCTAACCATCTCAAAGCATTGGGACAAAAAAGTCAAACAATATGAAAAAGCAAATCAAAAAACTGAACCTCAACAAGCGGACGATCTCAAACCTGGAAGCATCTGAAATGGGCAGGCGTATGGGAGGTGCTGCTACCAATGGTCAAAATTGTGCGGAACCGACAACCAACTGTCCTCCGTTTACCAAGAAATGCAGACCATCCTGGTAATGGCTGGATATTACACTTCAACCCCCTAAAGGATTCCAAATCTTTAGGGGGTTGAAGTTTTTTAAATTTAATAGCCCTGGCAAACAATCGTTCATTGTTCATCATTCAAAAAGTTACCCACAAATGTGGATTGATCAGCACCAGGCTTTGCCAATATATTTGCCCCAATCAAATAAATTATAACTATTTCTAACCATCTCAAAGTACCGGGACTAAAGTCAAAAACAAAATGAAAAAAGAAATTAAAAAACTGAATCTTAAAAAGAGGACGATTTCAAACCTCGATGCGACTGAAATGAACAAGCTGATAGGTGGTGCTCAGACCCAGGGCCAAACCTGCACCACAACCGGTGGTGGTCCTAAGTTTAGCAAAAGGACATGCAATTCCTTTTAAAAGTCAGTTAATTTAGTGCAACCCCTAAAGTATTCAAATCTTTAGGGGTTTCTGATTTTCTTAATAATCAAATTATAATACGATGAATATGTTGGCAGAAACAAAAGACGGAACTGTTGAAGTGAGCCAATCTATTATCAAACAGATTGAGACGATCGCAGAACAGGTCCTTGAAAATAAAAATGAAGTCAAAGGAATTGGATTGCCTGGCGGAAAGGCCGGCATTACACTGCTGTTTGCATATCTCGCGAAATTATTTCCCGAAAAAAATTATTTGCAGGCCACATTTGATTACCTGGATGAATTAAGTGATTCATTGTCGAACGAGGAATTGCATTACAATATGTCGGCAGGCGTGGCCGGAATTGCATTCGTATTTCAGCATTTACGGAATCTCGGCATCCTCGATAACGAAGAGGATATGAACCTTTCAGACCTGGATGAATTTATTGGACAGGGCGTTGAACAGGATTTCATAGCTGCTAACTGGGATCCGCTGCATGGGATGACAGGTCTTGGAATTTATTTTCTTGAACGCAACGAAGAAACCGGTGACCGGAAATATCTCGAACAAATCGTTGACTATCTTGCTGCAATGCGGGTGAATGCCGGTGAATACAAAGTCTGGATTACTCCCGGTGATGGAAAATACAGCAACGATAATTACAACCTCGGAATGGCACATGGAATGCCGGGAGTTCTTTCGTTTTTAGCACAGGTTTATAAGCGTGGCATTCGGCAATTGGAAATAAAAGAAATAGTTTCTGAAGCATTACCTTTTTTGCTTAAGCATGAATATAAGGATTCAGTTTATTGTTTTCCTATAGCTGTTGATGTTAAACCGAAGCCGGAAGAAGAGGAACCTAATTCACGCCTTGCCTGGTGCTACGGCGATTTATGCATGGCGTTTGCACTTCTTCACTGCGGCATTGCGCTGCAAAACGACGAATGGAAGAAGAAAGGAATTGATATCGCTTTAAAAACAACATTACGGACCTTTGAAAATTCAGGCTGCAACGATGCACCGTTCTGTCACGGAACTGCAGGGCTGGTCCACCAGTATCACCGGCTGTATAACGTCACAAAGATCGAAACTTTTAAAACCGCTTCCCGGAAATGGCTGGAGATTACACACCGGGAATTTTATAAACCTGGCAAGGGAGCCGGCGGATATTTTTCCCGTTCCTTCAACGAGGAGCAAAATAGAATTGAATTCATACCGCAATATTCGCTGCTTGAAGGAAGCGCGGGTATTGCACTCGTTTACCTGTCGTATCTTTTCGATATCAAACCGGACTGGGATAAAATATTTCTGACCAATGTCTAAGCTGAAAAATAATTTCAGGGAATGGTATGAACCGCATGATGCATTTGTGGTGCGTAATCCATTGTTTCCTGTAGAATTTTTTTTCAATTGGAAAGCCGATGGGATGGATTCAGGCAACACGAAAGAAATCCTGAAAAAATATTTGCGCGACTTTTACCTGCAACCCATTGCGCAGGAAGCCCTGTTTATCGGTTCACCCGACCTGCATGAACAGTTGCTGCTGTGGCTGGATAATAAAATAGAAAAGCCTGACAAGAAAGAAAAAACAGAACTTTCGCTGGTTAAATATATGATACGGATGTGCACACGTTGCACACCGTATGGACTGTTTGCATCCTGCACTTCTGGAAACAGTTCAGCTATAACGCGTATTGACCTTAAGGGTAAAAAAAACCTGCAGCGCAAAGGCCGCCTCGACATGGACTATGTGTGCGAGGTACATAAATACCTGCTTGGTAAAAAGGAAATCAGTGATCAACTTTTATTTTTTCCGAATACTTCACTTTATGCTATCGGTGAACAATTGCGTTATATCGAGCATCGCTTCCTTGAAAAATCAGGCAGAAGCTATCATCTTGTTCAAATTGAACTTTCGGATTACCTGCAGAAAATCCTTCAGGCTGCCGGGCATGGAAGCACGCCCATACAACTTGCATCTGCAATTACGGATGAAGACATTCCGGGTGATGAGGCCAGAGAATTTATTTATGAATTAATAAGCAACCAGGTTTTGGTAAGTGAAATAGAGCCGTCAGTAACCGGAGAAGAATATTTTCACCGGCTGATAGGCAAGCTGAAAACACTTCGGCATGCTGAAAAATACGTCAGCGTTTTTGAAAATGTACTGGAAGAATTTAAAGCGTTGTCCACAATAAGTCTTGAAGATGCAGAAAATCCCGGATCAGGCGGCAAGCACCGGCATTATTCAAACATTATCGCAATCCTGAAAAATCTGGAGGTCCCGGTCCCTTTAAAAACACTCATCCAGGTTGACAGTTATCGCCCGGCTCAGGTGTGTACAGTAAGCAAAAAGGTACAGGATGAAATACTGCTTGGCGCAAGCATTATTCAGTTGCTGACGGTTGAAAATCCACTGAAAGATTCGTTCAGTGAGTTTAAAAATGCTTTCCGCAACCGGTACGAAAGCCAGTGGATTCCATTGGTTGAAGTGCTTGATACGGAATCAGGAATTGGTTACGGAAAATTTGCCACGAGCGGAATGGAAGAATCCCCGCTGATTGACAAACTGCCTATTGGCAACGGACAAATTGCAGGAGCACCACAGGCTGCAGATGCAGAAGGTTACAAATGGCAATTGTACCATGATGCAGTTAAGTTAAATAAAACAGAAGTTTGTATTGATGATAAAATCATAGATCAGCTTTTGAAAAAGGAAGCTGTTTTCTCCGGCCTGCCGGATTCGATCAGTATGATGCTCAAAATAAATGCAGCTTCAGCCGAAGATTTGGAGAACGGGAATTACACAATTACACTTAATGCTCCAGCCGGCCCTTCGGGCGGAAACTTATTGGGAAGGTTTTGTCATTTGGACCCTCAGATTCAAAAACTAACCCAGTCTGTTCTGCAAAGCGAGGAAGCGCTCCGGCCTGATTGTGTGTTTGCAGAAATTGTTCATCTTCCCGAATCACGCATCGGTAATATCCTCATGCGCCCCGTGCTCCGGCAATATGAAATTCCATACCTGTGCGGAACAACCTTACCCGAAGCATTTCAGATTCCGGCAACTGATTTACTTGTCGGAATTGAAGATGACAAAGTAGTCCTCCGCTCGGGGAAATTAAACAAGCAGGTAATTCCGCGCATGACAACTGCCCACAATTTCAGCATGACAACGCTTCCGGTATACCAGTTCCTCTGTGACCTGCAATACCAGCATATCAAACAAACCGGTTGGAGCTGGGGAGTTCTTGACAGCCGTCCTTTTCTGCCACGTGTAAGTTACGGTAAATTCATCCTGGCCAGGGCGAGGTGGATTCTGACCAGGGAGGATGTGAAAGATTGTGAAAAGAAAAACGATGAAGAAGCAATGCGCGTTTTTTCTATTGTTCAAAAAAATAAAAACCTGCCTGACTATGTTTTAATTTCGCAGGGCGATAATGAGCTGCTGCTTCATCTTAAGAATATTTTTTGCATCCGGCTCCTGTTAAGCGAAATCAGCAAAAACCAAAACGTAATGCTTGCTGAAACACTTGATATGCCTCAGCAATGCTGGATTACGAGCCCGGACGGAAGACATGCCGGGGAATTTATTTTCGCATTCAGCAAAATAAATGTTAAGCTTCCGGAAACCAAACCCATTCAGGAGACCAAACCGGAACCGTTTTATGTAAAGCGAATTTTCCCCGTCGGTTCCGAATGGCTTTATGCAAAAATTTATTGCGGTACCAGGACGGCTGAAAAAATACTGTGCAATGTTTTGAAACCATTCACAGAAGAATTAATCGCAGCAAATCTGATCGACAAATATTTTTTTATCCGTTACCACGACGAAGGCGGCCACCATATTCGTTTCCGGTTTCACAATTCATTACAAAGGGAGTATTGGAAGGAAATAATTACCCGGCTGCAGGAACGCATGGAGCCATTTATTGAAATTCATTCCGTTCACAATGTGCAGTTTGAAACATACCAGCGTGAAGTGGAACGGTACGGCTTTGATACGATGGAATTAAGCGAAACTATTTTTTATTACCAGTCGCTGACCATATTGAATTTTATTTCACTGCTTGAAGGTGATGAAGGTGAACAATACCGATGGCAGATTGCCCTGAAGGCCGTGGATATGATGCTTGATGATTTTCAGTATACCCTTGCGCAAAAGCGCGACCTGGCAGCATCACTTAACAAAAATTTTGCTGATGAATTCAGGGTGGGCGCTCCCGAACAAAGGAAAATTTCAGAACGGTTCAGCGGCAGTAAAAAAGTTATTCAGTATGTAATGAATGAAGGGCGGGAAGATGATGAAAATCTGAAAAAAGGAATTGGTGCGTTTGTGATACCTGATTCGAAGTACAGTAATGCCATTGAAGAAATACGCAACGCTCCGTCTGTTCAATGTGAAATTGATCAGGTTAACAGGCTGATGGCAAGTTACCTTCATATGTTCATTAACAGGCTGTTTGTCAGCAATCAGCGTAAAATAGAGCTGGTGGTATATGATTACCTGGTGAAATATTATGAATCAAAGATGGCCAGGGAGAAAATTAAAATTACAGAAATAGTTGAATTAAGTACTGACAAATGAAATTTCCATTTTCACATCAGCTGGGAGCCCGTGACTGCGGCACTGCATGCCTCAAGATGATGGCTGAATATTTCGGCCAGCAATATGCGCTGGATTTTCTCCGTGAGAAATGCAACATTACCAGGGTGGGAGTTTCCTTATTGGGAATCAGCGAAGCCGCTGAAGCAATCGGTCTGCACAGCACAGGAGTAAAAATGGATATGGAACAGCTGAAAGAAATTATTCAGGAAGTTCCGGTTATTTTACATTGGAATGAAAAACATTTTGTGGTGGTATACAAAGGTCCTAAACCAAAAAGGCAGGGAACATTTTATGTAGCAGATCCCGACAAAGGCATGGTTACATACAAGGAAAAAGAATTCGCAGCATACTGGATTGGAAAAAATTCGGTGAATCACCTGGAGCCGGGAATGCCTCCTCACGAAAAACCGGAATTAAACTTCGGCTATGCGTTACTGCTCGAACCCACTCCTGCATTTTATGATGAACCCAAAACGGAAGGGCTGAAAAGGAAACTGGACCTGCGAAGAATATGGCGCTACTTTACCCCGCATAAGAAAACATTTGTGAAGTTGTTGTTGGGAATGGCGGTAAGCAGCGCTATCATGCTGACAGCCCCTTACCTGACCCAGGCATTAGTCGACAAGGGGATCAACCTGAAGGACTACAATTTTATTTATCTCATACTTGCCGGTCAGCTTGTATTATTTGGCGGAAGCACGATTGCAGATATTATTCGCAGTAACCTGCTGCTTCACATGGGAACGAAAATTAATATTTCGATGGTGTCTGATTTTCTATCCAAGATGCTGAAGCTTCCCATTTCATTTTTCGAAACGCACATCACCGGCGACCTGATGCAACGTATGAACGACCACCACCGTATCGAAGACTTATTAACGGTTTCTTCCCTGAGCACTGTTTTCTCGCTTCTCAATTTTATCGTGCTCACAGCGGTACTGGCTTTTTACAATGTCAGTATTTTCATGTTATTTATTCTTGGCTCGGTGCTGGGTTTTGGATGGACGCTTTTATTTCTTTGGAAAAGAAGGAAAATTGATTTTAAATTTTTCGACCTCTATTCCAAAGAAAGCAATAAGGTGATTGAAATCATGACCGGCATGCAGGACATAAAAATCAGCAACAGCATGCAGCAAAAACGATGGGAGTGGGAAGGCATACAGAAAGATCTATACAGGCTGAAGATAAAGTCGCTCACCATCGGCCAGTTTCAGAATATCGGCTCATCCATTTTCAGACAGGGCACTTCTATCATCATTACTTTTCTTGCAGCGCGGAGTGTGATGAACGGAGACATCACCCTCGGAACGATGTTTGCCATAACGATGATCGTTGGACAGTTGAGCAGTCCGCTGGAGCAGTTGCGCGAATTGGTTACTGCGTGGCAGGATGCAAAACTGGGTATGGAACGCATCAGCGATGTAATGATTCAGAAAGACGAAGACCCCGAAGAGGAAAAATCCATACGCAACATTCCGGATAATGAATCTATTGTGGTGAAAGAGGTGACGTTCGGATACGGCAGCGAACAGCTGGCGCCGGTGCTGAAAAATGTTTCCATTGAAATTCCTGCCGGTAAAGTTACTGCCATTGTGGGCGCCAGCGGAAGCGGTAAAACAACATTAATGAAACTGTTATTGCGTTTTTATGATGCAAAACATGGAAGCCTGTTTTTAGGCGGTCTTAACTTCAGGAGTCTTCATCATGGGGCATGGCGTGACAAGTGTGGCGTTGTGATGCAGGACGGACAATTATTCAGCGGCACCATTGCAGATAATATTTCCCTGGGACAGGAAAAGGATTACAATGCAGTGGCCAAAGCTGCACGCATTGCCTGCCTCGATGAATTTATCGGTACCCTGCCGATGGGATATATGACGGAAGTGGGAACAGAAGGAATTTCAATGAGTGCCGGGCAGGTTCAGCGAATTCTGCTTGCCCGTGCAGTTTATAAAAATCCATCCTATCTTTTTCTGGATGAAGCCACCAGCTCCCTGGATGCAAGCAATGAAAAAATGGTAATTGAAAACCTGAATAATTATTTTGAAGGAAAAACTGTTGTCGTGGTGGCCCACCGTTTAAGCACCGTTAAAAATGCCGACCAGCTTATTGTTCTCGATAAGGGCGAAGTGGTTGAAATCGGTTCACACCTGGAGCTCACTTTTAAAAAGGGAGCCTATTTTACGTTGGTTAAAAACCAGCTGGATCTGGGGGAGTGAAATATATTCAGCGTACAGGAACTCTTTTTTGTCTCCCAGTCAGTTTTTCATTAAGATCCTTTTCCTGTTTGCCTTTAGCTATTCCACTTTTTTAAAGGTTGGGAGCAAGAATTATGGATCAGGAAACTGGAACTTTAATTGTCTCTGATTCCTTGTACCTGGTTTTTAGCGTAATATATTTACTTTTTATGCTATATGTTTTTTTGCATGGTATCAGGCTATATGTTATTTTAACACCGGATTAATTTATAGTTGTTGCAGTAATGCCAACAACAATAGAAAACCATTATCTTTTAGTTTTTAACCTGTAACTAATTTTATGTTCAAAACCATCATTATCGAGGATGATTCGTTTGCCAGGGAAATGCTGAGCGACGTGCTTGCAAAACATTCCGATCATTATGTGGTGACCGCTTTTTTTGATTCCGTTAGATCTGCTGTCAAATCATTGCCGGCACTTGAACCCGACCTGGTTTTTCTGGACATGGAATTAACCGATGGAAAGGGATTTGACATTCTTGAAAAACTGGTTAAGATAAATTTTGAGATCATCGTTACCACCCAGCATGATTCTTATTTGCTGCAGGCCATCAAACACAGTGCGCTGGATTACCTGTTCAAGCCGGTGAATGCAAAGAATATTGCAGCAGCGCTTAAGCGTTTCGAAAATAAAGTGACCGAATCGAAGGCTGTTATGAAATCAAACGACGCCGTTCATATCAATAAAATTATTTTACCCATGAATGAAGGGCTGCTTTTTCTGAATATTGCTGAAATCATCAGGCTGGAATCGGATGGTGCTTACACCACATTTTTTACCATGGATGGAAATAAATACCTGACCAGCCGCACGCTTGCAACGTATGAGGAACAGTTGATTCCCCAGTCATTTTTCCGGGTTCACCACAGTCACCTGGTCAGCCTGAATCACATCAGTAAATACATCAAAGGCGAAGGCGGCCAGGTGGTGATGTCTGACAATTCCGTCGTCGATGTATCAAGACGCAAGAAAGAAGATTTTCTCAGGGCGCTGAACATGTAGCCGCCACTTACCAAACCAAACCCGCCAGTTATTTAATCCCGTTAGGCTGCCTGATGCCTGACCGGTAGGTTTGTGCCTGTATTCTGATAGCAAAAAAGCAACATCAGTCTTATTAAACCCTGATCCAATGAAAACTTTACAAAGCGCAGTGTTATTCATATTTATTATAGGAACAACTCAGCTGCATGCACAGTCGTGGAACCTTACCGGCAATACGGGAACCAATTCGGCAAACCATTTTATCGGCACCACCGATGCAGTGAATTTTAAGATCCGGACCAACAATACCATACGGGTAAACGTTACCAGCAATGGCAAAGTAGGCATAGGTAATTTTTCACCTGTTTTTAAGCTGGATGTAAAGGGCGGCAGCATTAACACCGATTCGCTTTACCGGATAAAAGGCGCGCAGGCATTAAGCAGCAGCGCTGCCGGTATAATTCAAATCGGAGCATCAGATTCAAAAGTCGGCATTGGCACTTCAAATCCGGTTAATCGATTGCAGGTTGAAGGGGATTCAGCTTCGATAGCCCCCGTTCTTTATGTTAAAGCCAATAACCCCAGTCTAACCCTGGTGCGTGCTATTGAAGCATATTCAATTACAAATTTGGGACAGGGAACCGGAATTTATGGCAAAGGAGGACTTTGTGGGATTTCTGGTGAATCTGAAGGTGGCGGTTATACCGGATCGACTTACGGGATTTATGGACGTTCAACCGGAACCGGAGGCCTGGGTACCCGTATCGGAGTGTACGGGAACGCATACGGAGGTGCTGTCAACTGGGCAGGATATTTTGATGGGAACGCTTATTTTAATGGCAATATTGGTATTGGAGCTGATCATCCACAGGCAAGGATTCATATTAAACATAACAGCACAATTGCAAGTACTCATCTGTTCCTGCAGGAAAGTGATACCAACGATTATGCAAGAATAAGTTTTCAAAATTTCTCCGGTTTTTCTTTCTGGAATCTTGCTGCCTATAATAGCACTGTGAATGCAAACGAACGCATGAATTTTTATAACAGTACCACCGGTAATGTAATGAGCCTGACAGGCGATGGAAAGGTCGGCATAGGAACCTCCAACCCTTCTCAAAAAATAACAGTGTTTAACGGCACTTCAACCGGAACGTATACCACAACAGGCTGGATGCACACTTCTGATGAGCGACTGAAAACAAACATCAAACCGCTGCAGGGAACACTTGATAAAATTCTGCAGCTTGAAGGAGTGAGTTATAACTGGAAAACGAATCCAACAGACAACAATCAGATCGGTTTTATTGCGCAGCAGGTAGAAAAGATATTTCCGGAAGTGATTGTTAAAGATGCGGAAGGTAATTATGCAATGGCTCCGCAAAATCTCACAGCACCAATTATTGAAGCAATAAAAGAGCAACAGCAACAAATTAGTGAGCTGAAAAACGTCGTAAAGAAATTAGAAGATGCCTTATCGCAATGCTGCACGAATTATGAACAAAAAACAATAAGTACAAATAATCCAACACCTGGTGCAGCAAGGCTGGAGCAGAATGTTCCCAATCCCTTTTCAGAAAGCACGACCATTAAGTTTTATATTCCACAAAACGCTGCAGGCGCACTCATCAGCATTTATTCTTACGACGGGCTGGAAATAAAATCAATTCCTGTTGCCGGAAAAGGATTTGGGCAGGTTGAGATTTCGGGCAGGACGCTGTCAGCCGGAGTATATTCATATGTTTTGATTTTAGATGGGAAAGTTATGGATACAAAGCAGATGATTTTGTCCAAATAAAAAATAAAAATAAAATCATCCCGATCTTATCGTGGATGATTTTAACCAGGTAAAAAAATGGATTGTGTTAACGGGATGTCCAATAAAAACCGGCACAACAACACTTCAGCATTTCGGAAATAAGATGGCCAGATCAAAAGAAGTTTTGAAATCAGATGACCCTGTTCATATCAATAAAATTATTTTGCCCATGCATGAGGGGCTGCTTATTTTGAAAATTGCTGAGATCATCCGGCTTGAATCGGATGGCGCACGCACCGCTTTTTTTACCACCGATGGAAAAAAATATATAACCGGCCGCACGCTTGCAACTTATGAAGATCAGCTGATTCCCCGGTCGTTTTACCGGGTTCACCACAGCCACCTGGTCAACATGAATCACATCAGCAAATACATCAAAGGCGAAGGCGGGCAGGTGGTGATGTCCGACCATTCAATCGTAGATGTTTCAAGACGCAAGAAGGAGGGTTTTCTCAGGGCGCTGAACGGGTAGCCGCCACTTACCAAATCAAACCCGCCAGTTATTTGATCTTGTTAGGCCTCTTATTTACATACCGGTAAGTTTATACCGAATTCTGATTCCAAAAAAATAAATCAATCTTATAAATTTTGATCCAATGAAAAATGTACAAATTACAACAGCCTTATTCATATTTGTTATTTGGGCAAATTTGCTGCAGGCCCAGTCATGGAATATTACCGGCAACACCGGGACCAATGCATCCAACAATTTTATCGGCACTACCGATGCAGTGAATTTTAAGATCCGGACCAACAATACCATACGTGTAAACATTACCAGCAATGGCAAAATCGGCATTGGTAATTTTTCTCCCGTTTTTAAGCTGGATGTAAAAGGCGGTAGCATTAATACGGATTCCGTATACCGCATCGGGGGTAAAACTGTCATCTCTGTTTCCGGGAATTCTAATTTTTTTGCCGGGGTCAATAGTGGTAAATCCAATACCATTGGTTCATCAAACACCGCCTGCGGATACAATTCACTTTACGCTACTACATCAGGTACAGAAAATGCCGCTTTTGGTGAAAGCGCACTTTATAGTAATAGCACTGGTGCTTATAACGCTGCATTCGGCGCATGGACATTATACAGCAATACAACAGGGAGCAATAATTCAGCATTTGGGCTGGATGCTTTATTTAATAACAGTGTTGGATCCATGAATACAGCAATTGGTGTGGAGACGCTTTTTTCCAACACCACCGGCAACAATAATACCGCCAGCGGGCATCTGGCACTCTGGAATAATTATACCGGCAGCAATAATACTTCAAACGGGCAGGCATCACTTTGGAATAATTACACCGGCAGCAATAACACAGCAAGCGGTTATAAAGCGCTTTACTCCAATTATACCGGGTTTTCCAATGTAGCTGTTGGAGCATCGGCATTACAAAATAATACAGCAGGTTACAACATGGTAGCCATTGGTGATTCAGCGCTTTTCAACCAGGCTGTAAGTGGAAATTACAGAAACACAGCCATCGGAAGTAAATCGCTTTTTTCAAATACTACCGGATATAATAATACTGCAAACGGGTCAGGTTCATTATATTCCAATATTTCAGGAAACTACAATACAGCAAACGGGGTAAACACACTCAATTCCAACACTACAGGAAGCCATAATACTGCATGTGGAGCAACGGCATTAATTGAGAACATTACAGGCTATGAAAATTCAGCATGCGGTTCAGGTGCTTTATACAGTAGTTTGGATGGCAACAGCAATTCAGCTTTTGGAAGTTTCGCTTTGGTAAATAACGACCATGGTTCCAAAAATGTGGCATCCGGTTCATGGGCGCTTGGAGATAATTCATCAGGGAACAACAACACAGCATTGGGGTTTCAGGCTTTAAATACCAATTCCTATGGTTATGATAACACGGCGCTGGGCAGCAATGCAGATGCCCTGTCTCCAGGACTTACCAATGCAACAGCAATTGGTGCAAATACACTGGTAGGTAAAAGCAACAGCATGGTATTGGGTGATACTTCAAACATCCTTGTCGGTATTGGGACTGCTTTTCCGGCTACACGGTTTCATATAAAATCCAACAGCAATTCTACCAGCCCTCACATCCTGTTGGAAGAAAGTGAAAATGACTATGCCCGTTTGTCTTTCAAAAATAACAGCGGTGCTTCTTTCTGGACCATTGCAGGATTAAACAGCGCGGTGAATGCCAATGAAAGATTGAATTTTTATAACAGCACCTCACTTGATATCATGAGCCTGACCGGAGATGGAAAAGTCGGCATCGGTACCATTAACCCATCTCAAAAATTAACGGTGTATAACGGCACTTCAACCGGAACATATACCACTACAGGCTGGATGCATGCTTCTGATGCGCGACTGAAAACCAATATCAAGCCGCTGGAAAATTCACTTGACAAATTATTAAAACTTGAAGGAGTAAGCTATAACTGGAAAGCCAACCCGGGCAGCAACAACCAGATCGGATTTATTGCACAGGATGTGGAAAAGGTTTTTCCGGAAGTGATTGTGAAAGATGCAGAAGGCAATTATACAATGGCGCCGCAGAATCTTACTGCACCAATTATTGAAGCTATTAAGGAGCAGCATAAAGAAATGGAGAAGAAGGATGAAGTGATAAAAGAGTTGCAGTCGATGGTTGAGAAGCTACAAAATGATATGAAGAATTTTGAAAATGCATTATCACAATGCTGCATGAATTATGAGCAAAAAACCGGCAGCAACAATAATTTAAATTCAGAAGTTGCAAGGCTGGAACAAAATATTCCAAACCCTTTTTCAGAAAGCACCATCATTAAGTTTTACATTCCGCAAAATACAGTAAGCGGAAGTGTAAAAATTTATTCTTCTGACGGGCTTGAAGTAAAATCAATTCATGTTTCAACAAAAGGTTTTGGCCAGGTTGAAATTTCAGGTAAGACACTTGCAGCAGGAATATATTCGTACGTGCTTCTTCTTGATGGAAAAGTAATGGATGTAAAACAAATGATTTTATCCAGGTAAAAAATAATATGATTAAATAAGACTGCTGCTTTCATAAGATTAACCAGCGACGACTTCTTTTTTAATTATGTACGAACTCAAAGGATGTAAAGCTTTATACGCTTTGCGTCCTTTGTTTTTTTCTTACATTTGATTTCCTGTACAATAATAAAACGTACTGCATTATGTCAGAAAAAGATTTTTTTAACAAGCCGCTCAATACGGACATCAGTGTAGCAACCATTGGAATAAACCGCGACGACTGGTACTGTCACAGGCCAGGCATGAAAAGGGAAGCGGTGCGGGAAACGATGATCAGGGAAAAATACGATGTTGTTCCCATTGTGAACGGCGAAGGCGTATTTGAAAAATACTTCACCTTAAATCAGTCAGACAACTCCAGGCTTGATTTTAATGAGATCAGGGCGGATGAAAGACTGTATTACCTTACGCATGTTCGCGATGCAATCTGGAAAATGAAAACTGCCCGGCGCACGCATTATTTTTTGTCGAACGGCAGAACTGAGAATGACATTGTAGGCCTCCTTTCGCTCAGCAATTTTAACTGCAGGGAGTTTTATGTGTTCCTGTTCCATTTAATTTCCTACATCGAAAGGGAATTCGCAGCACTTGTGATCAGCGGCAAGGATGCAGGTTTTGCAATTTTATCGAAACAGGCCCATACAAAAGAACTGAAGGACCAGCTGAAGATCATTCAGCAACGGTTTGAGGAAGATGAGGATAAGGGAATTGAAAATGACTATAAGGAATATTTATACCTGCATCACCTGATCTGGCTGGTGAAAGCCGAAAACCAGTTTACGAAGCTGGGATATAAAAACGGCGAGGCGTTTGAAAACGGAACTTCCGTATTGAAAGATATCAGGAATAACATTGCACATCCTGTCCGTTCGCTGGTGAGGAATTTAAAGGACCTGGATAACCTCGATACGGGCCTGAACAAGCTTTACGAATTCAAGGGACGCCTTGATGAATATTTGAAAAGGGTGATAGCTTACCAGGCAACTGAAGCGGGCACCCGTCGTGAAAGGAAATGAACCGGCCATGAGGATACATCATAAAAAACAATGTCTTATCATAATTTTATTCCTGTTGTCAGGAAAAATAAATGCACAATGGACAGTGGTGGGCGCTACCGGTTTTTCAACAGCACATGCACATAACGACGATTTTGCGATTGATCAAAATGGTGTTCCTTATCTTGTATTCGAGGATCAGAGTAACGGGTATGCAGCCACTGTCATGAAATTTAACGGCACAAGCTGGGTGAATGTGGGCACCCCGGGTTTTTCGGCCGGACTGGCTGACCTTCCTTCAATTGCCTTTGATAACAGCGGCACTCCTTATGTGGGATACGCTGATGCGGCAAATTCCGACAAAGCCACCGTCATGAAATTTAACGGGGCAAGCTGGGTGAATCTCGGACCGGCCGCATTTACTCCTTCCCAGGTAAATTACTCATCGCTTGCCATAAGCGCGAATGACACGCCTTATATAGCATTCGAAGATTACGCTAATTCGTATAAAGCTACCGTTATGAAGTATGACGGTGCCGGCTGGGTGCTTGTGGGCACGGCGGGATTTTCAACCGGTGCGGCAACGTATACCTCGCTTACCATTGATAAATATGATTCGCTCTATATCGCTTTTGTCGATGCGGCGAATGGTGCCGGTGTAACTGTTATGAAGTTTAATGGCACCGGCTGGGTAACGGTTGGCACTCCCGGTTTCACACCAGGTTCCGCATTGTACACTGCAATCGTTACCGACAGCGGAGGGGTTCCGTATGTGTCGTACATGGATATTTTAAATGCGTATAAGGCCACCGTTATGAAGTTTGACGGAGCAAATTGGGTGAACGTAGGTATGCCGGCTTTTTCAGCAGGGCAGACCAATTATCTTTCTATCGATCTCCATCAAAGCACACCGTATGTTGCTTACACTGACATTGTAAATGGGAATAAAAGTACAGTCATGAAATACGACGGAACAAACTGGGTTTACGTGGGTCCTCCGGGCTTTTCAACGTATAATGCGGAGCATACCTGCTTTGCCATTGACCCAAACGGCACTCCTTATGTTGCTTATGCCGAACCACTGAATGCTTTTAAAGCCACTGTTATGAAATATGTAAATCCCACAGGAATGCAGCATATTTCACTGGAAAATGGAATGTTGATTTACCCGAACCCTTCACATGGAAGTTTTACCATTGAAACAAATAATTACAGTGGCAAATGCAATGTTTCAATATTCAATAGTTTTGGAGCGCAGGTTGAAAGTACGATGGAATTGGACGGCAGTGTGTTTTCAAAAATGGAATTTCATCTCAGCAATATGGCCGCAGGAATTTATTTTGTGAAAGTATTTAACGGAGAAAAATATTACTGGAGGAAAATCAGCATTGAATAGGTGAATAGCGGCAACGTCTTTTATTGATCATGTAAATGAGAAACAGGAAAATCTATTGGGACTCCATCCTTTCGGCAATTTTCGTCATGGGCTGGTTTGTTTTCGCTTTTCAGATTATTTTCGCCTTTAGTGACTCCTTTGCCGCTGAAAGATTCTCATGGACACTTTTATTAACCGTTTTAACAGGAATAATTGGTGGAGTTGTTATCCTCTTAAAAGGAACAAACAGCATGCAAAAATTAAAATACACCTTTGTCTATAATTTTTTAGGCACCTTAAATATGATGGTGGGTATTTTTGGAATGTTGTATAGCCAGGACCCGGGCAGGCCGACTCCTTATCTTGTAACCGCAAGCCTTACCATTGGTATTGTGATGTATAAAACAATTTACGCAGGCGGGCGAATAAGGGAACAACGCCATAGTGTAAGATAAAATTCAATGGTGAATAACAAGTAAATAAATTCAAATAAAAATTAAAAAAAAATGAAATCACTTTTGACAACAATTTTATTGCTTATAGGTACTACCCTGCTGCATGGCCAGGAAAAGGGAGAGTCGAAAAAGATCTTGAAAGACAAAACAATTTTTGTCACCGGCGGTGTGTTCGACCAGGTGTACATCAAATACATTGCAGGTCTCACCGGCAAGGAGAATCCGAAGATTTGTTATGTGGCCACTGCTACAGGCGACAACCCCGTGAATGTGGTGAGGTGGTTCAGCTATTGTGAAGATTTGCCCGTTCGGCCTTATTTTATGAAGACCTTTATTAATTCCACATCCACACCAAAATCGTTTGAAGAAATTATCATGAGCATGGATGCCATTGTTGTTTCGGGTGGCAATACATTAAACATGCTTGCCATCTGGAAAGCGCATGGCATCGACACCTTGTTAAGAAAGGCGTATGATAAAGGAATTATCCTGGCGGGAGGCAGTGCCGGTTCGTTATGCTGGTTCACCGGCGGATCAACGGATTCACGTCCGAAGGAATTAAGCATTGTGGAGGGACTTGGAATATTGGAATACAGTCATTCTCCGCATTACCTCAGGGAAACAACCCGGCGGCCGCTTTACCATCAGCTCATTTTAAGTAACAGTCTGAAACCCGGTTATGCATGCGACGACCTGGCAGGGCTTTTATTTGTCAATGGAAAGATGACAAAATCGGTCACGCAAAATGCTGATAATAAAAACTATTTTGTTTCGGTCAAGGACGGAAAAATCAATGAAGAGCTGTTACCGGCTGAGATTATAAAATAAATTATTATTGTAATCTTTTGAAAACAAATAGTACTGTTTCATAGTAGCGGCAGGCCTGCTGTTCACTTCGGCCTGAAAAAGGCCTTGTTCCATCAGGTTTATTTTAGGTGCGCCTGTGGTCATCGCAACGGTCTGTTTCTTGCCTCAAAAAAAAATTTTAAAAAAAACTTGCGAAACCGGTTGGTTGCAAGTATATTTGCAACCGAATAGTTTCATAACAACACCATTTACCAATGAGAAGGGACATTTTCCAGGCCATAGCCGATCCGACCCGACGGGCAATCATCCTGCTGATTGCATCGGGAGCCATGACGCCGAATGCGCTGGCCGATCATTTCGATTCATCTCGGCAGGCTATTTCCAAGCACCTGCGCATCCTGTCCGAATGCCAGCTGGTGAAGCAAAACCAGTCCGGCAGGGAAATTTATTACGAGCTTAATGCAAACAAAATGAAAGAAATTGACAAGTGGCTGGAGCAGTATAAAAAAATCTGGGAAGGCCGTTTTAACGAACTCGATAAAGTATTATTAACTCTCAAAAACAAAAAGAAATGAGCAACAAAACTGATTATGATTTTTCCGTTGACAAGGAAAAGAAAAAAATTATCGTAAAAAGAACTTTTGCAGCCGAGCTTCCATTGGTTTGGGATGCATACACAAAAAGTGAAATCCTGGATCAGTGGTGGGCGCCCAAGCCGTGGAAAACAAAAACAAAATCGATGGACTTCAGGGAAGGCGGCCGCTGGATTTATGCAATGGTGGGTCCGAAAGGAGAGGAGCACTGGTGCGTGGCAAACTACGACCTGATTCAGTTTCAGAAAAAATTCAGAGGCAAAGATGGCTTTTCAGATTCGGAAGGTAATGTGAATAAGGAGATGCCTGAATCAACCTGGGAAGTGACGTTCACCAGCAAAGGCGACCGTACAGCGGTGGAGCTGAACATTTCTTATCCCGACCTCGCACAGCTTGAAGCAACCATCCAGATGGGCTTCAGAGAAGGACTGGCCATGGGCATGGAAAACCTCGACGAGCTGCTGGCAACAGGGATCAAAGCCTGAGGGACAATCATTCGTATTATATTCCTCATAGCGCAGGGCATAAATCCCGGTATATTGATCGCAAGGATTACCTCCTATAGACCAGGGTATTGATCGCAAGGATTACCCCTTATAGCCCAGGGTTTTAAACCCTGGGCTATAAGGGAGATGCCTTCCAGTGAGAGAAGTTTAGTTTTTGATCGCACTCATTTTTTCCTTCGGCTCCGGATGACCTTTGCCGGTATTGATGAGTGATAGCAGGCTTTCGCTGATATACTGGCTCCAGGCATTGGAACAGGCGTCATGACATTCCAGCTCCGGAACGAGCCCTATATGTGTAAAATTGATTTTGGTAAACTTGTTATCCAGATCAACTAATTCAAAAGCGATCCTGGTATTGTTCCATTCCTTTTTATCTTTAATGAAATTGAGTTTGCTGTCTGTAATGAGCCACACAACTTTTTTATCAGGTACGAACTCCGTTAATTTTTGCTTTGAATAATGTATGTCTCCAAACCGAACAGCGAATTCATCATTCAGCTTTTGCGAATTGCCTTCCAGGTTTTCCGTCCACCATTTGGTTACGTTGTTAATGCATTGAAATGCTTCATGGGCACTGGCATGTACAGTGATGCTGATCTGAAAATCCGATTGGTCCGTTTTCAGGGAAGAACCTTCCTTCGAATTGGGTTGACCTTTTCCGGTTGTGATCAGGCTGCGCAGGCTGTTGCCGATGTAGTTAGTCCATGCATCCCTGCAAACACCGTAACATTCATATGCAGGAACCAAACCTTCCTGGGTAAAACGGATCAGCGTTTTCTTATCCTGCGGCGAAATTTCAAAAATGATTTTGTTGCCTTTCCATTCATTCCTGTCTTTGATAAAATTGAAATGGTTGTCAAGCACCAGCCATACAACCTTCTTGCTTGGAACAACTTCAATTAATTTCATGGTGCAGCGGTGAATGTCCTGGTAATGATAGGAAAACTCATCATGGAGCTTGCTGGTTCCACCTTCAATTTCCTCCGACCACCATCCGCGAACATTGGTAATGGCCTTAAATGCTTCTTCGGGTGACTTGTCTACTAAAATGGTTGTGGTAAAATCCTGATTTTTCATGTTTTTCTTTTTTCTGAAGTGATTGAATTATTTTTTTTGAATTTAACTGTATTTACTCATTGCTTTTTTCTGGCTCATATGACAGTGCAACATCACCTGTTGGAAAAAACCGGGAGCTGATCAATTTCAATTTTTGCTGAGATGCGCCTGCTTCGAAAAAACGCTTTCCTGCTCCAACGACAAGTGGATGGATATAAATTCTGTACTCATCAATGATCTTGTGTTGCATCAGTGATTGAACCAGCTGCCAGCTACCCCAGACGAGCATGCTTTTATCCTGCGGCACTTTCAGCTTTTTAATTTCTTCCTTGAAATTGCCGGCAATGATTGTTGAATTATTCCATTCCGCTTTCTTCAGTGTCGATGATACAACATATTTGGGAAGCGAATTAAAATAATCTGCCAGTGCTCCTGTCCTTGCAGGCCATACGTTGGCAAAGAGCTGCCAGGTGGTGCGGCCGAGTAAAAGGGCGTCGCATGTTGAAAGATCATTCAGCATGTCATTGGTGAATGACTGGTCGGACCATTGAATTTTCCATTGTTCCGGCGATTCCATGACACCATCAATCGTTAAAAATGCAGCTACGACCAGCTTTCCCATTATTTCATATTTGAGAGAACAAAGATACTGTCTGCACATAACCTTGCAGGGGTGTAAAACGGACTATCTGACGGGTTGATTTGGACAAGTGGATTATTTATCTTTACAAAAAAAAATAAAATGAAGCACTTGACCATACTTGTACCGGATGGAGAAGGGAACAACCTGAGCAGCATTGCAGGTGCCTATAAAATATTTACAAGAGCCAATGCTTACTGGAAGGAAAAAGGCAGGAAAGAAATGTTCGACATCCAATTGGCGGGCATTTCAAAAAAGGTAAAATATTATGACGGCCTTTTTACTGTGAATCCTCATGTGAACATTTCCATGATAGATAAAACCAGCCTCATCATCATTCCTTCTTTAAATCATGACTTTCACCATGCGGTGAAGAAAAACAAGCCGCTTATTGACTGGATTGCCAGGCAATATAAAAACGGAGCAGAAGTGGCGGCCATTTGCACCGGTGCTTTCATGCTTGCCTCATCAGGTCTGCTCAATGGAAGAAGTTGCTCCACCCACTGGGCTGCTGCCGATCAGTTTAGCAGCATGTTCCCGCTGGTAAATTTACAAACCGATCAATTGATCACCGATGAAAAAGGAATTTATACCAACGGCGGCGCCTATTCTTTTCTGAACCTGATCATTTACCTGGTTGAAAAATATTACGACAGGCCAACAGCCATTTTCTGTTCCAAGGTTTTTCAAATCGAAATAGACAGGCAGAGCCAGTCGCCGTTTATTATTTTCAAAGGGCAGAAGCTGCACAACGACGAAATGGTGAAAAAGGCACAATCTTACATGGAGGAAAACCTTCAAAAAAAATTGTCGGTTGAAAAATTGTCATCCAAATTCTCCTCCGGCCGGCGCAATTTCGATCGCAGGTTTATCCGTGCTACAGGAAACACGCCTGTTGAATACGTACAGCGTTTGAAAATTGAATCGGCAAAAAAGGCGCTGGAGACCAGCCGCAAATCAATTCATGAAGTAATGTATGAAGTAGGTTATTCCGATGTTAAAGCCTTCCGCGAGGTATTCAGGAAATTTACGGGCATGTCGCCAATTGAATATAAAGGAAAATATAATAAGGAGGCCGTTGTGTAATGACGATTAACCTGTAGCCTGATTCTCTATGGCTCTAAAGCCCCGGGTTTTAAACCCGGGGCTTTAGGCAAATCTCCTGACCAAAACGCAACGCTATAAGCAAATCGGTTATTCATAACGTATGGCTATAGGAATCACTTTGTAATAATGATTAACCCGTAGCCTGCTCCTTATAGCCCAGGGTTTTAAACCCTGGGCTGTAGGCAAAACTACGTAATGATGATTAACCCTTGGGCTGATTCTCTAAAACCCTGGGGATGTAAGCAAATCTCCTAATCATAACGCATGGCTATAGGAAACAAATTTCAATTTCGGGATTTTAAACCCTGGGCTATGGGAAACACTTTTCAATGCACACGGGTTTTAGGCTATAATCCCATGTTTAATCCACCCAGCATTACACAAAAAATATTAGCTTGCGCACCTGAATCTTATGTGCATGACCCTGAAATATTTTTTACCTGTACTGATGTTGGCAGCTGCATCATGCAACCTGAAGCCTGGTGCAGACTGGCAGGAAATAAGAAAATCAAAATCGGTTTATCCGGCCGATTCAATTGTTGTGGTTAAACATCTTCTTTTACAGGACACACAAACGGTATGGATAAACGCAGGTTATAATAATTATCCCTACAAAGAATTTTGCACAACCAGCATCAGGGTCACTTTTGATCTGTCACAAACCATCCTGCTCGAAAAACTCGGGAATGACTCCTTAAACCATGCTGCGATGCTGTCAGAAATTTTTAAACAAAACGGCATCACACATTTTGTCGGGCAAACCATTTTCCAAAACAACCTCATTGTTTACATCTACGCCGAAAACGAAATGAATGTAATGTCGGTGCTGCATGATTATGTTGTACCGGCGAATGCAAGAATTGAGACAGATACGGAATGGAAAGCGTATGAGGATTTGGTTGAACTGCTATTAAAGCATTAAAACCGCCTGAAATGTGCCTGTTTTGGCAGGTTTCCATTTGTAAGAATTTTCGTTAAATAAGCAGTTTGCAGGCATTATTCGGCGATAAATTTGTGCCATAGAAATCCCAAAACACATACACATGAAGCTGATAATGCCATTAATTAGTATTATGATTATTACAGTAGTCACCATCCTGTTAGCTGCTGACAATCCTTCTGTAACCGGCACCTGGAAAGGTATTTCCAAATGCCAGATCAAAGATTCCCCCTGCAAAGATGAAGTGGTCGTGTATCATATTTCGAAAACAGATACCATGAATTCGTTCAGGGTTGCCATGAACAAGATGCTCAACAACAAGGAAAAGGAAATGGCATCGCAACTATTTATTTATGATGAACAGAATCAAACTTTGACGTCCAACGACAGCATTCATCAGTCTAAATGGGTATTAAGGATGGACGGAAACGGAATGAAGGGCGTACTTGTTTACAAAAATAATTTGTACCGTATTGTTGATGTGAAGAGAGAAAATTAATCCACAAAGCCACATTCTTCTCTTCTGTAAAAAATTCAAAGCGTCAACTTATTGATCATCGGTTTTGGTATTGCCATTGTCAGGAAATAATTGCCTGTAGGCAAGATATTCAGGTAAATTCCATGACCAAAGGCTCTTGGTTTTCCAATGGTCCCTGAAATAATTTTTCCGGAGATCAATCATATTATAATATCCCTGAGGGCTCATATATGTTTTTTCAAACGGAAACATTTTTTTCTGGAGCTCATGGATACGTTCAAGTTCATCCAGTGATTTATCAAGATAGGGAAGTGCGCCGGCAGAAAGCGTTGATAAAAAATCCAAATGCAGAAAGGCGCGGTCTGCATGTTTAAAATTATATTTTGCAATCACAATTTCCCAGTTAACAGCTGAACTGATGATCAACACAAAATAAATGGCATAAGCATTTGATTTAAACACATAAAAGGATGATTTCCTTTTCAGCACTTTAATAAAAACTGTATACAGCCCATAAACAGTTAAAATAAGAAAAATGAAAACTCCTATTCTTTTATAAGCCAAAGCGAAATAATGAATATACCAGAAATTGCGTATAGCAACGGATATGGCAAGAATGGTATTTTGTAGCAGCCATGCATAGCTCAGGTATTTTAACAGGCTGTTTTTTTTATAGAAGTTGAGGTTTCCGCGGAAAAAAAACAAGACAAGAGCAATGGAAATCATGATCGACAAAATCAAAAGATTAGTGCCCTCATGAACGAACTGCTTCAGGTATTGTCCTTCCCACTCAAAATGGAACCATACCCAATAAATATCAATTACATTCAAAACAAGCAAAATCATATTAAGTACCAGCAATAAAAATATTCCAGCCTTATATTCATTTTTCAGTCCCGTAAGCCTGAAGTGATGTGATCGGTTTCTTTTCTCCCTTTTTAAGTTATCAATCGATTCCAGGTCTCTTTTTACTACAGCAGTTTCAGACTCCCGGAAAAAAACAAAGTTGGCAAGCAGGATGCCGCACAGGAAAGTAAAAACCATTAAGAGTTCAAAATTCCTGAATAACCGGATCAGGTGTTCCTGTAAAAAAATTCCGGCTTTAACCGTTAGTTTATCAAAAACAGGATTCGATTGCTGGTAAATGATAATAAAAATAATGATGATCAGAAGCGGAATTAAAAAGATTCTGGATTTCCAAAAATGGACTCCAAGTGGAATGCCATTGAACTTAGATTTTAAAAACTCCTTTGCAAATGTTACCTGGGAGGAAAGCAGATTATAATAAGCAAATTGCAATGAAGTAAGAAGTGATTTGGTCTGCGGGTAAACAAGCATACCGATAAAAATGAAAAACGCCAGGAAATTAATGGTCAGTGAAAATGGTGTATTTGTTATTACTGCAAACAGGGATGAGGTTATGAGTCCGAAGGTACAGGTAACAGGTATGAGACCCCTGAAAACAATTTGTCTGGTAAAAGCCAGCCATACAAAGAGTATAGTTTCAAAAATCAACAGGTTTAATGCCGGCTCTTTTCTGTGAAATAAAAAAGTAAACAGAGCAGCACTCAGAAGGATAATGAAGAGACTGTATTTTTTATTCAAGGGTTTTTGATAAGACGGAATTCAAACGTCTAATCACCTTCATTATTATTCTATCCGAAATGTCAGCTACAGCTTCACACAAACATTCTTTTCCTCAGTAAAAAACCGCAGCGCTTCAAAACCGCCTTCACGTCCCACGCCTGAATTTTTCATACCGCCGAATGGCGTACGCAAATCACGGAACAGCCAGCAGTTGATCCAGATGATGCCAATGTGTAATTGCCCTGCAACACGGTGTGCACGTTTCAGGTTTTCAGTCCATACGGTTGCAGCAAGTCCATAAGTGGTGGAGTTGGCATATTTCAATGCTTCTTCTTCTGTTTCAAATGGCATGATGGTAACAACCGGTCCGAAAATTTCTTCCTGGTTGGTACGGCAGTCATAAGCCAATCCTTCAATAACAGTTGGTTCAATAAAATAACCTTTTGCATTTTTTCCTTCGAGGTGCAGCTGTTTTCCGCCAGTCAGGATTTTTCCACCTTCCTTTTTTGCAAGCTCAATATACGAAAGCACCTTTTCCATATGCGGATTGGAAACAATAGCGCCCATGCGGCTTTCGTCAAGCAAAGGATCTCCAACCTTCAAAGTGGAAACACGTTTTACAAATGCTTCTTTGAATTTTTCATAAATGCTTTTCTCCACAAAAATACGTGAGCCGCATAAGCAGATCTCTCCCTGGTTGCTGAAGGCCGATTGCACGGAAGTCTTAACAGCTTCGTCAAAATTGCAGTCGGCAAAGATGAGGTTGGGATTTTTTCCACCCAATTCCAGCGACAGTTTTTTAAACATCGGAGCTGCCGTTTTAGCAATCCACTCACCTGTTTTTGTTCCGCCCGTGAAGCTGATGGCGGGAATTTTCGGATGGGCAATGATGGCGGCTCCTGCTTTGGGTCCGAGGCCGTGAATAATATTCAGCACGCCTTTTGGCAATCCGGCTTCGATACAGATCTCAGCTAAAAGATAGGCAGTCATGGGTGTGATCTCACTGGGCTTTGCTATCACGCAGTTTCCGGAAGCCAGTGCAGGCGCTATTTTCCAGGTGAACAGGTACAAAGGCAGGTTCCAGGGCGATATGCAGCCCGCAATACCAACAGGCTGGCGGATGGTGTAGTTTACAGCCTGATCACCGGTAAGGTGCGCCTCGGTTGCCAGATGGATGGCGCCGGTAGCATAAAAGTGGAAATTGCTGGATGCTCGCGGAATGTCAACCGCTTTGGCAAGCCACACGGGTTTTCCGTTATCAATACTTTCCGCCATGGCCAGCCTGTCGAGATTTTGATCAATCAACCGTGATATCTTCAGCAGGATGTCGGACCGTTCAGCCACAGGCATGTTCCTCCATGCAGGGAAAGCGGCTTCTGCAGCAGCTACGGCCAGCTCCACGTCCCTTTCATCGGAGTCAGGTATCTGCGAATAGACTTCGCCGGTGGCCGGGTTAACGTTATCGATATACGTTTTACCCACAGGCTCAAGGAGCGATCCGTTTATATAATTTTGAATTTTTTCCATTACTAAGATTAAGAAAGTTAAGAAGGTTAAGAAGGTTTGAAAGTTGAAAGTTTCTTAACTCTTAACATAAAGACAAGTATCCTCTAACTTTAAACTTTAAAGGTATCTCTATTAACCTATTAATTGCAACAAATTTTACCTGATTCAAGTGGTTTTATTTTAGAAAATTAACTTTATGTACAAATCCAAGGGTGCCTCTAGAAACCTTCTTAGACAAGGCGCGCGAAATTTTTAAAACCGGAGTCCCGCTTATTGCGGGATGAGGAGTTTAAAAATTTTGCGCAACGCAGTATAGGAGGTTTATAGAGATACCCTTAAACTTTGAACTTTGAACTAACACATAACTCCGAACTCATAACTCATAACTAAAGGCATCCCGTCCGTCCCCCGTCAACCGGCAGGTTGATGCCTGTTATATACGATGCGGCAGGCGAGGCCAGGAAGGCTACGGCGTTTGCAATCTCGTTAGCCCCTGCAAGCCTGCCCATGGGAACTTCAGCAGCCATTTCTTTTTTTATTTCATCAACCGTTTTACCGGTCTTTGCCGCTTTATCTTCCATGATGTATTTCAGCCTGGCCGTGTCGGTTGCTCCCGGCAATACATTGTTGACCGTAATGCCGAACTGCGCTACTTCATTAGCAAGTGTCTTGCTCCAGTTTGCAACTGCTGCACGTACCGTATTTGAAACGCCAAGTCCTTTCAAAGGCACTTTTACCGACGTGGATATGACGTTGATAATACGGCCGTATTTTTCCTGCTTCATACCATCAATAACAGCCTGAGCCAGGATGTGGTTGCATACCAGGTGGTTGTTAAATGCCTGCAGGAATTCTGCCGTCTTTGCACCGGTAATGGGTCCGCCGGGAGGGCCGCCGGTATTATTCACCAGCACATGAATGGGGCCTGTTTGTTTGACAAGGCTTTCCATTTTTTCTTTCAGCGCTTCTGGAAACAGAAAATCAGCAACTACATACTGATGGTTTGCATCTTTTCCTGCAGGCAGCTCAGCAAGGGTCTTCCGGAGCGAATCCTCGTTCCTTGCGACAAGCACTACCGAGGCTCCCATAGCAGCCAGCGCCATGGCCGACGCTTTTCCGATTCCCTGGGTGCTGCCGCAAACCAGCGCACGCTTACCTGTTAAGCTTAAATCCATCGTATCCAAAATATTAGCAGGGACTTATACAGTCGCTTCTGCTTTTTTAAAAGTATTGTTTTTGTGTTGTCGTTCTAATCCTGTAAGTTTGAATCTTGATTCAGGATCAGCAAAACTAAGGGATTAATCTGAATTAACGAACCAGTTAAATATCCAAAACCTAAAGCCATGGCTATTGCAAAAGCATTCAGTTTTAAAAAATGGATCGACGAAAACCGACACCTGTTGAAACCGCCTGTTGGCAACCAGGTCGTGTACAAACCCAACCAGGACTTTATCGTCATGGTGGTGGGAGGTCCCAATTCGCGGAAAGACTACCACTTCAATGAAACGGAAGAATTCTATTACCAGCTGGAAGGCAACATTGTTGTTAAGATTATTGAAGATGGCAAAAACGTGGATATCCCGATCAATGAAGGAGAAATATTCCTGCTTCCTCCACGTATACCCCACAGCCCGCAACGGGGCCCCAATACCGTCGGTCTGGTGATGGAAGTGCAGCGCAGGAATAACATGAAAGACGGTTTCATGTGGTTTTGCGAAAAATGCGGTAACAAATTGTATGAGGAATTTCTTGATGTGAAAGATATTGTCAAGGACCTCCCTGTGGTGATGAACAGGTTTTATGAAAACAAGGATTTACGTACCTGTAAAAACTGCGGAACGGTAATGGAACCACCACCGAAACTGGTCTCTGCAAGTGAATCTAAATAAGTGATGAGTTGGGAGTTATGTGTTAGTTCAAAGTTCAAAGTTAAAAGTTTAAAGTTAGGGGATACCCGTCTTTATGTTATGAGTTAAGAAACTATCAACTTTCAAGCCTTCTAAACTTTCAAACTTTCTAAACTTTTTATGCTCACCATCGACATTCATACCCATATCCTTCCGGAGAAAATCCCTGATTTTAAGTCGAAGTTTGGCTATGGCGGCTTTATTTCACTGGACCACCACAAACCCTGCTGTGCCAGGATGATGATAGGCGATAAATTTTTCAGGGAGGTGGAGCAGAACTGCTGGGATCCACCCACACGCATAAAGGAATGTGATCATCATGATGTACAGGTTCAGGTATTATCAACGGTGCCTGTCATGTTCAGCTATTGGGCCAAAGCGGCAGACTGCCTGGATGTGTCCATGTTTCTGAATGATCACATCGCAGCAATCGTACAACGTTATCCGAAACGTTTTGTGGGCCTGGGTACCGTTCCCATGCAGGAACCTCAGCTGGCCATTGCCGAGCTGGAGCGGTGTAAAAAGATCGGACTGGCCGGGATACAGATCGGATCGCATGTAAATGAATGGAACCTGAATGCCCCGGAGCTTTTTCCTGTTTTTGAAGCCTGTCAGAAAATGGAGATGGCGGTGTTTGTCCATCCGTGGGAAATGATGGGCACCGATAAGATGCAGCGGTACTGGCTTCCCTGGCTGGTTGGCATGCCGGCCGAAACTTCACTGGCCATCTGTTCCATGATCTTTGGCGGTGTATTTGAAAAGCTTCCCAAGCTCCGTGTGGCCTTTGCCCATGGCGGGGGCTCGTTTCCCGCCACCATCGGTCGCATCCAGCATGGCTTCGACTGCCGCCCCGACCTGGTGGCCATCGATAACAAGGTTTCTCCCCGCAATTACCTCGGAAAATTTTACCTCGACTCCCTCGTTCATGATCCGGTGATGCTGGACTATATCGTAAAGCTTGTCGGACCGGAAAGGGTTGCCCTCGGTTCGGACTACCCTTTTCCGCTTGGCGAAAATGAACCAGGAACCCTCATCAGGTCCATGCCGTATGAAGAAAAAATCAAAGAACGTTTGTTAAGCGGATCGGCCCTGGAATGGCTCAATCTGAAAAAGGAACAATTCAGGTGATGAGTTGGGAGTTATGAGTTATGAGACGGACGTGAAGCTGATCCAAAATCAATCAGCAAAACAAATGAAAGGGTACATGGTTAAGCAGGCATTAGTAATAGTATTATTTTTTTGTGGCATTTCACGTATATGGGCACAGTTACCTGCTGCACCCCAGCCAAAACCGTTTGTCGTGCTTGAACTTTTCACTTCGCAGGGATGTGCAGTTTGTCCACCGGCTGAGAAATTACTCGGTAAGATTCTGGAAGATGCGAAGAAGAATAACAAGCCCGTGTACGCAATGGAATACCATGTTGATTACTGGAACAAATATGGCTGGAAAGACCCGTACAGTAAATTCCAGTACACCTTACGGCAGCGCAATTACATCAGCGTATTGTCCGAAACGCAAGCCTATACGCCGCAACTGATGGTAAACGGAAGACAGGCCCTGCTGGGATCGGATGAAAAGCTTGTCAATGAATCCGTCGCAAAAGAATTAAAAACACCCGGCACCGTGAACCTGGAAATAAATTATCAGCGCATGGCCAGTGATACCATGTTGATTGGTTACAACGCATCCAAAACCGATAAGAATTATTTCCTGAAAATTGCACTGGTCCGCAAAACGGCCGCCAATGCAGTGAACGTGGGAGAAAATGCCGGTAAAACTTTATTGCATCACAACGTAGTTATGCTTTTCAGCTCATTTGATCTGAATACAAAAACAGGAACTGTAAAAGTCCCGTTGAATAAAATCATACCGGATAAAAATTACATGCTCATCGCTTTTGTGCAGCACCGGCAAACGATGAAAATTCTCGGTGCCTGTTCTGCAGAGTTGTTTTAATATTAATTTTCTATAATAATCATTCCTGAAGTTTATTTTCAAAAGTGCGGGGTCCCCTTCAGGGGATTTAGGGGTGTGCGAGGGGCAAACCATGAAAATTCCCGGCGCTAATTCTGCGGAGTTGTTTTGATATTAATTTTCTATAATAATCATTCCTGAAGTTTATTTTCAAAAGTGCGGGGTCCCCTTCAGGGGATTTAGGGGTGTGCGAGGCGGCAAACCATAAAAATTCTCGGTGCCTGTTCTGCAGAGTTGTTTTAATATTAATTTTCTATAATAATCATTCCTGAAGTTTATTTTCAAAAGTACGGGGTCACCTTCAGGGGATTTAGGGGTGTGAGAGGCGGCAAACCATGAAAATTCCCGGTGCCTGTTCTGCAGAGTTGTTTTGATATTAATTTTCTGTAATAATCATTCCTGAAGTTTATTTTCAAAAGTGCGGGGTCCCCTTCAGGGGATTTAGGGGTGTGTGAGGCGGCAAACGATGAAAATTCTCGGTGCCTGTTCTGCAGAGTTGTTTTGATATTAATTTTTTATAATAATCATTCCTGAAGTTTATTTTCAAAAGTGCGGGGTCTCCTTCAGGGGATTTAGGGGTGTGCGAGGCGGCAAACGATAAAAATTCCCGGTGCCTGTTCTGCAGAGTTGTTTTGAGATTAATTTACTGTGGTAATCAACCCGGGCTTTGTTCCTAACAGTATCGTTCAGGCGCCACCAATTTCTTTTCTGATTACCTCTGAATAGCTTCGCCCGATCGGAAGAGACTTCCCGGCCACTTCCACCTCATCTGATGAAAAGGAATCAATCTTGTCTTTGGCAACCAGGAATGAACGGTGTATCCTGATAAAATTCGGATCATTCAGGAAGGTCTCCATTTCACCAAGCTGGAATTTGGTGACCAGCTCCTTTTCTTTTGCAAAAATCCTGACATAGTCTTTCAGGCTTTCCACATACAGGATCTCATCGAGGTAAATTTTGATTTTCTTTTTATTGACATTGAAAAAGCGGAACGAACGTTCACGCGTATAGGAAGAAACAACAGTAAGCTCCTCTTTTTCAGACTGCAAACGGTTAACTGCTTTAAGAAACCGTGCAAATGAAAACGGCTTCAGCAGATAATCGGTGATTTCAAATTCAAACCCTTCCAGGGCATACTGTTTATATGCGCTGGTGATGATCACCCTGGGCGGATGATGCAAGGCACGTAAAAAATCAAAACCTTTCAGACGCGGCAGGTGGATGTCGAGGAAGATCACATCAATTTTTTTTCGTTTCAGCACTTCCAGCGCTGCAATGGCATCGCTGCAGATGCCGGTCAGTGTAAGAAACGGAACCTGTTCAATATAGGATTGAACAATCTCAGCGGCCAGCGGCTCGTCTTCAACGATTAAGCAACTCAGCTTGTGCATGTTTCTTTAAATTGATCTTCAGGTGAACGGCATATTTTCCAGGATCATCATTTATTTCCAGCGCATGGTTGCTGTTGTAAATGAGCTCCAGCTGCCTTTTTGTATTTTTTAATCCGATGCCGGGCTCGTCCGTTGATTCACCTTCGCGGCTGTTGGTTACGGTAAAATCAAGCTGTCCTTCCGACAAATTCAGCCTGATATGTATATACGATTCATGACGTGACTCACCCGGACCATGCTTAAAACTGTTTTCGACAAATGAAAGCAGGATCATGGGTGCAATCATTTCGTTTTCCCTGTCTATGGCGGTTTCAAAGGTAAGATTTAAACGGCCGCCATACCTGAGCTTTTCCAGCTCGATGTAATTGTTGATCAATGCAACTTCTTCCGAGATCCTGATTTTTTCAGATGTGCCGTCATGCACGATGAACTGAAGCAGGCTGCTGAGCTTTAAAACCGATTCGGCCGTATACGGCGAATTTTTTAACGCCAGGCCGTATATGTTGTTCAGCGTATTAAAAAGGAAATGCGGGTTGATCTGGGCCTTGAGAAAGCTCAGCTCCGCTTTCAGCTTTTCTTTTTCAAGCTCCTGCTCGCGCCGGTCACTTTCATACCTGATCCTGAAAAGCCTGATGCATACAGCCACGGCAGCAACGGAAAAAACATCGAATATGCCGCTCAGAAACTTGGGCGGGTTCCAGAAATGGAATTCGCTTTCAGGATAATAATATGGCTGGATAAACAGGTAAATGATAAAACGATAGGCAAATGCAACCGTTATCACCAGCGTTGAAAACAAAAGTAGGAGCCGGCCGTATTTTTTTTGTTTGATGTAAAGCGGAAGGAGATAATACAGCATGAAATATGTGGCTGCAATTTTCAATGGCAGATGAAGCAGGTCGCCCATCAGCGCACGATGATAATTCCCGTCATACGATCCGGCCATGTAGGTGCCCCAGATCACATAAGAGATCCAGAATAAAAAATGATATGCGATTCTTTTTTTCATGAAGGGAATCAGGCTTGATAATGCCCGTAAATTACGTCAAATCCGGCTGATCATGGTCAATAGCCTACTGATGACGTAAATCGGCAGACGAACAACAGCAAATAACGGACGAATACAAATCATTCGCAAGGAAAGGCTGTATGACAGTTGTTAACTGCTGAACCTATACTTTATAATAGCCGGAAAGCAAATACAGGTATTATTACAGCATTCGCAAAAAATGATGTCAACATGAAACTGTATGCCTGCCGCACAAAAAACATGCTGTCTGTAGTATTGATTTTTACAGGACTTTGTTTTTCTCATGCCCAAACTTTCACCAGCATTTTAACCGGCCCTGTAGTTAACACCGTGGGTGATTCCAGGAGTGTAAACTGGATTGACGTAAACAACGACGGCCTCGTCGACCTGATGATCACCAACGGACCGGCCGGCGGACAAGACAACATGTTATATATGAATAACGGCGGTGGTGTTTTCACTGCAGTTACCGGCAGTCCTGTGGTCGCCGATCACAGTCCTTCCGATGGCGCTAGTTGGGCCGATACAGACAATGATGGCGACATGGATGCATTTGTGGTGAACTGGTATAATATCAGCAACATGTATTACATCAACACCGGAGGTGGTTTTATACAGGATTCAACGCAGATTATTGCAACGGACGGGGGTTATTCTGAAACAGCATCCTGGGGTGATTTTGACAACGATGGCCTGGTGGACCTTTATGTCTGCAACAGCGCAGGCAATAAAAAGAATTTTCTTTATCATAATGACGGAAACAACCAGTTTTCGAAAATCACCACCGGCACCATGGTTAACGATGCCTATGAATCACGTTGTGTAAACTGGACAGATATGGACCTCGACGGCGATTTGGACCTGTTTGTCACCAATGAAAGCACGCAGCATGAAAATATTTACCGCAACGATGCCGGCACTGCATTCACGCGAATCACCACCGGCGACCTGGTGAATGATGCAGGCAACACCATGAGTGGAAGCTGGGGCGATTACGACAATGACGGAGATTTGGATGTGCTCCTGGCAAACGATCAGGGAAATAACGGGCTGTTCAGGAATGACGGAAATTTTACTTTTACAAAAATCCTAACCGATACTGTATCAAACAGCAATGCACATTCATTCAGCAGCGCATGGTCCGACATCGACAACGACGGTGACCTCGATCTCTTTGTCACCAATTCATTCGGCACCACGCTTAAGCAGCTGAATTTTCTTTACCTGAACAACAACGGAACTTTTTCACGTGTCAGCAATACAGCGCCGGCAACTGATTCATCCTGGTCATATGGTTGTGCTTTCGGTGATTATGACAATGACGGTTTCGAAGACCTGGCTGTGGCAACGGTTCGGTTCAACGGAGTTGATCAGCCTGACTTGCTTTATCACAACGACGGCAACAGCAATCATTGGATCACCATAAAACTGACCGGAACGCTGACCAACAGATCAGCAATCGGAACAAAGATCAGGATCAAGGCAATGATCAACGGAAACCCGGTCTGGCAAATGCGCGAAATTTCAGCACAGACTTCTTACTGCGGACAAAATGATCTGCGCGCCCATTTTGGACTTGGCAATGCATCGGTGATTGACAGCATCAAAGTGGAATGGCTTTCAGGAACAATTGAAAATTATACGGCGGCCAACGTCAATCAGTTTATTCATATCATCGAAGGTTCAGGCATCCAGGGCATGGAAGTTCCGGCATCAGAAAAAAAGCACGGGCTGATCATCTATCCAAATCCGCATTCGGCGAATATTACACTGGCTCTTCCCACAGGAAAACTGATGCCCGGGGATGTAATAACTGTTACAGACATCAAAGGGCGTCAGCTCATGAAAACCAAAATCAGTGAGCCGGCTTCAGAAATGGAAATTGATTTCCTGCAGGAAGGCATTCATACCGCAGGCACTTTTTTTATTACTGTTACCAGCACCGGAAAGATCTTTACCGGAAAATTTGTAAAGCCCTGATTTTTCTATTGAAACAGCTATTCGGCCCTGTCCTGATTTTTGGTTTGACTTTTTCTTGTCACTTCGCAATAGCATATGAATCTACGGATAATTCCGGCCTGTAATCCGGAATCACCTGCAAAGTATTCAGGTCAATGGCAGTCAGGTAGCCATTTTTGCCCTCGCAAACTGAGGCATGATGTGAAGCCGGCCCGCCGGGATTAACATTTCTGTTGACTACAAAAACTTTTTTGAAAGATTCGCTGACTGTTACATCATTCGAATCATGTCCGGCGTATAATTCGCTGATGAATGTTCCATTCTCATAATTAAAAATAAAAACAGCTGCTTTTTTACTGGTTCCCGGTGCACCCATGCATGATACGAAAAGATAAGGCATTGATGTTGAAATAGCCATGGAACCGGGATTGCTTCCAATGGAAAACACCCCAATGAGGCTGTCGTTAGTCGAATTCATCATTCTTAATTCTGAAGATTTCTGACAGGAAATGAAATAAACAGATTCATCCTTGCTTAAAATAACTGCATTGGGATTGAGTGACGGAGCAATGGATGCCGGTAATCCTGTTTCCAGTGAAATCTCTGCAATTACCGGAGTCGAAGGGTTTGAAACATCAATTTTGTAAATGAAGTTACCTTCCTGTGATGTAACATACAAAAGGTCATTTGCTGTATTGATGCATGCTTTGTATGGATACCTTAAGACACTTTGATAAGTAGTAATCAAGTGCATATTTTCAATATCAACAACTAAAATGCTGCCGTTTACATCTGCATCAGTGATGAAAGCTTTTTTGGAATCACCTGTAAGTGTGATGGAGGACCATATCCCTGAGCCAATTGTTAACTCACCAACTTTCAGGTTATCTGAAGTCTGAAATTTCTGGATGACGGTACTGCCATTAAACAGCACATACCAGTGTTTTTTGTCATTCGATACCTTAACCATGGCCGGGCTTTCGATCGCCTCCTTTATTCCCACATCAATATATCGCATGGCAAGACCGGATGACGGGTCAACTACAGTTACAACATCACATCCCCTGTTACACACGTAGAGCTTTTCTTTAAATTCAAAATCAGAAAATTTAACAAATCCACTTTCGTTAGGCGCACCATTTTCTATCCACTTTTTAAGCAGTTCATATTCTGTTGAACTTAGTGAAGGAGCCAGATAAGGCATCGTTGGAAGCAGGGCTAATCCCTTGTTGGTGTCTGTATTCGTATAGTACATTAAAAGACTAAAATCAGGACGGTAAGGGATCACACAGGCTCCTCCCCTGCTGCCCTGAAACAATGCGTCCCATGTATACAATGCCAATCCTGCTGCTCCTTCCCTGCTTATTTCATTATGACATCCTGAAGAAGCACATTTATTCACTACAAGTTTTTCAATTTGATCCGGATATCCTGTGTCAGGATTTATTTCACCCCTGTCGTGCAGGCATCCGGACCAAATCAAAGTTGAAATGACAAATAAAAAAGAAATGCTGATTTTGTTCACCGGGAATTTATTGTTTAAGGAGATTTCTTGTGTAAATGCCCTTATTATTTTTTATTTGTATTGCATAAATTCCGGCTGCCAGTTCAGATATATCCAATTGAATGCTGGCGGCAGTTCCTGAAAAACTGAAAGTTTTAACAACCTGTCCGGTGGGGGAATAAATAAAACCATTTGCATGGTCAGCAGATCCGGAAAGTAAATCGATCGTAATAATATCTGCTGCCGGATTCGGAAATATTTTTATTTGGTTTTCAGCCTCTGCTTCTGTTATGCCTGTTGTATAATCCCCAATAAAAATATCGTCTATATAAAGATTATTCCCAAAATTGCTCGTTCCGGTAAAGGAAATCAGTACTTCCGGAAGTCCTGCATAAAACCCCAGATTGACAGAATCCGTTCTCCACTGTGTTGAAGTGGGAGTCCATGCTCCTGTTGAATTGGGAGCGGTTGCCAGGTTTGTGCCCGATTTATTATAAACGGAAGTCCAGCTATTGCCACAATCCGTTGATATGGAAACCTGCAAGGCATCGTTGCTGGAGGCATTGTATTTTGCATATGCTACATTAAACCGCAGCCATGTATTGACAGAAGCAGAATTCATATTAATTAATGGAGATAAAAAATAATCTTTCTGATCTGTTATATCCATTTGTCCGGAATAATTATCCATTTTCAGGCTCCCTGTGCTTAATCCAAATCCGCCAGTGGTAACCCTGCTCATCTCGTTATTTGGATTAAAGTGAACATAGTTCCATCCTGAAGGTGGAAACGAGATAGCTGAAAACCCTTCGTTAAAAGGCAAACTGACAGGAGCGGCAATGCTGCGGAATGCCCCATCACTTCTGTTATTAAGACTCACCTCATCTGCTGTTCCATTTACATTTCCAATTTGAATTGACAGTAAATGGCTCCCATCCGTTACAGCGGATGAAGGCAAAGTTACCACTGCAGTATTTCCTGTTAACAGCGTGCCACTCCAGGTAAACGGTATTGGTGTTCCGCCATCTGTCATATACTCAATTTCAACGGAGAAAACGGTATCTGTCCCGTAATTGGCGAGTGTTATTTCAGGAGTTACCGTGCCATTGCAAATATTGAAATTTGTGGCAAAAAAATTCGACAGGTGATTTTCAACGGCCGGTGAGGTTATGTTTAAAACAGCTACATCTTTTACAGGTGGAGTTACATCCAGACGGTAAACATTATTTTGAGTCTGATTCACACACCAGATTTGACCGTCAGGACCAACTTTGATACCCATTATACCTGGAAGTCCTGTAGAAATAGTAGCCAGCTGGGTAAATGCACTATCAGTGCTATAGAGATAAATGTCACCTGTAGTAAAATCTGAAACAATTAACCTGCCATCATAATAGTCAATTCCACATGGTTGTGTGGCAAGGGTATCAAGCTCTTCAACGATCGCACCTTCAACTTTCCAATACCCCGCAAGCGGTTCCTGTGCCGTTGGTGGTGTGGTTAAAGTTCCAGTGATCGATCCTGAAGTAGTGTTCATGCGTTTAACTTTTTTACTCACTGCATCAATAAAATAAAGCCAGCCGGATGCCTTGTCAAGGACCATATGGCTTGGTATATTTGGTACACGAGTGACAGGCACATCGGTATAGCGCCAGATTTTGCCTGCTGAATGATCGTCATATCCGGGACCATGGTCAGCAACAAAATCATATTTGCAAATATTGCCGTTGTGACCATCCAGCACCCAGTAAATCATCGCAGAGTCATGAGCGATTCCCATTGAAAAGGGGCTCTGATGCAACATGTCAAGATGGCTTCCAAGCGGGTATCCGGGAGCCCAGTTATTCTGAAAAACCTTTGCAGTTATATTGGTATCTCCGGTCCAAAGTGCTGGTCCCATAAAGGTTGGAGAAGCACTGTTGGTATTTTGTATCTCCGAAACTGCAGCCCACTTGCCATCATCTCCATAGGCCATGGCACTCGGATAAACCATAAAGTGCGAGGTATGTGTGTCCTTTCGATACTGACTTGTCTGATTCGTTTTACCTGCATTATAAAATATTACCAGGCTTCCGCCATTAGCAGTAGTTCCTTTGTTGCAAACCCACAGTTCATTGGTATGAGGTTTAAAATCCAGATCACTCGGAAGGTCCACCTGGTTGGCGGAACTGCCTATAATAGTTGGAGTGACAGGGTTCCCAATATAATTGTCAAGATAATTTGTTTGCGCTGTAACTGTAAAAATACAGGCATACAGCACCGTAATTAAATAGAGTTTTTTCATTTTTCAATATTATCAATGGTTAATTTATTATTAAATTTATTTAGCATTTGAAGGCAGCGTTGCAGGTGATTAAACCCATGTTTTCTTTTGAAATGAAACGATTTAGAAGAGCCAGCTGAGCATCTTTTGGAATCAATTGCTGAAATACAACAACAGTTATATATTGGCAATGCGCTGCGGCACAACACCTATAAGCTATGCGAAAGCAAAAAAGGTTAAGCTGTTTTGGGCGGTTGCCAGATGGAAAAAATTACAGGAGAAGGGGTTTCTGCCAAATAACTGGTCGTATATGGCTTTACCAGATTTGAACCGACAAATGTGAAGACCGATAAATTTGAAATGAACGAACCACAGCATTGACAACCAGAAAGAGGATTACAATCATCGCATTTCTGTAATGGCATTTCCTTGTCTCCAGGAATGCATTCATCCTGACAACATGTTTCTTCCTGGTTAATTAATACCTGTATGGCGCATGGGGTTTCACACAGCGCAAAAAAATAGAAAGCAAAAATTCCTGCGAAAATTCTCATTCAAAATTAATTACATTTCCTGACCTGATTTGGACTTATAAAATCCATTCAGATAAAACAAGATTTTGTTTGGTGCTATTCAAGGTTATTCTGACGAACAAATATATTTAAAAAAAAACACAGTTAAAAATCATTATAATAACAGATTCAATTGAATGACAATGCAATAGCGATGTGTCAAAAAATCATCAGGTTCTATAGGTTGCTTGTGAAGCCTGGACCATCGTTACGCGGGAAGGCATAACTTTAATTAATTTTCGACTGCATGTCATGGGGAGCATGCATACATTCCAGCTCCTTTTTTTAACGGTTCAGTCTTTTTTTCGCGAATTTCCTTTCCACACCCCTTCATATTTGCATCCGCTATAGCAAAACTACCAAACAGGCGTTATCGTGGCCTCCCTTGTGGGAAGGCTTTTATTTATTAATCATTCAACACAACTCAACAAAAACAATGAAAATGAAAAAAATGATTTTGGCCGCTTTCGCCATGCTGGCATGGGTTCCTGTGCTACAGGCGCAGCAAAGGAATTGCGGCACAATGGAGCACCTGGAGATCAGGAAAAAGGCCAACCCTGAACTTGAAAAACAAATGGCCGATGACGAACAAAAAATACGCGAATGGATCAGCACCCACCCGGTTAACCAGGCTTCTGTTGTTACCCTGCCGGTATTGGAAGGATTCACCCCTACAGGAAATCCTGAAACTGACAGGATCAACTATGCCAATGCAAAAGCAACATGGGCAAACGCGCAATACAAAAACCGTCAGGGCGGAGCTGCCGATGATTCAAAAACCGCAGCGCTCAGGAAAGAAAAAAGAAATAAAAATTCATTCACCGGAAAATAAAAAAATACAATGATGAAAAATATTACGAAGCTGCTGCTGGCAATTGTTACGCTGATTCCTTTCAGTAATGTTTCAGCACAATGTCCATACGACAATAACCAATATCTTACAGGAGCCGCTCCAACCACGGTGGGCGCAACCATTTACGGTCCACAGACCTGGGGCGGCGATTTCAACAGAGTCACCAACATGCAGGCTGGCTATACTTACGAGATCAGCACCTGCAATTCACCAACATTCGATTCGGAACTGACCATTTATCCTGCAGGCGGTGGAACAGCAGTGGCCCATGATGATGACGGATGCGGTACCGTCGGCGGCCCGAGCAAAATTACGTTTATTCCAGCCGTTACAGGCGACTACGACATCCTGCTGGATGAATATGGCTGTAACAACAACAGCATCGACATGGAGATGGCCATTAAGCTGGTGGCAACTCCCGGTGGAAATCCCGGAGCGGTAAACATTCCTGTGGTGGTGCATGTGGTTTATAAGAACCAGACCGAAAATGTTTCACTGTCTCAGATCCAGTCACAGATTGATGCATTGAACAACGACTACAGGAAGCTCAATCCTGATTTCAATAATGTTCCCGGTGTATTCCAGCCATTGGGTTCCGACATGAATATTACTTTCTGCCTGGCGTCGTTAGATCCGAACGGCAATCCTACCAACGGAATAACCCGAACATCAACCACCATTCAGGCTTTCTCCCAATTGACAGACCCGAAATCCACTGCTAACGGCGGTCACGATAACTGGGATCCAACAAAATATCTGAACCTCTGGGTTTGTGATCTCGATGGCGGCTTGCTTGGCTTTGCCACCTTCCCATCCGATCTTTCATCAGCTCCAAATCTCGACGGTGTGGTGATTGACTATGCCTACTTTGGAACAACAGGAACAGCCACCGCACCTTTCAACCTCGGACGCACCGCCACGCATGAAGTAGGGCACTGGCTAAACCTGCGTCACATCTGGGGCGATGCACAATGCGGCGACGACTTTGTGAACGATACACCCACGCAGGCGCAGTCGAACACGGGTTGTCCCAACTTCCCCAATGTGACCTGTGGCAATGGCCCCAACGGCGACCTGTTTTATGATTTTATGGATTACACCGACGATGCCTGCATGATGATGTTTACGCAGGGACAGAAGGGCCGGTCCGATGCCACGCTGGCAACCATCCGCACAGGCCTTGCCACTTCAAATGGATGCGGAACGGCAAGCGGCGTTACCGAGCACGATAACCAGGTGTCGTTTGAGCTGGTTCCCAACCCTGCAACAGGCAGCACTTCCATCACAGTTAACGGTGCAGGCAATGCAACGTATAAGCTGCAATTGTTCAACATCACCGGGCAGGAAGTGAAAGAAGCATTACAAACAGTTACCATAAACGAAAAAATCAACCTGTCGTTAAACGGTCTCGAAAAAGGAATTTACTTCGTGGCAGTCAGCAACGATGTTACGCATCTGACCAAAAAACTGGTGGTTCAGTAAACTGTTGCAGAAAGATTCAAAACAAAAAAGCACCGGCAACTGCCGGTGCTTTTTTTATTTCTTAAAATAAAACAGGTTTAAGCCTGTTCATGTCCGAAATAAAATCGTGCTCAGCCTTAATTTGCAAAGCTGAATTTCACAGTTTGCGTATGACCTGCTGCGCTTACCCTCACAAAATAAATTCCATTGGCCAGCGAAGCCATTTCAATATCTTTAGTATGCCTTCCGATTGGTTGCCTGCCAAGCTCCATCTTTTTGATGACCTGCCCGGTGGTGTTAAAAATCTCCATGGTTGCCGGCGCTGATTCAGCAAGTGCATAAGAGACCTGGATGTTGTTTGATGACAGGGGCAGAACCATGAGACTGAACGTACCACTCTTATTTTCCTTAATGCCGGTGAGCAGTGCAGCGTCAATAGCGTTCTGTATGTCGGGTGCAGCACTCGCTGTAACGTTAAGACCTGTATAATATATCTGGTGTAACGAACCTCCCACCACCGTTATATGCGGCATGCCGGTGCCGCCATAATTCGATTCGATAATGGCCGATGTTGAAAAATCAGTGCGGTTGGGGCCAATGCCGCTGGTGGTTGCCCAGCTGTCCAGCGAAAGGCAATTGAGGTTTCCAATGTCGTCAATCAGGTAAAACAGTACATCAGGCGAGGCATATCCCTGCACTACATTGTAGGCTGCACTGGCGCCCGACACACAGCCGCCACAGGGCATCACCCACGTCAGCACAATCACCTTGCCGGCATCCAGCTCGGCATACAGGTTATGCGGGGTGCCTTCGCAATCGTTGGAGGTAAAGTCAGGAGCGGTTTGAGCCTGCAGTGCCGGAGCAATAAGACAGGAAATAAGCAGGAATGGTAAAATTTTCTTCATGAGGGTTCCTTTAAAAACTGGTTATCAGTACAAATTTAAAAATTTAGTCAATCTGTACAAGTGGATGGTGAAAATATGACAGGTTTTTTGAAAACACACAGGCTGCTCCTGTTTCACTGCAGGCCCGCTATTCGCTCGCCGCTACCGCCGCAATCCTGCCCTGCTCGCTTTATCGGGTTTATTTTGCAACGCATGTATTTCATCGGAGGCTTACCTAACCCTTTCCGATATGCGCTCCTTCAACACGGTGAGTAACGTTCCATATACGAAATACGCTCCCTAAACTTTGAACTTTGAACATTGAACAGTCTTGCATCACCACATTCCCAGCTCCAGCCTGGCTTCATCACTCATCATTTCCTTTTCCCATGGTGGGTCAAAAGTCACTTCCACTTTGGCATCATTTACATCGGGCATGTCCCTGATCTTCTGCTCCACTTCAGGAGGTAAAGTTTCAGCAACAGGACATGCCGGTGAAGTAAGCGTCATTTTGATATGCACATCGTTGCCGTCCGAAATATTAATTTCATAGATCAGGCCAAGTTCGTATATGTCAACCGGTATTTCCGGATCAAAACAGGTCTTCAGCGTATCAATCACACGCTCGCGCAGTGATTTCACCGGTTCTGCCGGCATGCCCTGATTTGTATTGTCTGATTCTGTTGTCATAAAATAAGCACTCAGTTTTTAACTTCACGGTACCCCAGCGCATACAGTTTCATTTGTTTGATCATGCTTGCCAGCCCGTTGGCGCGGGTTTGTGCAATGTGCTGCCTGAGACCGATGGCATCAATAAATCCCAGTTCCGTCGCCACAATCTCATCTGGGGTTCTTCCGCTCAGCACGCTGATCAGCAATGCAATTTCTCCTTTTACAAAAGTCGAATCGCTGTCGGCTCTGAAATAAACCTTTCCGTCTTTTTCATAAGCCTGCAGCCAAACCGACGACTGGCAGCCCCTGATCTTATGATCTTCTGTTTTAAACTTCCCGTCCAGCGGCTCCAGCTTTTGTCCAAGCTCGATGATATACTGGTACTTTTCTTCCCAGGAATCAAAAAGTTGAAAATCCTCCTTAATTTCTTTTTCGGTTTCAGCTATTGATTTCATCAGGTTCATGGCACTGCAAAGGTAGCAAATACCACCGATTGATTGCATCACCCCTTTTTTTGAAGGTGAGGCTGTTTAAAAGCATTGGACCTTCGTAAAAGATGAATCATTTCAATATATGAATTGTTTTTTTAGCTTTGATAAATAATTCAGGGTTTTCAGTTGCACCAAAATGAAACTACTGCAGTTATTTATGCTTTTTTTGATCCCGGGGTATCATTACGCCCAGGTGGTGCAGTGGGCGAATTGTGGAGGTGGCAGTCAGTTTGACGGTAGTTACAGTGTTACCGCAGATGCCATGGGAAACAGTTATGTAACCGGACGGTACATGGGTGCCGGAACTTTTTCCGGAATTCCGCTTGGCACCTTCGGCCTGCAGGATGGATATATTGCAAAGTATGACCCTTCAGGCAACCTGGTTTGGATAAACCATATTGGAGGAACATCCATGGATTTAGCCAGTGTAATTTGTCTTGATAACAATGGTGATCTTATCGTGGCAGGACAGTTTGTGGGAACGGGGACCTTCGGTTCTTATACTTTAACAAGCATAGCCGGAAGCTATGACTGTTTTTTAGCAAAGTATGATGTCTTCGGAAATTGTATTTGGGTGCTAAAAGGAGGCAGCAGCGCATCATATGATCACATTAAGTCGATCGCTGTTGACGCTGCTAATAATATTTTCGTATCCGGCTGGTTGACCGGTAATGCCATTTTTGGCTCCTATACGGCTCCTGTCGTTTCAACAGCAATTTCGTTTGTGGCAAAAATAAACCCGGCCGGGGTGGTTCAGTGGGGTACCACTTTATGTGATCATAGCGCAGGTTCCTCGATGCCATTATACGGCAACACGATCGCATTGGATGGTGCCGGAAATATTTTTGTTGCCGGGAATTTTTCTGGAACCTGTTTTTTTGGTCCTACACCGGTTACGGCATCAGGATTACAGGATATTTATTTTCAGCGTCTTAATTCTTCAGGAAATATAATCTGGACCAATATTATCAGTGGCATCTACGATGATGCAGCGTTTGGCATCAATACAGATCCTGCCGGAAACGTCATCCTTGCAGGTTATTATAGAGGCACAGTAAGTTTTGGGTCTATTACAAAAACCAGCGCAGGTAATTCGCAGGATATTTTCGTGGCCAGTTATTCCAACAATGGAGCTGCTAAATGGGTTCAGTCTTTTGGCGGAACTACTTCTGATAATTCAGGCTGCCTCTATTCCCGGCCAAATGGCGATATACTGTTGTGCGGTTCGTTTACAACTACTGCACTGGTGGGAACGTACTCATTAACTTCAGCCGGAGGGACCGACGCATTCGTAACATGCCTGAATCCATCGGGTGTTCCAAAATGGGCGATGAGCTTTGGTGGATCAGGGACAGATAATGCATACGGGATTGGGGCAAATGCAACCGGTGATATATTCTGTTCGGGTTTGTTTAACGTAGCCGCAAATTTCAATGGAATCAATTTAAATAGTTATGGGGCCGGAGATGCATTCCTGGTTAAAATTTATTACTCCGATCCACTTCCGGTCTCCCTGTTGTCATTTACAGTTTCTCCTGATCAGGATGGAACAGCCATCGCCAGTTGGGTAACCGCATCAGAAGTAAACAATAATTATTTTTCACTGGAAAAAAGCAGTGATGGCGTAAATTTTAACCTTTTGGATCATATAAATGGAATGGGAAATTCCAGCACCAGGCATTCATATCACTTCACGGATGAAAATCCTTTCGATGGTTTATCCTACTACCGGTTATCACAGACTGATTTCAACGGCATTACTGAAAAGTTAAAAACCGTTTCTGTTATCATGGATAACAGCAGTGAATTCTTCTTTAATTGTTACAGTTCATCGCAGCCCGGAACCTTCGTGATCGAATCCAGTTTCGCAATGTCACAAATCATGGTGACTGACCAGCAAGGGCGCCTGGTTAAAAAAAATGATTTGGCCGGGAATACGACATCTGTATTTCTTGATTTGTCTTTTTTTCAAAAAGGATTATATTTAATACAGGTGTTTTCTCAGACGAATACCTGTTCTAAAAAAGTAATTGTTTATTAACCGGCTTGTCGATTGATTAATTTGTTCGGCTATTCAAATGAAGATCATTTCCTGGACAACCACTATTTTACGTTTTACAAAGAAAGGAGAAAAAACAGGCTGGACCTATTTGGAAGTGCCTGCTGATGTGGCTGGAAAACTGAAGCCCGGGTTTAAAAAATCTTTCCGGGTAAAAGGTGAGCTGGATGATTTTGAAATTAAAGGGGTGTCACTGCTGCCCATGGGAAATGGCAATTTCATCATGCCATTGAATGCTGCCATGCGCAAAGGCATCGGCAAACGTGTTGGCGCCATGATCACCGTGAAGCTGGAAGAAGACAGGCAGGAATATGTTTTTAACAGCGACCTGCTCGACTGCCTGGAAGAAGACAAGCCGGCGCTTGAATTTTTTAACAGCCTGGCCGCTTCGCACAGAAAATATTTTTCAAAGTGGATCGAAACCGCAAAGACGGAGGAAACCTATGCAAAACGTATAGCCATGACCGTTAATGCAATGGCCCGCAGGCAGTCGTTCCCGCAAATGCTGCGGGAGTCAAAAAAGAATAAACGTTAGCTTTTCCCGGTGGCTTTGGGTTTGGGCAATGGCTTCCTGGGGAGCCTGTCATTCCGCATCGCCGTTTGGTACACCAGTGCGGCAACAATCACCGAAGCCTGCATGAGGTCTGCTTTCTGAATGCGGTCGTAGGTGTCCATATTGGTATGATGCGTTTTGCTGAAATAATCCAGCGGGTCCTGAATAAACTGGAATCCGGGAATTCCAACCTGGTCAAAAGCAATATGGTCCGTTGAACCTGTATTCCTGGAGGTAACGGTATTTGCTCCCATGTCTTCAAACGGCTTCAGCCAGCTTTCAAAAAGCGGTCGTGCGGCATCATTGCCCTGGAGATAAATTCCCCTGATCATGCCTGCACCGTTGTCGAGGTTGTAATAGGCCGAAACTTTTTCATGCTCAGCCTTTAGCTCCATGGTAACCGGATCGCCATAATGATTTTTCACATACGCCTTTGATCCCAGCAGTCCCTGCTCTTCACCGCTCCACAACACCAGCCTGATGGTACGACGCGGTTTCACATCAATGGCTTTTAGAATGCGCATCACCTCCATCATCACCGCGCAGCCGGCAGCATTGTCAGTTGCACCCGTGGCTGCATGCCATGAATCAAGGTGCGCGCCGATGATCACTACTTCGTTTTTCAAAGTTTTGTCTGTGCCCGGAATTTCACCGATCACATTATACTGTATCGAATCAGCATTGTTGAATGAGGTGTTTATTTCTGCTTCCAGGGTCACCTCTTTACCTGCATCCAGCAAACGCACCAGGCGGGTCAGGTGTTCGGGCGCCAGTTCCATTTCTGGCAAAGCGGCCTTAGCATCCAAAGCATAGGAAGCACCATTGGTCGTATTGAAGGTTCCCATGGTCCCTCCTCTCGACATTAATACCAGCGCAGGATTTTCAACGGCAAGGAAAGCATTGAGCTTTTGTCTCAATTGCCTTGCCTGCCTTGCCTTTTCCGGATCATAGGGGGTATGATCGTCATGCAGGTCACCCATGTTCTTATCCATGAACAGGTCTTTAAGCTCTTCATCCGTATAACGTTTACACTCTGGCGTTAGTCCGGGCTTGATTTCTCCGCTGAATGGAATCACCACAATTTTACCTGCCAGCTTTCCTTTGTATTTATCAAAATCCTGCTCGCTGTCGGCCTTGACAAGCACGGCCTGTTGTTTCAGCAACCCGTTTGTTCCCGGAGTCCATGCCTTGGGTGCACCGATGAGGGGCTGATAGTAGGGAGTGGTCATGGCCAGATAGGCTTTATTAATCTCCCATCCTTTTCCAAAAACACCCCAGGCTTCCCGGCCGGCGTTTGAAATTCCCCAGGATTGGAGCTGGTCCACCACCCATTGCTCCGATTGCTTCAGTCCGGCAGATCCTGTAAGTCGCGGACCGGCTACATCGGAGAGGTTGAAGACCGTAGCCATTACCTGTGACCGGTTGAACCCTTCGTCTTTTATTTTGGTGATGATGCTGTAATCAACAGCAGCTTCCTGGGCGCGGACAGCGATTGAAATGAAAATGAAAATAAGAATTAAATAATGTTTACCGGCCATGATGCTTGAGTTTTTAATTTGTTTACAAAAGTAATTGATTTAATGGAAATGCTGAACAGCGTGGTTTCACTGAAGGAATTCACAGATTAGTGCTACCTTTGCCAGGCAAATTAATAAACTGTTAAATGAAAATAAAATTTACTTTTCTCACAATCCTGTGTGTGCTGTTTATGCATAATTCTCAGGCACAGGTACAAAATGCCCTTTGGTGTGATGGCATGAACGATTATGTGGATGTTCCCGCCGGATCTGCCCTTATCGCCGGCAGCAACCAGATTTCACTTACCTGCCTGGTATACCCGCTGAACCCGTTCACGGCGTATCCTGATTTCGATGGCTTTGCAGGAATCAGAAATGACCTTGATGCTGATTTTTATTTGCTGCAGGTTGGAAGCAATCACCTGGAAGCCCGTTTTACAAACAGCAGCGGAACAATATATACGATGAACTACATGGGCTTTCAGCTCAATACCTGGCAGCATTATGCATTCACTTACGACGGTTCCATGCTGCGTTTGTTTAGAGATGGCGCCGCAGTTGATTCACTTGCTGCAACAGGAACCATCACCAACCCGAATGTGAATTTCCTTGCCGGCAATGTAAGATATACAGGCGCTGATTTTTATCTGCTGGGAAAAATTGATGAGGTCAGCCTCTGGAATATTTCACTGACGGAAAGTGACGTACACTGCATTTATAAAAGCGCTGTTGATTCTCTTGCATCCGGGCTGCAATTGTATTATACCTGCAACCAGGGAATTCCTGCGGGCAATAACATATCACAAACCGTTCTTCATGATGCAGCAAACCATATTGACGGAAACCTGATGGGCTTCGCCCTTACAGGCACCAGTTCCAATTATGTAGACGGCATTTCCAATTATACAGTCATCAGCGATTCCATTTGTAACGGTGACCAGTATGTATTCGGTCCCCAGACGTTGACCACAGCCGGTGTTTACTATCACAACCTGCAGACATTCGACGGGTGCGATTCAACCATTGAGCTCACACTTGCAGTGATTTCGCCCGATACGGCAGTAACACTCATTGCAGGAACGCTTGCTTCTTTGCAGTCAGGCGGAACGTACCAGTGGGTGGATTGCAACAACGGATTTACGCCGGTGAGCGGAGCGGTTAATAGTTCGTTTACGCCATCCGTTAACGGAAGCTATGCCGTTATTGTAACCGCCGGCGGATGCACCGATACTTCAGGATGTTATGCGGTAACAGGAACAGGCATATCAGAAACAGGCACAGACGATTTGAATATCTATCCTGTCGTGTCCGGAAAAGCGCTGACGGTTTCTTCATCCCAAATGCTCAGGAATGTTTTATTGTCCGTTACGGATATGAACGGGCGAAGACTTTATGCTGAACAATTCCCCGTATTCGAAAAAGTTGAACTGGATTTATCGGCATTTCAGGCAGGCGTGTATTTTGTTACTGCCAGCTCCGATCAGGGACATGTTATCAGGAGATTCATAGTAAAGTAATCTTCCTTTGCAGTTGTAACAGGCATGTTACCGCTGAACGGCAAACCGTTTGTGCAATGTTGTTCCGTCAGCGCTGCTTATTTCCAGGAAATACACTCCCGGTGCAAGCTTTGAATTATCCAACTTCAGCTGTTTTTCCCTTGTAGTCATACGGGAGATGATCTGTCCCCGGCTGTCAGTTACCGTGATACGGCATTCACCTGAAAAAGCATCACTCAGCAGGATATTCATTTCACCTGGAGCCGGATTCGGATAAACGGCTGCCTGCAGATCATTCCTGATTTCCATTCCATCTTGTTCTTCCCTGCAGGGAACGGTGACCGATACGCCTGCTGATAAATTCGTGCATCCGTTGGCGCTCGTAACTTTTACCTTATACGTACCTGCAGTCTTTGCATTGTATTTGCCGGATGTGGCGCCTGCGATAGTGGTATTGTTCTTTTTCCACTGATAGCTGTATTGCGCATTTGAATTGGCCTTCAGCTGTACACTGTCGCCTGCACAAAAAGAGGTTGGTCCCTGTGGGGTTATGGTGGCCGGCGGAGTACCATATAATGCGACGGTTTTTCCCGTGCCCGACAGCTTGGTGCACCCGGTAGCGATATTGGTAACGATTACCTTATACGTTCCTGATGCTGCCGCCGTATAATTGACAAGCGTGGCTCCCGGTATGTTCACGCCGTTTTTTCTCCACTGGAAAGTTTTGCCTAAACCACCGGAAGTGCTGAGCAGTACATTGCCACCCGGACAAAAAGACAGGGGACCCGAAGCAGTGATACTGGCTGATGGCAACGGATTGGCGGTGACCTGTATGGCATTTGAAATTGCTGATCCGCAGCTGTTGATAGCTTCCAGCGAATAGGAACCGGAAGCAGCCACATCATAAAAGGGGTTATGGACGGCGACAGGGTTTCCGTTCAGCCTCCATTGATAGATATAGCCTGCAGCGCCATAGGTGAAAAGCTGAACACCACCGCCGCTGCAAAATGCAACCGGGCCTGAAGCTGCAATATGCGGCGCAGGAATACAGGACGTGCAGCCTGCTGCAAAAACAGGAGTTGAAGCGGGGAATCCGAATTGTCCAACTGAACCATTATTCATATTTGAAGAATAATCATATACCGTTGTGCCGGAACCTTCATTGCAGCGCCAGTAGCCGATCAGGCCGGGGCCTGCAGGGGTAGTGCTGTACATGTTATTCAAAATCTCAAGATTCGTACGTGCCGTATTCCAGAACCGGACTTCCTTAATCAGTCCTTTGAATGAATTTCCGGAAGGACCTCCAATGTAGGTTCCTGCTCCGCCTATACGCAGGTCAGCTCCCATATTAACGCTGTCAGGAGCATACCATCCAACTCCTGACTGACCGTCGAGGTAGGATAGGATCATTCCATTGGATCTGCTGATGGCAATGTGATGGCAACTGCTGTCGCGGAGGTCGCCATTTGGAAAGCCATAGGTATGCCCGTTCAGGCTCAGCGCCAGGGAGCCCCATATCAGGCTCAGATCAATACCGTAAGAATTTACCGGAGCCAGGTTGCTGAATATTTCTTCTCGGCTGTATGAAGTGGTCAGCATTTCATCCCTGATCCAGGCTTCAATGGTAAAATCACCGGCCTGTACATCATAGGAAGGATGGGCAGGAATATATACACAATCATCATTGCCGTCAAAACGAAGGGAGGTGGTGCTCAGTTGTCCTGCAGATGAAAGGCTCATCAGGAGCAACAGCATAACAATCAGGTTTGTTCTCATATTTGGGGTTATAAATTCAACAGGATTAAACAAGGCATAACATCCTGAAAAACGGTTGCCGGTGGGCAGCTGAAATGCCTATTTACAAATATAAAGGATTGAGGACATTTTACCAAATATATTTCCGGCAGCAGTGTTTAACTACCAGTATACGAAAAAAAAAGGATACCCGAAGGCATCCTCTTTTCTGTTAATGCAGCAGCGCTGTAGCTTAATGGAAGAACTTGCCGGTAAGCGGCTTGCTGCCTGTATTATAAAGTGTGTAGCAATAAATGCCTTTGGCAAATGCAGCGGAATTGATTTCTATTTGCTGTTCTCCTGCACGTACTGAACCTGCATAGATCTTCCTGCCGCTCAGGTCACAAACATATAATTCGGCATTGTTTTCCAAAGGTGTATCCAGCAAAAAGGTTACTTTCTCCTGGGTTGAAATAACCCTGATGGTTGCTTTTTCTTCAACAATCAAAGGCGCTGCGTCTTTTTTATCCACCCAGCTTAGTTCCCAGCAATCGTTAAGGACCTGTGAAGTTGGCACCTGCGCTCCGGCACCACAGCCGATATAACCTTTGTTGTTTACTGAAAACGAAAATCCGCCGTATCGGCCCGCTGCAGGCAGGCTGGGAATGGAAGTCCACTGAAGGTTTTTTGTATTATAGGCATAAAAAGAGTTTAATGGCGCAGCGTTGTCAATTCCAAGTCCTACAATGGGCACTCCTTCAACCTTAATTGCTGACATGCCATAACGCGGCCCGCCGGCATAATTTGTTTTTTGAACCCAGATATTAGTTTGTGGGTTATATTTCCAAAGCTGTGCTGTGTTGCCTGCGAGCGCAAATGTTCCGCCGCAGATGTAACCATAACCGTCGGCAGCAAATCCGCATGATGCCTGTACAGGTTGTATACCGCAATTGGCTACCTGTGTCCATGCTCCCGTAGCCTGTGAAAATTTCCAGAAGTCATTTTTCAGGGGCGAATAGCCCAGACCTACATAAGCATTTTTTCCGATGGTAAAGGAGGAAGCGCTGTACCTGGCGCTTCCGGGAAAGTCTTGTTTTTGTAACCAGGCATTGGTCAGCGGATTATAAACGAAAGTTGTTTTTATCTGCTGCACTACGCCGCTAACCGGGCTCCAGCCTACAGTAATGTATCCTTTGTTGCCAATGGAGAATCCGCTGGCGGAGCTCCTGCAATTGCCCGGGATATCGGCTTTCTGTGTCCAGATGTCGGTGGTTGGATCATACTCCCAGAAATCAGTATGAATGTAATTGTACGTGCTGCCGGTAAAAGTAATTCCGGATCCCACGTATCCTTTGCTGCCGATGGAAAAGCTAAAAGGGACAAAGCGCTGACCGCCGCCGAAATTAGCTTTTTGTGTCCATACGTAACCTGCATCAGCACTATGCATGCTGAACAGGCAGGTTACTAACGATAAAATGATTTTTGTCAGGTGTGTTTTCATGCCGGGTGGTGTTTTTTACAAATATAAAATTATTTTTTAATTATTAAAGTGTTTTGTTTAAAGCTGCAAACATTTCCATGAATCAGGATGAATAAAAAAGGGGCAAATACTCCTGCCCCCTCTTCTCACATGGTAAAAAATGGAATTAATTTATTTATTGAGGTGAACCTCCGGGCAAATACGGATGTTCCGCATCAATTATTGAGAGACGAATTTGTGAGGAATCAATCAGTATAAAAACAACGGCTTCAGAAATGGTACGTTTGAATTAAAATACGGTAAGAATCAATTGAAGGATGGTAATCAGATCACATGATTGCTGTTGTGCAGCGAAGGAAATAGCAACCAGTTGATTTTATTATTCTGATAAAATAAGTCAACTCCTTTTTTCGCACCTCATATTCATCTAAATTGAAATTTTTGCATGTATGTTCGATTCAAACACTATATTTGTATAGGTAACTAATGCTATGAACAATGAAAAACGGTTCCTTTTTTCTTAAAAACTTCCTTTTTTCAATAATATGGTTGTTATGCATTTATAGCACCGCATCAGCACAAATAAGTAAAATTTGGGATTCACAGGTTTCATTTCCGTCAAATATGTGGCGATATTCAGTACAGACTGATAAATCAGGCAACACTTATATAGCATATGATTTACATATGCCGGACGCTTTTCTTTATTTAAAGAAATACAGTTCACAAGGGTTATTGCTGTGGGATAGGCTTGTGTGTTCCGGACCTAACAACGTTTCCTACATGGAAATACAATTGTATATTGACAGCCTGAACTATCCCGTTGTGAGCCTGGCGGTGGACACATTCACAACTCATGCAAATGCATTTATTAAAACGGATACTTCAGGAACTCCAATCTGGACGATTTCTATCAATTGCCTTCCACAGAATCCCAGAACAACAATAGATAGTGATGGTAATTTGTTTACAGCATTTTACCCTTATCCTGTCGATTCAGCGATCTTAGAAAAATATGATTCATCAGGTGTAATGATATATCATTCATCTACTTATAACCAGAACCCGGCTATCGGAATTCCACCGGTAATTGATACTGCAGGGAATGCCTGGTTCGGCTATTCAATGTATGATGGACTGGTGAGAATAGCGAAATGGTTCAAAGTAAATCCTGCCGGATTAATAGTTGATTCACTGATTTTTAATGGAAACATTAACCCCATTGCAATTGATCAACATAATAACTTATATGTAGGTATGGTATATTATTACCCGCCCGACACAAATTTTGTTGATTCACTAAAAACATCAATTCGGAAATATGATGCTGGTATGAATCTATTGTGGGACACAGGCCCCACTTCATTAGGTTTGATTAGTGAAATAAAATGGGATGTTCAGGAAAACGTATATGTGTATGCGTATTATGAGCCATTTTCAATTCCAGATGAGTTTAAGGTCGGTAAAATTGATTCAGCCGGATCAATCTTATGGATTCATAAATTTGGTCTTGATACCAATGGCCTTTCTAATTATGAAAATGGGCACCTTTTTCTGGATGCTTCGGCCAATCCATTTGTGGTTGGACATTATTACGTAAATGGCTATCAAACATTTGTACAAACAGACCGTTTTTTTGTTAAACGACTGGACCCGAATGGTTCGGCAATGGACTTGAATGTTTTTATAGATTCCGACACTATGCAGATAAAATTTGTATCAAATAACGGAGATGATTTGTATTTAATGAAATCCGGAACGAATAATATTACTAAACTTTGTTTCTGCCCCAGTACCATTTCAGGAAGTGTGTATTACGATTCCGACAGTAGTTGTACATTAAATGGCCCGGATCATACAATAAGTGGGGCCATTGTAAGAATTGAGCCCGGTTCAATTTTCCTGAATACTGATTCAAGCGGAAAATATGAGAAATACCTGCCTGACAATAATTACAATGTGATTTTTCAGCATTACCTTAATTATGATCATACCTGCATGATAGATACCATCAACATAACCATTGTTAATGGCATCCTTGTGCCGAATGTCAATTCAGGAAATTATATTGACATGGCTCTGCACGACCTTAAATTGAATGTGGGAAGGGGGGCTGTACGGCCGGGATTTAACACGACATATTCAATAAATAAAAAAAATGCAGGAGGCAGCATTCAATCGGGCTCGCTGGATTTTGTTAAAGACAGTCTTTTTACATTTATTCAGTCAAGTCCTCCTCCTGACACAGTTATTGGCGACACTTTAAGATGGAGTTTCAACAGCTTTTTACAAGGCAGCTCTGAATACACCTATGTAACAATGTATACTCCGTTATCTGTTGTTATTGGCACACAATTCAGCAATGAATTTTATATATACGGAAACATTCCTGACATCCAGCCATCAGATAATTTGTTTATTGATGCAGCATGGGTTACAGGCTCTTTTGATCCCAATCACAAATTGGTAAATCCGGAAGGTTCGGGTATCCAGGGATTAATTCCAGCCTGCGATTCAATGATGCATTACACCATACATTTTGAAAATATTGGTACTGACACCGCATTTACGGTTTTAATAAATGATACAATTGATCCTGATCTTGATTTAGGATCGATACAGATTGGTGCCGCAAGTCATCCATATACCTGGAATATTGTTAATTCTAATGTCGTTAGTTTTCGATTTGATAATATTCAATTATCAGATGTTTCTCATCCGGATGAAAACAACGGGTTTATCAATTATTTCATCAGACAGAAGCCATTATTGTTAGCAGGGATTCAGATCGTTAATTCAGCAGACATCTATTTTGATTTTAATCAACCAATTAGGACAAACCAGGTTATTAATACTATTTTTATTCCACAAGGTATGAATGAAAGTCAGAAGACTGATAAAATTGTTTTATATCCAAATCCTGTTACTAGCTGGCTTACTGTTTCTTCGGATAAACTTATTATTGAAGACATTACACTCTTTGACATAAAAGGTAAACTTTTGATTTTTCCTGTTTCACGAATTGAAAAAAAGACTGAGATCAATCTCCAGGGACTGAATGAAGGCGTTTACATCCTGAGAGTAGATACAAAAGATGGCCCAGCGTACAAAAAAATCATCAAATTGTAGTTTGCAAAGAACAGTAATATTTTTTCTGGATTCTTGCCTCAGGGTATAATGCCTTTCCCAAAAAAATAGGCAGGCAATACTATTTTATCAACTTCTCCTTTATTCGGTGGTGCTTTTGCTCAACTCATCCTGCAATTTCCACAACTCATATGGTTTGATATTGAATTCTCTTTTCTTTCATCAGATTTTTGTAACCGCATCGATTCAGATCAATCTCCTAAACCCTATATGAAAATCCTCAGAAAAATATTTAAGTGGACGGGCATCGTCATGATGGCCATTGTCGTTTTGCTGGTAACAGTCATCGTTATCGGAAAATACAAACGTTTTGACGCACCCTATCCTGACATTCATGCAAGCGCCGACAGTGCTGTTATTGCCAAAGGCGAGTACCTGTTTTACGGACCGGCGCATTGCATGGATTGTCATGCGGTTAAGTCGGAATCACCATTAATTGCCGGGTTAAATCCTGCTCCGCCATCAGGAGGAATGAAATTCGACCTGCCCGTTGGCGTCATGCTCACACCTAATATTACATCAGACAAAGAAACCGGAATAGGCAATCTTACCGACCAGGAAATTGCAAGGACACTGCGTTATGGTGTTGGAGCAGATGGCCGGGCCGTTCTGGATTTCATGCCTTTTCATAATACAAGTGACGAAGACCTGACAGCTATTATTTCATACCTGCGTACCATTCCTCCGGTAAAAAAGGAAGTGCCCCGCATGCAGTTCAACCTGCTGGGTGATATAATCAGGACCATCGTGCTGAAACCTGTTGGTCCGGATGGCGAAGTTCCGGAAAAGGTGCCGCAGGGAGTAACTGTTGAATATGGAAAATACCTGGCCAACAGTGTTGCCAATTGCAGGGGTTGTCATACCAACAGGGACCTGATGACAGGCGCTTACATTGGTGAAGATTTCGCCGGCGGACTGAAGATAGATGTCGCCGGAAAGCCCGGTTTGTTCTGTGTAACCCGAAACCTGACTCCCGATAATGAAACAGGTCAGATCACCAGCTGGACTGAAGATCAATTCATCAGCAGATTCAGGGCAGGCAGGCTTATACCGGATTCGCCCATGCCCTGGGAACCGTTTCAAAAATTAAGTGATAATGATTTGCGTGCCATATTTCTTTACCTGAAAACATTGAAGCCTGTAAAGTACGATGCTGGTCCGGTGCTGATAAGCGAGAAATAAGCAGGTCAGATATAAGAGAATTGCCGCTTTCTTTTGTGAAATAGCTGACGGTCTTGATAGTGAATTAGCGGAGTTACTATTAGAAAAATAAACTTAATAATCCAGAAAGTTGAATTTTTAATTAATTAATATCAACCGTTACAAATACCGTATCGTTACAAAATTTATTCACTAAAAAGTTTACATCCTTATAATTCTGATGGTCTGAATTCCAATACCATCTCACAAAAAGTGTTTCAAAACCATGATACATTCCTAAAAGAGTGTAATTTGTTTTTGTATATAAACTTCCAGAGGAAAATGGTCCCGGAATTCGCATCCACTGATTTGTACGAAAATCCGTAATATTTAATGTATCGCCGGAAGAATGAGAGGATATAACATTGAGACATACCTGAATATTTGTTGTTGGATTATTAAATATTACAAGGTTTTCAAATGAAGTTCTGTTTGGAATAGACTCATAAATCTCATTGTAGCCAAAACCAGCTTGATATTGGATGGACTCAACACCACCTCCTTTATCTTTAAATACAAATTTAAAATAGCCATCAGCATCAGTCGTGGTCGTGGCTAAAACTCCTCCTTTGGTTGAATTATCCCAGTTAATTTTTAATGCCTGATATAATTCAATCTCTTTATTCGTCATTGGTTGCATGAAGCAATCCTCGTACAAATGTCCGGAAATTTCATAAGATGGACCATTTTCAGGGTCATCTTCACCTAAACGGTTTTTACATGATTGAAACATCAGTAAAGCTAATATCATTAAATATCTGCAGAATAAATGGCTTTTAATTTTCATTTCTTTAAACATTTAATTATTGTACACAAGTAATTTCTCAGATTTCGACTCCTCTCCATTTGAAATACGCACTATATAAAATCCATCAGTTATCGATATGCTTTTTAAATTAAGTCTTACTTCTGAGTAATTGTTATTATTTTTCTCAGTGAATTGCTTTTTACACAACACTCTACCCACCATATCAACGATTTCTACACTTGTATTTTGATTTTTATTATTAAATTTAAACTGCAAAACTAACTCTGTTCCATTATTGGGATTAGGAAATACTTTCAAGTTATCTTCTTTAGCATTTATTTCATTTGACTTTCGACTGCTACCGCCATAATCCGTACAACAATTGCTCAATGTTGCATAATTATCCGTATGGAGGGCACTAACTGGAGATGAATAACTAAGGCCAATACCTGGAGAAGTATTATTAGTATAAAAGTTAGCAAAACCGGTTGTAATAACAAAATCGTCTTCTTTGGAATATATACCCCTGGGAGTTACTGAAGGAGTATAACTTGGATACTGATAATATGGATTACGTTCATTAGCATGAATATCGTATTCAGTTTGATAATCTGCTGTCCAAGGTAAGGTAACATTTTCTAAGTATAATTCTTCATCACCAATTTCCATGTTAATAATTCCTCTTTCAGGAAACTCATTATTAGCATGTGTGCAGGTATAATATATTGTACTGGGAGTAAGAGTTGGTTTTAGTAAAGGTTAAAGCGACAAAAACAATAAAGAAAAATTTAATGATGAAGTAAGTGGAGGTTTTCATCTTTAAAAGGAGTTTCCGTGAAGATAACCTTTTTTTCGTAATTTCCCAAAATAAAATTTCTATGAATTCAAATCTTGTATGACGTATAATAAATATGGTTTTAAACCATTCTTTTTGTATATTTGATCACTTGTAATTCGCTTATGAAAACCTCCACCCGCAAAAAAAATATTTCACTTGATTTCAAATCAGGATGGGATTATGCACCGGCTCCTGAAAGCGCTGATCACATCAATCTGAAGGACCAGTATGAATTATTCATCAACGGAAAATTCACGGTTCCATCGGAAGGAAAGTATTTTGATACGATCAATCCTGCAAAAGAAACACGCATTGCCCGGATTGCCGAAGCAAACCAGGCTGACGTGGACAAAGCGGTAAAAGCTGCAGGTAACGCCTATACAAAAACATGGAGTAAAATGCCTGCTGCGGAAAGAGGAAAATACATTTTCCGCATTGCACGCATGATGCAGGAGCGTGCACGCGAGCTGGCTGTGATTGAAAGCATGGATGGCGGAAAGCCCATCCGCGAATCGCGTGATATTGATATACCGCTTGCTGCAGCACACTTTTTTTATTATGCAGGATGGGCCGATAAGCTTGCTTATGCCTTTCCGGGAAAAACGCCGCAGCCTTTGGGTGTTGCCGGACAAATTATTCCATGGAACTTTCCGCTGCTGATGGCAGCATGGAAAATTGCACCGGCACTGGCTTGCGGAAACACAGTTGTTTTAAAGCCGGCTGAAACCACTTCGTTAACAGCCTTAAAGCTTGCCGAAATTATTCAGGATTGTGATTTGCCCGAAGGTGTCGTTAATATCATCACGGGAGCAGGTGCAACAGGCGCTGCACTTGTCAATCATCCGGGCATCAGCAAGGTTGCCTTTACAGGAAGCACAGAAGTGGGAAAGATTATTCAAAAGGCGCTTGCAGGAACTTCCAAAAAATACACGCTTGAGCTCGGCGGAAAAGCGGCGAATATAATTTTTGAAGATGCTGCTATTGACCAGGCCGTTGAAGGGATCATCAACGGAATATTTTTTAACCAGGGGCATGTATGCTGTGCAGGATCACGACTGTTTGTCCAGGAATCGGTTGCTGACCTGGTATTGAAAAAATTAAAAGACAGGATGGAAACACTCATCGTGGGTGATCCGCTTGATAAGAATACCGATGTGGGCGCAATTAATTCAAAGGAGCAGCTTCATAAAATCAAAACACTTGTAAATGCCGGTGTAAAAGAGGGCGGTGACTGTTACCAGTCATCGTGCAGTTTGCCATCGAAAGGATACTGGTTCCGGCCTACCTTGTTTACAGGCGTGGCTCAATCAAGCAGGATTGTGCAGGAAGAAATTTTCGGACCCGTGCTTGCTGTACAAACATTCAGAACGGTGGAAGAAGTAATTGAAAAAGCAAACAATACACCTTATGGATTGTCGGGAGGGATATGGACTGATAAAGGTTCGAGAATATTCAAAGTGTCATCTGCAATTAAAGCCGGTGTGATCTGGGCGAATACATACAATAAATTCGATCCCACATCGCCTTTCGGCGGATACAAGGAAAGCGGCATGGGCAGGGAAGGCGGCCTCCACGGACTTGCTGCCTACCTGCACTGATTAAAGTTATATACGAAGAAAATGGAAAAGCTGAAAGCAAAAAGCACACCGGTTGAAAAAACAGAACCGGCAAAGCTCAACGGTCATTCGAAAGAGAACGGTACGGAAAGGCTGGCGATCCGGAAAACATACAAGCTTTATATTGACGGAAAATTCCCGCGTACGGAATCCGGTCGTTATTATGCCCTGCAGGATGGTAATGGAAAAGTGATTGCCAATGTATGCCGTGCTTCCCGGAAAGATTTCCGTGATGCTGTTGTTGCTGCCCGGAAAGCACAACATGACTGGGCAAAAAAATCGGCCTACAACAAAGGGCAGGTCTTTTATCGTATAGCTGAAACGTTAGACGGGCGACGCGATCAATTGATACAAACACTCCGAATACAGGGCATGAACAGCAATAAAGCTGCTGAAGAAGTTGACGCAGCCATTGACAGGCTCGTTTATTACGCCGGCTGGTCGGATAAATACCAGCAGGTTTTCAGCTCGGTAAACCCGGTTGAAAGCGCTCATTTTAATTTCTCCTATCCTGAACCAACAGGAGTAGTTGCTGTAATTGCCCCGGAGGAAAACGGATTGCTCGGATTGGTTTCGTCCATTGCACCGGCTGTTATCGGAGGCAATGCAGTAATTGCACTGGCATCTTCCGTCTTTCCATTAACCGCTGTTGAGTTTGCCGAAGCGCTTGTTGCATCTGACGTTCCGGGCGGTGTTATTAATTTATTGACAGGTTACAGCAGCGAATTGCACACACATTTTTCAAGTCATATGGATGTGAATGCCATTATTTATTGTGGCAGCAATATGGAAGAATTAAAAACCATTCAGATCAATGCAAGCCTGAATGTGAAACGGGTAATTCACCGGGATGATGAAAACTGGTTAAGCGAGACTGCACAAAGTCCCTATCACATCATGGATACACAGGAAATAAAAACGACCTGGCATCCTGTCGGAATTTAATCATGCGTCTTTTACTATTCTTACTTCTGCTTTTCAACGGAAGTTGTTTTGCTCAATTTAGAAACAACATCTGGTGTTTTGGAGACAGTTCAGGCATTGACTTTCAAAATAACCTTGCAGCCCCTACTACATTTAAATCTTCAGTAGTTGCAAGAGGAAGTTGTGCTTCCATTTCGGATTCTTCAGGAAATTTACTCTTTTATGTTTATTCAAATCCTATCCTGAATCCAGCGAATTGTGGAAACGTATTTGATAAAAATCATTCACCCATGTTAAATGGTGACTCATTAATTGGCGATGGATGGTTTAATGAATATATCATTTTACCTAAGAATGAAGCTGCAAAAACATTTTATGTTTTTACTCTTGGAGTTACGAGCTTTGATGGGCTATGGTATTCTGTTATCGATATGAATTTAAACAATGGTTTAGGAATGGTAACAGATAAAAATGTGTCGTTGTAAATCTTGATATCATTGATGGTATATACGCCATAAAACATGGTAATGGAAGAGACTGGTGGCTTATTACACATGATTGGAATCCAGGCAATAGTTTCATCGAATACCTCGTGACATCCGATAGTATTTATGGCCCTTATTATCAACCAATTGGATCATCGGTTAATACTGATGCTACGAAAATTAAATTGTCTAACGATGGGAATAAATTACTCCTGGTTGATTATGCCGGGTTAATCGAACTTTTTGATTTTGAACGTTGCAGCGGAATAATTACAAACCCAAATACTATTCATACCGAAAATTTGTCGAATACTAATGCATATTATGCTTCTTGTTCGTTTTCACCAAATGATAAATTTATTTATGTAAATAATGCGATTGTCGACACCCTTGGAATTATTCAATATGATATAACTGCTGCCAATATTCCCTCTACTAAAAAGAAAATTTATCAAGCTGATATACCTGTTGTTGGAGGATTAATGGCAACTGCACCCGATGGTAAAATTTATTTGTCCTGTTATGCCAAATGTTATACTTCTCAATGTTTTCCTTATGAAGACACTTTGTATAATGCATACAATACCAATTTAAGCGTTATCAATTATCCAGACAGCCCTGGTGTATCCTGTAATTTTACCCCGTTTAGTTTTTATCTTGGCGGATACAGAACATACTATGGACTTCCTAATAATCCCAATTATGATATGCCGGCTCTTTTTGGAAGTGCTTGTGATAGTTTAACTGGTATGGAGGATAATTTAATTAGTAATATGATTGTAAAGGTTTATCCCAACCCTGCAACCGATAATTTGACTTTCACTTATGAATTTGCTCCATTTTCAACTGCAGATTTGCTTATTTATGATGTAACGGGAAGAGTGATTTCAAAGCATCAGTTAACAGGAGAAGGGCATTCCAAAACAATCAGTTTAATGGAGGTTCCATCAGGTGTTTACCTTTATAAAATTATTTACGATGATGGACTTATTTTATCGGATAAGGTTATGGTGATCAAATAGGTTATCTCCGAAAACGATTCTTTTTTTTTGAATCGTCCGAAGAGATATTTTAACCAGGTTGCTCCTAAATTCTACTGAATTAAGCGTGCTATACCAAATGCCGCTCCTGCAGCAATAAGTCCGATCATGGTGGTTTTAACGGCGCCTATCCATGGTGACTGACCGGTAAATTTACATTTCAGGTAGCCGAAAATCATGAGGCAAAAAATGGTGATGACGGTAGAATAAACCAGTCCCTGGTGCGGCGTATCAGTAAAAAAGTAGGCGGTGAGCGGAACGATTCCGCCAACGATGTAAGCAAGCCCGATATTCAATGCACTGTTTCTTGCCCGGGTGGCATCGGGTTTTTCAAGTCCCAGTTCGAATCGCATCATGAAATCAACCCATTTTTTTTCATCCTTGGCCAGCTCATCAGCGATCAGGTGCTGTGATGCTTCCGACAGGCCGTAGTCGGCAAATACTTCGCGCACTTCTCTTTTCTCGGTCTCGTAGAATTCTTTTATTTCACGGTATTCACGTTTTAATTCTGAATCGTAATGTTCAATCTCCGTTTGTCCTGCCAGGTAACCGCCCAGTCCCATGGCAATGGAACCTGCACAGATCTCTGCAATACCAGCCGTTATAATAATGCTGTTGTGTTCAACGGCGCCTGTAAGTCCTGCAGCCAGTGCAAACGGAACTGTTAAACCGTCTGCCATTCCGATTACGATATCGCGGATCACTGCCGGCTGTTGAAAATGGGCTTCCTGGTGCATGTGGTTTTTTTATATTTACAAATGTAGCGGAATTAATTAACTTGGAATAAACCGGATAACCGGTTGAGGGAAGCTCAGATTCAGTTAAAAGTCGGCCGGCCGGAAATAAAAAATTATCGAAGGATTTACTTCAGCCGGTTCATTCTCACGACAAAGTCATCTTTTTTTCGCCTGGCGATTTCTATACTTGTTCCGTCGCTCATATTGGCGTAATAACCGTCATGCCGGCTAAAACGTCTTACATGTTTCAGGTTGATCAGATGAGAGATGTGACAACGGAAAAAATCTTTTTCCGACAACAGCATTTCATATTCCTTGATGTTCTTTGAAACCATGTATGATTTGCCATTGGAAAGGAAAACGGTCGTATAGCTGCCGTCAGCAGCAAACCTGATAATTTCGGCAATGGTAAGATATACGATCCCATCGCTGACGGGTATTGATATTTGATTAAATGAATCCCGGTCACTCCCTGGCAATGGAATGGATTCTTTTTTATCCGGGGCTGCCGGAGCGGACATTTCCACCCTTTTAATAGCTTCCGTAAGCTCATCAATATCAACAGGCTTGAGCAGGTAGTCGAGGGCTGAAAACTTAAAAGCTTTCAATGCATAATGCTGGTGGGCCGTTATAAAAATGATCTTAAATGAAACATCATTCAGCTGGCGCAGGAGATCGAACCCTGTTCCGTCGGGCATTTCAACGTCGAGAAACAGGACATCAGGATTATACTTTCTGATGGCAGGAATGGCGGTTGCAACAGAATCAACCATGGCTTCAACACGGACATTTTTACAGTAGCTCCTGATCATTTTACCAAGCGCTTCGCGTCCGTCTTTTTCATCATCAACAATGATGGCTTTAATCATAACTAATGGTTTTTGGGTTTTCTGGAGGAATATTGATAGCAACTCTTGTTCCATTTCCTTCCTGTGTATCATTCACCAGGTCGGTAATTTCCAGGGAGATATTTGAATTATAGGATACGTTGAATGCTTCCACACGCTGATTTGTAATCTGCGTTCCCAGTGAAATATGTTTTTGGCCGGCATGGTCAGCGAGCAAAGCGGCTCCGGCTCTTCCAATGCCGTTGTCTTCAATGATGCAACGAATCGAGCCTCCGTCCCTGGTGATGATGATGGCCACTTTTCCGCCTTCTTTCTTATGCAGAATGCCGTGCTTGATGGCATTCTCCACATAGGGCTGCAGCAGCATGGAAGGAACAAAGACGGAATGAAGGTCGATACCCTCATCGGCCCTGATCTCATAGGAAAATTTTTCCTTGAACCGCAACTTCTCCAGCTCCATATAAATTTCAAGCGCACTGATTTCGTCTGAAAGCCTGATAACCGGATACTGCGAGTTTTCAAGGATCTGGCGGATCAGCCTGGCAAATTTGGAGAGATAGCGTAAGGCGGAAGTGGTATCATGGTTGACAATATAATTCTGTATGGAGTTCATTACATTGAATGTGAAATGTGGATTCATTTGTGCGCGCAGGGCCTTCATCTCAAGGCCTGCAATTTTCCGGTCGAGCAGCGCTTTTTCGCTGGCTTTCTTTCTTACGCTGGCAATGCGGCGGGAGATGAGCAGGTAAATCATCAGAACCAATAACAGGCAAACGGTAACCCTGAACCAGTTTGTTTTCCAGAAAGGCGGGTCGATCACAAACATCATGCTGGCGGGTTTGCTCCAGGAAGAATTTCCCTTGCGCGCCCTCACAAGGAACTGATAGTTGCCGGGTACCAGGGAGATAAATTCCACGTTGTTGTTCCTGGTTTCCATCCAGCCGGAACCATCTTCAGCTAACTGATAGCTATATACGACATTTTCGGGTCGGTCGAAAACAGGGGCAATGAAATTAAACTGCAGGAAGCTTCTGTCATAATCCAGCCTTATTTCTTCAGTGGTATCGGCCGGTTCGCCGTTGCGCTTTACCGAAGTGATGTAAACAGCAGGCGGACCCGCTGAAAAGCCCCGGAACCTCGACGGAACGACGCTCATCCCCAATGAGGTGGCGATGTACATAACCCCATCCTGTACAGCGGCATCATTGACTGCATTCGACAGCAGGCCGTCGGAAACGGTAAAATTGGTCAGGGAGCTGATGGTGTTGTTCCTGTAAACAAACCTGGTCAGCCCCCCAATGCAGGCGATATAGACCGTATCTCCCCTGATGATCACTTTTTTGCAGATGCTCCCGGCAAGCCCGTCTGCTTCCCGGAGACGATTGATTATATTTCCGTTTTTATAGAACAGCACGCCGAAACCATACGTGGCAAGTACCAGGGTGCTGTCTTCAGATTCACCGATGCTGAAAATCCTGGATGATAATTCCGGCATATTGATTCCCAATGAATGCAGTGTATCTTTCCTGTTGATGCAGAGCCCGGTAATATTTGATATCCATAAGCTGTCATCGTGATCAAAGAAAAGAGTATAGGTACGCAGCATTGGAAAACGCTCGCGCAGGTATTTCACGGTATATCCTGTTTTATTATTATCTTTTATGATTTTAGCAATGCCGTGTGAGTGACTGACATATACGTCACCATTTTTAGACGTTGCAAATGATTTGAACGGAAGCGTGTCGTTTTCATCGGTCAGTATCATTTCAGGTTTGGCGAATTTATTCCCGGGCATTGATTTGATAAATACAACCCCGTTATCAGTACCTACCAGGATGTTGTTTTGACGATCCGTCGCAATTCCCAATGCACGCGTTGGCGCACCGCCCCAAATGTTGCAGTCGATTTTATAAATTTCACCGTCAGGCTTGAGACAAATGACCTTGCAGTTATTACTGGCCAGCCATTTGTTTTTTTGCGAATCGATTTTCACGCAGACAACGGGTCCGGGCTCCAGTCCATCATGTTGTGTATAGGACTGTAAATTCATGTTCACCTCGGAAATCATAAAGAGTCCGTATCCGGCGCTGGCAAGCCACGTATTACCTTCCCTGTCGCAACATCCGCTGATGATAATTTTGTCTTCCAGCAGCGTCCTTTTAAGCTTAAATTTTCCATCCGGTCCTTTTTCATATTGCATGGCGCCGATACCAAAGCAGGTCACCCAGATGTGATCACGAATTTTATCATAAAACAATTCAACGCCGCGCGAACTGTATAAATCGGAGTTTTCTGTTAACAGCGTGTTCCTGTATCCTTCCAGCAATTCAATTCCTCTTTTGGAAATATAAATGGCTTTTCCCGGTCCGAGGTGCAGCATGGAAACGCCCTGGGCCATGACCTGGGTATTGGGGAGATTTAAAGGAGTGTATTTCCCCTGCTCGTAGGAATAAAATCTGCCGAAAATATCAAACCACATATGGTTTTCGTCCGGCTTGTAAATGTAAACTGCATGTGCAACAGTCAATGAATCAGGCAGGTTAAAATTTCCAACCTCACCGTTTTCTTTTACATAGATCACAGCAGTGGTGTTTTTAGTGCCCAGCCAGATGGTATGGCTGCTGTCTTCATAAAATGAATGCAGATGTCCTGTGTTCCTGATCCTGGCCAGCACACTGTCATTTCCCGGAGAATAGAATTTCCCGTCCAGGTAATAACAGGGTTTGCCATTAAAAGTAGTGAACCAAAGCCTTCCTTTGGAATCTTCAAAAATATGGAACACTTCGTTGTCGGTAAGACCGTCGTTGGTGGTGAAATTTTTGAAATGAAGACCATCAAAACGGCTGACACCTGCATCGGTAGTCACCCAGATATAGCCTTTCTTATCCTGCATAACACTATACACTGTTTGTGATGGAAGTCCATCTGAAACAGTATAATTTTTATACACCGGGGTCTGGGCAAAAGCAGGCGGGAAACAAAAGGGTAACAGATAAAGCAATTGCCGGAACCACAACAACCGATATATGTTTTTCAACTGACCCATAAAACAAATTTACCAAATATATAGATTTTGGTTATATAGCGCTGATACGTTCCTGACGGCATCGGCCTGTGGCCCGGAAGAAACAGGTATAAATAAAGAAAGGCAGGTGTGAACCTGCCTTCCGGGAACATATATGGCTAACGGTTTATTTGACCTCTGTATCCATCTCGGCAGCCTGTACGGCATCCTTCAGTCCGATGTCGACAACTGCAGTAATGGTGTATTTTCCTTTGGGAAGTCCTGCAGGAATGGTGAATTTCATTTCACGGCTGCCTTCTGGAAGCACTGTAAAAGCTGAAGGCTTTGAACGCTGCTCATAACCTGTCTGCAGGTTTGAAAACTCCAGGTAAGATGCGCAGTCGAGAATGGCTTCTCCTGTATTTTTTGTGATCAGTGAAAGGGTGCGAAGGGTGTCGCTGGTTGAAGTGATTTCTTTGAAGCTTACTATCTCAGCCTGCTTGAAAGTAACTGCGGGTGGCGTCTGGAAAATATGGACAACAAACTGGAAGGTTTCCAGCAAACCCATTCCAACACCGTCGTGCATGGATTTGTCAGCTTCTGTTCTTTCCTTGGCCAGCTTCAGGATCATGGTTCCCCATTTAACTTTATTGGCTTCGGGCAGGTTGGGCAGGTCGATCACTACCTGTATGTCCTGTGACTGACCGGGTTCAAGATCAAAAAATGACGGAGAAGCACTCAGGTACTTGGAGCAGGAATGTTCACTTTCACCCGGCTTCATCATTTTTGTTTTTCCATCCGTGCTTGGACTTGAAAAATCCCCGAAGGTAACTGCGAATGATTGTTTGGTAGTGGAGTTGTTGGTTACGTGCACAGTCTGCTTTTTTGTTTCACCGCCTGAAGCCTTGAAATAAAGACGGCTTGGTGACATGGACACATTCTGTGCAAATGTACCTGTGGAAATGAGAGTAAGCAGGATGATCAAATAACGATTTTTCATGGTAATCATAGTTGGTTTTTGGTTTGGCAATTATAGCTTTTTTACTTTTTTTCTTCAATTAAAGTTCCATCATTGGTGAATTTTTTTACGTTGAGCGACCGCTCTTTTTCACGCAGGTGGAAGTTGATGTTATAGGAATCGGTATTTCCCGTAAGGGTAAGCAAAATCATATTCTGCTCCATAATAAAGTTATCATCCAGGGCCGACTGATTCATGGAAATGCGATAGTCGCCAACGGGCAGATAAAGCTCAAAGTTCCCGGTGCTTCCCGTCAGGCCGGAATAAACACGACCTGCTGAATCAACTGCCGATACACGGATACGGGAAAGATCCAGGTCCTTGCGGCGTGATGAAACAAGGCTGTAATCCACGGAGATGCTTCCGGTAACCTGTACCCCGCGGCTGAAAGGAACGACAATTTCTTTCGACCGGTCAAGGATGATTTCCATCGGCTCACCGGGAAACCACCTTGAGTTTTCAACGAGCGGCCTGGTGGTGATTATATATTTACCCTGTGAAAGGTTACGGAGGAATACCCGGCCTTTTGCATCTGTAATTACATCTTCACCGCGTTCAGCAAGCATGCGCATGCCATCGTCGCCGACAGAGTCATTATTTACAGGTTTGATATTGATAAGCATATTTTCAAGCGCTTCTTCATTTTTATCCTGCTTCATGTTTCCGTTCAGGTCTTTGAAAACTACAATCGACACCGTGCAGAACCGCTTGCCGGGTAATGGAATTCCAAAAGATTTTTTAAGACCGATTCCTACATTCAGGTCCTGGTATGAGCTGGACTGTTGCGGGTTTTCCATGTTGCCCAAATCTTCAAGACGTGAGATCTTCTGGGAACTATGCATGAACTCCGCAAAAGCGTTGAAAGTCCATCCTGTTTTTGAAAAATAGAATATTTCCGGCCGCAGGCTTACACGGCCTTTTTTGTAAAGTGTTTCATAGCTGTAATTGATCGAAGGCTCCATCGAGATCAGCCCGGGATGAATCCAGAAACCATAATAGGCATTGGCATAAATCGACTGGTGATTGATTCCATACTCGGCAAACTGCAGGTGCTCATAAGCCTGGTAAGGTCCGTAATTATAACGTATGTTGGTTGTAAGACTTTTATAACGGAATGATGACCGAAGCTGCATCGTAAAATAATCCTTGATGTCATAGTCTATCAGTTTGATATACGAAGCAAACAGCGTTGACGAAAACCTGATGTTTGATTTGGAAACCGGGTGAAAATCAAAACCGGCGCCTCTTGTTTTATATCGGATGCTGAGCAGGTCGTCCAGGTAATAGGCCGCACGCACCATATAATTATTTGATTTGTTATTGATGGACAGCCTCAGCTCATACCGGTCGCTCCTGCTGCTGCCGGGCTTGTACTGGTTGCCCAGCGCATCAAAATAAACCGGATTCTGGCGGTACAATGCATTGTTTAAAGTCCATGTATATTTTTCATTGCGCTTGTATGATGCACCGTAATTCAGGTTGAATATTCCCTGGTAACCGGTGTAATAGGGGGATCCGAAATCAGTGGCCACCCGGACGCTGAATTTTCGAATAAGGCCCGTGTAATTAAAGGACGCTCCCATTCCGTTTTTTGTAAACGGTGTGGGTGCCCCGTAATGATTTTCAGTTGACAATCCCATCCTGGCTGAAAAAATGTGCTGGTGCCTGAACCTGAAATCAGCTTTGGTTGCAAATGTCTTCGCATTTGTTTTTGAAAGCCCGTTTACGGATTGCTGAATATAATTGGACAGCGAGAGCTTTTTAAGTTCCATGTCATGTCTTGCTCCAATGCTTTTGATGGACGGGCTTACATTGAAGTCGGGGCTTTGTATATAAAGAAGACCCACCCTGTGCTTGCCGAATGACTGTATGCCACTGATCCCTTTACCTGACGGGGTAAGACCCAGTGTTCCCCAACCGGTGATGCTGCCCAGCTCAATCTGTGTTCTTGGAGCGAGGTACGACAGGTAATAATAATCACCCTTATACGATTGCAATTCATAAAACTGATTTGCAAAAAAGGTCTGCCAGCGGTAGATCAGTGAACGTGATTTGCTGAATTCGGCAGTTCCGTACATGTTCAGGTTAAGGGAAGTGGAATTCTTCATCAGGTTTTCCATTCTCAATTCAGCGGTCAGCGGCAGTACTTTCCTGCTGTACTCATTGTAGCGGACCTCATTTGAATTTCTTTTAAAGTTTATTACAGCTTTCCATGCACGGTCAGGCGTGTTGTCCTGGTGCTGTGTCTGTAAGGCTATACGTAGCGGATAGGTCATGCCGCCCCTGCTTTCTTCGCCGCTGTATTCAGTCTGGTAGGTATTTCTTTCAGTTTTGTGCAGGCGTACAATAAAATGGAAAGTGGTATCGGCGGAAGGCGGAAGGAAAAAGTTTCCTGCACTAAATACTTCATCCATGTTCATGATATTAAAAACCTCGAGCTGAAAATGAGGCAGCAGCTTGAGTGAAAACCATTCGGCGGCATTTCCGGTATTGCGCACCTGCAAAGCAAAGGAGGAAGTATCAGAATTATTGATAAAGAATGCTTCTTTCTTGTTTACTGTAGCCACCCAGTCCGAATTCTTGGTGATCTGTAAATACCAGGAGGCGGATGCAAACTGCATCCTTTCTGCTTCCGACAAAAGCATGGCCGAAACCACATAGCTTACATTTCCTTCACTCGTACCTTTAAATACCAGCTTGACCGGAATAAACATTGAATCACCTGGCTGCAACCTGTAAAGGGATTCTGATGATTTGATGCTGACCCATCCTGCAGGAAGACTGAGACCCAGGTAAAAGCTAAGCTGGCGGTCGGAGCCATTCACAATCCTGAGCATGTTCGATGCAAGCTCATTCGATTTATTGGTGGACTCAGCCTGGCGGAACTCAACCGTTACCCTTCCTGCATGCGCTGAAAAAACCATAAAGCAAAGCAATACACCTGTCAGTAATGACGGCAATGTGCGCTTCTTTAAGATTTTTTTCGGGATGGTTTTTTTCATAGAGTTAGGCTGAAGGGTGGTTTACAGGTCTGGTATGACAATAAAATCGACCCTGAGGGTATATAGTCCGGGCTTGTAGGTAAGTCCGGGAACCAGCTTGAGGTCCACCCTGAATTTGTAACAGGAAGGGTCAGCCAGGTAATCACCGATAACATTGGTACCAATCGGACTTGGATCGGAACAGGTTACCGCCGGATCGTCAGCGCTGCTGCCTATGATATAGGTAGGTGTTGCAATATCGGTAAGCGGGAAAAACCCGGTGCCGGTAATGGTCGTATTGCTTGTATTGTAAACCCTGGCCTGCAACAATCCTACAGGAGGGGTGGCATTACCTGTAGAGGAATAGGAGGTTACCAGGTTCCAGATGCCCGGACCGGTAGTGGTGGTTCCAATGTACAGGTCCCACTCCGAACCGGTTGCATTTACATTCAGGTCAAGCGCATGTGAAACGTATATGCCATTAATGTACTTTTCAATGGTGTTGAAGGTAAAGTCAATATTAGGACCTGTTGTAAGTTCAAAATTCACCGGCTGGGCACGCACCATGCTGGTTGAGAGCATGATCCCTATAATAAAAAGGAGGTTAATTTTCATTGATGCTGCTCCACATATTTTAGGTCTATGTTTCGCTATTTGTGACTTCTTACGAGGCGATGTAAGAAAAAGTTATATTTTAATGAAAAAAGGAACCAATTACGGTTCCTTTCTTTCAAACGATATATTTTAAGGCTTAATCCTAGAGGTCCTCGACCAGTGCGTACACCACTTCCAGGTAGTAGTAACCTGCCTGAGCGAAGCCTGGCGCGGCAACCGCTACTGTTGAGTTCGGGAAAGTGGCGGGAATACCGGGTCTTATGCGATAGTGCACCCTGAACTCGTTGGTAGAAGGGTTGGCTGAAGCCGCACCCGGAATGTATGATTGTGCAGCAGCAGTACCCATCATACCTGCAAGAAACTGCGTGGCAACCGTTGGAACACCGGCAACCACACCTGAATTGGTCAACCCTTTCAGACTTCCTATCACATTTAAGTTATTTGTTGCAGCAGAGGAGTTTGGCAGGATCGATTGCATTTCCAGGATTTCAGCGGGAAGCACGGCCTGGCCGGTAGAAGAATAAGCATCCACCTGCACCCAGTTGTCAGTGCTTGCATAGGCAAATAAGTCCCAGGCAACAGTTGCATCAACCTCCAGCCTGGTGGCATTGAACTTCATAATACCCTGCTGGTATTCCGGAATGGTCCTGAATACAAAATTAATGGTAGGATCTGTCGTCATGGTAAGATTTAAAATACCCTGCAGATCCATGGTTACATAAGCATATTCCTCGTCCGAAAGCTGTGCTTTCGACTGGAATGCAAAAACGGAAACGGCAATGATTGCCAGCATTACTTTTTTCATAATTGATTTGTTTTGTTAATTGTGTATATAAGTGCAATTTAATTCCGTCCGGGGGCGTCCCGTTATCAATTGAAAGATCAACCTTACAGGAGAAAAGCGCTTAAAAAAGAGGTGATCGTATTTGAATTTGCAGCCTGCACTTTTAAGATTCCGCTGCTGGCAACACATTGACGGAATGAAGACAAAAAATGGATGGCCCATGACAGCAGCACGAGGGGTTATTTATTACAAAATTAGCCCGGCGTCCGTGGTGAAAATTGAGGAAATCAAAAAAAGGACATCAGAAAAATAAAAGATAAAAAAAAGAGCCTTTCGTTATGAAAGGCTCTTTCTTATGGTAATAACCGGTTCTTACAAATCTTCAACCAGTGAATAAACTACTTCGAGGTAGTAGTAACCAGCCTGAGCGAATCCAGGAGCAGCAACAGCTACAGTTGAATTCGGGAAAGAAGCAGGAATACTTGGCTTCAAACGGTAGTGAACCCTGAATTCGTTAGTTGTAGGGTTAGAGTGAGATGCACCAGGAGCATAAGATTGCAGTGCAGCAGTACCAACCATACCAGCAAGGAACTGAGTAGTAGCAGCAGGAACACCGGCAACTACACCTGAGTTAGTAAGACCCTTTAAGCTGATCATCGTGTTAAAGTTGTCAGTTGCAGCAGTCGTGTTAGGACGGATAGCCTGCATCTCAAGAATTTCAGCAGGCAGAGTAGCCTGGCCATTGGTAGAGTAGTTGTCTACCTGTACCCAGTTGTCAGTGCTTGCATAAGCGAACAAATCCCAGGCTACAGTAGCATCAACATCAAGCTTGGTAGCGTTGAATTTAGTGATACCCTGTTGATACTCAGGAATGCTTTTGAACACGAAGTTCACGCTAGGATCTGTAGTCATTGACAGATTCAGGATTCCCTGAAGATCCATGGTAACGTAAGCGTACTCTTCGTCAGAAAGTTGAGCTTTTGATTGTAAGGCGAAAACTCCCAGCGCCATGATTAATAAAAATGCTTTTTTCATAGTGTTTTTTTTTTAAAAGTTATGGTCATTTTAACCGTGTTCGCCTTCATTTAGTTCCGGAAAATATTCGAATAACCTTACGGGTCATAATTACGGTTTGAATGGATGCACCAAACAGCGGTACAGGACACTTTTAATAGCGTAAGATATTGTTATTCAAAACGATTCAACTTAAATAACCGGATGAAATGCTCGTGTTTTTGATCTTAAACGAATGATTTATTACACAATTTTTGAAAGTATTTCTGATCAATTGCGGGGAAAGTCAGTTTTATACCGGCAAATAATTCCACGATTTAAAATGTAAGGCAGCTATACATATATAATATATATCGCAGGGATAAAAACAAAAAAGCAACCTTTATGGGGTTGCTTTTAATCAGCTGCGTACCTGAAACAAACTAAACCTGCACCGGAGCTGATAGTTCTTCATAAACTTTTTTCCATCTTTCGGACGACACCTGCAGCGATGCCATTTCACGGAAGGAAGTGAATGCTTCTGCCGGCATTCCGTTTTTAACGTCTGTTAACAGCGACAGCATTTCTTCATCATTAACCCCGCGGATCATCAGCTGCAATGCAGTGATCATTTCCTGTGGGGGAATTTCAGCCCTAATGGCGGCAGCTAGCTGCATGAGCTGCTCATCGGTATAATTATTCCAGAGAATCTCATTGATGATGTGCTCTTCTTTGTTCATATGAGTAAGGTTGAAGGCTACAAACTCAATAAACGTATACATAATCTGTTCGCCTGTCTCTTTTCTATCCGCTGAAGATACAGCACGCTGGTATTTTTTGATTTTATTTTCCAGCTTCAGCGTGAGCATTTCGTCCTGGATGTGCTCCGATTCGATTTCATTTGCCGTATCAGCAGCATACTTCATAACTGCCGGCAATATATGACGGTCTTCATGGTGCGCATGATTTTCAAACTGGCTGAGCACCATTTCAATTTTTTCGAGGACAGCCTCTGTTTCCGCCTGACTGGTAAAATCTGTCTGTTGCACTTTCAGTGCTGTTTCATACAACAAGGCGCGCAGCGCTTTATGTATGTAGTTAAATGCATTATAGCGTAAGGAATTCATCGTATTATTTTATAGTGCAAATGTATACCTGCCAGTGTGCTGCGCAAACACTTATGAAAGTGAACTGTAAAAAATGCAGGTTGAATCGTATGAACCGCAACAGCCCATGGTATAAAAAGCAAATCTGATAAGCAGGCTACTCTTTTATCAGCCTTATTACTTCATTATTGTCTCCGCTGGTGATGTGGAGGAAGTAGATACCAGCCGGTTTATTAATCGAGCCGATGCTGATTTCAAACGAAGGTCCGCTGATTTGCATCTCCGGTTTTTCCAGCAGCCTTCCCTGTGCATCATAGAATGCAGCATGACAGTTTTTTCCTGAAACGGGCCCGGTAACAATCCATTCGTTGGAAGCCGGATTTGGACGGGCGTACAAATGAATTGGCGCACCGGCAGATGATACAGCGGTATTTACGGGAGTATAAGTTCCGGACCGGAATTTTACGGTGCCTGAATTTTCATCTTCCCAAACCACATATATATTTCCGTTGAACAGGGCAACGTCGGCATTGGTGATATTGTCAAGGTCCACTGTATCATAGCTGGCAGGGAAACCCGCTGCAATATCAGGGGTAAATAAAAGGGGAAGCTGGTCAGAACCGGTGTTCTGTTTCCAGGTGATGGCAACTGCATTACCGCTTTTTGCCATGCGCGGAAAATTTTGTGTCGACAAACCCGGAATGGTGCCCGTTACAGGCTGCACTGGCTGCGTCAACCCCGTGATGAGTGATGCCGAACTGTAATATACCCTGTTTATTCCGCTGGCGCCATTCATAAAAACAGAGTAAACGCTGTCGCCTGCTATAAATCCGTCAGGACCTGAAGACGGACACATCATCAGCATCCAGTTCTGCTGGTCCATGTTCATTCCTGAAGTAAATGCAGCTCCGCCGTTGGCCGATACGCCCGCCCATGTATCGCGTATATTGTTATTGTTATCCCTGTAAAGCATTACTGCATAATTGTTATCGTATAATATTGCTCCCGGACAGCAGTCGCATACGGTTGCTCCCGGAGATGACCATCCGCTTGCTTTCACATCGCCGCTAAAAGTGTTTCCATAATCAGCTGACGTGGTAACTACCCACCGCGCATCCAGGAAAGCATTGTTGAATTTCATGAATCCCACCACCGGATTTCCGGTATCGTCTGTTGTTACTGTTGGAAACCTGGAAACGCTGTCGGCAATAAAATCCACTCTTATAGGCAATGAAAAAGTCTGCCCGCCATCAAACGAACGGACCAGATAAATATGGCTGGCTGTATCAGGTTCGGGCATCTGTTTCATCACGGCATATACGGTATCGCCATGGGCAGCAATATCAGGTCCCATCCAGCTTGCTTCAGCAATGGTCATGGTCATTGGATGGAGCATCACCGGGGTGGTAAACCCTGTCCCGTTCCATCTCGAGAACATGGCCTGCTGTGCATGTCCCCAGATAACCAGTGGATTACCTGCAGCATCAACTGTTATCCTGGGATGGTCATTTCCGGAAGATGCCGGTGCGATGTTCATGCCCATGTTCCAGGTAATCTGTGCTTCTGTGCTGAATGGTACAAGCAGCAGCACCATCAGGTGTATAATTGTATGCTTCATTTTTTTGATCTTCGGTCAGGATGGATTTATTTCAAATGTAAGCTTTTTTAAGCAGGATTTTAACTTTGCGCCAATAAATATGTTTACCAGATGGCATCGCAGAAAAATTGCCATTGTAATTACCTTCACACCATGGTTCACACCTATCAGATCTCAGGAATGACCTGCAGCGGCTGTACAGCAAAAGTCAGGCAGCTGCTTTTAAACATTCCCGGAATCACGGAAATCAAAACCGATCTCGAAAAAAAGGAAGCCGGCATAACCATGGACCGGCATGTAAGCATGGAAGAACTGCAACAGGCGCTGAGTGGCACGAAATATACCATTTCAGGAACAGCGGTTCAGGACAGTGTGGCTGGAGCGGATGCGGCAATTACCTGGAAAACCTATTTGCCGGTATTTCTGATTTTCGCGTATATCACAACAGTTACGCTGCTGATCCAGTTTGTTTCAGGCTCATTCGATGTCAAAACCTGGATGGCGCATTTCATGGCCGGATTTTTCCTCGTGTTTTCCTTTTTCAAGCTGCTGGATGTGCGATCATTCGCCATGAGCTACAGCAGCTATGACCTCATCGCACGCCGGTATAACGCATACGGATATGTGTATCCTTTTATGGAAGCAGCACTGGGAATTTTATTCCTGGTGCCGGGGCTTCATTTCTGGGCGTCAGTGATCACGCTGGTGGTGATGTCAGTCAGCATAGCAGGCGTTATCCAAAGCATGCTGCAAAAAAGGAATGTGGAGTGCGCCTGCCTGGGAGCCGTGTTCAAATTGCCCCTCAGCAAGGTAACGCTTTTGGAAGATGCGCTGATGATCCTGATGAGCGCAGCAGGACTTTTGATGGGATAGCCCGAATTATTTTTCAGGCATCAATACAAACCGCTTGTATTCGGCCTGGTTAAAATACAGTACGGCCAGCCGTTTAAAATCATCACTGGTAAGGCTGTTAACCCATTCATTGTATTTCAGGATGTCGTTGATGTCTTCCTTATTCATATCGTTCTGTGATATGGACGCCAGCCACCAGTTATTTTCTCTCAGGTAGGTTTCCCTTTCACGGATGAATGTTTCTTTCACCTTGGTAAGGTTGACATCACTGCAGCCGTTTTTCTTTACGTCTTCAATTTCAGCCAGCGCTGCCGCTGTAAGTTTTTCCACATTGTCGGGAGCGCAGCCAAAGCCGATGGTGATTTCATACCTGCTGCGGGGATAGTGTTTCATTTGCGGAGAGGCTCCCACACCGTAGACTCCTCCTTTATCCTCACGCAGGTTTTCACGCAGCTTGATGCTGACAAGCTTCAGCAGTGCATTCATTTCATTCCTGTTATGACGCGTGTAATCAAACGGTCCGGAAAATTTCATGCTTACCGCACTCTTGGGTTCGGTTCCTTTTTTAACAGTTACCTCCAGGTTGCCTTTGGGAGTTTCTTTTTCCCGGTTTTTGTAAGATTCTTTCTTATTGTCGGATGGCAGTCCGCCGATATATTTTTCAATCAGCGGCCTGATGGTTTCAGGGTTGAAATTGCCAACAAAAGTGAAAGTAAATCCGCTCGCATCAGTGAACCGCTCCTTATAGATCTCCATCGAACGGTCCAGGTTAATTTCTTCCAGCATGTTCACGCGTTGCGGACGGCGCCTGAAATCGAAGCCCGACATCGTATAGCTAACCGTATCAGCGAATACGCGGTCGGGGCTGTTTTCCCTGTTCTGCATAAAGGAGATCCATTGTTCTTTCGCGGCCTTAAATGCAGTGATATCTTTCCGTGGTGCGGTAAAATAAAGATAGATAAGCTGCATCATGGTTTCCATGTCTTTGGGCGAACAGCTTCCTGATAAGCCCTCCGTCACATCGTCAATAACAGGAGATACCTGGACGATTTTTCCCGCCAGCATTTTTTCAAGTGTAATGTTGTCAAATGCTCCAATGCCTGATTCCTCCACAATGCCATCAGCATAAGCGGCAGACATGTAATCCTTGTCTTCCACCACGGAGCTTCCGCCAAAAGAATAAGCGGAGAAAAGCACTTCATCATTTTTGAAATCGGTTGGCTTGAGCAGCACTTTGACTCCGTTATCCAGCGTCCAGGTGGTGATCTGTAGCTTTTCATTTTTTTCTTCCGACTTCACCTTTGACCCCGCAGGTATAACGGCAAGCAAAGGCTTGTTGGCTACTTTATCCACATAAGGCTTCAGGGTTGCTTTTTGTGCTTCCTCAATAATCTGTTTTACTTTTTCTTCTGTCGGCATCTTGGATGCATCAGAACCCATCACGATGGCGACCGCATTTTCTCCCGAGGTGATCCACCTGCCGGCAAGCACATTCACTTCTTCCACCATGATGCCGGGCAGCAGCATGCGGTATAAGCTGTATTCATATGCGATTCCCGGGGCAGGCACACCTTCGAGGAAATGATGTACATACTCAGTGGCCAGGTTTCTGGATTCTGTTTTGTCTTTTTCATTGAACTGCTTTTCCATATTACGCAGCAGCTCTTTTTTCTGCCTGTCAAATTCGCTGATCGTAAATCCAAACCTTTTAACACGTTCATTTTCGGTCACCAGCGCTTTCAGGCCGGCTTCAATGCCGTCCTGCTTTACGGCAACAAGGCACGTATAGGCGTCCTTGTTACGAACCATGGAGGAGTAGTTGCAGGAAGCAAATACGAATGGCGGGTTCTCCTGCTTCTGCAGCTCTGATAACCGCTGATTGATCATGCCATTGTACAGTTGCTCGAGGATGAGCCTGCGGTATTCTGCTACGTTGGAAGTGATCTGCGTGGGTTGTTTGTAGAGCAGCTGCACCACGGTGAACTGCGCTTCTTTATCAGTAGCGATGGCCGTGAGCAACTCTTTATTGTCAGGAATATCCCATTTTTTCAGCGGACGTCCGTTTTCGCGTTTCGGAATGGCGCCAAATCGTTGTTTAATTTCTTTTTCCATTTTATCCAGGTCAAAATCACCAACAGCAATCACAGCCATCAGGTCGGGACGGTACCAGTCGTGGTAAAAGGAGCGCAATGCGCTGTACGGACATTTCTCCAGAATTTCTTTCTTGCCGATAGGCAACCGCTGCTCATACCTGGAATCTTTAAACAGCTTGGGCCAGTATTGTTTGCGCAACCTGTCCTGTGCACCAAGACCAAGTCTCCATTCCTCAATCACCACACCGCGTTCCTTGTCTATTTCCGTTGAGTCGTAAGAAACCTGCCAGGCCCAGTCTTCCATGATCTGCAGTCCTTTGTTTACAATGCTGTCGGCATCGGTTGGGATCTGGATCATATATACCGTTTCGTCAAAGCTCGTATAGGCGTTGAGGTGAGCACCGAATTTCGTTCCGATGGATTCGAGGTAGTTAACGAGGTCATTTTTTTTGAAATTCTTCGTACCGTTAAAGGCCATGTGCTCGCAAAAATGCGCAAGTCCCTGCTGGTTATCGTCTTCAGCCGTACTGCCTGCATTGACGGCAATGCGCAGCTCGGCACGATGCTCGGGCTTGCTGTTTTTACGTACATAATATTTCATTCCGTTTGGAAGTGTTCCGTACCGGATGGCAGGATCCAGCGGCAATGGATCCATCATGCCCGGAGCATTCTGGGCAAATACACCTGAAGCCAGGCAGGCAAGGAATAAAATAAAGGACAGCGTTCGTTTCATGATATGGTTTTTAAAGTTTGAAAAAGCGATTGGTTATTGGCTATTAGCTATTGGCTATAAGCTATTGGCTATTGGCTATTGGCTATTGGCTATTGGCTATTGGCTATTGGCTATTGGCTATTGGCTATTGGATTTGATAAACAGCCCCGAAGATAAAAATAATTTAAAGATCAGACAGTCCGGGGATTTGTGAACATTGTCAATCTGAGAATGATAATTTCAGTGGTTTATTCATGAGAAATAATTACTTTCCTAAAATATGAATTTTTACCATCGAATACATTCATTAAATAAATGCCAGTCTTTAAATTTTTGAGCGTTATTTTTTTTGTTTTTAAATGTTCAATGGTATCTTCAAATACAAGCTCACCAATCATATTGCTGATTGTCAAAGCACCTTTACTTATGATCAGAGGAAAATAAATTGTTATCTCACCTGATGAAGGGTTAGGAAAGATATTAAGCGGTTCATCATCAATTTCCACAGGCATCCCGGTGGTCTGGCAAATAGTGTTCATGGTTGCATTGGAGTCATAAGCCATGGATAAGGGATAGGCATTATAGTTATCGCCCCCATAAAGTAAATTTACGGTGTCGGTAGTTTGAATCATCTCAAACGCCGATACAGGATAGGAAGTTGGGACACCCATACAGCTATTGAGACTGGAATCCGATTTCATCAGAAAAATTCCATACGGCTGCACGGCACCATTCAGGTGTATTGTTTTCAACATGAACTGTCCGTTTGACAATGGAAGCAATTCTGAAAAAGGGTCACCGCTATAATTCAAAACATGATCAATGTAAGAGGTAGATGACAGGATATTAAAGGCCGTATCTGTTTTCATTACGCCTACCGTGAATCCGTTCGCACCTGAATAGGGCATATTCATTTGAAACAAATAATTTCCTGTTCCGGGCTCTTCGGTAACGTGTGAATACAGCGTTTCCACATCCATTCGTTTGCCCCACTTTACATTGCCGGTACTATCCAGTTTCAATACGAACATTTTAGTTAATAAGGACTCATTTGAAAAAGCAGCAATGTAATCTCCGGCAGTGGTTTGAATAACATCAGATACGCTGAATATGCTGTCGACCGGATTTACAGATTTGTACACTTTACTCCATTCAAATGATAAGGAAGCACTTAATTTAATAATAAAGAAACTGCATTCGCTGTTTTGAGGCTGGCCTGTGTTGACAATGCCATAATAGATGAATCCGTCGTCGGAAGTTTTATTTAATCCCTGATTATGAAAATGATAACCCGGCAATGCATTAATGGCAAGGGTAATGCTTAACCCCAATGAATTATATGCCGAATCGATTAGACTAATCACCGGCAGGGGGCTGTTTTTAATCATTACATATCCGTTGCCATAACGTTGAGCGCTTACTCCCGACATGATTAATTTATGCACCAATATATTTCCGTTCGTATCCAGTTCAGTGCATGTCCTGCCAATGGAATGAATAATTCCACTGCTGTCGAGGTACATTAAACTATTATACGTTGGGACAGATGCTGTATCTGTCAACTGGCGGGTCCAGACTATATTTCCTGAATGGTCAATCCTGCAAAAAAATTCTCTTCCGAAAATTGAATTTGGATCGGTCACTCCCTGGATCACAATATCCCCTCCAGGTAATTCAATCATTTTACCGGATAGATTACGGCTCAGCAGATTGAGTTCTTTCTCATACAAATGAATTTGACTATTTGCAGGCAAATAAACATTCAGGCAGATCACGAATAAAATAAAGGACAGCGTTTGTTTCATGATATGGGTTTTAATGGTTGAAAAAGCGATTGGTTATTGGTTATTAGCTATTGGCTATTGAAGTTGATAAACCGCACCTAAGATAAAAATAAATTTAAGTATCAGATAATCACGCCGACAATGGTAACATCGTCCACCTGCTCATGGCTCATCGACCAGGTACGGAATGTTTCTTCCAGTAATTTTTTCTGTTCAGCGGCAGGTTGCATGGCTGCAGATTTTATCAGCTCGTACAGGTTTCGGCGCATGAATTTTTTACCGTCCTTACCTCCAAACTGATCGGCATAGCCATCGGTGAAAAGATAGAACCGTGATCCTTCCTGCCAGGGAATATGATGTGTTATAAAAGGACTCCTCATCAGGTGCTTGCCAATAGGCTGCTTGTTTCCTTTGATCACCTGTAGTGAATCATTTTCAGTGTACCAGATGTGGTTGTATGCTCCGGCCCAGGTAATTTCTTTTTCCTTCCGGTTGATCACCAGCAGCGAAATATCCATGCCGTCATTTACAGCCTGCCTGCTTTTATCGAATGTGCCTCCAACAATTTCATTTACCTTATCAAGCACCTTTCCGGGATCGGTGATACGGAATTCCTTAACGGCCTGGCTTAATGCATTGCTGCATAAAATGCTGAGCATGGCACCCGGAACGCCGTGACCGGTGCAGTCGGCAACGGCAATAAAAAAATGATCGCCTTCCATTTCGGAAAAATAAAAGTCGCCCGCCACAATATCTTTCGGCTTGAACAGGATAAAGCTGTCCGTTACTTTTTCATTGATAAACGAAACCGGTGGCAGGATCACTTCCTGCAGGAAACGTGCATATTGCAAACTGTCGAGTATTTCCCTGTTCTTGATTTCAAGCTGTTCTTTCTGTTCTTCCAGGATATTTTTCTGCGTAGTTACTTCTGCTGTTCTCAATTTCACAAGGCCTTCCAGCTTTTCATTCTGTTGCGACAGGAGCTCCTCTTTTTCCCTGGCATGCTGAAGGTTTTTTTCCGAGAGCTCCTGCACTTCATCCAGCTTCAGGGTAAGCGTTTTACTTTTGAATGCAAAGTTGCGCGCCAGGTAAACCGACATGGAAATGGGAATGCTGAGGACAGAAAGCATCAGAAAGAAAAGAAACAAAACCTGTCTTCCGCCGGTCAGGCTGATGGAAAAGTCGTTAAATATTAAGAGGATCAGCATGATGATGATGAATAATAACGACAGCACCATGCCGGTTCCCAGGATGACGGATCCGTCGGTCCTTTTTTTGAATGCATACCAGATGGTGAACAGCATGGTAATGCTCACATTAAAAATAAGGGAGATCAGCAAATAGGAATAGAGCCGCGAATTGAAAAAGTAAAACAGGATTGTAGCGGCGGTAATTCCCACTGTAAGATAAAAGAACTTTTTCCTTCGCATGCCGAAGAGTCTCGTTCCCAGTAAAAAGAGAAGAAAAAAGAAACACGGATAGGCAACGGGCAGCATCTTGTTGATCACATTCCAGCTTTCACTGGAGGTATGATAAGTATGGAAATGAAAGCTGAACAGCAGAAAAAGGAACGCTCCTGTAAACAGGCTGTAATACAGGTTGCTGGTATCGGAACGGTAAAAAAAGTAAAGCAGCAGGTGCAGGAAGGTGAGTCCCATGAAGAAGCCAAGCGTAATGTCACCGAGTATCAGCTTTGCAAAAGCAAGATCAAAGACCTCGCTGAGGATCGTATTGGCATGACCAATTGTTAATTCCGGACCGAAAGGCTGGGACTTCCTCCTGGTTACATGGTTGGAATAACGTATAGCCAAAACGTGATCCTGCCCGTTTCCGACCGTTAAAATGAAGGGTTCATTTTTGGGATTGTAGCCTTCTTCCTGGTTTTTACCGGCTGAAACGATGCCATAGCTGATCAGTTTTTTTCCGTCCAGGTATATATCGGCTGCGCCTGTTTGCCTGATGCTGAGCGCCAGTGGAATATTCAGCAGGGAGGCGTTGAAACGAAGGTGCAGCCTGTACCAGAGCACGGTATCCCGGTTTGGCGGATAGCTGTCGATGGGAATGGTGTCCCATCCGGCATCGTTGTAACCCGCTGCAGCCCAGGAGCTGTCGTCACCTTCATGGAACTTCCAGTGGCTATCCAATACAACGCCGTCAACTCCAAGCGAATCGAGGGTAAAAGGCTGGCTTATGGCTGCGGTACAGACAAGGAGAAGTAAAAACAGCAATGACAGACAGGATTTACGCATAAGGGGAACAAAGGGGGTTAAAGATTGAATACCAGTCATTCCGATCAAAAATAGGATTAAAAAGCTGAATGAATTTCAAAGGCCGGTTGTTTTTCCGAATTTTTTTTTAATCTTGCAGCTTCAACAACCAATAAATCCAAAAACTCAAAGCAATTAACAATGAAAAGAACATTTTATTTATTGCTGAGCCTTGTCCTAGGAGGCTATACAGCAAATGCCCAGAAACTTGTAACCGAGTCTGGGAACCTGGATTTTCTCAAGAACGAAAAATCCATTAATATCGACTATACCTTTGATGGACTAACCGTTGGTAAAGACAAACCTGAAGCCGTTTACTGCGAAGAAAAGGTGAAGGAACTCAATGCCAAGGAAAAGGGGAAAGGCGACAAGTGGCTGGAAGGCTGGAAATCGAACAAGGATCAAAGGTACAGGCCAAAATTTGAAGAGCTGTTTGATAAAATGGTAGAAGGGAAAGCAACAATACGTAAGGATGCCAAATACCTGTTGATTGTGAATACCACCATGATCGAGCCTGGCTATAACATCGGCATCTCCAAAATGCCTGCTTATATTAACGTCACATTCAACTGGGTGGATGCATCTGATCCTACCAAGGTCCTCTGCAAGCAGACACTTTATAAGGTTGCCGGAAGTCAGTACGGCGGATATGACTTTGATGTGGGAACAAGGGTTGCTGAATCATATGCCAAATCCGGAAAAATTATGGGCAAATACCTTGCAAGCAACGTCTGGAAGTAATATATAACTTAGTTTATATAAGGAGCCGGGATTATTCCCGGCTTTTTTATTTGCATGAGGTGGAAACAATTTATTTTATCCGCTCTCAGTTTCACCAGACAGGGGTGAGTGTAAGGGATTGCATGCTGACCGTGAAAAAAGGCTGTCAGTCTGGCGATAAAAAGCAATCATGGCAATCATTAAATCAAATCAATCACGATTGAGCACTGTTGCGATGAAACACAGGTGCAACTAATCTAAACCTGATTAACGCTTCCGCAAGCGCATCAAGTTTCGTTCGAAAAGAGATTCATCTGCGGTTGCGGAAGGGGAAAGCAGGACAGGTGTTGCGATGTAACAGCAGCGTTTGTTTTCAATAAAACCTCCCCGTCTATCGGCTACAGTTCAACTAAATAAAAAAAAGCCCGTTGCATAACGGGCTTTTTAAATGATCAGCGGTGTGTGACCGGTTATCTTGTAATCACCAGCTTCTGCGCTTTGGATGCATTGCCGGCCTGAAGTATAACATAATATATTCCGCTTTCAATTTTGCTGACGTCCAGCTCTACTTTTTCAACGGGCATGGATGTTACCACCAGTTCGGTTTGCAACACTTCACCCAGCATGTTCACCAGGTTGATTTTTGCATGGGTGTTTTGCGGAAGTGAAAACGAAGCGGTGAAGAAATCAGCGGCCGGATTTGGCGATACGGTCAGGTTATCAATCGACTCCACAACCGGCTCATCAACCGGCAATGAATATCCGATTGAAAATTGCTGGTAGATTCTGTTGCCGAAATCGCCGTTGAAGTTTTTGATGAGGCCATTATTGATTGCATTGCGAAACCTGCAAAGCCCGCTGCCCTGGTTGGGGTTGGCCCAGAAAGCAAGTCCATCACCGCCCGCATCGGTTAGCTCAAAGGTATAGCAGCCGGCACTGAGGTATACGGTATCCTTATACGTAATGTTGTTTCCCAGGAAATTTTTGTTGATGAGCAGGTTACCCTGGTCGTCTTTCAGGGTATAAGCGGTTTCAAATCCGTAGTTGTTTGTTTTAATTTCAAAGATCAGCCCGGAAGGATATGTTACGGGAATGTCGAAGGTGGAACGCATGGTGTCGTTGTACGCATACTGGTCGGCGCTGCCATTGGGATTTCCGACATAAGCAATGAATTCATTGATGTTGGTGCCCAGCCAGTTGGGTGCGGGCAGCGTAACTTCAGCTGATTCGAGGAATCCCAGGCTGCCTGTCCAGTTGAATACCGACATGGTTCCGCCAACGCGTCCATAAGTGATATCGAGTGATGTTAAGGTGGAGGACCCGGTGTTTTTGATGGAAATCACAGGTGCATTGCAGATCGGACTCAGTCGCTGGAACTCCACCCTCTTCGAAGGCGTCTTGATATAGTCAATTGCTGCATCGAGCGTGAAGTTTGCTGCGCCATAGCTGACAAGCAGGTTGTTGATGCGGTAATTGGAACTGCCCGGGTTGCCGACAGGGGGCAGGCTGTAGTCAAGCGTAACGGTGTTTCCGGGGGTAACATTTCCCGTGATCTCATATTCTTTTGTATCAACAACAGCGCCGGGGCACCAGCCTGCACGGTCGTAAACCCAGGTGCCTCCCTGCGGATAGATGGGATTGTCGCCGCAGGTTTTCCAGACCTGGCGCGTATAATTAATGTTGCCGTTCAGGGTGATGGTGTGGTTCCTGGGAATGAATTCGCCTTCCTGGCCATGACCGCTGATGGACGAACGGATCTTGTACTGCGATGCAGTTGCATCAAGGGTGACATTGCGCAGCTCAAAATACTTGTTGCTAACGATATCATTATACGAAGGAGAAACCCATGAACCGTTGGGCCATATCTGTGAAATAGATTTCACCTCGCGCGGTGGAGTGCCTTCATAAAAAACAAATTTGATGTCGTTGTCTTCCTGGTATTTTCCGTCTTCCATGGCCAGGTAGCGCGCCCCTTTCAGCACAGGAGCGTAATCGGTAACATCAAAGGCCCATGTTTTGCCGTTCAGGCCGTCGAGGTTCAGGTTGATGCCGTAAGGGGTGATAAAGTTGATCAGCTCCAGGCGCATCGGACGCTTCTGATAGTAATCAAGCTGTGCAATGCTGATGGTGTTTTGCGGTGTTATCGCAATGGAATCAATTTTAACTCCTGCTTCATCATAAATATAAGAATAACCTGATGGCCATACGTAGTTCGTGTCGATTACAGCAAGGTCATTGTTGGTTACTGAATATGCAATGACGGAAGTCGTATTGGTAATCACGGAATCGAGCACGGTGAAATTCTGCACGGAAGTGGTGTACACGCCTTTTACAAAAATGGTGTTGGGCCTCATGGTGGTGGCAGTGAAATTCCTGAATACCGTATTGCCGCGGTGACTTCTACGGTTCGGATTGGTGATTTCCGAATCAAAGAGATTTGCAGAGGCATCCGTTGCAACATTTCCGCTTCCTTCATTCAGTTTGTAATAGGCAAGCAGGCTGGCATAATCAGGATGTGCTGCAGTAATGTCTTTGTACATGATCTGCTGAACAGATGCAAGGCTCAGATCGGTATTCCAGAAGCTTAGCTCATCATAGCTGCCTTTATAATAATTGGTTCCGTTGATGCCCATGCCTGCAACGAGCTTCTGAATGTCGATGAGTTTGGTTTTTCCTGAACCTGTGAGCCAGAGTGCACCGTTCAGGTAAACGTTCATTACACCCGTGGAAGCATTTTTGGTAAAGGTCCAGAAATTCCACTGACCGCTAATTTCCGCTGCTGTCGCTGCTTTGCTGACCCTGTCATAACCCGTTCCGTCATTTCCGCAGTCCCAGTAAATGTTTGAATCGCTCCAGGGAAGGTGGATGTTGACCTGCCGGCGGTTGCTGTTGTCCGTGCCTTCCACAAAAGAAGTGTTGGCCGGAAGCATGGCGGGATTTCCGTATGCCCAGAAGGCAATGGATATTTTATCTGTAATGGAGGGATAAAGGGATGAATTGATCTTCATGAATGACACTGCACCATTACTGTTCAGGTAGCCGTCGGGCTGATTGGAAACAAGGCCGGCATTGAAAGCCACATTGTCACCCTGCACATCGTTGCCGGTGCCGGCAGCAGCATTGGTAAAGCTGAAATCAACCAGCAGGCTGGAAGTGCCGTCCCATGTAAAGGGGGTATGGAAATTAAATGCCTGGATACCGGATCCTGAAAAAACGGTGTTGAGAAAATATACTTCTGTTAAGCTGTCGGTTTCAGGATTGTTTTCATCCACTGCCGTAGCAAGCGTATGCCTGATCCTGATGCGGAGGTTGTCGACCTGGCTGCCAGGGGCAAGCAGGTCCAGCTTCATGCCGGTGATGTCGCCAGCGGTAAGCCCTGCAGCAGTGAGCTCTGCAGCCGTCCATAAATATTGCGTACGGCTCAGCGCATTGGCTGTTCCGAACGGATCGGAAAGGGCAGTTGTTCCTGCACCCACGATGGCCGAATCTTC
>Ga0157380_10000028_pt1 | contig 99836 bp, 103 predicted proteins | sample S35metaG_FD_119757 | JGI IMG/M metagenome (GOLD analysis project Ga0157380, IMG submission 119757) | Switchgrass rhizosphere microbial communities from Kellogg Biological Station, Michigan, USA - S3-5 metaG | ecosystem: Host-associated > Plants > Roots > Rhizosphere > Soil | place: USA...
CTGGTGGCGACGACGATCATCGAGTCCGGCCTCGACATCCCGACCGCGAACACGCTGATCGTCGAGCGCTCCGACCAGCTCGGCCTCGCGCAGGCGTACCAGATCCGGGGGAGGGTGGGGCGCTCTCGCGAGCGCGCCTTCGCCTACCTGCTCTACCCCTCGGCCGAGGCGCTGACCGAGGAGGCGGCGGCGCGGCTCTCGACCCTGGCCGACCACACCGAGCTCGGCTCCGGCTTCCGCATCGCGATGCGCGACCTCGACATCCGCGGCGCCGGCAACCTGCTCGGCGACGAGCAGTCGGGCCACGTCGCCGCGGTCGGCTTCGAGCTCTACTGCCAGATGATCGACGAAGCGGTCGCCGAGGCCGCCGGCGCAGAGGGAGAGGAGCGGGAGGAGGTACCCGAGCCGGTCCGCCTCGACGTGCCGGTCGACGCCTACCTGCCGGCCACCTTCGTCCCCTTCGAGGCGGCGAAGATCGACGTCCACCGCCGCATCGTCGCCGCCCGCGAGCCTGGCCAGCTGCGGGCCATCCGCGACGAGCTGACCGACCGTTTCGGGCCGCTGCCGCCGCAGGCCGAGAACCTGCTGAAGCTGCAGAAGGCGCGGATCGAGCTGGGCCTGGCCGGCGCTCGCAGCGTCGAGTTCCGCGGCGGCCGGCTCAGCGTCACCGGGGTGGAGCTCGACTCCGCGGCGGCCGGCGTGCTGGCCGAGCAGGTCGAGGGCGCGCTCTACGAATGGCGCGAGCAGACCGCCGCGCTGCGGGTCGCGGGAGATCCTCAGGAGCGGCTCGAGGCGGTCCTGGCGTTGGCGGAAGGGCTGCGCGAGGCGCGGCGCGCGACTGAGCCAGCGCCTGCCTGAACCGGCGTGTTAAGGCCGGCCTTAGTCAATTTGACTATGCTGCCGGCTTCGTGGGAGCGAAAGCTGGGCAGAGAGGGAAACCCCGGAGTGACCGCGCGGCCGGTCAAAAGCGCGTGGCGCTGATTCTCTTCGGCACCCTTCTGTTCGTCCTCTTCATCGGTTTCGCGGTCGGCCAGGGGCTCGGTTCGCCCAGCGTGCCTTCCGGCGACGTGGCGCTCGTCGAGGATGTCCCCGACGAAATCGGCCAGGTCAGCCAGGAGGACTTCGACCGGGCGATGGTCCAGCAGGTCGCCCAGGCGAAACTGAAAAAAGCGCCCGAGCGCGGCAGCGACAAATTCGACGAATTGAAGGCCGCTGCCCTCGGCGAACTGCTCGACCAGGTCTGGATTCAGGGTCAGGCCGAAGAACTCGATATCTCGATCACCGACAAACAGGTCGAAGACGAACTCGAGACGATCAAAAAACAGAGCTTCCCCTCTGACAGCGCCTACGAGAAATTCCTCGAGGAATCGAAATTCACCCAGGACGACGTCGACGACCGGGTCCGCCTCCAGCTGCTCAGCACCCAGATTCAGGAAAAGGTCAACGGCGAAGCGCCGAAACCGTCGAGCGAGGACGTCCAGGCCTACTTCGACGCCGAAAAGGCCAGCCAGTTCACGACCGGAGAAAGTCGCGACGTCCGCCTGATCATCAACAAAGACAAAGGCCAGGTCGAAGCCGCCAAGGAAGCGCTGGAAGACGACAGCTCGGAAGAGAACTGGAAAAAAGTCGCCAGCAAATACTCCACCGACCCGTCCAGCAAAAGCAAAGGCGGGCTGCAGGAAGGGATCACCGAAGAATTCCTGCAGGGGCCGCTGAAAACGGCTGTCTTCGAGAGCGCCACCGGCGAACTCTCCGGCCCGGTCAAATTCCAGACCAACTACATCCTGGTCGAAGTCGTGAAATTGAACCCGGCCAAAGAACAGAAACTGCCCGAAGTGAAAGCCCAGATCGAATCGACCCTGGGCCAGGAAATCCAGCAGGAATTCTTCTCGGAATTCGTCTCGGACTACCAGACGAAGTGGGAACAGCGGACCTTCTGTGCCGACGACTACGTGGTCGAAAGGTGCTCCAACTACTCCGGCGACGGCCGTCCGAGCGGCGCCTCGCCCGCCTGCTACGAAGCGGATCCGAAAACCCCGGCGAAAGAATGCCCCGCGCCGGTGACGCCGATCTCACCCGCCCTGCCGGGCAGCGTCTCCGAGTCGAAACCGAAAGGCGAACCGTTCCCGCAGCGGCCGCTGCCCGAAGGCAACGGCGAAGCGGGTGCGGAAGCCCCGGTGCCCGCCGGCGCAGTCCCCCCCACCGGCGAATAGCCGCCCTGCCCCTCCGTGCCGCAATCCGCCGCGGCCGGTGACGAGTAGGGCTTGGCCTACTAGACTGGCGCGCCCGTGAGCGCTATCGCCTCGATCCACGCGCGCCAGATCCTCGATTCGCGCGGCAACCCCACCGTCGAGGTGGAGGTCGTGCTGGAGTCGGGCGCCCGCGGCCTGGCCGCGGTTCCCTCCGGCGCCTCGACCGGCGAGTTCGAGGCGGTCGAGCTGCGCGACGGCGGCGAGCGCTGGGCCGGCAAGGGCGTCGGCCGCGCGGTCGCCAACGTCAACGGCGAGATCGCCTCAGCTCTGACCGGCGCCCGCGCCTCCGAGCAGGGGGCTCTGGACCGGACGATGATCGAGCTCGACGGGACCCCGAACAAGGGCCGGCTCGGCGCCAACGCGCTGCTCGGCGTCTCGCTGGCCGCCGCCAAGGCGGCGGCGGCCGACTCCCAGCAGCCGCTCTACCGCTACCTGGCCGAGCTCTACGGCGGCGGCGAGCCGAGCATCCTGCCGGTGCCGATGATGAACGTGCTGAACGGCGGCGCCCACGCCGACAACTCGGTCGACTTCCAGGAGTTCATGATCGTCCCGGCCGGGGCAGAGAGCTTCTCCGAGTGCCTGCGGGTCGGGGCCGAGGTCTTCCATGCGCTGAAGAAGTCCCTCTCCTCGCAGGGCCTCTCGACCGCGGGCGGCGACGAGGGAGGCTTCGCGCCCAACCTCGACTCGAACGAGGCCGCCCTGCAGGCGGTGCTGGCCGGCGTCGAGGCGGCCGGCTACGAGCCGGGTCGCGACGTCTTCATCGCCCTCGACCCGGCGACCAGCGAGGTCTTCGCGGGCGGCGCCTACAACCTCGAGCACGAGGGCCGCACGCTGTCCTCCGAGGAGATGGCCGCCTACTGGGCGGACGCCTGCGCCCGCTACCCGATCCTCTCGATCGAGGACGGGATGGACGAGGAGGACTGGGACGGCTGGAAGCTGCTGACCGAGAAGGTCGGCGAGAACGTCCAGCTGGTCGGCGACGACCTCTTCGTCACCAATCCGGAGCGGCTGCGCCGCGGCATCGAGCTCGGCGTCGGCAACTCGATCCTCGTCAAGGTCAACCAGATCGGCACCCTGAGCGAGACCCTGGAGGCGATCCGCATCGCCCGTGAGGCCGGCTACACCGCGGTCATCTCCCACCGCTCGGGCGAGACCGAGGACACGACGATCGCCGATCTGGCGGTGGCCACCGGAGCCGGCCAGATCAAGACCGGCGCCCCGTCGCGGTCGGACCGCGTCGCCAAGTACAACCGGCTGCTGCGGATCGAGGAGGAGCTGGGCGACGCCGCGCAGTTCCCGGGCTTGAACGCTTTCGTCCAGCGCCGCAGCTAGATGCAGGAAAGCGGGGCCCGGCCGCGTAGCACCGGGTATGGCAGCCAGCGCTCACGCCGCCCGGCGGTCCGCACCGGCGCGGCGACGTCCTGCGGCCCGCAAACGGCGGCCCGCGGCGCGCAGCGGGGCGAGCCGGATCAAGTGGGACCGGGTCGGCCGCATCGCCCTCACCGTCGTCCTCTTCGCGGTCCTCTACTCCTACCTGAACCCGTCGATCGATTTCGTCAAGACCTACACGGGCACGACCGCGGCCAAAGCGAAGCTGCACACCCTGCTCGACGAAAACCGGCGCCTCCACAATCGCATCCAGTCCTCCGACGACCCGATGGTGATTCAGCACGAGGCGCGCGCGCAGGGGATGGTGGCCGAAGGCGAGAAGCCGGTGGTCATCCGCGGCAACCTCGGCGGCTGAGCCCCGGAGGCCCATCTCATGGTTGATCTGGGCGGCTACCTGCTGGGAGTCGTCCAGCTGGCGCTGGTGGTGGTCCCGGTTGGATTCAGCGCCTGGAGGTTGCGGCAGCGGTTTCTTCCTCGTTGGACCGGTGCCCCTGCCCGCTTGGTCGAGACCATCGCGGGGGTGGCGCTTCTCATCTGGCTATCCGAGCTGCTCGGACTATTCGGACTGTTCTACGCGGGAGCCCTGATAGCCGCGGCGCTTCTGACCTGTCTCGCAACCGCCTTCCTGCCGGGGGGTGGCGCCGATTTGGGGGACCATCCCGAGAGGGATGGTGGTTCCAAATCGGGGACAGGACCCGCCGGCCCGGAAAGCCTCGTCTCGCTGCTTGTGATGCTCGCGGTGATTGCCGCCACGGTGTTCAGCTATGCGGTGACTGCGAAGCACGCGCTGGATCGGGGGGTCTTCAACTTCGACAGCCTCTGGTACCACCTGCCGTTTGCCGTCGACATGGTGCAGACGCATTCCGTGGTGGGGATGCATCACACGGACACGGTCTTCACGAACTGGTTCTACCCGCAGAATTCTGAGCTGCTGCACGGGGTTGGGATCCTGCTGACGGGGCGGGACACGCTGTCGCTGTTCCTGAACTTCGGCTGGCTGGCGGTGGCTTTCCTTGCTGCGTATTGCGTGGGGAGGCCTTATGGCCGTGGAGCGGTGACGGTGGTCGCTGCCGCGATCCTGCTGGAGTGCCACACGCTGGTTGTGCGGGATCCGGGGGCCGCCAAGAACGACCTTGCTGCTGCAGCTCTGATCCTCGCCTCGATCGCGATCCTGGTCGAGGCCTGGAGCCATCGCGCGGTTCCTTTGTCCGGCTATTCAGGACAAAGGAACCACGGGATGGAGCGGTGGGCTCTGGCGGCGGCTGGGCTTGCCGCGGGGCTGGCGGCTGGGACGCGGGTGACGGCTTTGGCGATGGCGGCGGCGCTGACGCTGGCGGTGGTCCTGCTGGCGCCTCAGGGACGGCGCTGGGCGGCTGCCGGGTGGTGGTTCCTGCCGGCGCTGGCGGGTGGGGGCTTCTGGTACCTGCGCAATCTGGTCGTCGCCGGCAACCCGATCCCCGAGGTGCACTCGCTGGGGCCGATCTCGCTGCCGCACCCCGAGCGGCTGCAGGAGGGGCGGCCGGACTTCAACATCGCCCACTACGCGACCGACACCGGCGTCTGGCGCGAGTACTTCGGCCCCGGGTTGCACGAGGCCTTCGGCGCCCTCTGGCCGCTGGTCGTCTTCGGCGCCGCCCTGGCGGCCCTCCTCGCCGTCCTGCGCGGCCGTGACCGCATCGTCCGCTGGGTCGGCGCCGTGGCCCTCATCGGGCTCGTCGCCTACCTCTTCACGCCGCTCAGCGCCGCCGGCGCGGAGGGGGAACCGGTCGGCTTCGGGATCAACATCCGCTACGTGATCCCGGCGCTGCTGGCCGGGATCGTCCTGCTCCCCCTCGATCGCTGGCTGGACGGCGAGAAGCGGCAATGGTGGCTGCTGGGGGCGCTGGTCGTGGTCTTCCTCGTCACCGACCGCCCCGACGATCCCCTCCACGACAAGGCCCGCGTCTTCGCCTTCTTCCTGGTCGTCCTCGCGGTGCTGCTGCCGGCGCTGCTGCTGTACCTGCGCGGCCGCGGGGTCGGAACCGCCCTCGCCGGCGCGGCGGCTGCCGGGCTCGTCGTCCTGCTGGTCGCGATCGGCTACCCGGTGCAGCGCGACTACCTCGAGGCCCGCTTCGCCAACGACGGGCCGGCCGCCGAACGGATCCCCGGCATGGGCCTCGACAGCGCCTACCGCTGGGCGCGCGGGGTCGAGGACGCCCGCATCGGCCTCGCCGGCACCACCGCCGGCTTCGCCGGCTACGGCTTCTACGGCACCGACCTCGGCAACCGCGTCCACTACCTCGGCGAGGACGGCCCGCACGGCGGCTTCAACGCGATCCCGACCTGTGCCGGCTTCCGCGCCGCGGTCAACGCCGCCGACCTCGATTACCTGGTCACCTCGCCCTTCCTCAACTTCCTCCATCCCGGCGACCCGGTCGCCTCGCCGGAGGCGCGCTGGCTGCGCGGCTCCGGCGCGGTGCGCCCGGTGCTGCGCAGCGGCCAGGTGACCGTCTGGAAGGTCGAGGGAGAGCTCGACCCAGCCGCCTGCGGCCCGCGCAACGCGCCGTTGCGCGAAGTCCCGCAAACTCCACCGGCTTGATTCGCGCTTAAGGCGCCGGAGTAACCTCGCTCAATGACCTATCCAATCGAGAACGCGCTCTTCCAGTGGGAGGAGGGGAGGCGGACGCTGCAGGCGATCGAAGACCCGCGCCAGCGGCGCCTCTCCGACCGCGTCGTCGACGCGATCCGCGAAGAACTGCGCCGCCGGATCGGCCCCACCTTTTCGGCGGGCGAACTCGCCGACCTCTACGGCAAGGGGACGGACTGGGCGCAGCAGGTGGCGCTGGACGTGGCGCCGACGATCGAGGGGGACGCCCAGGCGCTGGCGGACGCGGCCTTCTGGCTGTATCTAAGGGGCGCGACGGACTTCGCCGGCGGACGCCAGCTGCCTGTCTGACCGGCGCGTTGCGGCGTCCTCCGTCGCTCGCGTGCAGAGCACGCCACGCTCCCGTCCCTGCACTGCTTGGTCAGGCGAACAACTGGTTAGTCGTCTGAGTCTTCAGAGTCGCCGCTGCCGTTGGGGCTCTGCGGCTCGCCGGCCCGGCGGATGACGATCTGGTCGGCCTCGATGCGGACGGTGACGTCGCGCTTGCCGGCCCAGTGCTCGGTGTAGACGGGGTTGTCCTTGACCGAGGGGTCGAGCCAGAGTCCGTAACCGTCGGTTTCCCCGTGGTCGAAGCTGGCCTCGATCTCTTTGCGGCGACCGCGTCCTCCGCGGCGGCCACGGCGGCGGCGACGACGACGACCGGAGCCCGGCTCGCCCGGGGAGCGCTCCTCGCCCTCGTCGCCATCCTCGTCGCCCTCGTCCTCGTCCTTCTCGGCTTCCTCCGCCTCCTCGGCTTCCTCAGCCTCGGTGGCGGCCTCGATCTCCGCTTCGATCTCGTCGCGGAGGTCGATTTCGCTGGCGCCGGCGCTCTCGTCGTCGGGCGAAAGGTCGTACTGCTTGCGGAACTCCCGCAGCTCGGTCGCGGTGACTTCGAGCTGGTGGGCGATCCAGGCGTCGGTCCGGCCCTGGTGGACCCAGGCGCGGATCTGATTCAGCTGTGGCTTTAGTGAGCGTCGAGGCATCGGCGCGCGAGTCTATTGAAGGAGGGCAATTGGAGGAGGAAAGCCGGGATTTTCCTAGGCCATCAAGAAGGCGAGCGCCTCGAACATCGCCACCACGACGACGATCACCGTCGCGGCGAGGCAGACAGCGAGGACGCTGAATCGGACCTTCCCGTCCTGCTCGACGCGGTTGATTTTCCGCGCCCGGGAGCGGTTGGCCGCGCGGCGGCGCAGTTGCTCGCGCCGGCGGCGCTCGAGGTAGGTCTCCTGCTCGAAGGCCGTCTCGAACTGGGAGATGCTCTGTCGCATTCGCATAGAGAAAAAGGCCCGGGGGCCAGCGGGCACCGTAGCAAAAGATCTTGCACGGCTTACACGGCACTCACATCTCAGCAGGCGCCCCAGAGGCCCCGGCCGGCCCGCGATGCCGCTATCTCAAGCCGTTTCAGCCGCTCCGCGTAGCGGTCGTTCGGGGGGATCGTCAGGGTTTCGGCAAAGCCCCGCCGGACCAGGATCGCGTTGACGAAGGCGTCCCCGAGGTAGACGTAGGCGAGCAGCCGGCCGTAGTCGTCGCGGCGCTCGGCGCCGAAGACGAGCCGGACCTGCTTTCCCTCGACGAGCCGGTGGTTGAAGCTCGACGCCTGCGGGCCGAAGCACTCGACCGGTTCGCCCGGCTTCACCGTCTCCGGGGTGTCGACGCCGATGTAGCGGACGTCCTCGGTCTCGCCGTCCAGCTCGACCTCGACCGTGTCGCCGTCGACCACCCGGGTCACGGTGACCGAGGCGGATCGCGGTTCGGTCTGCCCCAGGGCGTCCCAGGACTCCCACGGCCGCAGCAGCACCACGGCGGCAAGCAGGAGCAGCACGGCGCTGCCCCTGCCACCGCCCAATCTCATCGTTACGGCGTGCGCCGCACGTTCGAGAGCAGGTTCTCCTTGATCTGCTCGACGATGCTCAGCGCCTCGCTCCACTCGCGCTGCCAGACGTTGCGGCCGAAGATGACGCCGGAGCCGCCGGCCTCCATCACCTCGCGGGTGTTGGTGAGCACGGTCTCGTCGTCGGTCTTGGAGCCGCCAGAGAGGACGACCAGCGCCCGGCCGGCCGATTCCACGCACTGGCGGATCGCCTCGGTCTGGTCGACCTGCATCTCGTTGTAAGGCGGCTGGGCGTCCTTGTCCTTCGAGGGGTCGATCTTCGGCATGTTGAGCTTGACCACGTCGGCGCCCATCTCCATCGCCATCCGGGCCGCGTAGTCGATCGCGTAGAAGGAGTTCTGGACGCCCTTGGCCTCGACCGCTTCGCCGCGCGGGTAGGACCAGACCACCAGCGGCATCCCGAAGCGGTCGCATTCCTCGCGCACGCGGCGCAGCTGGGCGAGGTCCTCGTCCTGGCGCGGGGAGCCGACGTAGAGCGTGTAGCCGATCGCGTCGGCGCCGAGCCGGACGCCGTCCTCGACGCTGGCGTTGCAGCTGGAGAAGGCCTTGGCGGAGGAAGGGAGGTCGGTCTTGCCGTTGACCTTGAGGATCAGCGGCACCCGGCCGGCGTAGTCGGGGTAGTACTTCTCCGCCATCCCGATCTGGCAGGCCAGGGCCGAGTAGCCCGCCTCGGCGGCGAGCCGGAACTGGTAGTCGGGATCCTTGGAAGCCGGGTTGGGGAAGAAGTCACGCGGACCGTGCTCGATCCCCTGGTCGATCGGCAGCAGCATCAGGGTGCCGTTGCCCGGGCCGAACTCGAACAGAAGGCGGTGCAGGCGGGCCCGTTTACCGGGCGGCAGGACCTCCAGCAGCGATTTCTGCTCGGTCAGACTCTTCAGCTCCACGTCAGATTCCTCCTAGAAGTTTGGGTCTCCGCAGTATGCCATCGGTACCCGTTAGCGCGCGCCGCAATTGGCCGCCTAATGGGAAATCGAGTGGCTGCGGGTATCCTCGGACCATGAGCGAGACTGAGCTCAGCGTGATCTGCAAAAACTGCGGCTCCGAGGTCAGTCCGTACGTAACCGAGTGCCCGTACTGCGGGGCGCGGCTGCGCAAGCGGGCACCGAAGCTGGAGCGCCGCGGCGACGGGCTCGAGGCCCAGGAGCCGCGCCGGCGGCGGCGGCTGATGCCGCGACCCGGCCGGGTCAGCTTCGCGGTCTCCGCCGAGCGGCCCTACGCGACGATCGCGATCGTCCTCGCCTCGGCGATCCTGCTCCTGGTCCAGAAGGCGACCGGCTACGGGCTGGTCAGCTTCGGCGGCGTGATCGTTCCCCTGGAGGACGACTGGTGGCGCTACCTCTCGGCCCCATTCGCCTACCTCGACGTCGGCTACCTGTTCGTCGTCGCGATCGCCCTGGCGATCTTCGCCACCGGGATCGAGCGGCGCCTGGGAACGGTGCCGACCCTGGTCCTGCTGATCGCCTGCGGGTCGCTCGGGGTCCTGGCCGCTGCCGCGGTCGCCGACTCCCAGAACGAGCTCGAGGTGATCGCCGGCGGCAACGGCATGGCGCTGGGCGCGGTCGCCGCCTGGTTCGTGATCCGCCGCAGCGAAGCCGGCGGCGCGATCGGCGAGGACTACGACTGGGTCGGGGTCGCGGTCTCGGCCGGGGCCCTGTTCCTGCTGCCGCTCTTCGTCGGGACCGCGAACTGGTGGGCGGGCCTGGCCGGTGGCGCCCTTGGCGCCCTCTGCGGGCTCGGCGCCACGGCGTTCCATCGCTCCGAGCGGTAGGGCCGGTCGCGGATTGGGGCTAGGCTCCTGACCGTGCCTGACGAGAGGGAGCTGGAAGCCGCGATCGAGCGGCTGCTCGACCCGGAGCGGTTCTCCGCGGCCGAGCGCGTCGTCGCCAAGACCGCGCCGCAGCTGCAGAAGGTCCTCGCGGCCGCTCTGGCAGAGGGCGGCTGGTTCGGCGAGCCGCACGAAAACGAGACCCTCAAGGCGGCGACCCTGCCCGACCCCGACGAGCGGATCGCCGCCGTCCGCGCCCTGCTTGCCGAGGAGGCGAGGATGGGGATGATGGTTGGCGTCGCGGTCGGCTGGGCACTCAAGGAAGAGATGTCTGAACCCGGCGACACGGGAGGAGAAGGCTGATGGAGATCAAGTTTCACGGGCATTCCTGCTTCGAGCTGAGCGACGGGGAGGCGACCGTTCTAGTCGACCCGTTCCTGAAACCGAACAACCCGACCGCCGTCCACACCGCCGAGGAAGTCGAGCCGACCCACGTCGCGATCACCCACGGCCACGCCGACCACATGGCCGACGCCGTCCCGGTCGCCAGGCGCACCGGCGCCCATTGCGTGACGATCGTCGAGCTCGCGGAATGGCTCAAGGGCCAAGGGATCGAAGAGGTCAGCGACCCCAACCTCGGCGGTACGGTCCGGTTCGACTGGGGCTGGATCAAGCTCGTCCCCGCCTGGCACACGAGCACCCTGCCGGGCTCCGAAGAGGCCCCCTTCAGCGCCGAGCACGGGACCGCGATCGGGACCGCGACGGGCATGCTGATCGACATCGGCGGCAAGACCGTCTACCACGCCGGCGACACCTGCCTGTTCAGCGACATGAAGCTGATCGTCGAACGCAACCCGGTCGACGTCGCCCTGCTGCCGATCGGCGGCCACTACACGATGGACCGCCACGACGCCGTGGTTGCGGCCGGGTTCGTCGGCGCGGAGACTGTGATCCCGATGCACTTCGAGACCTTCCCGCCGATCGAGACCGACGCCGCGGCCTTCAAGGCCGACGTCGAGGCCCAGACCTCGGCCGGGGTCGTGGTCCTCGAGCCGGGGCAGACCCACACCGTGTAGGAGGAAGACGATGGAGGCGAAACCGAAGTCCGGAACCGAGTCGAGGACCGAGCGCTCCGACTTCCAGGCGACGGCCGACCCGGCGCTGCAGGAGGCCGCCGATCGCACCTCGGAGGTGAAGCTGCTCAGCTACGCCGAGCTCTACGACCTCTGGGAGCGGCAGCAGTGGCAGACGCAGGAGCTCGACTTCACGCGCGACCGCGAGGACTGGCACGAGCGGATCAGCCCCGAGGAGCAGTTCCAGCGCATGTACGGGCTCTCCTCGTTCTTCATCGGCGAGCAGAAGGTTGCCGAGGAGCTGGGGCCGATCATGCGGGCCGCCCCGACCGAGGACCAGAAAGTCTTCCTCTGCACGCAGATCGCCGACGAGGCCCGCCACGTGCGCTTCTTCGAGCGCTTCTACCGCGAGGTCGGGGTGCTGGAGTCCGACGGTCTGAGCGAGATGCTGGAGGAGACCTCCGCGCACCTGAACGACAACTTCGGCCGTCTCTTCGACGGGATGCTGAAGCAGCGCACCGACCGCCTGTCCACCGAGCCGGAGGACACCGAGGCCCTGGTCGAGGCGGTGACGCTCTACCACATGGTGATCGAGGGCATGCTGGCCCTGACGGGGCAGCACTTCATCATGGATTTCAACGAACAGGAGGGGACGCTGCCGGCCTTCGTCGAGGGCTTCTCCAACGTCGCCCGCGACGAGCACCGCCACGTCGCCTTCGGCTCGGTCTTCCTGCGCGAGAAGGCGCGCGAGGACGATCGCTACAAGCAGGCGATCCAGCGCACCCTGGAGGAAGCGCTGCCGGTCGCCGACGGGGTGCTGCAGCCGCCCTGGGCGGCGGACGCCGGCGAGGACTTCGAGCTGTTCGGCTACTCGCTGGAGGAGACGCGGCAGTTTGCCGGCACCTGCTTGATGCGCCGGCTGAAAGTGATCGGGCTCGGCTAGCTGGTCGGCGCCGGGCTGCCCGGAGGACTTTCCTCGGGCGGCGGGGCCGGCGGCAGCGAAACTTCGACGACCGGCTCAGGGCTCGGTTCGCTGGCGGCGGGTTCGCTCGGCGGCGGCGTCGAGGCCGCCGGTTCGCTCACCGGAGGTGCCGGGGGCGGGGTGCCGCCGACGGTGACGACGATGGTGCCGGTGCCGCCGTGGGCGCCGGCAACTTCTTCGGACGGTTTCGCCGCGGTGATGCCTTCGACCTCGGGGTCGCCGATCGTCACTTCTTCGCCGGCGGCGGAGCCCGCGGCTTCGTCTTCGCTGGCGGGGAGGGGCGCCGGGGCGGCTTCCTCTTCGACGGCGACCGGGGCCGGAACCGGCGGTGCTTCCACCGGAGCGGCTGCCGGCTCGACCGCGGGGGCGGGCCTGGCGGCGACGACCTGGGCGGTGGCGACGGGAGGCACGTTCCCGGCCGAGGCTTGCGCCATGGGGGCGGGATCGACCGGCGTGGGGTTGGTGTTCTGCTTGACCTCGACGGCACCGGCGGTCAGCACGGCGGCGGTGACGACGCCGGCGACGGCCTTGGTTCCGATCGCGCCGCCGAGACTGCCGAGGGCGCCGAGCCCGCCGGCGGCGGAGCCGCCGCCGATTGCAGCCGCGGCGCCGACGCTGCCGATCGCGCCCGCGCCGGCACCGGATGCGGCACCCGCGCTGGAAGCCGCGCCGGCGCCACCGGCACCGCCGAATCCGAGCTTGCCGAGGATGAAGCCTTTGAGGGCCAGCAGCGGGCCGATCGGCGAGAGCGCCGCCAGGGCCTTGTCGGTGCTGCGGATCTGGCTGCGGAAGTCGGCGCACTCGTCGCACTCGCGGACGTGGCGGCGAACCGGCGCCGATGCCTTGCGCAGCCCCTCGGCCGCTTCGGCGAGCTCGAGCCGCACCTCGCCGCAGGTCAGCTGGCGGGCCTGGCTCCCCTCGGTGAGGGAGATCCGCGCCCGCACCAGCAGCGACTTGACCGACGGCACCGTGGTGTCCATCGCGGCGGCGATTTCCTCGTAGGAGAGAGCGTCCATCTCGCGCAGCAGCAGGGCGGCGCGCTGGGTCTCGGGAAGCTTGTTGACGTCGCTGAGGATCTGGCGGAACTCCTCGCGGTTGTGGACCCGCTCGGCGGTCGAGGCGGCGTCGACCTCGGGGACCATGTCCATCGTCTCCTGCGCGTCTGCCTTCGGCTTGCGCAGGTGGTTGAGGCAGCGGTTGCGGGCGATCCGGTAGAGCCAGGGGCGGAGGTTGATCTCCCGCTCGTCGGCCAGCATCGCTTTGTAAGCGTTGACGAAGACCTCCTGCAGGACGTCCTCGGCGTCCTCGGTGGAGCCCAGCATCTGGCGGCAGAAGCCGAGCAGCCGGCCCTGGTAGCGGTCGACGATCGCCTCGAAGGCACCCGGGTCGCCGGCCCGCGCCATCGCGATCAGCTTTTCGTCGCCCTGCAGTTTCAGCAACGGCGAGCGGCGGGCGAGAAGCCCGCGGCGACTGGCGTGAGATAGAGCTGAAGCCTCCATGCTGACTCCCTGTGGAAGGACGGTTCCGGGGGTTTAGACACCGTAACAAGGGCCGAGTTGCGCCCTTAGAACATTTATTGCCTTTTTACGATCTGCGAAACCTGACAGGAGCAGGGAAAAGGCTCGGGCCGCGAGCTGTGCGGTGGGAATGCCCGGGGCGGGACTCGAACCCGCAAGCCCCTTACGGGGCAGCGGCTTTTAAGGCCGCCGCTTTTGCCAGTTTCGCCACCCGGGCCAGGCGATGGTAACCCGGCGGTGGCCGGTCAGCCAATAGGCTGCCGCCATGGCTGAGCACGGCGGCCGCCTGGTCGCGAAGGCTTTGAAGTCGCGCGGGGTGGACCACCTCTTCACGCTCTCGGGCGGGCACCTGTTCTCGATCTACGACGGCTGCAAGGAGGAGGGGATCGCCCTCGTCGACGTGCGCCATGAGCAGACCGCCGCCTTCGCCGCCGAGGGGATCGCCAAGGTGACCCGCAACGTCGGCGTCGCGGCGCTGACCGCGGGGCCGGGCGTGACCAACGGGCTGAGCGCGATCGCCGGCGCCCAGGCCAACAACTCTCCCGTCTGCGTGCTCGGCGGCCGGGCGCCGGAGATGCGCTGGGGCTCGGGGTCGTTGCAGGAGATCGACCACCTGCCCTTCGTCTCGCCGCTGGTCAAGTCGGCCGAGACGGTCAAGGACCCGGCTCTGATCGCCGCGGTCACCGCCGCCGCCCTCGACCGCGCCGCGGCGGCGCCGAGCGGGCCGACCTTCGTCGACTATCCCCTCGACGTGGTTTTCACCGAGGCCGAGGTGGAGATCCCCGGCCTGCCCGAGACCGGAGCGACTGAGCCCGCCGCCGGGGTGGAGGAGGCGGCGGCGCTGCTGGCCGCGGCCGAGCGGCCGGCGATCATGGCCGGCAGCGGCCTCTACTGGGGCCACGGTGAGGTCGAGCTGCGGGCGCTGGCCGAGGCGCTCGGAATCCCCGTCTTCCTCAACGGCCTCGGCCGCGGCTGCCTGCCCGCCGACCACGAGCTGGCCTTCAGTCGGGCGCGCGGCACGGCGCTGCAGGGGGCCGATGTCGCCCTCGTCGTCGGCGTGCCGATGGACTTCCGCCTCGGCTTCGGCGGCAGCTTCGGCGCGGAGACGAAGATCCTCCGGCTCGACGTCGCCCCCAACGCGCTGGTCGCCAACCGGGCGCCCCAGGTCGACCTGGTCGGCGACGTTCGCGCCAGCCTGGCGGCGCTGCGCGAGGCGGCCGGGGTGGGGGAGCCGCGGACGCGGGCCTGGCTCGAGCAGCTGCGCAACGTCGAGGCGGAGAAGCGGGCGGCCGAGCAGGCCGAGCTGAACGACGGGCGCTCGCCGCTGCACCCGGTGCGCGTCTACAAGGAGCTGGGCGAAGTCCTCGATCGCGATGCGATCGTCGTCGGCGACGGCGGCGACTTCGTCTCCTACGCCGGGCGCTACATCGAAACCTTCGAGCCGGGTTGCTGGATGGACCCGGGACCGTTCGGCTGCCTGGGCGCCGGCCCGGGTCAGGCGATCGGCGCCAAGGTGGCCCACCCCGACCGCCAGGTCTGTCTGCTGCTCGGCGACGGCGCCTTCGGCTTCGCCGGACTCGAGTTCGACACGATGTCGCGTCACGGTCTCGGCGTCGTCGGGGTGATGGGCAACAACGGCATCTGGGGACTGGAGCATCACCCGATGCAGTTCCTCTACGGCTACTCGGTGGCCGCCGAGCTGCGGCCCGAGACCCGTTACGACGAGCTGGTCGAATCGCTCGGATGCGACGGGATCCTGGTCCGCGAGCCGGGGGAGCTGAAGCCGGCGCTGGAGCGCGCCTTCGCCTCCGGCCGGCCGACCCTGGTCAACGTCCTCACCGATCCCGAGGTCGCTTACCCGCGCAAGTCGAATCTGGCTTGAGGAATGCCCGAAACGAGAATCGGCCGCCAGTGGCGACCGATTCAGGTGGCCCCTCAGGACGGGCAGGGGTACGTCTTCAGGAGCCTTTTATTTAGGTGGGCCCAGACGGCGGGAGGCGCCAATGATGCGGCATTCGCCTAAGCCCTATATACCGGTCGCGAGACGAGGCGAACCCCATTTCATGCCCGGCTCGCCCAGTATGTCCCCACCCCTCTGGGGCTTCCACCGGTCGTGGAGCCGGATTACTGAGAAGCGAGTAGGCAGGGCTACCTACTTGTTGTCCTTCCGGGACCTCACTGACCCATCTGTCCGTTCGGCATAAGACAGTCTGTCCAGCTAGTACGGCGACGACTTTTGATGGGTGCCGAGGCCTTTAGCGGTAGGCCGCGGCGAGCGCCGTGCCGTAGAGGATGTCGTGCTCGGAGACGGTGATCTTCTCGAGCCCGAAGGCGCGCATCGTCTCGACGAGAATGACGACGCCGGCGACGATGGTCGGCGCCCGGTCGGGGTGCAGGCCGGGGATCTCGACCCGCTCGGCCAGCGGCACCGAGGCGAGGCGGGAGAGCATGCGCTGGATCGAGGGCAGAGCGAGGACGTGGCCGTGGACGCGGGCCGGGTAGTACGGCTCGAGCTCCAGCTCGATCGCGGCGAGCGAGGTGGGGGTGCCGGCGACGGCAATCCCCTGGCTGGCTTCGACCCCGGCGCCGACCGAGGCTTCGATCAGGCCGCGGACGTCGGCGGCGAGCGCTTCCATCTCACCGGCGCTTGGCGGGTCGTTGTTGAAGCAGCGCTCGGTGTGGCGGACGACGCCGGCCTGCAGCGAGTCGTGGAAGGAGACCTTGCGGCCGGTGCCGACGACCAGCTCGGTCGAGCCGCCGCCGATGTCGACGACCAGGGTCGGCGCGGTCGGGAGCGCCTCGGAGGTGGCGCCGAGGTAGGTGGAACGCGCCTCCTCCTCGCCGTCGAGGACGCGGGCCGAGAGCGCGAAGCGCTCGCGCAGCTCGGCGATGAAGGCGCTGCCGTTCTCGGCGTCGCGGACCGCACTGGTGGCGATCGCGTCGACGGTCGCGGCGCCGAGCTCCTCGAGGAGGCCGACGTAGTCGCCGATCGCCGTGCAGACGTCCTCGATCGCCTCGGCCGAGAGGCGCCCGGACAGGTCGACCCCCCGGCCCAGCCGCGTCACCGTGCTGCGCCGCTCCACCGGCGAGACCCGCCCGCCGGCAACGTCCGCGACCAGCAGCCGCGTCGAGTTGGTCCCGATGTCGATCACCGCGACCCGCTTATCCCCACCAACCATCCGGCCACTCTAGAGACAGCGGTTACCGCGAAGCCCCCTGCGCAAATCCCCCGCCACAGGCCGAATCCAAGCCCACCAGCGCCCTCACATTGCTAGCATCGTCGTCCGCCGCGGGGTGGAGCAGCCAGGTAGCTCGTCGGGCTCATAACCCGAAGGTCGCAGGTTCGAATCCTGCCCCCGCTATAGGACGGAAACCCGCTTATCAAGCGGGTTTCCGCGTTTTTTGGGGACCTCAAAAACGGCCAAAAAACGCCCTGGGGCAACGCCTGGGGCAACATGAGGTCTGAGAGAGGTCGGTTCCAGCCCTTGCGCAGGGCTTCCAGTCCTCCTACGTTCGCCCGCGAGAAATGCGAATAAGCGGCCTCGGCGGCGTTGTAGCGCCCCGGGGTCCGGCACCGAAGAACCAACCTTCGATGCCGGGAGAGACGGTACCCGTCTCAGCTTCGATTGACGCCGCCACGGCGGCGGTTCTAGTGCCCTTACCGAGAGGGGGGCACATGGCCCGATCACCAATCAAGCTCACCCGCGATCAGCGGGAGGCGATCTACCAGGCGGTTCGCACTCACCTGGTTGGTCTGAGCGATGTCTTCACCCTGTTGGAGCGTCAGGACGACGTTCCTGCCGCTGAAAAGCTGGCGAGAGAGGTTGCCGACGACTTCCGGCTACTGGAGGACCTCGGCTGGCATGAGGAAGGGAGCAGCGGTCAGGTCGAGTTGACGATGCCGCACCCCGAGCTCTCGGCGCTTATGAAGCGCATCCGCGAGGAAACCGAGGGCGGGTTCCACGATGCAGTCAGGGAACGCGACAGATTCGGGCAGTTGGCCGACGCTGACTCGGGCCGGATTGTCGGGTAACCAGACGTCCACCGCTGGAAGACCTATCACGGTCTGGATTGGAAGGTCTGGCGTTTCAGATGGCGAGGTGGCCGGGTCTCGTCGCCCGAGAGCCTTCCTGTCTTGATTCCACGGGACCGTCAGCCGATCACGCAAAGAAGCTGACTGACGACCAGTTCGACGTGACGTCGGCGAGCCGCCGCATCATCGAGGTCTCTTTCCAGTGAGGCCATGAAGGTGGAGCGCTGAGCCGACGGGAAGAAGGTGAGGGAGACGAAGACAAGGACGGCCTCCTTGACGTCGAACGGCCGCAGACCACGTTCATTGGCAATCGACTGCACGGCTTCGAACGCTTCCTCGATTGCCGTCGAAGCCCTCGGCACGCCTTGAAGACGCGAGGCGCCGGCGAGCTCCTCCCGCAGGATCAGCTTAAGAAAGGCAGGATGTTGAGAAAGGAAATCGAGGTATCCGCTCACCGCCTTGGACAAGGGGTCTCGAATCGGATCGTCGTTCTCTGAGTTCGCCCATGACACAAGTGGCTCGCACGCTCGACGAGTCGCGCTCTCCCGTTCCTCGAAGGCCCGCTCCAGCACGGCCATGTAAAGCTCCGCCTTGGAGCCGAAGAAATAGCTAGGAGTCCCCCGAGAGAGCCCGGCGCTGGCTGCGATCTGACCCAAGCTGACGCCATCGAATCCTTCCTCGGCGAACAGATCGCCGGCCGCACGAAGAATCGTCTCCTTGCTGCGCTCGGCGTCACGGAGCTTGTCGGAGCCTGATGGGTTTCTGTCTTGGGTCACGGCGCGATGGTATAACTTGCTATGCGTTCAGCTAATTTATGACTCTCGTTCCGCCCATCATCTATTACGACCTTGGCTCCCCCTATGCCTACCTGGCGGTTGAGCGGGCCGAAGAGGTTCTCGGCCTCGCACCGCATCTTGAACCGATCCTTGTGGGGGGCATCTTTGTCGAGCGGGGACACGGCAGTTGGGCACACACCACTGAAAGGGAGCAGAGACTCGAAGAGGTCAACGCACGAGCCGCCCGCTACCGCCTCCCGCCTGTGGTCTGGCCTGCGGCCTGGCCCAACAACACGCTGAAGGCGATGCGGGCGGCTGTCTGGGCCGATTGGCGTGGGAGCGGGCGCCCCTTCGCGCAGGCAGCATTCAGGCGCGCCTTTCGCGAAGGCGCCGACCTGAGCCGGTTGGATGAGCTCATCGACATCGCCGGCTCGGTGGGGTTGCCGGCGCGAGAGCTTCCGGCGGCGATAGAGGATCGGGCAACGAAGGACGCTCTGCGAGGCGCGACCGCTCGCGCTTGGGCCCGGGGAGTCGTCGGCGTTCCGTGCGTGGAGGTGGATGGGGAGATCTTCTTCGGAGACGATCGGCTCGCGGCTGCAAGAGAGCGGATGACCGACCTGGGGAGCACGTAGGTGGCAAAGGGCATCGCGAAATTGGGAGCCTGGACGCCAGCTCAAATCGCGGCGCTTGTGTTCGGCATCTGGTGGGTGGGCAATGGGCTCACCGTCTTTCTCGCGACCCAGTCCACGCTGGCCACGCTCGGGGCGGACGGCACGGTCAATGCCTTCGGCGTCTCGATCGCGGTCAATGGATGGCACGGCCTCTACCACCTGGCTACCGGACTGGCCGGGATAGCGCTCTGCTGGCGACCGAGCGGCGCCCGGGGATATGCGCTGATCGTGGGCCTGCTGTATCTGGTGGCGGCGCTCTTCGGTCTATTCGGCGGTGAGACGGTGTTTAGCTTGATCCGGGTCGATGAGTTCGGCAGCCTCGATCATGCGGTTGAGGGGGTGCTGCTGCTGGCCGCATGGTTTGCCTCACCGAGTGTCTCTGCGCCAGCTGTGGCCGACGCCCGGTGATCTCGATTGCTTGGGCTGGGGCAACAAATGGGGCAACATGCCCCACAGATCCCAGCCGATCCCAGCCGATCTGGATCGGGCGGAAACCCGCTCTAGGGCGCGCTCCACGTAGCCCAGCAGGTCCCCCGGATCGGGCTCATAACCCGAAGGTCGCAGGTTCGAATCCTGCCCCGCCATAGGACGAAAGCCCCGCAAAGATGGGTGTTTGATGTCTCGAGCCCTTCTGCTCGTGCCCCACGCGGGCTGCCAATCGGGTACCAATTTCGCGAGATCAGGGGGTTGAGCGCTGCTTTCCGAGCAACGGCCAGGCGAGAATGGCGCCGACGAATGTGGCCGCGCCGCGACCGCGAGAACCGAGTCGAGGCCGGCGACGATTCCCGCTCGCAAGCCCAGTCCCTTGCTGGCCTGGTGCGCGAAGATCGTGCCGGGGCCGGCGATTTCCATTGCGATCTCGAGCTGCCGAAAGGTGTTGCAGATCCCCGGGGCGGGCGCTCCGCTCGGCCGGTCGGCGAGGGCGCTCGCGCACAGCAGCGTTGCGGCGAGGGTCAGCCGCGGTCGAGTTCCTCGACCAGCGCTTTGACCCGCTCGGCGATCTCGTCGCGGGTCGCGCGGACCGCCTCGACCGGCTGGCCCTTCGGATCGGGGAGGTCCCAATCGACGTAGCGGACGCCGGGTACGTAGGGGCACTTGTCACCGCAGCCCATCGTCACCACGACGTCGGCCCATTCGGCATCCTCGGTGGAGAGCAGCCTGGGCCTGCGGTCGGCGAGGTCGATTCCCAGCTCGTTCATCGCCTCGACGACCTCGGGGTGGACGCGCTCGCCGGGCATCGTGCCCGCCGAGCGGCCCTCGTGGCGACCCTCGGCGGTGCGCTCGAAGAGCGCCTGGCTCATCTGCGAGCGGCCGGCGTTGTGGAGGCAGACGAACAGCGCGTTTGCCATCTAGTCGCTCAGCCCAGCCATGCCGTGAACTCCTCGAGTGCGCCCGGCACGACGTAGTAATAGGCCCACAGACCCCGACGCTCGGAACCGACGATGCCAGCTTCGCGCAGGACCTTCAGATGGTGGGAGACGGTGGGCTGGGAGAGGTCGAAGAGGGGCACCAGCTCGCAGACGCAGACCTTGCCGGCGTGCTTGCGCAGCACGTCCACGAGCTGCAGGCGGATCGGGTCGCCGAGCGCCTTGGCGACCGCCGCCATCCGCTCGGCCTGTGCGCGCTCGACGTCGGGATAGACAATCGGCTCGCAGCAGGGCCCGCCGGCCGGGCGCTTGGTCTTCGGGGCCAGCTCCAGATCGACGATCATCTATTTACATATATCTATTGAACTGATGAATGTCAATACGTAGGATCGCGCCGGATGAACTCCGCCCCGCTGTCCCGCCGCCTCTTCGCCGAGTTCCTCGGCTCCGCGTTCCTCGCCGCCACGGTGGTCGGATCGGGGATCGCGGCCGCGCAGCTCTCTCCCGGCGACACCGGCCTCCAGCTCCTCGAGAACGCGGCGGCGACGGCGGCGGGCCTCTTCACCTTCATCCTCATGTTCGGCCCGGTCTCCGGCGCCCACCTCAACCCGGTCGTCTCCCTGGTCGGCGCCGCCTTCGGTGGTCTGCGCTGGCGCCACGCCTTCGCCTACATCCCCGCCCAGGTCGCCGGCTGCGTCGCCGGGGCGGTTGCCGCCAACCTGATGTTCGACCTCTCGGCGGTGAGCATCGCGACCACCCACCGCGCCTCGGCCTCGCACCTGTTCGCCGAGGTGATCGCCACCCTCGGTCTGCTGCTGGTGATCTTCTCCCTGGCGCGCAGCGGGCGCGGCAGCCTGGCGCCGGCCGCGGTCGGCGCCTACATCGGCTCGGCCTACTTCTTCACCAGCTCGACCAGCTTCGCCAACCCCGCGATCGACGTAGGGCGCATGTTCTCCGACACCTTCGCCGGCATCGCCCCGGCCTCGGTCCCGGCCTTCGTCGTCGTCCAGCTGCTCGGCGGGGTGGTGGGGATCGCGGTGATCCGCACGCTCTACCCGTAGCGGACGCCCAGGCCGGGTCGCGCCGCAGGAGACGATCGCTGGCGCTCGTTTTTCTTGGGTGGTCGGGGGTAGATCCTGAGCAGGGTCCCTTTTGGCGAAGCCGTGGGGGCCATAGCTGGGAGTCAGAGTCGGCTTTTCCGACGGGAAGTTCTGGCGATGGCGCCCAGTGCCTTGTCCGCTCGGGCTGGAGGTTCATCTCGGGATGGTCCTCACACGTTCAGCACCAGCAGACACTCGACTTCGCAGATGCACAGGACTCACCCGAACAATGGGCAGGACGGCCTTCCCGCGACACCCCCGATTCTGGTCCCTCCTCGTCGCAGGAGCGATCCTCACCGCCCCACTTGGATGCGGCAACGAAACCGAGAGCAAGACCGTTCGAGGAGGCGCCTCGATCGCTGTCGACGGCCTCTATCCGGACTTCGAGCCCTCCCACCAGCGCTATGTCTCGCGCTGTGGCCGGGGGGCGCCGCCGATCGTGACCGATGCAGATGCCGGGACCGCTGTCGAATTCGGCGCAGAGGGGGCCGAGACGGGCGAGGTCCAGATCGACCCCGGGATACCCGCGGGCGATGACTTCCAGTTCGCGGTCCTCCGCGGCGATCGACGCCGCTCCTACACCGTGCGCTGCCTACCCGCAGACTTTCCGCCGTGGCGCTTCGAACGCCTGGAGAAAACGCCGCCCGGCTTCTTCGTCGTCAGTTTCAGGGCATCGCCGGACAAGCGCCCCTGGGTGATCGTCTTCGACGGGGAGGGCGTGCCCCGCTGGTGGTTCAGCCCGCCGACGCGCGCCCTCTGGGCGCAGATACTCAGCGACGGCACCGTTGCCTGGGCACGCTCGTTCGGAGACGGCTACGGCCTCGATCCACGGATGGCGCACGAGGTCCGCTCCCTCGACGGCCGGCTGCTGCGACTGGTGCGAACGAAGGGCTCGATCATCGACGGCCACGAGTTCCGCGAGCTGGGCAACGGCAACGTCCTGGTCGATGCCTACGTCCCGGAAACCGCCGACCTCCGCCGCTTCGGCGGCCCCGCCCGCGCGGCGATCGTCTCGGCTGAAGTCCAGGAACTCGATCCAGGGGGCCGGGAGCTGTGGCACTGGAACTCACGCGGTCGCATCGCCCTCTCGGAGACCGGTCGCTGGTGGCGCAACGTCCTGAGCAACCCCCGGCGCCGCCTGCAGGGACGCGAGGCGTTCGACCCCGTCCACATCAACGCGATCGAGCCCCGCGGCTCAGGCGAAGTGGTGATCTCCACCCGCCACACCGATGCCGTCTACGGCATCCGCCGCTCGACCGGGAAGATCGTCTGGAAGATCGGCGGCGCCGAGACCGGCAAGTCCCTGAAGATCGTCGGCGATCCGGCTCAAAAGCTGCTCGGCGGTCAGCACGACGTCCGCGTCGCCGACGACGGCAGCCTCAGCATCTACGACAACGGCAAGGATCGGCCGCGGCGCCCACGCGTCGTCTTCTATCGCCTCGACCTCGAGCACGGCCAGGCGCGCTACCTCGGTCAGCTGAACGACTCCGAGGTGAAGACCAGCCACTGCTGCGGATCGGCCCGCGAGCTTCCCGGTGGCGGCTGGCTGGTGAGCTGGGGCGACAATCAGCTCGTCTCCGCCTTCAACGGCGACGACCAGCTCGCCTTCCGCCTCGAACTCGCCGCCCCGACCTTCCGGGCCGTTCCCGTCCCTCCCGGCGCGGTGACCGCGGCCCTGCTCGATCAAGGGATGGAGGCAATGGAGAGCCGTCCCTGAAGCCGCGGCGGGGTCGCCGAGAAGGCCGTCGGGTCGAGGCGGTTCACTGTGTCCTCGTGATCACCTATTCCATGAGCCTGTCGGCCGACGGCTACATCGCCGGACCCGATGGAAGCTTCGACTGGGCGGTGCCCAGCCAGGAGCTGCACCGGTTCCACAATGAGCGGGTCGCCGCGGTCGACGCCCAACTGCTCGGCCGGCGGCTCTACGAGACGATGCTCGTGTGGGACACCGAGGAGTTCTCCGACCCCGTGATGGCGGAGTTCGCCGAGATCTGGCGCCCGCTCGAGAAGATTGTGTTCTCGACCACGCTGACGAGCGTCGAGGGCAGCAACCGCCTGGCCACGGGAACGCTCGAGGAGGAGATCGCCGCGCTCGGGGACCGGAGGATCGCGGTCGGCGGCGCCGGCCTCGCAGCGGAATGCATGCGGCGCGGGCTGATCGACGAGTTCGAGCTGTTCGTCATCCCGATCGCGGTCGGCGGCGGTACGCCGTACTTCCCCCCGAACGTGCACATCGACCTCGAGCTGGTCGAGACCCGCACGTTCGGCGCGACCGTGTACCTGCACTACCGCCGCTGATCCGACGGACTCTTGGCCACCGACGAAACGGGAGATCAAGTCCTCCCCAGCCCGCTGGGCTAGTCGGTCCACCAGTCGCGCTGGCCTTCGACGTCGTCGCGCGGGTTCTCGCCGAGGTTGGGGGCGCCGATGACGAAGATCTCGAGGCCCTCCGGTCCGGCCTCGTAGCCTCGCCAGACACCGGGCGGGACGCGCACGGCGTCCCATTCCTCGAGCTCGACGATCTCGTCGTCGAGCTTCATCCGCCCGCTCCCGCGGAGGACCACGTACACCTCCTCCTGCGTCTCGTGCGTGTGGCCGTACGGGAAGCGGTAGCCGGGCGGGACGCGCTGGTAGCCCAGTCCCGACTGCTCCAGCCCGAGGGCCTGGGTCGCCAGCCGGAACTCCAGGTCGGGGGCGCCGTCGAAGTTGGACCCGACGTCCTCCAGGTCCCGCTTCAGGTTCATGCGGGTGAATGGCATTGCGCGATCCTAGGGCACGCCGGATCGCCGATAGGGCCTATTTGGATTCGGCTTCGACCACGGCATTCATCTGGCTGAGGGTGCGGCCGTCGGGCACCGCGACCGGGTCACACGGTTCGACCGGGCCTTCGGCGATCGCGACCTGGGCTTCGAAGCCGCCTTCCGGGTCTCCGTCGTAGGGGCCGGGCGATCCGGAGATGACCACGCTCTGGTCGGGGCCGAACTCGGCCGGGTCGAGGTTGATGTTCGGGGTCGAGCTGTGAAACACGTCTTCGGAGATTGCGCCGCTCTGGAATTCCCGCCAATGCTCCTGCCACTGCTGCGCGCTGATGACCCCGATCGTCATCGCCGGGCCCGGGCCGCCCATGGCGATCCCGCCAAGGGTTCCGCCCATGGCGGTCTTCACCGTCGATGGCGTGAAGTGCGGTTCGCGACACATCGTTTCGGCCGGCAGCCAGTTGACCTGGGAGCGGATCCCGGCTTCCGCCAGCGCCGCTTCGAGGCCCGGGGCGTCTTCGGGGCTGTAGACCTCGATCGTCACCCCGCCGCCGTCCTGCGGTTCGACGGCGAATGCCTTCGACGCGTTGTCGCTGCCGGAGTTGAAGGCGAGCACCGCCGCCGCGGCGGCGAGCACGGCGGTCGCGCCGAGGGCCAGCCGCGGAGCGCGGCGCCAGCCGGGTGAGGGGGCAGCGGTCTCGACCGAGGCCTCCTGTTCGGCGCTTCGCTGAGCGACCACGGTCTTCAGCTCGTCGAGCAGCCTCTCCTCGAAGTTCCTGTCCTTGTCGCGATGCTCTTTCATGATCGTTCCCCCTTGTCGGTGGTCGGTTCGTCGGCGGTTTCGAGCTCGGCCCGCAGCTTGCGCCGGGCCCGGTGCAGGCGGACCCGAGCGGTCACCGGTCGCACTCCCGCGGCCGCGGCCGCCTCGGCGAGGCTCAGTTCGTCGAGGGCGACGAGTTCGAGAATCGCCCGCTCCGATTCGGAGAGGCGGTCCATCGCCCGGTAGAGGTGACGCAGCTTTGCGGCGGCATCGATCCGAGCCTCGATCTGGGCGGCATCGTCCTCGTCGAGCAGGGTGCTGGCGCGAAGCCGCTCCACCTGGGCCCGCTCGCGGCCGGCTCGCCGTCGATCGATCGCGACGACCGTTCGGGCGATGCCGTAGAGCCATGCCTTCGGGGTTCCGCGCCCGGGCCGATATCTGTGTGCCGCGCCAACCGCCGCGAGAAAGATCTCGGCGGTGAGGTCGGCGGCCTGCTCGCGATCGCCCACGCGACGGGCGACGAACCCCTGGATCGCCTCGACGTGCTCGCGATAGAAGGCCTCGAAGATCTCGGGGTCGGTGGCGATCCAGCGCAGCTGCTGGGAGCCGACGCCGCGCTCACGCACCTTGACGAGGGCGAGGCGACGACCGAGCGGGCTGGGTGGGCTGGGAAGGGCCAATTCAGTCTCCATACCCCTTATTGACCTGCGGGCGGAAAAGCGTTACCGATGTCGCGGGGATCGCTACGGTCTGGGAGAGATTGAACCCAGCGAAAGGAGACCGATGGCGACGCAGACGCGGGTCATCAGTGGCACCGACTTCATCACCGTGTCGACCCAGGACTACGGGCGGGCGGCGAGCTTCTACGGCGTGACGCTGGGGCTCGAGTTCTCGAAGCGGTGGGGGGAGATGCCGGCCGGCGAGTTCGAGACGGGGAACCTGACGATCGCGGTGATGCAGTCGGACGCCTTCGGGATCGAGTTCCGCGCCAACAACCACCCGATCGAGTTCCACGTCGACGACTTCGAGGCGGCGAAGGCCGAGCTGGAATCGCGCGGCGTCGAGTTCCGCGGCGAGACCCTCGACTCCGGTGTCTGCTTCCAGGCCTTCTTCGCCGATCCGGATGGCAACGCGCTTGCGATACATCACCGCTACGCGGCGCCGGACGCGAGCCCGGGCGGCTAGCCGGAGCCAAAGAAAGGCGCCCCAGCGGGGGGCTGGGGCGCCTCAGAACCAGTGGCGCCCTATCAGGGGGAAAGAGCGCCTTTAACCATGCAGGGAATTGCTTTCTCCGTGCAGGGGAATCCGATCATGCGCGGGGACGGGCCGCAAGCGAGACCGATCGAAGTTCGGGCTGCGGCCGCGCTGAGGCCCAAAATCCCTGCAAAGTTCGTCTGCCATCTCCGCGCGTGTGCACGGTTGCAGGCTTGGCAGTACCCCGCAGGTACCCGCTCTAGACGGAATCGATGTCGAGGGAAGATGGGAGCTTGCTGACGCCTTCCAGTGCGGCGAGAAGCTCTTTCGCCGGCGCGGTTCCGCCTCTTATTTCCAGCTCTCCGCGCGAGCTGCCGCTCATCCTCCTGAACCAGGCGTCGGGAGTGCCGGAGATCCACACGTCGGCCTCTCCCTGGAGGCGGGAAGAGCAGGAAACGAGGACCCCGCCTTCGAAGCGGGCCATCACCCCCGCGAAGACCGGTGAGCTGCCGCCCTGCACCTCCACCGCGAGCCGGAATTTGCCGCTGAAGGTGGCGGGCATCTCCACCAGTGGCATGGTCAGGAGCAGGGCGGCCTCGACGCCCAGCCGGCCGATCGGCCGCGCGCCGAGCACGCGGTGCTGCCGCTCCCAGGCCGCGGCGGTGGCGATCGGGACCACGGCGCGCCGCAGCCAGTCGGTGGCGCCGTAGGGCGTGCCGCGTCGTTCGGTGGGCTGGGACTCCACCAGCCCCGCCAGCCGCAGCGAGCCGAGCCTGCGCTCGAGCGAGGGGTAGCTGACTTTCGGGATCACCCGGTTCAGCTCGGTCAGGGACAGCGGCTGGGCCGCGATCGCCCTGATGATGTTGGTGGACCAGCCCTCCACCAGGGACTTGGTCGCGCTTTTCGAGGCCGGGGTGCCGAGCAGGATGGGCCCCTTCGGCCCGACTCTCAGCCAGGCTTCCAGTGCCTTCGCGACCCCGAGGAGGTCCCGGCCTGTGGGGGTGAGCTGGTACTCGACCGATCCCGGGAAGGTGGCCTGGCGCTCTCGGTCGATGACGCCGAGCTCGTTCAAGGTCCGCGAGTAGAGCCGCATCGTGCTCTGCGGAGGTGACCCGGTGGCCTGTCGCAAGTCCAGCAACGGCATCGACTGCCGCTCGAGGGTCTGCAGGATGTGGACGTTCAAGGGCGTCGCCAGCATGGATAGGGCGAGCCCGCCAGCGCGATTCACTTGGCAGGGGGGTCGAGCGGGCGCTCGAGTGTGTGGAGAGTTGCTGCGGTCAAGAGGATCGCGGCCTGCTGTGTTGCTCCGTTCCCTGGGGAGGGGCATTACGGGCTTTCCAGCATTTTTAGGTCCCGAGGGAGAAGTTCAAAGAAAGGAACTGTTCAGTTCTCCCTGTTAAGACGCAACTGCCTCCAGCGAGGGACTAAATGCCTGCAAAATGCAGTTGAGCAACTTTTCACGCGTGCAACTAATTGCGGGAGGTTGCAGTGCTGGGAGGAGCTATCGCGGTTCGGTCAAGGTACGTTGGAGTGCTCTTAGTAACGTTTGCACCAAGACCCGATCGCCGCCGAGATCGATCTCTTCACCTGGCGGCGCGTTGCTCATCGGGGGAAGCCAGGCGCGGGGTCTTGCCGATGCCCAGGCGTCCGCTTGTCCCTCGAGGCTGGCGACACAGGAAGTGACGTGCCCCCTCTCGATCCCGACGAGGACGCCGGCGAAGATCGGCGAGGTGCCGTCGTGCACCTCTACCGCCAGCCGGCATTTCCCGCTCAGCCCCTTGGGGAGATCGAGGAGCGGGATCGCCAGTAGAAAGGCCGCCTCCACGTCGAGTCGCCTGACGCTCGCGGTCTCGGTTGCGGCATAGGTGCGCTCCCAGGCGCTTGCAGCCATCAGCGGCCCGACGGCCTGGCGCAGCCAGTCGGTCACTTCGTATGGCCGCAACCGCCCGGCGCTGGAATGCGCCGCTACGAGGTCGCATTCGCGCATCGTGGTCAGTCGCCGTTCCAGCGAGGGGTAGCTGACTCGCGGAATCAGGCTGTTCAGCTCGGTCAGCGAAAGCGGACGCGCGGCGAGGATGCGGACCAGGTGGCTGGACCAGCCTTCCACCAGGGCCTTGAGGATGGTTTTCGCGGCGGTGCTTCCGAGATTCTTGGGGCCTGTCGGTGCGGTCTGGAGCCAGGCCTGGACCGCGTCCCCTACGCGGAGAAGGGCCTCTCCCGCGGGGGTGATCTGGTAGTCGGCAGATGCCGGGAACTCGCCGCGGGAGCGCCGCTCGATCGTTCCGAACGCGGTCAGTGTGCGCAGGTACAGACGCATGGTGCTCTGCGGTGGGACGCCGAGGTCGGCCCGCAGGTCCCGTGGAGGTTGAGGTTCCTGCTCGAGACGACGCAGGATTTCGACGTTCAGGGGTGCTGCGAGCATCGTCATCGCTCGACCGCCTGCGCGCAGCGCGGGCTTTTTGGCAGAGCGCGTACTGAGTTGCGCCATCAGCTTCAGTTTCTCCTTATGGAGAACTTAGCGGTTCCCGAAAAGAGCAGCGCAGTTTGTCAAGAAAAAAAGGTGCCCCTCGCGGGGCACCTTTAAGGAGAAACAATGAAGCCCTCAGGCCTCGGCTCAGATGAGACCACGATTGGGACGCGAAGACAACAAACTTCGATGTAGCAGGAGCGAAGATCGGATCCGCCGAGACGGTTCAGACTTTTGCCCTGCAAATTACGTACGTCAAGATTTTGCGCGCAGATAGATGAACGTCTGTATGCCTGTGTACGTCGAGTCCTCGACCCCCGCCTCAGGCTCTGGCCTAAGCCGGCCGGTAGGTGAGTAGGACCACCCCCGAGTCGAAGCGCTTGACGTCCGCGAGCTGCATGCGGACGGTCCCCCGGTCGCCGAGCACGTGGAGGTTGCCCTCTCCCCAGACGATCGGGTTCAGGTAGATCTCGTACTCGTCGATCAGGCCCTTCGCGGCGAGGGCGTGGGCGAACTCGCCGCTGCCGTGCATGAAGAGGTCCCCCTCGACCGCGGCCTTCAGCTTCGGGATCGAGTCCTCGAGGTCCCCTTCGAGCAGGGTTCCGTTCCACGGGAGATCACCGGTGAGGGTGTTCGAGCCGACGAACTTCGGCATCGGGTTGATCATGTCCGCCCACTTTCCCGACTCCTTTGGCCAGTAGCCCGCGAGGCCCTCGAAGGTCTTGCGTCCCAGCAGCAGTCCGCCTGACCTCGCCTGGCGCTCGAACGAGTACTCGGCGTGATCTCCACCCGGCTGCACCCACTCGCCAACCGGGTCGACGACGCCGTCGAGGGTGGCCTGCGTGGACGCGATCAGCTTTCCCACTCGATTCTCCTTCGGTTGCGGGGCTCGCTCTGAGCACCTTCTACCCGGAAGACGAACGGGAGAGCGCGATATCGACACCGCGGAGCGTCGCCTTGGAAACCAGACCGCAGCGCTCGGGATTATCAGTTAGGGTTCCCTAATTAGGGTGCCCTAATACAGAAAAGGGACGCCTGATGCGGGTGGGCAGGGGTGCCTGGAGCCCGCATCCGAGATGCGACAAAAGAGGAGGCAGCACCAGATGACCAGTCAGACGTTCAAGAGAATGGGCCGCCGGATCGCCCTGGTCGGCGCGATGGCCGCCCTGATGGCCGGCTTCACCGCCGGCGCGGCATCGGCCGAAGTAGTCGTCCTGCCCGAAGAACCGCTCGCGGCGGAACAGACCGTTGGCGTTGTCGGCACTCCGAGCAATGCCGAAGCAACCTTCGTTGCGATTGCGCTCTGCAATAACTCGGTGGAACCCGGAACCCGCTGCGATGGCGAAAAAGCGGTGCCGGGCCTGAAAACGAAAGCCGAACTCGCTGAAGGCGTCGAACTCGTAGTCCGCAAGGGACCGTGGGTCGATTGGGACTTCACCAAAGGCAAACCGCAGAAACTCACCTCTGAAACTACGTGCGAAGGGGCCCCGGCCCTGGACCCCTGCGCGGTCTTCGTCTCCCACTACAAAAAAGTGATGGGCGTGACGGTGCCGCTGTTCACCTCTGACATCGTCCCGGTCGTTTTCGAATAGGACGACGATGCAGGCTTTCCGCTCGTCCCGCTGGATTGTCCTCATAGCGGTCCTGACCGCGGTCGGCGCGTTCGTCGCCGACCGCGGCGGGTGGGCGGTCGCCGATGGCCCCGAAGCCATCGCCTCCGCGCCTGACCTGCGCTGGGGCTTCAAACAGTCCTGGCGCGGCTACGTGGGGCTGCCGCAGCTGAGCGGCGGCGCCTCCGCCACCAGCTCCACCGTTCCCTACGACCTCGAATGGGACTTCGCCTCGGGCAGCTATGACCCGGACACGCAGACGACTCGGATCGCCTACTCGGGCAGCGTCCGCTGGCAGAGCCACAAAGCGTCCGTCGACGGCGTTCCGGCGCCGCCCGGATACACGGGCGAACCGGACCCCTACATCCTCGACGTCACCCTCTCGGACCCCGAAATAACGATCGGCGCCACCGAATCGGTGCTGACCGCGGTCGCCGCCAGCCGCGACCGCGACACCTGGCAGCTGGTCGATTACGGCCGGGTGCCGATCGTCAACCTCGACGTGCTCGGTGTCACCCCGACCGTCGCCGGCGGCGCCACCGCATGGGACGACATCGTCTCCGTGGTCGCCGCGCAGGGTCGCGAGGTATTCGGCGGCTTCTACCTGCAGGGTCAGGTGGTCGATCCGGTCGGCTTCTCCTACGAAGGGCCCGGCGGCGCCCCCGACTTCTCCGAACACTGGGACGTGCCCGGCGCGCCGAAGCTGAAACTGCTCCAGAACGTCCTCTTCTACGAGGGCGACGCGCTCGAACTGCAACCGCCGCTCTGGGTCGACCGCAAGAACCTGATCGTGCACTCGGGCCGGCTCGTCAACGTCGGCGGCACCAACTTCACCCGCGTCGAAGCCTTCAGCCTGAAGAAGATGGCGACGGTCGCCCAGATCGACGTTCCCCGCGCCCAGCTCTCCAGCGAGCTCGCCGTCGCCGGCTACGACACCAACCAGAACCGGATCTTCACCCGGGGGACGATCGAGACCGGGATGCCGCGCTGGCTCAAGTTCGACCCGGTGACGGAGACCTACTCGGCCGGTGCCTTCACCGACCCGCAGATGAAACAGAACAGCTTCATCAATCCCTCCACCGGCCAGAAACTGGCCTGGGACCCGACCCGGGAACGCGGCTACCGGGTGCAGCGCATCGTCCCGGCCGGGGTCGGCACCACCGAATACGACCTGCACGAATGGAAGCTGATCACCTACAGGGAAGGCAGCGACGGGATCTGGGTCAAGCAGATGCTCTCGCTCCCCGGTTTTCCCGCCGGCCAGAACCAGAACGGCTACGCGCAGGGCTACGCGAGCAACTCCCCCAGGTACGCGACCGCCTCGGATGGCTCCCTGGTCGTTCTTGCCACGGCCAGGTCGGGGCTGTCGGCGGACGCGACGATCCCCGGCGCCTACCGGCTGACGATCGACGACGCCACCGAAGCGGTCACCGCCCAGCCCCTTCCCGGGACCGATGTGAAGAACGCCGTCGGCTCGATCTTCACCGCGGTGCAGACCGGCCCCGGCGGCCACGTGGCCCTGCTCAACGAAGACGGCACGCTCACCCAGCTCCGGATCGGCGACGGCGGTCAGGTCGATGCCGACCCGCCGGTCTCGATCAAGGACAACTTCGAGCCGGGGACCTGGGACGAGTGGCGACTGGCGATCGACCCCGACGACGGCCTGGCCTGGTTCGGCGGCAACTCGACCCAGAAGATCGCCGCCCTCCGTGACGGCGAGTTCCTCGGCGCCGACTTCTCCTCTGTGCGCAACCCGCGCGGGGGCCCGGTCCTCGTCGGCGAGGACGGCATCGTCTACGCCCAGACCAGCAACGGCGCGCCGGCCGAGTCCGGCGGCTCCAGCACCTGGGGCTTTGGCAAGTACGAACAGCTCGGCTTCGTGCCGACGGTGACCGCGCAGCCGCAGGACGACGCGGTCGCGCTCGGCGTCGGCGAGGCCTCCGAAGCTGCCAGCTTCACCTCGACCGCCAGCGGCGACCCCGCCCCGCAGCGCCAGTGGCAGGTGAAAGAGCCCGGCTCGCTGAGGTTCGCCGATCTCGACGGCGAGGCGGGGGAGACCCTGACCGTGGCCGGCACCCGCGATCTCGACGGGGCCGAGTACCGCGCCGTCTACTCCAACGCCGCCGGCAAAGTCGCCACCGGTACGGCGACGCTGGACGTCTCCTACGCGCCGGCGATCCAGCAGGATCCGATCAACGTCGCCGTCACCGAAGGCACCGACGCCGGCCTGGCGCTGGTCGCCAACGGCGACCCCGCCCCGGCCGTCGCCTGGGAACGCCGGGTGCTCGGCTACTGGCAGGAGATCGCGCCCGGCGACCCGAACTTCGAGATCGAGGGCCAGCGGCTGACGGTGCTGGAAACCAACACCGAACAGTCCGGCTCCCTGTTCCGGGCGAAGCTGACCAACCCGCTCGGCGGGGTCACCTCGAAGGTGGCGAAGCTGACCGTCAACCCGAAGCTCTCGATCCCGGCGGGGGGAATCGACCTCGACCGGGTCAGCCTCGAGTGGACCGGCAACGCCGAGATGCAGAAGGCGCCGCCGGTCGGTGGCAGCAACTACTTCTCGGCCGGGCGATCCGACGGCGACGAAGCCAGCTACCGCTCCGTTGAGGGCAACGCGGCGATCTACCAGGTGGGCGCGGGCGGCGAAGCGCTCGCGACCTGGTCGACCCGCGCCGCCCACGTCGGCGGCGGCCAGCTCGTCCGTCTCTACGGCGGCGGCGGGCGGATCGAGCCCGACGGCTCGGTCACGGTCGCCTGGGACGGCGCCTTCAGCGTCAACTTCTATGGCGGTCTGGTCCCGTTCACGGTCACCGACCCGGAGCTGGAGATCGACGCCGGCGGCGCCGGAACCCTCAGCGCCGACCTCTCCGGCTACGCCTCGAGCATCGCCAACCCGAGCGAACGCTCGCCGCTGGCGCCGGTGCCCGACGTCGTCATCTCCACCTTCTCCGGGGTCGAGATCGATCCCGGAGGGGAGATCGAGATCGCCCCCGACTACGCCGGGGTGCAGGTCACGGCCCCGGTTCCGTTTGCCGCCCAGGACCGGGTCTCGCCCGGCTGGGGGGCCTGGCCGCAGCCGTTCGTCGACTTCCACGGCGAAACCGGTCTCGCCTCCTACTGGTACTCCTCGGGCGGGGCGTTCGATCCCGACAAGCCTCCCGCGCCGTTCGCGGTCGACTTCGAGGGCGAGGCGCCGCCGGCAGCGCCGCCGCCGGACGACACGCCGGGATCGACCGCGGGTGGCGGCGGTTCGAGCCAGCCGCCGCAGGCCACGCCGCATCCCCAGCCACAGCTCCTGGTCGCGCCGGCGGCGCGATTGCGCTCCAACGGGCTCGCGGTCCTGCTGCAGGCGAGCTGCCCCGGCCCCGGCTTCTGCGCCCTCGGGCTGCCGCGCAAGGTGAAGGTGAAGTTCGGCGGCGACGTCTACTGGCCGCGGGTGATCGCACCCCGGGTCGTCAGGGCGGGCGGACTGGCCCAGGTCAAGGTGAAGTTGCCGAAGGCGGTCGTGCGCGGCCTGCGGCAGCGGTCGGTGCGGGTGCGGCTGCGCGTGGTCCTGCGCTCCCAGGCCGGCACCGTCAGGCGGACGGTCACGGTCAGGCTGAAGCGCAAGCTGAAGCAGGGCAAGGAGGGGCCGGCGCCCGGCGCCGGCCAGCCCCAGTCGGGGGCGATCTCGAATGAACCCCCGCTCCTGGCGCGGCCCGCCGGCGCGGTCGACGTCACCGGCGTCCGGGTCGCCTGGCATCCGCGCGACTCCTGGGTCCGGTACTCCTCCAGCGGCGTCTCTCCCGGCGACGGGATCCTGACCGCGAATGGGGCGACGGGCACCGCCGCGAAGGCGTCGCCCTGCCCGGACCGGCCCTCGACCAGCGACGCCGAGCTCCCCTACACGATCGAGTTCGCCCCGAGGGCGAGCTGGTACGACCCGGCCAGCGGCACCGCCGCGATCTATGGCCAGGGCAGCGTCTCCTTCCGCTGGGCGGGCCATGGGATCGACCTCACCGCATCCGACCCCGAGATCGAGATCAACGGCGCCGCCTCGCGGGCGATCTTCCGCTTCAGCGGCTCCGGCGGCACCGCCTACCCGAATCAGCGGGCGGTGCTGACCAGCCTCGACCTCCGCGGCCGGCCGGTCGCCTCGAACGGAGGCAGGACGCTGACCTACGACCTCATGCGCGGGGTCCTCACCGCCGACGGGGTCAACGTCTTCGCCGGCTTCTACACGCCGCCCGACAACGACGAGTTCGGCTGCGTCTCGGTCTCCTTCACGACGCCCTAGCTAGCCGGGCGCCACCGCATCGGCGGGCCGGGTGCGGGGCGAAGTAGACAGGATGCGAGCGTGCGATTCACGCGGGCGGAGCTGGAGGCCTTCCGGGGCGAGGAGGTCAACGACCTGGTCGGGCCGGATCTGAGGCTGCTGTTCGTCGGCATCAACCCGGGCCTGTGGACGGCCGCTGTCGGAACCCACTTCGCCCATCCCACCAACCGCTTCTACCCGGCACTGGCTGCGGCCGGGATCACCGACCACGAGGTCGATCGGGTCGCCGGGATGACGGATGCCGATCGCGCCCATCTCGTGGCGCGGGGGGTTGGGATCACCAACCTCGTGCGGCGGGCCACGGCGCGCGCCTCCGAGCTCTCCCCCGAAGAGCTGCGCGAGGGCGGCGAGCGGCTGCGGCGGTTCGTCGCCGACCACCGCCCCACGGTCGTCGCGATCGCCGGCATCTCCGCCTACCGCGATGCGTTCGGCGAGCGCGGCGCGGCCCCCGGTCGGCAGCCGGAGACGCTGGACAGCGCAAACCTCTGGTCCGGGGCGGCGCTCTGGGTGGTCCCCAACCCCAGCGGGCTCAACGCCCACGAGACGGTCGCGACGCTCGCCGCCGCCTACGCCGCGCCGGCCGTCGAGGCGGGGGTCATCGCTCGCTGACCCCGCGACTTCCCGGGCGCCGTAGAGCTTTTGTACCCATAGGGGTATAAAAGCTCTACGGCGGGGGCAGGAATTTCCTAACCGGCCGAGGTATTGAGGTCGACGGCGGCGCGGATCAGCGCCTTCAGCGCCTCGGCGTCGATCTGCTCGCCCTCGTGGACGTCGATCGCGCGCCTGGTGTTGCCCTCGAGGCTCGAGTTGAAGAGGCCGGCGGGGTCATCCAGGGAGGCGCCCTTGGGGAAGGTCATCTTCACGGCTTTCTTGTAGCTCTCGCCGGTGCAGACGATCCCGTCGTGGGACCAGACCGGGTTGCGCCATTTCCACTCCTCGACCACTTCGGGGTCCGCCTCCTCGATCAGCTCGCGGATGCGGGCGAGGGTCTCGCCCCGCCAGTCGCCCAGTTCGGCGATTCGCGCGTCGATCAGCTCGGACGGGGAGTCGCCGGGCGTGTTCGGGCCGCTCACCCATCAGAGGGTAGGGATGTGGGCGAGTTGGCACGATGTCGGCGTGACCGGCGGAGCCGCCCGCGAGCAGCACCTGCGCGACCTCGCGCACCTGCGCCGTGCCCGCGACCTGATGGACCGCGAGTACGCGCAGCCGCTCGACGTCGCGGCGCTGGCCAGGGCGGCGCTGATGTCCCCCGCCCACTTCTCGCGGCGGTTCCGCGCGGCATACGGCGAGACGCCATACGGCTACCTGATGACGCGCCGCGTCGAGCGGGCGAAGCTGCTGCTGCGGCGCGGCGATCTCTCGGTCTCCGAGGTCTGCATGGAGGTCGGGTGCACCTCGCTGGGCTCGTTCAGCGCCCGCTTCACCCGGCTGGTGGGGGAGACGCCGACGGCCTACCGGGCGCGCGACCACGGCGCCCTCGCCGAGGTGCCGGGCTGCATCGCCAAGGACGCCACCCGTCCCAGCCGCGAACCGAGCAGGAACGGAGAAACGGCGCCGGCGCCGGCTCCCTAGGAGGGGTTGGCGAAACGATTGGCGAAAGTCTTGAAGTGCATCGGTAGTTCCTCCTAGGTTCGCCTGGTCCTAATCAAAAGCGCCCCGGCGCGGCGGTAACCGCCCGGGGCATGGCACAGGAGGGTTTAGCTCCCATGCACCACCAGAGTAAGGCAGCCGACAACGCTGCCGAAGACCAGACCACCGAACGGGTGGTCCTCACCCACGTAGCAGAGGCGTATCCCGCCACCCTGCGACTCTCAGACGTGATCCGTGAAGTTGGCGACCCCGACGACTTCGCGCAGCGCGACGGGATCGAACGGGCCGTTCGCGAACTCGTCAAGGGCGGGCTGCTGTTCAAAAGCGACGGGGCGGTGCTGCCGACCCGAACCGCCCTGCGGGCCTACGAACTGCTCGTAGAGGCGGCGTAGATGACGCTCGCCAAACAGGTCGGGGACAACTGTGCCGAGGCGCGGAGGCAAGCGGGGCTATCGCAGTACGAACTCGCCACTCGCGTTTCTATGCACCCGAACGAACTGTCCCGGCTGGAGTGCGGGCGAAACTGCCCGCGCCTGACGACGCTCCTGCGGGTCGCCCGCGGCCTTGGGATTCCCCTGGCGGGCCTGCTGGACGGGATCAGGTAGGCGCTTGCCGAGCGCGCGACAGCGCGCAGGCGAGCTTCGTCAAGACCGTCAAGTCGGCGTGCAGTCGAACGCGATCCAAGCCGCGAACCCTCAGGGGCTTCAATCCCCACGAGGTCTTAAGTCGGCCGAACTCGCGCTCGACTGCCGCCCGCTTGCGATAGCCCGCCTTGAACCGCTTGCTCTCTCTCGGGATCAGCGGGTGCAGGCGGTCGGCCTTTATCCACGTCGAAGCCGGGGAGCACTCACCGGTCGGGCAGCGCCACTTCGTCGCGCCCCTCTTGCGGTCAGCACCCGCGAAGGTCCAGACGCCGTGCTGGCATTCCGGCGGGCGATGATCCCCGCGCTTCACGTCCGGGGTCTGCCGGAGAGGGATCAGCGGTAGGCAGTCCCGCTCGGCAAGGTCGGCGTAGACGCGGTTGTTGTCGTACCCCTTGTCGCAGGCGGCGGTCGCCGCCATCGCGCCGCGCCGCTTCGCCGTGTCGAGCAGGTCGGCGACGAACCGCGTTTCGTTGGCCTTCGCGGTCTCCACGCTCCACGCAACTGGGAGGTCGGTGGCGGTGCAGACGGCAGCATGGAGGCGGTACCCGAAGAACCCGCCGCCGCGCCGGGTCGAGACCGCCGAGCGGTGACCCCATGAGGCGTCCGGGTCGGTATGCCAGTTTCTTTCGACCTCGCTGTCCTTGCTGACGTAACGCTGGCCGTTGGCGTAGGCGGGCATGTCGCTCGCGTCGATGGCGAGGTCGCGGCCGTAGGTCGGCAGCTTCGCCTTGAGACCTTCGACCACCGCGTCGATACAGCGCTCCAGCTTGTCGCCGTTCTCCCGCAGCTTCGCGGCGAAGCGATACGCGGCCCACTTCGACGGCGGGTCGCCCTCGCAGCCAAGGGCGCGCTGGAGTTTCCAGTGCTCGGCGACCAGGGCGGTCACCTTCGTCCAAGTCGGCAGCGCGTAAAGCGACTTCACCAGGGCGAGCCCGACCATCGTGCGCACCGGGTAGCCGGGACGGCCCGTCCAGCGGGTAACTTCCAACTCGCGGATCAGCCGCGCAATCTCGGGCGAATCTAAAAGTTCTGCCAGCGCGGCGGATGCCGAGCCCCTTGCTACCTTGGGTGTGTCCACGGAGCCTCAATCTCTGTGGTCCAGAGCCCCGGGGGTTGCAGCCTCGCGGGGCTCGTTTATTCCGTCGATGTTTCAGCCATACTACGGTTGTGATCGGACGGAAAATGGCTTCAGAAAGCGAAAAACTAGTGTCTCCGGTGCTTCTGGAGCGACCGCTTTACTCGTGCTCCGAGGCCGCCCGACTGCTCCAGATTCACCCTGAGACCCTGCGGCGGTGGCTGGAGGGCTCCGTGCGTGCGGGGGTCCATTACGCCCCCGTGATCCGCCATGAACCGACTGGCTCTGAGGTGGTGACGTGGGGTGAGTTCGTTGAGGCGGGGCTGCTGCGCGGCTATCGAAAAGAGCGCGTCCCGCTACAGAAGATGCGGCCGTTCATCGAGCGTGCCCGTAGCGAGTTCGGCGTTCCGTACCCGCTCGCCCACTTCAACCCCAAAATTGACAACAAGCGCCTTGTCTATGAACTCCAGAAAGAGACGGGACTTGATCCCAAGCTCTACTTGGTGGACGCCGAGAATGAGCAGATTCGCTGGGCGGAGCCGGTGAAGGACTTTCTTAAGAAGGTCGAGTTTGACGCCGTTGGCATCGTCTCTCGCTTCTTCCCGATGGGCAAACTGACGCCGGTCGTCATCGATCCGGAAGTCTCATTCGGGGTTCCGCAGATCAGAGGCATCCGCACCGAACTCGTTGCCGAGTCGGTGGAGGCAGGCGAATCGCTGGAGATGGCAGCCCGTAGCTGGGATCTCCAGCCGGTGGAGGTTGAGGCGGCACTCTCTTGGGAGAGGAGCATCACGGCTGCCGCGTGACCTTCTACGTCGATGCAAGCGTGCCGGTCGCAGTACGCAGAGCCTTGGCTGAGGCTCGCGACGATGTGTGCCACGCAGGCCAGCCCGGAATGCCGAAGGAGAGCACGGGCGACATTCACTGGCTCGCCGAGGCGGGCAGAAACGATTGGGTTGTCCTCAAGCGGGATAAACGGATTCGGAAACGCCCCGGAGAGCGGGAAGCGCTGATCGCCGCTGGGGTTCGCACCTTCTGCCTGACCGGCGCGGGCAACTACACGCGCTGGGAGGTATTGCGCCTTCTGGCAGCCAAGTGGCCGCGCATCGAAGAGGTCGCTTCGACCGAGTCCGGTCCCTACGTCTACTCCGTGACTTGGCAGGGAGTGAAACCGCTCTCGCTCTCCACCTCTCAGCTAGCCGCCGTAGCATAGTTTCAGCGGCTACTTCTCCTCGGACAGTTCCACGACTTCTGCGGCGATAACGCTCACTTTCTGGCCGTCCTCTCTGGTGAAGGTCACGAATTTGTTGCCGAGCTTGATGGCTTCGTTCACCAAGCTGCTCAAGCCCTTCGGCTCCCCTTCCACCAAGTAGCTGTCCGTGCCCCTATTGATCGTGCTCTTGACGCTCACCATCGTTGGCATTTGCCCCCCTTTGTCGATTTGCTCGACGCGATCCTATGAGTTGGGGTAGCTCCCCACCGAAAGCGAGGTATCGATGAACTCACCGACCCTGCGAACCCGCATGGCTACTGGCCCTGCGAGTTTCGCCAATCCCTCCTAGCCTTGCGGCCATGAACCTCTCCCTCTCGCAGTGCTTCGTGATCGTTCATGACTCCGACCAGGCGCTGGCCTTCTACCGCGACGCCCTCGGTCTCGAACAGCGCAACGACGTCGGCAAAGGCGACTTCTTCTGGGTCACCGTCGGCGCCGCCTCCCAGCCCGACGTCTCGATCGTCCTCACCAACTACCTGAACGGCAGCCCCGCCGACCAGGACGCGGTCGCCGCCCTCGTCGCCAAGGGGGCCCTCAACGGCGTCCACTTCCACGCCGACGATCTCGACGCCAGCTTCGAGAAGGTGCGCGCCGCCGGTGCCGAGGTGGTCGAAGAGCCGACCGACCAGCCTTGGGGGGCGCGGGACTTCGCCGTCCGCGACCCGTCCGGCAACCTCGTGCGCGTCGACCAGTCGGCCGCGTCGTGACCAAGGCCGCCGCCGCCGACAGCCACGACCTGATCCGCGTCCACGGGGCGCGAGTCAACAACCTCAAGGACGTCAGCGTCGAGATCCCGAAGCGGCGGCTGACGGCATTCACCGGCGTCTCCGGCTCGGGCAAGAGCAGCCTCGTCTTCGGCACGATCGCCGCCGAGTCCCAGCGGCTGATCAACGAGACCTACAGCGCCTTCGTCCAGGGCTTCATGCCGACGCTGGCGCGGCCCGAGGTCGACGTGCTCGACGGGCTGACGACTGCGATCACCGTCGACCAGGAGCGGCTGGGCTCCGACCCCCGCTCCACGGTCGGCACCGCCACCGACGCCAACGCGATGCTGCGGATCCTCTTCAGCCGGCTCGGCAAGCCGCACGTCGGCGGCCCGGGGGCGTTCTCCTTCAACGTCGCCTCGGTCGAGGCGGCCGGGATGATGAAGGTCGGCGAGGGGAAATCCGAGCGGGTCACCTTCAGCCGCACCGGCGGCATGTGCCCCAACTGCGAGGGCCGGGGCCAGGTCACCGACTTCGACCTCACCGCGCTCTACGACGGGGACAAGTCCCTGAACGAGGAGGCGCTGACGATCCCCGGCTACAGCATGAAGGGCTGGCAGGGGCGGATCCTGCGGGGCTGCGGCTTCTTCGACCCGGACAAGCCGATCGGGAAGTTCAACAAGAAAGAACGCGAGGCCCTCCTCTATAAGGAGCCGACCAAGATCGAGGTCGAGGGCATCAACCTCACCTACGCCGGCCTGGTCCCGACGATCCGCAAGTCGATGCTGGCCAAGGACCGGGAGGCGATGCAGCCGCACATCCGGGCTTTCGTCGACCGGGCGGTGATCTTCACCACCTGCCCCGAGTGCGACGGCACCCGGCTGAGCGAGGCGGCGCGCTCGTCGAAGATCGGGAAGAAGAGCATCGCCGACGTCTGCGCGATGCAGATCAGCGACCTCGCTGGGTGGGTCGGCGGGATCGGCGAGCCCTCGGTCGGGCCGCTGGTCGAGGCGCTGGGGGAGACCCTCGATTCGCTCGTCGAGATCGGGCTCGGATACCTCTCGCTCGAGCGCCCCGCAGGGACGCTCTCGGGCGGCGAGGCGCAGCGGGTGAAGATGATCCGCCAGCTCGGGTCCTCGCTGACCGACGTCACCTACGTCTTCGACGAGCCGACGATCGGGCTCCACCCGCACGACATCCAGCGGATGAACGACCTGCTGCTGCGGTTGCGCGACAAGGGCAACACGGTGCTGGTGGTCGAGCACAAGCCGGAGGCGATCGCGATCGCCGACCACGTCGTCGACCTCGGCCCGCGCGCGGGCGGCGGGGGCGGAGAGGTGGTCTTCGAGGGCACGGTCGCGAGCCTGCGCAAGGCCGACACCCTGACCGGGCGCCACCTCGACGACCGCGCCGCGCTGAAGCTCGAGGTGCGGCCGGGATCGGGGGCGCTGGAGGTACGCGGTGCCGGCACCAACAACCTGCGGGACGTCGACCTCGACATCCCGCTCGGGGTGCTGGTCGTCGTCACCGGGGTGGCGGGCTCGGGCAAGAGCTCGCTGATAAGCGGCTCGGTCTCCGGGCGCGACGGGGTGGTGACCGTCGACCAGACCGCGATCCGCGGCTCGCGGCGGAGCAACCCGGCGACCTACACGAAGCTGCTCGACCCGATCCGCAAAGCCTTCGCCAAGGCCAACGGCGTCAAGCCGGGACTGTTCAGCGCCAACTCCGAGGGCGCCTGCCCGACCTGCAACGGCGCCGGGGTCGTCTACACCGACCTGGCGATGATGGCCGCCGTCGCCACCCCCTGCGAGGAGTGCGAGGGGAAGCGCTTCGGGGCCGAGGTGCTGGACTACGAGTTCGGCGGCAGGGACATCAGTCAGGTTCTGGCGATGTCGGTGGACGAGGCCGAGGGGTTCTTCGCCGACGGCGAGGGGGCGGTGCCCGCCGCGCACAGGATCCTCGCCCGGCTCGCCGACGTCGGCCTCGGCTACCTCGCGATCGGCCAGCCGCTGACCACGCTCTCGGGCGGTGAGCGGCAGCGGCTGAAGCTGGCCACCCAGATGGCCGGCAAGGGCGAGGTCTACGTCCTCGACGAGCCGACCACCGGCCTCCACCTCGCCGACGTCGAACAGCTCCTCGGCCTCCTCGACCGCCTGGTCGACTCCGGCAAATCGGTGATCGTGATCGAGCACCACCAAGCAGTCATGGCGCACGCCGACTGGATCGTCGACCTCGGACCCGGTGCCGGCAACGAAGGCGGCGAGGTCGTCTTCGAGGGCACCCCCGCCGACCTGGCGGCCGCTCGCTCGACCCTCACCGGCGAGCATTTGGCAGATTACGTCGGCGGCTAGCCCCGTCGCCACGGAATGGAGCCTGGACATGCCCGCTTTGCCCCATGTCGCACCGGAGCCTCCTCGCGGCGTCGATCGCGTCTTGATGCGGATGCTGAGCACGCGCTTCAACTGCGCGCTCGAGCGCAGCCTGCCGTTCCGCCTGATCGTCTGGCGCCTCGTCCCCCGGCTCCTGCGTCTCTTCGGCAATCGGCCGTTGCCGCTGACGCCGTTCGGGGCTGCTGTGCTGGAGACCCGTGACGCGCGCAACGGCAGGCCGCACCGCCGAGCGGTCGTCTACTTCAACGACGGCGAGGACGTGGTGCTGATCCCCTCGAAGGCTGGGATGCCGGACGATCCGCACTGGTTCGAGAACGCGGTCGCCGATCCCGAGGTGACGTTCGGCGGGGGCGTCTTCCGGGCGGAAGCGGTGGGAGACGAGAGGGAGCAGGTGCGGCTCTGGGCGCTCGGCGATGCCTACTACCCGCCGTACCTCACCTACCGTACCCACGCCGCTCGGTACGGCCGGCAGATCCCGATCCTGCGCCTGGTCCCGGAGACGCCATGAAGCCCACCGGCTGGTTTGCGCGGCTGCAGCTCTCTGTCGGGCAGTTCGCCAGCGAACGCGGCGTCTACCTGGGGCGGCGCTCGACCCGGGTCCACACTGCGATCTACCGGTGGACGCGGGGCAGGCTGGGATCTCGCGTCCCCGGGTTCCCCGACGCCCGCGTCGCTCTGATCGATCACGTCGGCGCCAAGAGCGGCCTGCAAAGGACCTCGCCGTTGATCTACCTGGAGGACGGCGGCAACGTGGTCGTCGTCGCCTCGAAAGCGGGTCAGCCGACCAGTCCCGCCTGGTTTCACAACCTGAAAGCGCACCCCGAGACCAGGGTCCAGGTCGGGGGCGAGGTCCGCGAGGTCCGCGCCCGCGTCGCCAGCGACAAGGAGCGCGAGCGCCTGTATCCGAAGTTCGTCGCGGTCTACCCGGCCTACGACTTCTACGAGCGCAACGCGCGCGGGCGGCGGATCCCGGTCGTGATTCTCGAGCGGCGGTGACCCCGGACCATCTGCATAGGCGCTTTCCCGCGCTCGCCGACAACCTCCCGCACCTCTCGCTCTCCGAGCGGCCGACGCCGGTTCGCGAGCTTCCTGGCCTCGGGGTCTGGGTGAAGGAGGACGGCGCCTTCGGCTCGGGCGGCTGGGGCGGCAACAAGGTGCGGAAGCTCGAGTGGCTGATCCCGGACGCGCAGCGGCGGGGGCGGCGCTCGATCCTCACCTTCGGCGGCCTCGGCACCAACTGGGGACTGGCCACCGCCCTCTACGCGCGCGAACACGGGCTGGCGACTGCGCTGGCGCTCGTCGACCAGCCGGTCGACGCCCACGTCGAAGCCCAGCTCGCCCGGCTCGAGGCCTCGGGCGCGCGCATCCACCGCACCCGCACCAAGGCGCGGACCGTGGCGATGCTGCCCTGGCTGCTTGCCCGCAACGCCCGCGGCGGCCGACCGCCGTACCTGCTGCCGGCGGGAGGGTCCTCGCCGGTGGGGGTGCTCGGCTACGTCGAGGCGGCGCTGGAGATCGCTGCCCAGGTCGAGGCCGGGTCGCTGCCCGTGCCGGCGAGGGTCGTCGTCCCGGTGGGCACCGGCGGCACCGCCGCCGGCCTGGCGCTCGGCTTCCAGCTCGCCGGGATGCGGACCCGCGTAGTCGGGATCGTGGTCAACGACCAGCTGCGCCTGGGCCCGCCGGTGCTCGCCCGTCTCGCCCTGCGCACCGCCAAGTTGCTGGAGCGCCGGGGCGCCGATCTCGGCCAGCTCCGGATCGGGCCGGAGGTGCTCGACCTGAACCGCGACCAGATCGGAGCCGGCTACGGCCATCCGACCGAGGCCGCCACCCGAGCCGCCCACATCGCCGCCGAGGAGGGACTCCAGCTCGACCCCGTCTACACCGCGAAGGCGATGGCCGGCCTCTTGGCGCTGCGCGAGGAAGGCCGCCTCGACGACCCGGTGCTCTTCGTCCACACCGACGGACCGCGAACCGGAGAACGTCTGTCGGGCATAGGATCGTCGCGTGGACAGCCGTAAGAAAGCGATCCTGGTGGCGATCTCGATCCCGCTGATCATGGTCGGGATCGACGGGACGATCCTCAACGTCGCCCTGCCGACGATCGCCAGGGACCTCGACACGACGTCCTCGGAGCTGGTTTGGATCAACTCCGCCTACATCATCACCTTCGGCTCGACGATCCTGCTCTCGGCCTCGATCGGCGACAAGTTCGGCCGTAAGCGGGTGCTGCAGCTGGGGATGGCGGTGTTCATCCTCGGCTCGGTGCTGTCGGGGCTCTCCGACCTGGCCGACAGCGCCACCTTCCTGATCTTCGCCCGCGCGATCCAGGGGCTGGGGGCGGGTGCGATCCCGCCCTCGACCCTCTCGCTGATCCGCTCGACCTTCGAAGACGAAAAAGAGCGGGCGCGGGCGATCGGGGTCTGGGCCGGGATGTCGGCGATCGGCCTCGCGGTCGGCCCGATCCTCGGCGGGCTGATCCTCAACTCGACCGAAGCCTGGGGCTGGATCTTCTACATCAACGTGCCGATCGTGATCCTCGGCCAGGTGATGATCCGCCGCAACGTCGAGGAGTCGAAGGACGCGTCGGCGGCGCCGATCGACGTGCCCGGCGCGCTGCTCTCGCTCGCCGGCCTCTTCGCCCTCTTCTACGGCCTGATCGAGGGGCCGGTGCAGGGCTGGGACTCGGCCCCCGTCCTGGTCGCCTTCGTCCTTGCCGCCATCCTGCTCTTCTCCTTCATCCGCTATGAGCTGCGGGCGAAGTTCCCCGAGCTCGATCCGCGCCTCTTTCTCTCCGCCCCCTTCACCTCGGGCATCCTGGCCATCGCGGTTGCCTTCCTCGCCCTGATGGGCCTCGTCTACGAGCTCACCCTCTACCTGCAGACGGTGCGCGACTATTCGCCGCTTAAGGCGGGCGTCGCCCTGGTGCCGTTCGCCGTCTCGCTGCTGATCGTCGCCCCGCTGGCCCCGAAAATCGCCGAGCGGCGCGGTGACCGGCGCACGGTGATGGCCGGGATGGCGATCCTCGCCGCCGGCCTGCTCGCCTTCCTCGCCGCCAACGAGGATTCGTCCTACCTGGTGGTCCTGGTCGGGCTGCTGCTCGCCGGCGCCGGCGTTTCGCTGATCCAGCCACCCGCCTCGGCGGCGATGATGAGCTCGGTCTCGGCCGACAAGGCGGGGATGGCCTCGGGGACCAACGCCGCGATCCGCCAGATCGGCGCCTCCTTCGGGATCGCGGTGATGGGGGGGATCGGCCAGTCGGTCTTCAGCAGCCACCTCACCGACTCGTCCATCTACGAAAAGCTGCCCGCGGGGGCGCAGGAAACCGCCGACTCGAGCATCTCCGGCGCGGTCGCGGTGGCCGGTCAGATCGGCGGCAGCGGCGGCAAGCAGTTACTCGAAGTCGCCTCCACCGGATTCGTCAACGGCATGCACTGGGCGGTGATCGTCGCCGCCGCCTTCGCCGCTCTCGGCTTCGTCCTCGCCGCCAGGCTGATCCCCCGCGAGGCGGAAGTAGAAGCCGAGCACCGGCGCCCCGCCGGCGGCGTCTAGCCGCGCCTACTGGAGGGCGAAGACCGCGGCGACCGTCGCCTTGACGGTCGAGCTGCCGGGCTTGGTGGGGGGCGAGGGTTCCGCTTCCGTGTCCCGGCCGACCCCCTTCGCCTCCGGCGCCGCCGGGACCGGAACGACGTTGCCGCTCTCGGCGATCGTGAGCGCGGGGCCGAGGGTGGCGCCCGCTGCCGCGGCCAGCAGTTCCGCCTTCGTCCTCGCCTGGGTGAACGCTTCGACCAGGGCGGCGTCGTAGGCGGCCTCGCGATTGCCGACGAAGAAGTTCGGCCCCCGCGTGCTCGTCGCCCCCGCGGCGACCCCCGCTGCGACGAGGTCTCCCGCGGACGCCGGATCGTGGGTGACGACGGTGACGCTCTCGCTTGCGCGGTAGACGGGGCGCTTGCCGCGCTCGACCCGGCGGACCGAGATCGAGCCGGTGGTGACGTCGCCCGGGCCGACGCCCGGCGTCGCCTGCGCGGCGGCGATCACGGCTCGCAGCCGCAGGGCGACGACGCGCAGTGCGGCGGCGCGGCCGGGGCGTTCCTTGCTGACCGTGAAGCGGACTTCGGCGGCGTCGTTCGGCACCTCCCGTTCGACCGTCGCCTGGACGCTCACCGTGCGTTCGGCGCCGAGGGCGGTGGCCGGTGCCAGCAGGGCGGCGGCAAGGGCGAGGAGGAAGGCGAGGCGGCGCATCGACCCCATTATGCAGTCAGCTCCACCGAGCGCAGCCGGTTCGGCACCGAATCGGAGTAGTGGGCGGTGATCAGCTCGTCGGCGCCGGTCTCGGCGGCGAACCTCTCCAGGTAGGCGTGGACCTCCTCGCCGGTGCCGACGGCGGTGCAGGCCAGCATTTCGTCGACGGCGACCGCCTGGGGCGAGGCGAGGATCGCGGTTACGTCCTCCTCGCCCAGCTTGCGGCCGCGGCCGAAGAGGGCGCGGGCGCGGACCCGCCGCGCGGCTTCGAGCTGGGCGGCGGCGCTCTCGGCGCTGTCGGCGGCGATCACGCCGACGCCGGCGATCGCGTAGGGCTCGCCGAGCTGCGCCGAGGGCTGGAACCCCTCGCGGTAGACGCGGAGGGCCTCGTGCAGGTGGCGGGGCGCGAAGTGGGAGGCGAAGGCGTAGGGGAGGCCGAGCTGCGCCGCCAGTTCGGCGCCGAAGAGTGAGGAGCCGAGGAGGTAGAGCGGCACCTGGGTGCCGCGGCCGGGAATCGCCCGCAGGCCCGGCAGCGGATCCTCGTCGCTGAGGAACCGCTGCAGCTCGAGCACGTCCTCGGGGAAGCGGTCGCTGGCCGCCGGGTCGCGCCGCAGCGCCATCCAGGTCCGCTGGTCGGTGCCCGGCGCCCGTCCCAGGCCGAGGTCGATCCGGCCCGGGTGCAGCGTCTCCAGCGTCCCGAACTGCTCGGCGATCACCAGCGGCGAGTGGTTGGGCAGCATCACGCCGCCGGCGCCGAGGCGGATCTTCTCGGTCTGCGCCGCGACGTGGGCGATCAGGACCGCGGTCGCCGAGGAGGCGATCGAGGTGATGTTGTGATGCTCGGCGTACCAGACCCGCCGGTAGCCGCCGCGCTCGGCGGCCTGCGCCAGGGCAACGCTGCCGGCGAAGCTCTCGGCGATCGTCTCCTCGCGGCCGACGGCGGCGAGGTCGAGGATCGAGAGGGGCACCATTGGCTCGCCGCAGCGTAACGGGCCATCGGCCTCGGTTGGCGGGCCTTCCCCCGGCAGCGCACGTTTCAATGTGCCAGATAGGTCAGAATGCCCCGCGTGATCCGGCGCGCGGTGGGAGCAGGGATGCTGGCGGCGATGCTGCTGGCGGCGAGCGTGGCTATCGCCGCGGCACCGGCGGGGCCGCGACTGGCGGTCCTCAAGGCGAATTCGCAGACCTTCGAGCTCGTCAGCGTCAAGCCGGATGGGAGTGGTGGGTTGCGGCTGGCAGGCGGCGGTCGAAACTCGCGCCCGGTGCTGGACTTCTTCGCGCCCCTCTCCTGGTCGCCGGACGGGGCAAGGATCGCGTTCGGCGGGGTTGTCGGCATCAAGGAGGGAGATGACCATGAGCCGATCCGGAAGATCTTCACCGTCGCGGCCGACGGCAGCGACCTACGTCCGGTGGGCGGGACGAACGGGGCCACCGGACCGGTCTGGTCGCCGGACGGGCGGACCCTCGCCTTCACCCGTTCGGTGGATCGCGAGACGCCGACCACGGTTGGCGGCAAGCTGTGGCCGGAGGGCTTCGACGGCTCCAGCATCTGGACCGTGGACCTTACGACCGGCGCCCAGCGCCAGCTGACCCCGTGGCGAGACGACGTCCAGTACTCCGCCTCTTCGTTCTCGCCGGACGGCTCAACCCTGCTGGCGACCCACGAAGACGACCTCCTCAGGGAAGCCGAGCCGGTGGCGGTGAACATCGACGGCAGCGGCTCGCGTCGCCTCCTCGACGACGGGTTCTCCCCGGTCTACTCGCCCGACGGCTCCCGGGTCGCCCTGATTCGCAACGTCGACGAACACCGCAAGGGCGGAAGCGAAGACACCGACCTCTACGTCGTCAATGCCGACGGCAGCGGCGTTCACCGTCTCACCCGCACCCCGGAGCTGATCGAGTTCTTCCCCAGCTGGGATCCCTCCGGCCAGCGACTGGCCTACGTGCGGCTCCCTGCCAATCGGTCCGAGGACGCGCCCTTCGGGTTCCGCACCGCCCTGGTGCAGATCAACGCCGACGGCAGCTGTCCCGCGAAGGCGGTCTCCGTCCCCAGGACCTACTACTTCGCGCCCGCCTGGCAGCCCGGGCCGGGACGCGAGGCGGGGAGGATCGAATGCTAGGGACGTCGGGGATGCGCCTCTCGATGCGGCGGGTTTTGGGAGTGGGGGCGTTGGCCCTGTTGCTGAGCGCGGGAGTCGCGAGCGCCGCCGGGCCGCCCGGGCCGCGCCTCGCGGTGATCAAGGAAACGTGGAAACCCCGCCGGGTCACGCTGCTGACGGTGAACCCCGACGGCAAGGCGCCGATGCGGATCGCCGGCGGTCAGGAATGGGAGGGTCCGGTGGAGGCCTCCGGGCAGCTCTCCTGGCGTCCCGACGGCTCGGAGATCGCCTATCCGAGCCTCTTCTCGATCTTCGTCGCGAGGACCGACGGGAGCGGCGCCCGAGAGCTCAACATCGCCGACGCCGAGCGACCGGTTTACGCGCCGGACAATCGCACCCTCGCCTTCACCCGCTACCGGGACGGCGGGGCGGCCGTCTGGACCATCGATCTCTCCAGCGGCGTGCAGCGTCAGCTGACGCCGACGCGTCGCGGCCTCGTCTTCGTCGGCTCCTCGTTCTCCGCCGACGGGAACACCCTGCTCGCGACCCGGATCGACCGGAAACGCAAGGGCAAACCCGAATTGATGGCGCTGCACCTCGACACCGGCCGCCAGACCCTGCTGCTCCGATCCGGATCCGCCCCGGTGCTGTCGCCCGACGGCTCGAAGGTCGTGTTCCTGCGTGAGGTCGGGAAACGGCAGGTCATTCGCGAAGAGGGAGAACGCTGGCGATCCACCGATCTTTTCGTTCTCGGTCTGGCGACCCGCTCGGTGCGGCGCCTCACCCGCACCCCGCGCAAGGACGAGGTCTTCGCGAGCTGGGACCCCTCCGGCGAGCGAATCGCCTTCGCGCGCTTCCGCGGGGGGCACTTCGGATGGGCCAACGCGATCGTTCAGATCAACGCCGACGGGACCTGCGAAGACGAGATCCTGGCCCGCCGCAGGACCGTCTTCGTCGGCACCGCCTGGCAGCCCGGGCCCGGCCGCGAGGCCGGGCGAATCGACTGCTAGGGACCGGGCTCTGAACGGCTCGCTGACAGTCACGATTCTGCTGCCGGCTGCGATCGCGGTGATCATGTGCAGCCTCGGGATGGAGTTGACCCGGGACGATTTCCGGCGCGTTCTCACCGCCCCGCGCGGGGTCGCGATCGGGATGATCAACCTGGCGGTGATCTCGCCGCTGCTGGCGCTGACGATGGCGGAGCTGTTCGAGCTGCCGCCCGAGCTGGCGGTCGGGTTGGTCCTGCTGGGGGCCTCGCCCGGAGGAATGATGGCCAACATGCTGACCCACCTCGCGCGCGGCGACACCGCGCTCTCGGTGACGATGACGGCGATCAGCAGCGTCGGCGCGATGATCACCGTGCCGCTCTTCCTCGGCTTCGCCGGCGACCACTTCGGAGCCACCGAGATCGGCGACGTCGGCATGCTCGGGATCGTCCTGCGGGTGTTCGCGATCACGATCGTCCCGGTGGCGATCGGGATGGAGTTGCGCCGCCGCCGGCCGGAGTGGGTCGCGGCCGTCCACACGCGCGTGCGGCGGATCTCGCTGACGCTCTTCGCGGTCGTCGTGCTGGGCGCGATCGTCAGCGAGAACGACACCGTCCGGGCCAACCTCGCCGACGTCGCCGGTGCCGCCCTCGCCCTCAACCTGGCGGCGATGGCGCTCAGCTTCTCGATCTCCAAGCTGGCCCGGCTCGACGACCGCCAGGCAACGGCGATCGCGCTCGAGCTCGGGATCCACAACTCCGCCCTGGCGATCGCCGTCGGCGCCTCGCTCGCCGACGACCTGGCGATCCCGGCCGCGGTCTACAGCTCCTTCATGCTCTTCACCGGCGGCGGCTTCGCCTGGCTGATGAGCCGGCGGAACGCGGAGCCGCCGGCGCGGATTACCTAGTCGTAGCCCTTGATCATCCTCACGTTGAGCGCCAGCATGATCGCGCCGAGGACCGCGACCACGGCGAAGCCGGGGAGGATCTTGGCCCAGTCGAGGTCGGTGAGGATCAGCGAGCGCAGCGCCTCCATCAGGTAGGTGACCGGGTTGATCGTGGCGGCGACCTCCATCGGCGGCGCGAGCATTTCGCGGGGGACGAAGTTCGGCGTCAGGAAGAGCAGCGGGAAGAAGATCAGCCCGCCCGAGTTGGTCGCCGCGGCGCTGCGCGTCTTCAGCGCGATCAGCTGCATGAAGCCGGCGTAGACCACTCCCCACGAGGTGGTCAGCAGGACCAGGAGGACGAAGCCGAGCGGGCCGCTGGCGATCGTGATCCCGAAGGGAAGGGCGAGGAGGACGATCAGCGAGGCGAGGAAGACGCCCTTGGCCGCCTCGGCGACCAGCCGGCCCAGGACCATCGAGTAGCGCGGGATCGGCATCGCCCGCAGCTTGTCGAAGTAGCCGCCCTCGATTTCCTCGACCAGGAACAGGGCTCCCATCCCGAACGAGGCCGCCAGCAGCAGGGTGATCGGCAGCTGGAAGGCGCCGTAGCCCTGGCCCTCGAGGAAGCCGGTCGAGTCCGAGGGGAAGACCTCGGCGGCCTGGCCGGTGTTGACGACCAGGAAGAAGATCGGGATGAACATGGTCATGAACAGGGCGTCGGGCTGGCGCAGCGCCTCGCGCAGCGACCGCATTCCCAGGGTCAGCGTGGCGCTCATGCACCCACCTCCTGGACCTCGCCGGCGGCTCGGTCGCGGCTGCGGCCGGTGGCGTCGAGGAAGACGTCATCGAGGGAGACGTCCTCGCCGCCACGGCGCTCGCTCAGCTCCGCCTTGAGGTTGGCCGGCGTCCCTTCGCGGACGATGCGGCCGTCGTCGATGATCGCCAGCCGGTCGCAGAGCTGGTCTGCCTCCTCCAGGTACTGGGTGGTGAGGAAGACGGTGGTGCCGCGGCCGTTGATCCGCCGCACCTCGTCCCAGACCGTCAGCCGGCTGGCCGGATCGAGGCCGGTGGTCGGCTCGTCGAGGAAGAGGACCTCGGGCTCGTGGACCAGCGCCGCCGCCAGGTCGAGCCGGCGCTGCATGCCGCCGGAGTAGCCCTTGGTCACCCGGCCGGCGGCCTGCTCGAGCCCGACCAGCGCCAGCAGCTCCTCGGCCCGGGCGGCCGCCCGGGCCTTGTCGAAACCGTAGAGCTGCCCGTGCAGGACGAGCAGCTCGCGGCCGGTCTGGCGCGGGTCGAGCCCGGCCTCCTGGAGGGCGACGCCGATCCGCCGCCGCACCGCGTCCGGCTCGGCGGCGACGTCTGTGCCCAGCACCTCCGCCCGCCCGTCGGTGATCGTCAGCAACGTGGTCAGCATCCTCACCGTGGTCGACTTGCCGGCCCCGTTCGGCCCGAGGAAGCCGAAGATCTCCCCGGCGCTGACCTCGAGGTCGACGCCGCGCACCGCCTCCACCGTCTCGTCGCCGTCCTTGTAGTGCTTGACGAGACCCTCGGCCCTGACTGCCGTTCCGTTCCGCTGCTGCATCGATGCTCCTTCGTCTTTGGGCTTTGACCGGTTAGACCGCGACGGGCGCCCGAACTCATCGCGGCGGCAAAAGTTAGCTGGCGGCGTCCGGGGCGTTATCCTCCCGGCTGCCTCGGGGAAAGGGGATGAGGAATTGGGGAGCATGCGGCAGCTGACCAGTCGCGCGATGATCGTTTTTGTTGCCTGCGCCGCCCTGGCGGGCTGTGGCTCGGGCGATTCGCCGGACGACGGGACCCTGCGCGGGACCTACTCCTCGTTCCCGGAATACCTCGACCCCGGCCTCTCCTTCAGCCTCGAAGGCGCGACGGCGATGGCCAACACCTACCTGCCGCTGCTCACCTACGAGCACGCGAACGGCAAAGAGGGGACCGAGCTGATCCCCGGCCTGGCGGAGGACCTGCCGAAGATCGACCAGGGTGGCCGCCGCTACACGTTGCAGCTGCGGCCCGGGCTGGAGTACTCGGACGGGACGCCGGTGCGGGCCTCCGACTTCCGCTTCGCGGTCGAACGGCTGATCCGGCTCAACTCCGCCGGCACCTCCTTCTACATGAACATCGAGGGGGCGGAACGGTTCGCGGAAACGAAGAAGGGCGGCATCTCCGGGATCGAGACCGACGACGAGAGCGGCCGCATCGTCATCCACCTGCGCGAACCGGACGGCAGCTTCAACTACGTGCTGGCGCTGATGTACGCGGCGCCGCTGCCGCCGGACACGCCGGCCGAGGACCAGACCGCCGAGCCGCCGCCGGCGACCGGCCCGTACGAGATCACCAAGGTGAAGCCCGGCCGCAGTTGGGAGTACAAGCGCAACCCGGCCTGGGAGAAGGCGAACGGCGAGGCGATGCCGCAGCTGCCGGGCGGCCACGTCGACCGGATCGAGTTCGAGGTGCGCTCCAACCCGACCACCCAGGTCGACGAAGTCGAACGCGGGCAGGTCGACTGGATGAAGAACCCGCCCTCGCCGGACCGCTATCAGGAGATCAAACAGCGCTACGAGGGAACCCAGTTCCGCGAGGAACCGACGGTCAGCGTCTACTACTTCTGGATGAACACGCGGGAGCCGCCCTTCGACGACGTGCGGGTGCGGCGGGCGGTCAACTACGCGATCGATCCCGAAGCGCTGGAACGGATCTACGCTGGCACGATCAGCCGCACCCAGCAGGTGCTGCCCTCGCAGATGCCCGGCTACCGCCAGATCGAGCTCTACCCGCACGACATGAAGAAGGCCGAAAAGCTGATCGAAGAAGCCGACCCGGCCGATCGCGAGGTGACCGTCTGGACCAACAACCTGGCGCCCAACGACGAAGCCGGCGAGTACTACGAGCAGGTGCTGGGCGACCTCGGCTTCGAGACGAGCCTGAAAGCGGTCAGCGCGGCCAACTACTTCACCCTGATCGGTAACGCGGGGACGCCGGACCTGGACACCGGCTGGTCCAACTGGTTCCTCGACTACCCGCACCCCGACGACTACTTCGCGCCGCAGCTCTCGAGTGAAAGCATCCTCCCCAACGGCAACACCAACTGGGCCAACTTCAGCGATCCGGCGATCGACGCCAAGATCAAGGAGCTCGGGCGCCAGCAGTTGAGCCCGCAGGTGGAACGCGAATACGGCGACCTCGACGAAGCGGTGATGAAGCAGGCGCCCTGGGCACCCTTCGGCAGCCTCGCGCTCGGCACCTTCGTCGCCGCGGACATCGACCTCGACGAGCTGATCGTCAGCCCGATGTTCGGCCAGGACCTGGCCAGCTTCCAGTTCAAGTAGCCGGCGACAGGAAGCCGGCGCGGTGGAGGGCTAACCCGCCCCGTACTCGCGGTAGGGGTACCACCATTCCTTGCGCTCGATCCGCGACTCCATGTGGACGTGCTTGGTCTCCTGGAAGGCCTCGAGGCCCTCGCGGCCGAGCTCGCGGCCGAGGCCGGACTGCTTGAAGCCGCCGAAGGGGCCGGCGTCGTTGTCGGTCAGCGGGTCGTTGATCCAGACCGTGCCGGCGCGCAGCTCCCGCATGCAGCGGACCGCGCTCTCGAGGTCGGCGGTGTAGACGTTGGCGCCGAGGCCGAACTCGGTGCCGTTGGCCAGCGCGATCGCCTCCTCGAGGGAGGCGACGGGGACGATCGGGGCGACCGGCCCGAAGGTCTCCTCGGTCAGCAGGGCGCTGTCGGGGGCGGCGCCGGTGACGACGGCGGGGGAGAGGAAGTGACCGCGCTGCTGGCCGCCGCGGTCGCCGCCGGTGAGGACCTCGGCGCCGGCCGTCGCCGCGGCCTCGAGCTGGGCGACGACCTTGGCCCGCTGCGGCTCGGAGACCATCGGCCCGACGTCGGTCGCGGCCTCGAACGGATCGCCGAGGACCAGCGTGCGGGTGTGGTCGACGAAGGCGGCGACGTAGTCGTCGTAGACCTCCTCGGCGACGTAGAAGCGCTCGGCCGAGGTGCAGACCTGGCCGGCGTTGAGGAAGGCGGCCCAGGCGCCGCCGCGGGCGGCGACCTCGAGCTGCGGGGCGACGTCGGCGCAGACGATGAAGGCGTCCTTGCCGCCCATCTCCAGGTTCATCCGCGCCATCCGCGGCAGGCAGGCCTCGGCCACCTTCTTCCCGGTCGCGACCGAGCCGGTGAAGGCGACGCAGTCGACCTCGGGGTGGGAGGCGATCCGGGCGCCGACCTCGCCGGCCCCGGCGACGATGTTCATCACGCCGGCCGGCAGGTGCTCGAAGGCCGGCGCCAGCGCCAGGGTCGAGAGCGGGGTCAGCTCCGAGGGCTTGGCGACGACGCAGTTGCCGGCGGCGAGCGCCGGCGCCACCTTCCAGGCGAGGAGCAGCAGCGGGTAGTTCCAGGGAACGATGCAGCCGACCACGCCGAGCGGATCCTTGACCACCATCGCCAGCTGGGTGTTCTCGATCGGCGGGATCACCCGGCCGGCGTGGTCGCGGCCGATCTCGGCGTAGTAGTCGAAGGCGGCGGCAGTCCACTCCAGCTCGTCGCGGTTCTCGATCAGCGGCTTGCCGCCCTCGGCGGTCATCGTCCGTGCCAGCTCATCGGCGCCGGCGCGCAGTCGTCGCGCGACCTCGTGCAGCAGCTCGCAGCGCTCGCCGGCCGGAGTCCCGGCCCAGCCGTGCCAGGCGCGCCTTCCGGCGCCGACGGCGGCCTCGACCTGCTCCGGAGAGGCGCCGCCAACCGCGGCGATCGTCTCGGTGGTGAAGGGGTTCTCGACCGCCAGCGTCGCACCGGCACCGGCGACCAGCTCGCCGTCGATCAGCAGGGAGGCCACGCACATAGCATGTACGACCATGCCGACGGGTGAATTTTCGGAGACCAGGGTCGAGGCGGCGCCCGAGTTCCGCTTCTCCTCCTGGGCGGTGCTGCGACCCTACGCGTTCGGCCTCTACGTCCTCGCCCTGATCCTCTGGACCGCCGCCTACGGGGTCCCGGTCCAGCGTGAGCTGGTCATCCTCTGGACCTGCGGCGCCCTCGTCTGCGCCTCGATCGGGCGGCCGCCGCGGGAAATCCTCCAGCTGGTGCTCGACTGGCTGCCGATCGTCGCCGTCCTCTGGCTCTACGACCTCACCCGCGGGGCGGCGGACTCGACCGGGATCGGCGTCAACTATCACTCGATGATCGACTTCGACAAGTTCGTCTTCGGCGGCGAGGTGCCGACCGAATGGCTGCAGGACCACCTCTACAGGCCCGGCGCCGTGATGTGGTGGGACGTCCTCTTCACCTTCGTCTACACCTCGTATTTCATCGTCCCCTTCGCTCTCGCCGGCTACTACTGGGCGCGCGACCGGCCCGCCTTCCAGCGCTTCACCCGGCGGTTCGTGACGCTCTGTCTGGCCGGCCTCGCCACCTACATCGCCTTCCCCGCGGCGCCGCCGTGGCTGGCCGGGGAAATGGGTCTGATCGAGGAAGTCCACCGCAGCACCGGCAAGGGCTGGGAGGTGATCAGCCTCGGCACCGCCTCGCTCTTCTCCAAGGGCCAGGCGTCGAGCAACCTGGTCGCCGCCGTGCCCAGCCTGCACACGGCGATCGTCACCCTGGTCGCGCTCTTCCTCTGGGGCCGGGTGCGGAAGCAGTTCCGACCCCTGCTGCTGGTCTATCCGCTGCTGATGGGCCTGACCCTGATGGCGACCGGCGAGCACTACTTCTTCGACGTCTTCCTCGGTTGGATCTACGCCGGCGTCGTGATGGCCGCCTGGTCGCTCTGGGAGCGCCGCCGCGAAGCGAGCGTGCCGGCTGAGGCGAAGCCGGCGTCGTCCTAGCCGAGCCTCTAAAGCCAGGCAAGCAGGTGGAGCAGGACCGCGGTGGAGGCCAGGTCCCCACCACCTGGGTGACGGCGACAGCGATCGCTTGGAGGTTCCTGCGGTAGCGAGAGGAACGACGATCGCGGATGTCTTCGCGCAGGTGCTCGACCTCGAAGTCCAAGACTGATGAGATGTCCGAAGCGCGCGTCATCCCTACTCCGAGTCGGTACGTTCCCGCCATGCCAAGTAGTCGCGACCGCTGTTGGAGATCGCCCAGATCCCGCGGCGCGAGGCGTCGCTGATAAGTCCGCGTTTTGTCGGTGGAAAGTGCCTCGCCCCCGGCCTCCACCAGGACTTGGAGCACGGGAGCCCAGTAGTCCTCCACGGGAAGGATCGATCCCGGCGCAGCACGGCTGCCGTCTTTCATCGGACTCGGAGTTGACGGGCGCTTCTTGGGCGCCGTCGAGAAGTCGACGGATCACATCTTCGGGCCGATCCTCGAACGAAGTCGCTCGCTGCAGGAGCTGACTATAAGTGGCCTCCGACAGTTCGATTGATTTCATGCAATCTACATAGCTATTGATTGCAATCAAATCTAAGGCCGAAGGCGCTTGAGCGAATATCAGGTGACCCCAGACAGTCTCGTAAAAGTCGTGGTTCCTTTGTCCTCTAGCGGAGGACAAAGGAACCACGAGGTGCGCTAAAGGGCAGGGAGGGCAAAGCTGCGGTTCCCTTGTCCGGCTATATAGGACAAAGGAACCACGCGATAAGAGGGCAGTCGCCGGCCATTGGCCGGCCGGGCGCTCCTAGGCGAGGCGGCGGGAGAAGCTCTCGACCAGGGCCTCCTTGCCGTCCTCGCCGGGGACGGTCTTGTCGAGCCGCATCGTCGCGCTGCGGCGGTCGATCTGGAGGGTCGCCACCTGGTTGTCGAAGCAGGGGCCCTCGATGGTGCGCCAGCGGATGCCGGGATCGTCGGCCCCGGCGGCGCGGGCGAGCAGGGACGCGAAGGCGGTGAAGGCTCGGGTGAAGCCCCAGCGGACCACCCGGCGCTCTTTTTCGTCGAGCGGGTTGCGGTAGGGCGAGCAGACCGCCTGGTAGACCGGCGCCCGGTCGGTCGGGCCGGGGTAGGCGACCTCGGCGAGGTAGGCGTGGTGGACGTCGCCGGAGAGGACGACGACCGAGGCCGGCGCCCCGCCGCGCCGGCCGCAGGCGACCTCGTGCAGGAGCTGGCGCAGTTTGTGGAATGACTCGCGAAAGGCGGCCCAGTGGTCGAAGTCGAGCTCGCGCCGGAGCTTCTCGGCACCGCGGGCGGCGAGCCCGCCCCAGGCGCCGTCGGCGACCGCCTCGTTCCAGGCCTCCAGCCGGCTGAAAGCGGGGGAGAGGAGCCAGGGAATCGTGGTGCAGATCAGCAGGTGGTCGAAGTCGCCCTCGCTGCGCTCGACGATCCAGTCCCACTCCTCGTCGTCGACGATCGCCCGCCGGTCCTCCTCCAGGACCCGTGCCGCGCGGGCGTCGACGAAGATCGCCCGGGTGCGGCCGAAGTCGCGGCAGTAGCTCCAGCGGGTGCCGTCGCCGCTGGAATCGATCCCGCGCGCCCAGGGGTAGATCACCTCCTCGGCGGTCTGGCTCCCGCGCACCCGTTGGTAGATCTCGTTGTCGGCCAGCTCGCGCGGCGAGAGGTTGCCGATGTGCTGGTAGATCCAGTAGCTGGCGAAGCAGCCGATAACGCGCCGGCTCCACCACGACTTCCGCCGCATCTCCGTCAGCCAGCTGTGGGAGATGTTCCAGTCGTCGCTCATGTCGTGGTCGTCCCAGAGCATCGAGACCGAGACGTTGGCGAAGAGCCAGCGGATCAGCGGCTGTTCCCAGCTCTCCCGGTAGAGCCAGGTGTACTCCTCGAAGTCGGTCACCTCGTCGCCCGGCGGGGTCTCGGTGCCGCGCCGCTCGCGGATCCGCTTGCGCGTCTTCGGCGAGCCCTCGTCGACGTAGACCTGGTCGCCGAGGAGGAAGAGCTGGTCGGGCCACTCCCCGCGGTCGCCCGCGGCCATCTGCCTGGCCAGTACCCAGAGGGCGTCGACCTCGTGGCCGACCTCGCTCTCGTCTTTGGGTTCGGTGAAGGGCGCCTCGTGCGGGACCGCTACCCGGCAGGAGCCGAAGCAGATGTCGAGCGAGCGGTCGGCGTCGACGGTGCGGATCGCGCTCGGCGGCAGCTCGGACCCGGGCTCGGGCCAGCGCACCTCGCCGTCGAGCCGAACCTCGTACTCGTAGCGCGAGGCCGGCTCCAGGTCGTCGATGCAGACCAGTGCGTAGTGGTGGCCGTCGACCCGGAAGGTGGGCTCGCGGTGGTCGAGGACCTCGACCTCGCAGGCGCCGCTGGTCTCGACCCAGACGGTCGCCTCGGTCTCGGAGACGTAGCGGAGCAGCGGACCGAGGACGAGATCAGCCATGCCGCCTTCGCTACCCAGCTCGCCGCCGGATAAGCAAGGGGTTCTTGTCTAGTCGCCGCCGGCGAGCGCCGACATCGTCGCGATCACCGACTCGGCCAGCGCCGGCAGGGCGTAGCCACCCTCGAGCACGGCACCGACCGGCGCGCCCCATCCCTCGGCCGCGGCGCGGACGGCGGCGGCCATGCGGCCGAAGGAGGCGGCCTCGAGCCGGCACTCGGCCAGCGGGTCTTCGCGGTGGGCGTCGAACCCGGCTGAGATCAGGACCAGCTGCGGCTCGAATCGAGCGGCGGCCGACAACACCTCGTTCTCCAGGAGCCGCATCCATTCGCCCTCCTCGCTGCCGGCCGTGACCGGGAGGTTGATCGTGTATCCCTCGCCCGGGCCCGACCCGGTGTCGTCGCGGCGGCCGCTCCCGGGGAAGATTCCGCCCTGGTGGATGCTGGCGAAGAGGACGTCGGCGCGCCGGCGGAAGATCTCGGCGGTGCCGTTGCCGTGGTGGACGTCCCAGTCGAGGATGAAGACCCGCTCCACCCCCAGCTCGGCGATCGCCAGCGCCGCGGCCACGGCGACGTTGTCGAACAGGCAGAAGCCCATCGCCCGCTCGGGCTCGGCGTGGTGGCCGGGCGGCCGGGCGGCGCTGAACCCGACCCGCGCCTCGCCGCCGATCAGCGCCCGCACCATCGCGCACGCTCCCCCGGCCGAGCGCAGCGCCGCCTCCCAGGAGGCCTCGCCGGCGTAGGTGTCGGGGTCGATCGCCCCGCCGCCGCGCTCGCAGAGCGAGCGAATCGCCCCCGCGTGCTGCGGCGGATGGACCAGCGTCAGCTCCTCCTCGGTCGCCGCCGGCGCCTGTCGCCGCTCCCAGCCGAGCCAACCTCGCTCCTCCAGCGCCGCCTCGATCGCCAGCAGCCTCTCGGGCCGCTCGGGATGCCCGGGCAGGCCCGCCCCGGGAGCGTGCTGGAGGCAGGCCGGGTGGCTGAAATAGAGCACCGGGCGAATCTAGCGCGGGAGGGTCTGGCCTCTGTGATCGAATGCGGCTCCATGGACCGCAAGCTCAGCGTCGGCGAAAGCCTCAGCAGGACCTTCTCGATCTATCGCGACCAGGCCGGGGTGCTGATCCCGGTGGCGTTCTGGCTGTTCCTCGCGGTCTCGATCCTCGAAGCCCTGTCCGCCGGCAACGTCGGCCTCGGGCTGTTCGCCGTCGTCGTCAGCCTCGCCGTCTCCACCCTCTACCAGGGGACCGTGGTCGGGCTGGTCAGCGATGTCCAGGACGGCCGCCGCGACCACTCGGTCGGCGAACAGATGCGCTCGGTGGCGCCGGTGGTGCTGCCGCTGATCGGGGCCGGGCTCCTGTCCGGGCTGGGGATCGTCGCCGGCTTCGTCCTGCTGATCGTCCCGGGTCTGTACCTGCTGACGATCTGGGCGGTGATCGCGCCGGTGATCGTGGTCGAGCGCAGCGGCGTCTTCGACGCCTTCGGGCGCTCCCGGCAACTGGTCCGCGGCAACGGCTGGCCGGTCTTCTGGACGGTGGTCGTCGCCTTCCTGATCACCTTCGCCGCGGTGGTCGTCTTCGCCGCGATCGCGGTCGCTCTCTCGGAGGGGATCCTGGTGGAAATCGTCCTTCTCACCCTTGGGGCGACCTTCACCGCGCCGATCCCCGCCCTCGTCGCCTCGGTCCTCTACTTCCGCCTGCTCGACCTCCAGCCGCCCCCGGCGAGCGATTCCGGTGCCCCGGCGGCCGCCCCTGAGCCTCCCGCCGCCACTTAGGCGGCCTTCGCAACAGCGGCCTGAACGTCGAGTCCGCGAAAACCCTCACTGTGCGCGCGTTTTCGCGGACTCAGTGCTGGAGCAGGCCGGCGACGGCCTGGGCCACCCGCTGGCCCCGCACCGTCAGCGTGTACTCGGTGTGGGGCGGGCGACCGGGGACGAGGTGGCGCTCGACGATCCCGGCCGCCTCCAGCTGCTCGAGCCGCTCGGAGAGGGTGGTGGGGGAGACACCGGGGAGGGACTGGCGGAACTCGTTGAAGCGGGCGGCGCCGCTGGAGCAGGCGTAGATCGTCGCCATCGTCCAGCGGCGCTCGAGCAGGCCGGCGGCCGCCCGCAGATCGGGCGGCACCGGGGAGCAGTTGCGGCAGCGGGGGGACACGGGTCTCCCTACGCCGCCACTGCCTCGTGGCCCTTCTCGGCCGGCTCCAGCGCCAGCCCCAGGACCTCGTCGATGCTCATCACCGGGTGGAAGCTCATCTGCTCGCGCACCTCCTCCGGCACCTCGTCGAGGTCGCCGCGGTTGCGCTCGGGCAGGATCACCTCGGTCAGCCCGGCAGCGTGCGCCGCCAGCACCTTCTGCTTCAGCCCGCCGATCGGCAGCACCCGGCCCTGCAGGGTGACCTCGCCGGTCATCCCGACCGTGTGCTTCACCGGCCGCCCGCTCAGCAACGACACCAGCGCCGTGGTCATCGCCGTGCCGGCGCTGGGGCCGTCCTTGGGGATCGCCCCGGCGGGGACGTGGAGGTGGAACTCACGCTGGAAGCGCTCGGCGTCGATCCCGAGCTCCTCGCGGTGCGCCCGCACGTAGGAGAGGGCGATCCGCGCCGACTCCTTCATCACGTCGCCGAGCTGGCCGGTCAGGACCAGGCCTTTGTCGCCGTCCATCGCGGTCGCCTCGATGAAGAGGATGTCGCCGCCGGCGCCGGTCACCGCCAGGCCGGTTGAGACGCCCGGGATCGCGGTCCGCTCGACCGACTCCTGGAAGAACCTCTGCCGCCCCAGCGCCTCGCGCAGGGCCTCGGTGTCGAGGGCGACGGTGCCCTCGGCCTCGCCGGCGGCGATCCTCGTCGCCGCCGAGCGGATCAGCTTGCCGATCTCCCGCTCCAGCCGGCGCACGCCGGCCTCGCGGGTGTACTCGGCGATCACCGCCCGCAGTACCGCGTCGGAGACCTCGACCTCATCCGGCACCAGCCCGTTGCGCTTCAGCTGCCGGGGCAGCAGGTAGCCGCGGGCGATCGCCAGCTTCTCCTCGGTCGTGTAGCCGTCGAAGGCGATGATCTCCATCCGGTCCAGCAGCGGCGCCGGGATCGTGTCGACCAGGTTCGCGGTGGCGATGAAGACCACCTCGGAGAGGTCGACCTCGACGTCGAGGTAGTGGTCGCGGAAGGTGTCGTTCTGGGCCGGGTCGAGCACCTCGAGCAGGGCCGCCGAGGGGTCGCCGCGCCAGTCGGCGCCGACCTTGTCGACCTCGTCGAGGAGGATCACCGGGTTCATCGTCTTGGCGTCGCGCAGGGCACGGACGATCCGCCCCGGCATCGCGCCGATGTAGGTGCGGCGGTGACCGCGGATCTCGGCCTCGTCGCGGATGCCGCCGAGGCTGATGCGGACGAACTCGCGACCAAGCGCGTTGGCGATCGACTCGCCGATCGAGGTCTTGCCGGTGCCGGGCGGCCCGACCAGGGTGAGGATCGCGCCGTTGGCCCGGTCGTCCTCCTCGATCCCGCGCTCCTCGCGCAGCTTGCGCACGGCGATGAACTCGGTGATCCGCCGCTTCACGTCCTCGAGGCCGGCGTGGTCGGCGTCGAGCACCTCGCGGGTGTGGGCCGGGTCGAGCCGCTCCTCGGAGCGCTTGCTCCACGGCACCGCGATCAGCCAGTCCAGGTAGCTGCGGATCATCGAGCTCTCCGGCGATTGCTCGCCCTGGCGCTCGAGCCGCCGCAGCTCCTTCTCGGCCTGCTCGGCGACCGCCTCCGGCATCTCCGCCTCAGCGATTTTGCGCTCGTACTCGGCGATCAGGTCGGCCTCGTCCTCGCCCAGCTCCTTGCGGATCGACTCCATCTGTTTGCGGAGGAAGTAGTCGCGCTGCTGCTTCTGGGCTCCGGACTCGACGTCGTCGCGGATCTTGCTGCGGACCTGGAGCTCGGCCAGGCGCTCGCGCTGCAACTCGACCGCCAGCTCGAGCCGCCCGGTGACGTCGATCGCCTCCAGCAGGCGCAGCTTGCCCTCCAGCGGGATGTCGGGGGAGAGGCCGGAGGTGTCGGCCAGCGCCCCGGGCTCGTCGATCGAGCGCAGGAAGGCGGCGATGCGGCCGTCGTCGCCGCGGTGCTCGAGGATCTCCTCGACCACGGCCCGGTATTCGCGGCTCAGCTCGACCGTGTGCTCGTCGTCGGGATGACCGTCGCGGATCTCCTGCACCTCGGCCCGCAACTCCTCGCCCTCGCCCGCCTGGGCGCCGCCGGCGATCAGGCCGCGGTGCAGGCCGACGACGGTGGCGACGGGATGGCCGCGGCGGGATAGGCCGGTCTCGATCACCTCGGCGACGACGCCGACGCGGCCGTACTCGCCGTCGCGGCGCGGGATCAGGAAGACGCGCTCCTCCTCGCCGACGTCGATCGGCAGGGTCGCGGTCACGGTCGGGAAGACGATCGCATCGTCGAGCGCTATCAGCCGATAAGTCATAACCAAGTCCACTTTCTGTAGTTAGTCCTCAACCAGGATAGCGCGAATGGTTTCCGGGTCAAGTGCCTGGCGTGTCTGAGCTGCCCCGCCACATATGGGGGTCGAGCTCAGACACGTCTGCCCTGGCGCGCTACGGTGGGGCCGTGGGCAAGGTCAAGTGTCAGATCGCGGTCTCCGCCGACGGCTACCTCGCGGGGCCCAACCAGAGCGAGGAGAACGGGCTCGGCGAAGGGGGCGATGCCCTCCACGAGTGGGCCTTCAAGACCCGGTTCTTCCAGGAAATACACGGCCGCGAGGGTGGCGAAGGCGGGATCAGCGACGACGTCGTCCGCGAGGCCTCTGCCAACAGCAACGCCATCGTCATGGGCCGCAACATGTTCGGCCCGGTGCGCGGGCCCTGGACCGAGCCGCTCTGGGAGGGATGGTGGGGGGACGAGCCGCCCTTCGGTGTCCCGGTCTTCGTCCTCACCCACTACGAGCGCGAGCCGCTGACCCTCGGCGAGACCACCTTCCACTTCGTCACCGAGGGGATCGAGCGCGCCGTCGAGCTCGCCCGCGAGGCCGCCGGCAACGGCCACGTCTCGGTCGGCGGCGGCGGCGAGACGATCCAGGAGACGATCCGCGCCGGCCTGCTCGACGAGCTGCTCGTCAACCAGGTGCCGGTGATCCTCGGCGGTGGTACCCGCCTGCTCGACGGGATCCCGCCGAGCGTGAAGCTCGAGCAGACGAAGGTGGTCGACGCGCCCGGCGTCGCCCACCTCTTCTACTCGCTCAGCTACGAATAACTAGGAGCCGAGCAGCTTCGCCTTCTGCGCGGCGAACTCCTCCTCGGTGAGGATGCCCTGCGCTTTCAGCTCGCCGAGCTCCTTCAGCTGCTCGATCGGCGAGGCCGCGCCGGCGGCGGGCGGAGCGGCCTGCGGCGGAGCCTGCTGGGCCGCCTGCTGTTCTTCCTGCTGGGCCCAGCGCTCGCCCTGGCGTTTGGAGACGCGGTTGCTGACGGAGGTGGCGGTGCCGGCGATGACCGCGGTGCGGGCGACGCCTCGAAGTAGTCCTGGCATTGGGTCTCTCTCTTTCTAGGCGTTGGCCTCGGCCGCGTCGAGCGCGGCGAGGACGTCTTCGACGGGGATGCGGCCGCTGGCGACGAGCTGGCCGCCGGAGCGGCGCACCGCGGCGGCGAACGGCCCGGCCCAGGTGTTCTCGAAGATCAGCAAGGCGGCCGAGGTGCCCGGCTCCAGGGCGGCGGCGGCCTCGGTCAGGTCGTCGTCGGAGAGCAGGCCCGAGGAGGCACCCGCGAAGACCTCCAGCTCGGCCGCGCCGTCGCCGAGGTCGGCGAGCTCGAGGCCGGCCACGGTTCCGTCGTCGTCCTTGGTGACGAAGGCGAGGTCGAGGATCCGGATCAGGCCGCGGTCGACCAAATCGATCAGATGAGGCGCAACCTCTCCGTTCGGTTGCCGCCCGGGCCACTCGACCAGGATGTAGTCGATCGGGCCCATCTCGCTGCTCTCGTCCATCGCCGTCCTCCTGTTGGAATGAAATTCCGTTCCAACATACCTGGGTGGCGAGGGGTTCAGCCCGGGCCGCTGTTGTCGCCGCCGTCCTCGCGGCGCTCTTCCGCCTCCTCGCGCCGGTCTTCGGCGGCCTCGCGCCGCTCCTCCCGGGCGTCGACGCGGGCATCGATCGCGTCCTCCCGCGCCTCCAGCCTGGCGGTCGAGGTGGGGCCGAAGTGGGCGGTGACGACGGCGACCGCGACCGCGGCGATCGCCAGGGCGACCAGCAGCGAGCCGGCGATCTGCCTCAGCTGCGAGGGCGGCCGCATCAGCCAACCCCGAGGAAGTCGCCGGCGGAGGTGAGCCAGGTGGCCATCAGCAGGCCGAAGAGGGCGATCCCGATCCAGGGCAGCAGCGGCGAGCTGGAGCCGCCGATCCGCACCGCGAGCACCTTCGCCGCCAGCGCCCCCAGCACCAGGCAGCCGAAGACCGCGTGGGCGCCGCCCTCCTCGAAGCCGTAGTAGGCGACGCAGGCGACGGCGACGAGGACGGCGAGGACGAGGACCGTGTCGCCCACCGCCCGGTGCGCCCAGGTCGCCGGCCCCGCTGCGAGGAAGCGCGGCCGCACCTTGCCGTAGGAGACCGCGGCGAGGACCAGCTGGTAGACGGCGAGGGCGGCGACGACGGTCGCCAGCACGACCTTGACCTCGGTGACGTTGCCGCGGGTCAAATTCTCGATCAGGTCCTCCACGCGCCCCGTCTATCCCCGGCTCTGCTGCTCTAAACCCCGACCTCGCCGCTGCCGCCGATCGGCAGCCAGCGGACCCGGTCGCGGACCTCGGCCGGCGCCCCGGCCAGCTCCGCCTCCAGCGCCTCGCGGCCCTGGCGGAAGTGGCGCCATCCCTCGTAGTGGATCGGGATCGTGGTCTGCGGGCGCAGCAGGTCGAGCAGCTCCACCGCCTCGCCGGCGCTCAGCGTGTAGCGGATCGGACCGGTGGCGGGGAAGCGGACGCCGCCGAGGTGGACGAGCGCGGTCCCGACCTCGATCCGCTCGGCGACCTCGCGGACGCCGTCGTAGAGGACGGTGTCGCCGGAGATCCAAAGCGCGCCGTGCTCCTGCCCCTCCCAGCGCAGGGCGAACCCGACGACGTCGCCGACCAGCGGCCGGCTCAGCGGCGGGCCGTGGCGGCAGGGGGTGGCGGTGACCTCGATCGGCGGTTTGCCCTCCGCCTCCAGCGCGGTGGTCGCCCACGGGGCGAGGCCGCGGGCGTTGCCGCCCAGCCGCCGGGCTCCCGCCTCGGTCGTCAGCACGGTCCCGGCGCGCGGCAGCAGCGCCCGGCCGGCCTTGTCGAGGTTGTCGTCGTGGTGGTCGTGGCTGAGCAGCACCGCGTCGATCTCGCCCAGCGCCTCGGGGGAGATCGAGGGATCGGTGAGTTTGGTCGAGCCGGTGCCCAGGCCGAAGCTGTACCTGCCGCCGGCGGGGTCGAAGGTCGGGTCGGTCAGCAGCCGCCAGCCGGCGAACTCGATCAGCACGGTGGGGCCGCCGATGTGGGTGATCCGCACGTCCACGTGCCCACCCTATGCGCACACGGCCTGGCCGGTGCAGCTAGGCTCGCGGCGTCCCCGAGATAGGAGCGTTCCGCAGATGAACCAGCCGCCGAACCCCAACGCCGACCCGATGCTCTACGGAAGCCGCTTCCTGGTCGAAGACGCGCCCGACAAGGAGTTCCCCGCCAACGGCATGTCGGCGCTCGACGCGATGCGGATGGTCGACGAGGAACTGGTCCTCGAGGGCGACCCCTGGCGCAACCTCGCCACCTTCGTCACCACCTGGATGGAGCCCGAGGCGCAGCGGATCGTCAGCGAGAACCTGCACCGCAACTTCATCGACCACGCCGAGTACCCGATCTCGGCCGAGATCGAGCAGCGCTGCGTGCGGATGCTGGCCGACCTCTTCAACGCGCCGGGAGAGACGACCGGCTGCCGCACCCAGGGCTCTTCGGAGGCGATCATGCTCGGCGCCCTCTCGCTGAAGTGGAAGTGGAAGGAGCGGCGGGAAGCGGCCGGCAAGTCGGTCGACAAGCCGAACCTCGTCTTCGGCGGCGACGTGCACGTGGTCTGGGAAAAGTTCTGCCGCTACTTCGACGTCGAACCGCGGATCGTCCGCCTGCGCGAGGACAAGTACGTGATCGGGCCGGAGGACGTCGAGCCCCACGTCGACGAGAACACGATCGGCGTCGCCGCCGTCCTCGGCACCACCTTCACCGGCCACGCCGACGACATCCAGGGGATCAACGACCTGCTGCTGCGGCTGAAGGAGGAGCAGGGGCACGACGTGCCGCTCCACGTCGACGCCGCCAGCGGCGGCTTCGTCTGGCCCTTCCTCTACCCGCACTCGGAGTGGGACTTCCGGCTCGAGCAGGTGCGCTCGATCAACGTCTCCGGTCACAAGTTCGGGCTCGTCTACCCGGGGATCGGCTGGCTCGTCTTCCGCGAGAAGTCAGACCTCGCCGAGGATCTCGTCTTCTACGAGAACTACCTGGGCAAGACCGACGCCACCTTCACCCTCAACTTCTCCACCGGCGCCTCGATGGTGCTGGCTCAGTACTACAACTTCGTCCGCCTCGGGCGCGAGGGCTACGGGCACGTGATGGAGGCGATGAACCAGAACGCCAAGGCGCTGGCCGCGAAGCTGAAAGAAAACGGCAACTTCGAGCTGATCGGCGAGGACAAAGAGCAGTTGCCGCTGGTCGCCTTCAAGCTGAAGGGCGAGAAGTCATACGACGAGTTCGACGTCTCCTGGCAGCTCTCCGCCGAGCGCGGCTGGATGCTCCCCGCCTACACGATGCCGCCCGACGCGCAAGAGGTGAAGATCATGCGGGCGCTGGTCAAGGAGACGCTCGGCCGCCAGCAGGTCGACCGCCTCGCCGACGACATCCGCGAGGCGTGCGAGACCCTGGAGAAGAAGGGCGGCGCCCACGAGAGCGAGCGTAGGCAGATGAAGCGCAGCCCGAGCGTCTAACGCTCGGGCTGGCCCCGGGAGGGCCACCAGGCGCGCTCGCCGAGCCGGTAGGTGATCGCCGGGATCAGCAGGGCGCGGACGACGAAGGTATCGAGGAGGACGCCGACGGCCACCGTGGCGCCGACCTGGACCAGCTCCTCGAGCGGCAGCAGGGTCAGGGTGGCGAAGGTGCCGGCGAGGATCAGGCCGGCGCCGGTGACGACGCCGCCGGTGCTGACCAGGGCGGCGAGGGTGCCCTCGCGGGTGCCGCGGACGGTCGCCTCCTCGCGGGCGCGGGTCATCAGGAAGATGTTGTAGTCGACCCCGAGCGCGACTAAGAAGATGAACGACATCAGCTCGAGGTTGAAGGCGAGTCCTTCCATTCCGAAGATCTCTATGAAGGCGAAGGTGGCGAGGCCGAGGGTGGCGGCGAAGGAGGCCAGCACGGTCGCGATCAGGTAGGCCGGGGCGACCAGCGCCCGCAGCACGGCGATCAGGATCAGGCCGATCACGAGCAGGACCAGGGGCACGATCAGCTTCGTGTCGCGGGAGTTGGTCTGCTCGATGTCGAGGTTCTCGACCGGGACGCCGCCGAGCAGGCCGCCGGGGGCGATCGCGTGGAGGCGGTCGCGGATCTCTTCCACGTCGGCTTCGGCCTCGTCGCCGTAGGGGCTGCCGCGGAGGACGAGGACGATCACGGCCTCGGTGGCGTCGGCCGGGACCGGCGCCGGCAGGGTGAGCTGCACGCTGTCCAGGCGTTCCAGCTCCTTCGCCGCCAGCGGCGCCTCCGCCGTCTTCACGACCGCGGTCAGCGGCGACCCGAGCCCGGCCGGGAAGTGCCGTTCCAGCGCTTCGGCGCCGCGGCTGGAGTCGGTGGGTTTCGTCACCCCCTGGCCGAAGCCGAGCGTTTCGTAGTTGGTCAGGTTGCCGAGGGCGAGGACGGCCAGCAGGGCGAGGACGCCGACGACGATCCGGCCGGAGCGGCGGCGGACGAGGTCGGCGACCCGAGTCCAAATCGAGGGGCGGGGATCAGGGGAATCCCCTCCGTCGCGATTTGGGGAGGCTCCGGGGATCCCTCCGATCTCCGTCGCGTGCCGGTTCGCGGGCCAGAACGCTCGGTCGCCGAGGATCGAAAGCAGGGCGGGGAGCAGGGTGAAGGCGGCGGCGAGCATCACCGCGATGCCGATCGCCAGCACCGGGCCGAGCCAGTGGGTGGACTCGAGGTCGGCGAACAGGAGGACCAGCATCGCCGCGATCACGGTGCCGCCCGAGGCGGCGATTGCCGGCCGGGTCTCCTTGGCCGCGTGCCCCAGCGCTGTGTCCGCCGGCTCTCCCTTGCCCAGCTCTTCCCGGTATCGGTGCACCAGGAGCAGGGAGTAGTCGGTCCCCGCGCCGAAGACGAGGACCAGGAGAAGCATCGTCCCCTCTGAGTTGACGACGATCCAGTCGGCCTCGATCAGCAGATAGGCGATGCCGATCGCGACCAGGTAGGCGAGGCCGACGACGAGCAGCGGCAGCAGCGCCAGGATCGGCGCCCGGTAGACGGCCAGCAGGAGGATCAGGACCAGCCCGAGGGTGGCGATCAGCAGGGTGCGGCCGGCGTCTTCGGCGACCCGCTCGAGGTCGGCGGCGATCCCGCCTGGGCCGGTGACGAAGGCCCGCACCCCGGGCTGGTCGTGGGCTCGCAGGTAGCGGCGGATCTGCTCCACCCCGCTGACCACCGCACCGCGGTCCTCGGAGTCGATCGCCAGCACCAGCAGCGCCGCTTCGCCGTCCTTGGAGACCGGCCCGACGCCGTTGGCGATCCGCGCCACCTCGGTGAGGTCGTTGCGGTATTCGCCGGAGAACGGGTCGACGATCGGCGTCGCCCCGGCCAGTCCCAGCTTGCCGAGCCCGTCGCCGATCCGCCCGATCGCCGCGATGTCTTCCCGGCTGAGCCCGCCAGGTCGTTCGAAGACGACCACGACGGGCACGTCTTCGCGCCCGGCGGAGGCGTGCTGGAGCGCGTCGAGCGCCCGCGTCGATTCCGAGTCCTCGGGGAGGAAGCTGCTCTGGCCGGCGGCGGTGACGTCGTCGATGTGGGCGTGGGCGAGCAGGCCCGCAGCGCCGAGCAGGAGCCAAACCGCGACCGTCAGCCATCGTCCTCGTGATCCGGCCACCACTCCGGCAGCGTATTCAGAGCCATGGCTGATTGGACCCGCGATCAGGGGGTAGACCAAAGCTCATGGAATTGAAGCCGCTGCTCGCCGCTGCCTTGGTCGCACTCTCCCTCGGCCTTGCTGCCTGCGGTGACAGCGGCTCCGATTCCACCTCGGGAGCCGAAACTTCCCCACCCGCCAGCGAAGAAACCGCCGAATCGGGCGGCGCCGGAGCCGAAGGCGGAAGCGAACCCGCTCCCAGCGGCGAGGCCCAGAAGTCGGAAAAGGTCGACATCGTCGAATTCACCTACCAGCCCGACCCGGTCGTGGTGCAGGTCGACGGCAAGGTGACCTGGCAGAACCAGGACACCGCGCCCCACACCGCGACCGCCGACGACGGCAGCTTCGACACCGGCACGATCGAGAAAGGCAAGCTCGGCTCGGCGACCTTCAAGGAAGCGGGAACCTTCGGCTACTTCTGCGAGATCCACCCGACGATGAAGGGCACCGTCGAAGTCGTCGAATAGCTTCGCCGGTCCGATGCCTCTCTGGTTAGCGCAGAAAGCCGCCCCGCACATCTGGAAGCGGGTCCCCTGGGCGAAAGTCTGGGTGGTCACCCTCTGGCTGCTGAAGAAGGGCCGCGACCGGATCGAGGGGAACCTGACCCAGCGCGAGCAGACCGAGTTCTGGAACCTGCTGAAGAAATCGAAGGGCCGTCCGGACAACCTCGCGCAGCGCGACCGCACCCGCCTCAAGCACCTCGTCGGCAAGGCGATCCGCGGCTGATCGGTAAAGATCCCCCTGTGGCCGAGGGGGAGCGAGACGACCTGGCGGAGCTGCTGGCGCGGCGGGCGCTGACCGAGGACGCGGCGCGGCCCGATGCGGTCGAGCACCGCCACGCCGCCGGCGGGCGGACGGCGCGGGAGAACCTCGCCGACCTGGTCGATCCCGGTTCCTTCGTCGAGTACGGGCGCTTCGCGATCGCCGCCCAGCGCGGCCGCCGCGAGGTCGAGGACCTGATCGCCCGCACCCCCGCCGACGGGCTGATCGGGGGCACCGCCCGCGTCAACGGCGGGCTCTTCGACCCCGGGCGCGCTGCCTGCGCCGTCCTCTCCTACGACTACACGGTGCTGGCCGGGACCCAGGGGGCGGTCGGCCATCGCAAGAAGGACCGGCTCTTCGAGCTGATCGAGCGGATGCGCCTTCCCGTCGTCTTCTACGCGGAGGGCGGGGGAGGGCGGCCCGGCGACACCGACTACCCGGTCGTCTCCGCCCTCGACACCCGCGCCTTCGCGCTCTGGGCGAAGCTCTCCGGGCTGGTGCCGCGGATCGCGATGGTCCACGGCCGCTGCTTCGCCGGCAACGCGGTGCTGGCCGGCTGCGCCGATTTGATCGTCGCCACCGAGGGCAGCTCGCTGGGGATGGGCGGCCCGGCGATGATCGCCGGTGGCGGGCTCGGTGAGGTCCATCCCGACGCGGTCGGCCCGCTGGAGGTGCAGACCGCCAACGGGGTCGTCGACGTCGCCTGCGCCGACGAGGCGGAGGCGACGGCGGTGACGAAGAAGCTGCTCGCCTACTTCCAGGGGGCGACCGCGCCGGGCCCCGCGCCCGACCAGGCGCTCCTGCGCGACCTCGTCCCCGAGCGCAAGCGCCGCGCCTACGACCCGCGGCCGATCGTCGAGACCCTCGCCGACGAGGGCTCAGTCACCTTCCTCCGCGAGCGCTTCGCGCCGGAGATGGTGACGGCGCTGGCACGGATCGAGGGCCGCCCGCTCGGGGTGATCGCCAACGACACCCGCCATACCGCCGGCGCGGTGACCAGCGAGGCCGCCGACAAGGCCGCCCGCCTGCTGCAGCTCTGTGACGCCTTCGGGCTGCCGGTCGTCTCCCTGGTCGACACCCCCGGCTACATGGTCGGCCCCGAGGCCGAGGCGACCGGCCTGGTTCGCCACGCCTCCCGCCTGCTGGTCGCCGGTGCCGCCCTGCGGGTGCCGCTGATCGCGGTGGTGCTGCGGCGCGGATACGGCCTCGGCGCCCAGGCGATGGTCGGCGGCAGCCTGCACGAGCCGCTGCTGACCGTCGCCTGGCCGAGTGCCCACCTCGGGCCGATGGGGCTGGAGGGGGCGGTGCGGCTGGCGCTGCGCAAGGAGCTGGAGGCGATCCCCGACGAGGCCGAGCGGGAGCAGCGGGTCCGCGACCTCACCGCGCAGGCAGAAGAGAACGCCCGGGCGCTGAACGCGGCGGCCCTGTTCGAGCTCGACGACGTGATCGACCCGGCCGAGACCCGCGGCCTTATCGCCTCGACCCTGACCGCCGCCGGCGACACCCGTCCCCCCGGCGCCCACCGCTTCGTCGACACCTGGTGACCAACGAAAGGAACGACGTGACCGACTACTCCGACCTGAGGGCGCTCTACGTCAACTGCACTTTGAAGCGCAGCCCCGAGACCTCGAACACGCAGGGGCTGATGGACCTGCAGATGGAGGTGATGCGCAAGCAGGGGGTGGCGGTGGAGTCGATCCGCGCCGTCGACCACGAGATCGCGATCGGCGTCTGGCCCGACATGACCGAGCACGGCTGGGAGCGGGACGAGTGGCCGCAGATCTTCGAGCGGGTGATGGCCGCCGACGTCCTCGTCCTCGGGATGCCGATCTGGCTGGGGGAGAAGTCCTCGGTCGCGACCCACGTGATCGAGCGCCTCTACGGCAACTCCAGCGAACTGAACGAGAAGGGCCAGTACGCCTACTACGGCCGCGTCGGCGGCTGCCTGGTCACCGGCAACGAGGACGGGATCAAGCACTGCGCGATGAACGTCCTCTACTCGCTGCAGCACCTCGGGTACGCGATTCCGCCCCAGGCCGACGCCGGCTGGATCGGCGAGGCCGGACCGGGTCCCTCGTACCTCGACGAGGGCTCGGGCGGGCCGGAGAACGACTTCACCAACCGCAACACCACCTTCGCCGCCTGGAACATGCTGCACCTGGCGCGGATGCTGAAGGACGCCGGCGGCATCCCCGCCCACGGCAACCAGCGGACCGAGTGGGACGCCGGCTGCCGCTTCGACTTCCCCAACCCCGAGCACCGGGCCTAGCGCTCACCAGCGGGCGTCGTGCTCCTCCATCACGCCGAGCCCTGAGGCCAGCTCGAGGCCGCCGAGGGAGCCGCTGAAGCTGCCGAACTGGTGGCGGTAGCGGGACTTGATCACGAGGAAGTTGTCGTCGTGGGCGTGCTTGGACTCGCCGGCGAAGGCGAGCCGCTCGCCGCCGCCGAGGTCGATCGCCTCGCTGCCGTCGAAGCGGACCGGGGGCGGCTCGGTCGGCTGGCCGTCGATCCAGATCGCCCGCTCGCTGCCGGTCGCCGGGTCGTTGATCCCCTCGACCAGGTTCCAGGCGAGGGCGCGGCCGTCGCTCGACTCGCCGATGCCCGCCGACCAGCGCCAGCTGGTCTCGCGCTGGTGGTGCCCGGCCGACTCGTCGTCGACGCCGCGGCCGCTGACCTGCCAGCGCTTCCCCGGCACCTCGACCGTGCCCTCGACCGGCATCCCGACCCGCTTGCGGGTCCAGGCCTCGGCCCTGCCGCTGGGGTTGGTCACCTCGATCGGCGCGCTCTCGCCGAGCCGCAGGCTCACCCGCAGGCCGGGACTGTCGATCTCCAGCCGCGGGCCATCCAGCGTCAACTCGCGGCTGCCGGGCAACTGGACCGTCCGCGCCTCGTGCCGCCGTCCCTCGCGGTCCCAGAAGATCCAGAACGAGTGCGGGACCGGCCCGACCTCGGCCCGGGCGGCGCAGAGCATCACCTCGTCCGAAAAGACGCCGACGTAGCGCCAGCGCTTGCGCAGCTGGCCGTGCTCGAAGAGGGGGAGGGAGGCGGGATCCATGGCGCGAAGGTACAGGCCAATAGGCTCGGCGCGTGGACCAGTTGATCCAGGTCGTCGGCGCACTGCTGATCCTCGCCGGTTTCGCGGCGGTCCAGTTCGAGCGCATGCGGCCGGACTCGCGCCTCTACCTGGTGCTCAACCTCGTCGGCTCGGCGATCCTCGCCGTCCTCGCCTGGCACGAGTCGCAGTGGGGCTTCCTCCTGCTCGAGGGTGTCTGGGCGATCGTCAGCGCCTGGGGACTGTGGGTGGCGCTCTCTGGGGCCGGTAGGCCACCGAAAGCGCCAGGCGCCTAAGCGGCGTTGCTTTCGAGCCGCTCGGCCAGGCGTTTCATCCCGCGCTCGCGTGCAGCCTCGGCGGCGCCGGCCCAATCGGTCGCTCGGTCCTTCGGCCGTTTGACCTTGGCGTCGCGCAGGGTGGCGATGTCCTTGAACTTGAGCAGGTCCTCGCGGCCCTCGATCAGGGCGCCGCGCAGGGCCGGGCGCCGCTCGCGGATCGCGCTGTCGAGGATCGCCTCCAGAGAGCCGTGCGTCCGCAGCAGCTCGGCCGCGGTCTTCGGCCCGACGCCCTTGGCGCCCGGCAGGCCGTCGGAGGGATCGCCGCGCAGGGCGATGAAGTCGGGGACCAGCTCGGGGTCGATGCCGTAGCGCTCGCGCACCTCCGCCGGCCCGACCTCTTCGGCGCCTTTGCCGCCGCCGGTGCGGACGTAGAGCACGGTCACGTTCTTCGCGGCGCACTGGTACATGTCGCGATCCCCGGTCAGCAGCAGCGCCCTGCCGCCCGCCTCGGCCTCCAGCCGCGCGTAGGTGCCGAGCAGGTCGTCGGCCTCGAGGTCCTCGGCCGTCGTCACCGCCCACCCGAACGCCTCGAAGAACGGGCGACAGTCGGCGAACTGGTGCGGGAGATCGTCGGGCATCGCCTCCTCCCGCTCGGCGTGGTAGGCGGGGTAGAGCTCGGTCCGGTAGGCGGCGGCGTCGGGGCCGAAGCAGAGCACCACCGCCCGCGGCCGGTGGGTTTCGACCTCGCGCAGGATCAGGTTCGCAGTCCCCAGCAGGGCGTTGACCGGCCGCCCGTCCGGCCCGACGATCTTGCTCGGCAGCGCGTAGAAGGCGCGGAACAGCATCGAGGGCGTATCGACGGCAAGCAGCGGCGCAGGCACAACCGCACTTATACCGACGTGTCTGAGTTTTCCCGACATATGTGGCGGTAAAGCTCAGACACCCCCTGTTAGCGTCGGAAGCGTGGAGGGAGGCCAGACGCCGCGCATCGCACCGGGCAACCGTCGCCAGCTGGGGCCGGTCAACGCCGCGATCGCCTGGGTTCTCGGACGCGCGACCGGCGGCCGGCCGCCGCACATCTTCACGACGCTCGGCCGTCACCGCGGCCTCTTCCGCCGCTGGCTCTGGTTCGCGGGCGGCCTGATGCCGGGCGGCAAGCTTCCGCGCCGCGACAGCGAGCTGGTCATCCTCCGCGTCGCCCACAACACCCGCTGCGACTACGAGTGGGGACACCACGAGCGGCTCGGCCAGCGCGCCGGCCTCCGCGCCGAGGAGGTCGAGCGGGTCCGCTACGGCCCCGACGCGCCCGGCTGGAGCCCGCGGCAGCAGCTCCTCCTCTTCGCCGCCGACGAGATGCACGCCGACGGCGAGATCGGCGACGAGATCTGGGCGCGGCTCGCGGCCGAGCTCGAGGACCGGTTGCTGATCGAGCTCTGCCTGCTGATCGGCCACTACGAGATGCTGGCGATGACCCTGAAAACTCTGCGGGTTCAGCCCGAGGCGCCCGCGGACCGGCTCGGCTGATGCGGGCGCCGGTCCCGGACCTGAGCGGCAGGCGCTGCTTCGTCACCGGCGCCGCCAGCGGCATCGGTCGCGCCACCGCCCTCGCCGCCGCCCGCCGCGGCGCTGACCTCTACCTCACCGACCGCGCTGCCGAGGGGCTCGACGAGACGGAGGAGGCGGTTCGCGCCGCCGGCGGCAAGGTCAGCTGGACCGGCACCGCCGACGTCTCCGACCACGAGGCCGTCGCCGCCATGGCGGCGGAGATCCACACCGCCCACGGCAGCATGGACGTGGTCATGAACGTCGCCGGAATCTCGATCTGGGGACCGATCGACCAGCTCACCCACGACCACTGGCGACGGGCGATCGAGATCGACCTGGTCGGACCGATCAGCGTCCTCGAGGCCTTCGTGCCGGCGATGATCGAGGCCGGCCGCGGCGGCCACGTCGTCAACGTCGCTTCCGCCGCCGGCCTCTTCGGCCTCCCCTGGCACGCGCCCTACAGTGCCGCCAAGTTCGGCCTCCGCGGCGTCTCCGAGGTGCTCCGCTTCGACCTGCGCCGGCACGACATCGGCGTCAGCCTGGTCTGCCCGGGCGGGGTGAAAACGCCGCTGGTGGGGACTGTGGAGATCGTCGGCGTCGACCGCGCCGACCCCGAGGTGCGGAAGCTGATCGCCCGCTTCGAGCGCCACGCGGTCTCGGCGGAGGACGCGGCGGAGAAGATCCTCGAGGGGATCGAGAAGAACCGATACCTGGTCTTCACCTCGCGGGACATCCGCGCCCTCTACTGGCTCCAGCGCTGGTTCCCACCCGGCTACGAGCTGATCATGCGGACGGCGAACCGCCGCCTCGTCGCCGTCGCCGAAGCCCCCTGACCCCCGCGGCGTTCGTCCTTTCCCCGGAATAGGTGGGGAAAGGACGAACGCCGGGGGTGGTTAGAGTCGTCAGCCGCATGAAGGCGCTCGACATCAAGGAACTGGAGAAGCGCTACCCGACCGGGGTGGAGGCGCTCCGCGGCGTCTCGGTGGATATCGAGGAGGGCGAGTTCTTCGGCCTGCTCGGCCCCAACGGCGCCGGCAAGTCGACCCTGATCCACTGCGCGACCGGGCTGGCGCAGCCGACCGGCGGCTCGATCGAGATCTTCGGCAACGACGCGATCGACAAGTACGCGGCGGCGCGGCAGGCGGTCGGGCTCGCCCCCCAGGAGCCGAACATCGACTGGTTCCTCACCGTCGAGGAGACGCTCGACTACCACGCCGGCTACTTCGGGATGCCGCGCAAGGAGCGGCGCGAGCGGAGCAGGGAGCTGCTCGAGACCTTCTCCCTGACCGAGAAGGCGGACGAACGCACCCGCACCCTCTCGGGCGGGATGAAACGGCGGCTGATCCTGGCCCGGGCGATGATGCACCGGCCGCGCCTGCTGATCCTCGACGAGCCGACCGCCGGCGTCGACGTCGAGCTGCGGCTCGAGCTCTGGCACTACGTCCAGAAAATCAACCAGGAGGGGACGACGATCCTGCTCACCACCCACTACCTGGAGGAGGCCGAGCAGCTCTGCGACCGGATCGCCTTCATCGCCGAGGGGCAGATCGTCGCCGAGGGCACCAGCGACGAGCTCGCCGAGCGCTTCGACGTCGCCAACCTCGAGGACGCCTACCTGGCGCTGGTCGGCCGCAAGGAGCTCTCCCGGTCGCACATCGAGCTGGAGGTGGAGGCGTGAGCGCCGCCCAGATCCGCCTCGCGACGCTCTGGCGCCGCGAGGTCAGCCGCTTCATGAAGATCAAGAAGCAGACGATCGGCGCGCCGCTGCTGGAAACCTTCCTCTACATCTCGGTCTTCGGCGCCGCCCTCGGCTCGCGGATCGACCAGCTGCACGGGATCGACTACGTCGTCTTCGTCATCCCCGGGCTGATCATGATGGCCTGGGCGACCAACGCCTTCTCCAACAACTCCTCCTCGATCCTCCAGCAGAAGTTCCAGGGCGCGATCCAGGACCAGCTCTCCTCGCCCGCCTCGCCGGCCGAGCTGCTGCTCGCCTTCTCGCTCGGCGGCTTCGCCCGCGGGCTGATCGTCGCGCTCCTCACCTTCGTCGCCTCCTCGCTGCTGGTCGACCTGCCGGTCGACCACATCCTCGTCCTGATCCCGTCGCTGTTCCTGGTCGGGTTCTTCTTCTCCCAGCTCGGGGTGCTGATCGGAGTCCGGGCCGAGCAGTTCGACGACGTCGCCTTCGCCCAGACCTTCGTCCTGACGCCGCTGATCTTCCTCGGCGGCGTCTTCTACTCGGCGACCCTGCTGCCGCAGCCCTACGAGACGCTGACCCACTTCAACCCGATCTTCTACATGATCAACCTGGTCCGATACGGCTTCGTCGGCTACACCGAAGTCAGCATCGCGCTCTCGCTGGCGGCGCTTACCGCGGCCACCGCGGTGCTCTTCTTCGTCAACCTGCGCCTCTTCTCTCAGGGCTACAAGCTGCGCGCGTAGCGGCTCAGCCCTGCCAGGCGGCCCGCAGTTCGCCGAGCAGGGCCTCGAAGCTGGGCAGCGCTTCGTCGCGCGGCGAGATGTGGGCCTCCTTCTGCGGCCAGGGCACCTCCAGCGCCGGGTCGTCCCAGCGGCAGCCGAGCTCGTCGGCCAGGTCCCAGTAGTGGGAGACGGCGTAGACGTGGGTCGAGGGCTCGACGAAGTAGAAGCCGTGGCCGACGCCGTGGGGGATCGTGATCGCGTGCGGGCGCTCGGCCGAGAGCTCGATGCAGGCGGTCGCTCCGGCGGTCGCGGATTCGTCCCGCATGTCCCGGACGCCGATCACCGCCCGTCCCCGCACCACGGTCAGGTAGTCGTCGTGGCGGGGGTGGACGTGAAAGCCGCGCAGCACCCCGGCTTCGCTGTGGACCGCGTTCCACTGGATCGGCTCGACCTCGGTCTCCCACTCGCGGCGGAAGAGCTCGATGAAGACGCCGCGGTCGTCGCCGTGCGGCTCGAGCGGTCGCAGCAGCAGGCCCGCGGGGAGCGAGCCGACGACGTCGCCGGGCAGCGCCGTGCTCATGCGCTCTCCGCCGCGCCGGCCCTGGCCAGGGCGATCATCTCCTCGACCGTCTCGACGATCGCCACCCCCTCGGCGGCCGAGCTGAGCGGCGGCGGCCCTCCCCGCAGGTGCTCGACGAAGGCGCGCAGCTCGGCCAGCAGCGGCAGCTCGCCCTCGACCGAGCGGTGCTCGACCGAGTCCGCGTCGATCGCCCCCGCCCGCCCGATCGCGACCGACTCGGCGTAGCCGCCGTCGAGCTGGGCGACGCCCCCCTCGCAGACCAGGCGCAGCTCGCGCCGGTGGGCAGGGGCCAGGGTGGAGACCTCGATCACCAGCCACGGCGCCTCGCCGAGGATCGCGGTGAGCCCGGCCAGCTCGCCGCCGACCAGCTCGGGCACGGCCCGGCGCGGTGCCGGCAGCTCGCCGAGGATCTCGAGCGCGATCGCCAGGTCGTGCGGGGCGTGGATCCAGACCGTGTCGACGTCGCTGTAGCGGTGGCCGAGGGTCACCCGCCGCGTGTGCAGGCCGACCACCTCGCCGAGCTCGCCCGAGCGGGCGATCCGCGCCAGCTCGGCGACGCCGGGGTGGTAGCGCCACTTGTCCATCACGAAGAGCCGGTCGGGCGCGGCGGCGGCGAGCCGGCGGGCGGAGGCGAGGTCCGCGGTCAGCGGCTTCTCGACGAAGACCGGCACCCCGAGTGCCAGCGCCTCCTCGACCACCCCGGCGTGGGTCGAGGTCGGCGTCGCGACCACCACCCCCTCGACCTCCCCCAGGTCGGCCATCGTGGCGACGATCTCCGCCGCGCCGCCGTCGACCGCCCGCTGGCGGCTCTCCGCCGAGCGGGCGACCACCGGGACCTCGCAGCCGAGGCTGTGCAGGTCGCGCAGGATGTGCCGCCCCCAGCGTCCGCACCCGGCCAGCGCGACCCGGGGGCCGCTGACGTCGCCGTTGGTCGCGGGGTAGTTGTTCATGCGGTCGGAGTGGCGATGATATGCCGGAATGCGACCGCCGGGCAAGCGGCGGATAGTCTGCCGCTCAGCGATGATCGAGCTGCCCACGCCGGACGATCCAGCCGTTTCGGTGATCGTCCTCCTCGACGGTGCGGTCGGGCTGGCGGAACGGTGCCTGACGGCGCTCGGCGCCTGCGAGCGCAGCGTGCCGTTCGAGACCGTCGTCGTCCTCAACGACCCCGATCCCGAGCTGGAGGCCTTCGTCCGCGACTCGACGCGGGGTGCACGGGTGGTCCTCTCGCGGGCCAACGCGGGACCGGGCGTGGGCTGGAACCTCGGCGCCGCGGTGGCGAGGGCGCCGCGCCTGGCGACCCTGCACGAGGACAGCGAGCCCGCCCCCGACTGGCTGCCGCCGCTGATGGCGGCGATGGACGAGCACGGCGCCGGCGCCGTCGGCGCCCGCCTCTACGACCACGACGGGGCGGTCCAGAACTGCGGCTGGGTCCTCTTCGCCGACGCCAGTCACCAGCAGATCGAAGCGGCGACCGCGCCCGAGGTGGTGGCGGCGACCGAGCCGACCCCGGCCGACATGCTGAGCGGGGCGGCGATGCTGGTCGACCGCGAGGCGGTGCGGGCGGTCGGCGGCTGGGACGAGCGCTTCCACCCGGCGGTCTTCGTCGACATCGACGTCTCGACCGCGCTCTGGAACGCCGGCTGGCCGGTGCTGAGCGTGCCCGCCTCGAGGGTCCGGCACGAGAGCCACGCCTTCGACCGCCGTGGCAGCTCGGCCCTGACCGGGCCGCGCCTGCGCACCGTCCTCTTCGAGCGCAACAGCCCGGCGTTCCTCGACAAGTGGGGCCCCTTCGTCAGCGAGCGGGCGGCGGCGCCCGACCACACCGATCCCGCCAGCGTGCGCACCGCGGTCGCCGCGGCGCTGGAGCTGACCCGGGAGCGCGCCGAGCGGGTCCGCTCGGAGTGGCGCCCGCCGTGCCCGGACGCTCGCGCCTCGGCCCGCTTCAGCGGCCTCGCCGACCCGCCGGCGATCGCCGAGGGGGAGGGCTCGTTCCGGGTCGCCCCCGCGGTCGAGGAGGCGCTCGACGCCGCGGAAGCGGAGCTGGTGCGCGACTACTGCCTCTGGCTGGTGCGCAAAGAGAAGCTCGAGTTCGAGCGGCTGCTGGTCGCGGACCGGGAACTGAAGGAATGGAAGCAGCACTTCCACACCCTGGAGAGCGATCACGACGAGGTGGCGCGGAGGCTGAACCAGATCCTCGACGGCAGGACCTGGCGCCTCCGCACCGCCCTCGCGCGGCTGCTGGGGCGCGGCTAGCCGCGCCCCAGCAGATCGCGTCCTCAGCCCGGATCGGCGGCTGGCGCCACGACCTTCTCGTGGTCGTCGGGGAGGAGCAGGATCGCCCCCTCGCCGGTGACGTAGGCCTCCTCGCCGTGCTGGTTGACGTCCATGCCCATCGCCTCTTCGCGCTCGGTTGCCCGCAGCGGCATCACCGCGCCGATCAGCTTCAGCAGCACGAAGGTGGCGACGAAGGCGTAGGCCGGAGCCGCCAGCACCGCCAGCACCTGGTCCCAGAGCTGCGCCGCGTTGCCGTAGAGGAGCCCGTCGGAGACCCCGTTCCAGCTCTCCTGGGCGAAGAACCCGATGAAGAGGATCCCGAAGAGGCCCGCGGTGCCGTGGGCGGCGAGCACGTCGAGGGTCTCGTCGATCCGGGTCCGGGTCCGGTAGGCGATGATCCCCCAGCTCGGGATCGCTCCCAGGGCGCCGAGCAGCATCGCCCAGCCGGGGCTGACGTAGCCGCCGGCGGGCGTGATCAGGACGCAGCCGACGATGATCGCGGTGGCGGCGCCGATCGCCGTCACCTTGCGCCCCTGGATCGCGTCGAGCGCGAACCAGACGACCAGGGTCGTCGCCGGGCAGAGCAGCGTGTTGGTGAAGGCGAGGACGCTGCCTTCGCCGGTCGAGAAGCCGCTGCCGCCGTTGAACCCGAACCAGCCGAACCACAGCAGGCCGGCCCCCAGCAGCACGTACATCGCGTTGTGGTGGAGCAGTGCCTGGCGGCCGTAGTCCTTGCGCGCTCCGACCACCAGCGCCGCCGCCAGGGCCGAGAAGCCGGAGGCCATCTCGACCGGGACGCCGCCGGCGAAGTCGAGCGTGCCGCCGGAGATCAGCCAGCCGCCGCCGAAGGCCCAGTGGGCGAGCACGGCGTAGACCAGCACCGACCACAGCGCCGAGAAGACGAGGAACGCGCTGAACCGCATCCGCTCGACCACGGCGCCGGAGATCAGCGCCACGGTGATGATGCAGAAGGTCGCCTGGAAGGCGAAGAAGACCAGCTCCGGGATCGTTCCCCCTTCGCGCGGAGCGAAGTCGACGCCGTTCATGAAGGCATTGCCGAGGCCGCCGATCAGCGCGCCGTCGCCGTCGAAGGCGAGCGAGTAGCCGATCGCGGCCCAGGTCACCGTCGCCACGGCGATCGCCGCGACGCACATCATGAACGTGTTGAGGGTGTTCTTGGAGCGCACCAGCCCGGCGTAGAAGAGGCCGAGCGCCGGCGTCATCAGCAGCACCAGCGCGGTGGCGATCAGCATCCAGGCGGTATCGCCCGTGTCGACGCCGCTCATTTGCCCACCGGCGTCACTGCGCCCTCGTCCGCGTCGCCGGTCCGGATCCGGACCGCATGGTCGAGCGGGACGACGAAGATCTTGCCGTCGCCGACTTCGCCGGTGCGACCGCCTTCGCAGATCGCGTCGACCGTTTTCTGCGCGAAGCCGTCGGAGACGGCGACCTCGAACCGGACCTTCTCGGAGAGACCCATCTGCACGGTCGTGCCCCGGTAGGTCTCGACCCTGTCCATCTCGCCGCCGTGCCCTTGCACGCGACTCATCGAGAATCCCCGGACCTCGGCCCGGTGAAGTGCCTCGAGGACCTGGTTCGCCTGCTCGGGTCGAACGATCCCGATTACCAATTTCACTTTTCTCCCTTTCCGCTAGCTGGCGCTGCGGTCGGCGAGCCTATCGGGATGGCAAGCGGGATTGCGCCGTCCCCTCTTGCGGGGCGGCCGGCCCGGGCGCCTCCCTACAATCCGCGGGAATGGCCACGCGGGTCCGCAGGCGGCGACGCAAGCCGCACCATCCCATCTGGCACAAGGTCGCGATCCCGCTGGGGATCATCGCCGGGCTTGTGCTGATCAGTGGCGGCATCGCAGCCGCCTGGGCGCTCAACGTCTACAACTCGGCGCCGCCGCTCTCCAGCCTGAAGCCGGTGGAGAAGGGCAGCTCCTCGGCGATCTACGCCGCCGACGGCAGCCTGATCGGCTTCATCCGCTCCGAAAACGTGCGCCAGCCGCTGCCGGCGAAGGCGCTGCCGCAGGTCCTGCGCGACGCCACCGTCGCGATCGAGGACAAGAACTTCTTCAACCACGGTGCCCTCGACTACGAAGGCATTGCCCGCGCCGCGATCAAGGACATCCAGGCCGGGGCCGCGGTCCAGGGCGCCTCGACGATCACCCAGCAGCTTGTCCGCAACCTCTACATCCACAACCCCGAGAACACGATCGAGCGAAAGCTGAAGGAAGCGAAACTGGCGGTCGAATTCGAGGAGAAGCACAACAAGGAGTGGATCCTCACCGAATACCTCAACACCGCCCCCTACGGGACGGTCGAAGGGCAGACGGCGGTGGGGGCCGAGGCCGCCTCGCAGACCTACTTCTCGAAACCGGCCAAGGATCTCGACGTTACCCAGGCCGCGCTGCTGGCGGGGCTGCCCCAGGCGCCCTCCGAATACAACCCCTTCCTCGACCCGAAAGCGGCGTTGAAGCGGCGCAACGAGGTGCTGCTGGTGATGAACGAACAGGGCTACATCAGCGGCGACGAATACCTCGAGGCGAAAACCCGCGGCCTCGGCCTCGACCCGGGCAACAAGTATCAGGTGATCAAGGACCCGTTCCTCTTCGACCTGGTGCAGAGCGAACTGATCGAACGCTACGGGATCAACACCGTCCGTAAAGGCGGCCTCAAGGCCTACACGACGATCGACCCCGACCTGCAGTCGAAGGCCGAATACGCGGTCGAAAACTACTGCTACGTCTGCTACCCGGAAGGCGGCCCGGCGGCCGGCCTCGCTTCGGTCGACCCCGGCACCGGGGCGATCGTCGCCCTCGCCTCGACCGAAGGCTACGCCGACGAAAGCCAGTTCAACTACGCCTGGCAGGCGCACCGCCAACCTGGCTCCTCGTTCAAGACGATCGTCCTCGCGGCGGCGGTGAAGGAGGGGATCGACCCCGCCACCACCTACTACGACGGCTCCTCGCCGAAGACGCTGGAAATCCCCGGCGGCGGCACCTGGACGGTGAACAACTCCGAGGGCGACGGCGGCGGGACCGAGAACCTGGAAAGCGCGACCTGGCATTCGGTCAACGTCGTCTACGCCCAGCTCGACCTCGACGTCGGCCCGGAAAACGTGACCGAGATGGCGCGGGAGCTGGGGATCGAAGCGCCGCTGCAGTCGGTCCCGGCGGAGGGCATCGGCGGTCTCGGGATCGGCGTCACGCCGCTGGAAATGGCGAGCGCCTACGCAACCATCGCCAACGGCGGCATGCACCACGACCCGACGGCGGTCTCCAGAGTCGTCTTCCCCGACGACAACGGCGAGCCGGGCAAGGTCGACGACTTCGAGAAAGACTCCGGCGACCGCGTCCTCACCACGGGCCAGGCCTACGAAGTGACCCGCATCCTCGAGGGCGTGATCACCCAGGGCACCGGCGCCGGCTACACCTCGATGGGCTGCTCCAGCGCCGCCGGCAAGACCGGAACCTCGGAGGAGCATTCCGACGCCTGGTTCGTCGGCTACACGCCGCTCTACTCGACCGCGGTCTGGGTCGGCCACCCGACCAGCCGCGAATACACCGGCTTCGGCGGTCCCACCGCCGGCCCGATCTGGGCCAACTACATGTCGGAAGCGGTGGAAGGCGACTGCCCCGAATTCGAAGTCCCCAGTTCCCTGCCCGAACTCGACGAGCTCGACAGCGACCACACCTCCGATTCGAGCTACAGCGGCTATGAAGAAGAAGAAAGCTACGAAGGCGAAGAAGAAAGCGACGAACCGAAGGGCAAAGGCGACGAAGGCGGGGGAGAAGAAGCAGAGCCCGAGCCGACGCCCGAACCCACTCCGGAACCGGCGCCCGCGCCGACCCCGGCACCATCGTCCCCAGCCGGCGGCGGCATCAGCCCCGGCTGAGCTGGGGAATAGCTGTGGTTCCTTAGTCCGCTTATAGAGGACAAAGGAACCAGAGCTTTCCGGCGACTAACAGCGTGGCGTACCTCGTGGTTCCTTTGTCCTCCTATTCAGGACTAAGGAACCACCATTGATCCGTCGGCTGTCTCTAGGTCCTGCCGTCGAATTTCGAATTGACGGCAAGGTCATCGCGCGCCAAATCGGCATCGCCTTTTACGGCCGGACGCAGGCCTTTGAAGGCGGCAAGCAGCAGCCACCCGAAGCCAAGCACGAGTTTGATGGTGCCTTGCGCAGTTTCGCCTTCGGCGAGCATCAAGGTCCCGAGGGAGACGGAGACCAGCCCGAAAATGAGGAACGCGATTGGTACCCAACGTGGAGTCACGTGCTCGAAGGGTAATGCCCTGCAAGCGATCGCCTTTGGCGGTCAGCAATGGGCACGAGCAGATATTTATAAGAAGGCGCGCCCGCTCACTCGCCGATCAGCTCGATCCGGTAGCCGTCGGGGTCCCGGACGAAGCAGATGCGATAGCCCTCGGTGCGGCCGCCGGGGCGGTAGGGGGGCTTTTCGGGCTCGATCCCGACCTCGGCCAGCTGGGCGAGGGTGGCGTCGAGGTCGTCGACGCCGAGGGCGATGTGGTTGTAGCCGGTGCCGTGGTCGTAGTCGGTGACCCCGTGGTTGTAGGTCAGCTCGAGGCGCGGGTCTTCGCCAGGCATCGCCATGAAGACGTTGATCGCCTCGTCGCCGATCGGCATCCGCCGCACCTCCTCGAAGCCGAGCTTCTCGTAGAAGTCGACCGAGCGGTCGATGTCGCCGATTCGGTAACAGGTGTGGAGAAACGTGGCCACGGAAGACGATCAAGGTTACCGGGGGCGGAAACTCCCCAAAAGCAGGTAGGTATTGGCCTTGTCCGTTGAACTCCGCCGATTCAGGTATTACCTTGACGCGTCGGCCGAATGGGGGCCGGCTCTCGGGACCGGGGCCAGCGCCCCGGCTTGCAACTGCACTCGAAGGAAAGGCATCGCTTTGAAGCTTTCACGCGCCCGTCTGCGGGCTCTCGTCCTGGTGGCCTCGGCCGCCGCTCTCGCTCTCGCGATCAGCGGCCCGGTCTCCACCGCTGCGGTCACGCCCACCGGCAAGACCGAGGTCATCTCGATGGAGCTGACCAAAGGCAAGCTGAAATTCGTCGGGCCGGAAACGGTCGTCGCCGGAGATCAGCTCGAAATCGTCAGCGACACGAACCCGAAACAGGTCGGCCCGCACACCTTCTCGCTGGTCACCAAAGGCTCGCTGCCGAAGACGCGCAAAGCTCAGCAGAGCTGCTTCACGCCGAAAAAGATCTGCTTCTCGATTGCCAAGTGGCACGGGTTCAACCCGAAAACGGAAAAGATCACCAAGAACCTGGTGAAGGCCGGACCCGCGGGTTGGAGCACGATGGGGAGCAACAGCAAGACCGGCGACTCCTGGTTCTCCGGGGAAACGAAAAAAGGCACCCACGTCTCCCAGGAAGTGACCGCCGAGCCGGGCACCGTCCTCCACTACATCTGCGCCGTGCATCCCGAAATGCAGGGTGAAGTAGAGGTCGTGGCCCCGGTGGTGCCGCTGCCCACCCCGGCGCCGTAGCGTCACGGCTGGGCAGTCCTCAACTACGCCCCGCTACGGGCGCCGAGTTTTCCTCGGCGCCCTGGGCGGCGGCACCCTGGCCGCGCTCCTGCCCCTGCGGGGCGAGGGCGACGGCCTCCTGCCGCTGACGGCGGAGCCGACGCCGGCGCTCGCCGCCGTTCCGTTCAGCTCGCGGCTGCCGATCCCGGAGGTCCTCGACGGCGATCGCATCGAGATCCCGATCTGCGCCGCCGAGCAGCGCATCTTCGCGGGGGAGAAGACCAGGCTCTGGACCTTCGGCGGCACCTTTCCCGGGCCGACGATCCGCCGCCGCGCCGGCCGGCGCACCCGCGTCACCTTCCATCACCAGCTGCCGGCAGAGGTGGGTGAGCTCTCGATCCACCTCCACGGCGGCCACAACCGCACCCAGTTCGACGGCCAGCCCGGCGGCCTGACCAAGCGCCAGCCCACCTCCCTCTACTGCGACATCCCCCGCGGCCTCTCGGCCCGCGACCAGGGCAACGACCTCCTGCTCGAGCCCGGCCGGCGGAAAACCTACGTCTACGACCTGGTCGAGGACGGGCGCCCGGAACGGGCCTCGTTCCAGTGGTACCACGACCACCGCCTCGACCGCACCGCCCCGCACGTCTGGAAGGGGCTGGCGGGGATGTGGATCGTCGACGACGGCTTCGAGGAAGCGCTGCCGCTGCCGAGCGGCGACCGCGACATCCCGTTGATGATCGGCGACCGCACCTTCGATCGCCACAACCAGCTCACCGATCCCTTCACCAACCGGCGCCCGCCGAACGACGGGATCGTCGCCGAGACGATCCTCGTCAACGGCGCCCACATGCCGTACCACCGGGTCGGCCCCCGCCGCTACCGGCTGCGACTTCTCAACGTCTCCTCCTTCCGCAGCTACAACCTGCAGCTCTCCAACGGGGCGCCGCTGGTCCAGATCGCGACCGAGAGCGGGCTGATGCCGCAGCCGGTCCGCCGCCGCGAGATCCTCCTCGGCCCGGGCGAGCGGGCGGAGGTGGTCGTCGACTTCGCCGGCATGGCGGGGGAGAGCGTCGAGCTGCGCAGCAGCAAGCGCCACGCCGGTCGCAACCCGGAGGGCGCCCACACCTACGGCGGGGCGCTGATGCAGTTCCGGGTCGGCAGCGACCGGACCGGGGATCGGACCCGCGTCCCGCGCCGGTTGCGGCCGCTGCCCACCTGGACCCGACGGGTCAGCCGCAAGCCCGACAAGCACTGGGAGATCACGATCGGGGGCTTCTTCAAGACCACCTGGCGGATCAACGGACGCACCTTCAACCCGGCTCGCTCGGAGGCGTTCCCGAAGTTGAACACGACCGAGACCTGGGAGATCCACAACAAGACCAGCGTCGCCCACGTGATGCACCTGCATCACAGCGACTGGCTCCTGCTCGAGCGCAACGGCGAGCGGCCTCCGCCCTGGGAAAACTGTCTCAAGGAGACGTTCTTCGTCTACCCCAACGAAAAAATTCTCCTAGCCGGTCACTTCTCCGATTACACCGGGAAGTTCGCGATCCACTGCCACATGCTGGACCACGAGGATCACGGCCTGATGAGCCAGTTCCAAGTCGTCCCGGCCTAGAGACACGCCTAAAGGAAACAGCTGCGTTTGCCGATGCCCCGAACATGGCGGCTAATGAAAATCGGGTAGGCCAGAAGGCCGCCGGGGACTGGGGGCCGCGGGCCGCCGCCGCCCTGCCGATCGCCGGCGCCGCCCTGGTCGGCCTCTCGCTGGCGCTGCCGCACCCCAGCGGCGGCAACGAAACCGCCCTGATCCTGATCGCCGCGGGGATGACCCTGGTCGGCACCCTCTGCTCGCTCTTCTTCCGCCGCCTCCCGGCCGCCGCGGTTCACGCGCTGATCGCCGGTTCGGTCGGGGTCACCGGGCTGCTGATCTACGAGTCCGGCGCCGCCGTCGGCCAGTACGGGACGATCTTCGTCTGGGCGACGCTGATCTCGGCCTACTTCTTCCCGCTGCGGGTCGCGGCCGTCCACTTCGCCTGGCTGCAGGCGGTCAACGCGATCACCCTGCTCTCGGTCGAAAGCACCGCCGGCTACTCGCCGCTGACCCGCTGGCTCTTCACCTTCATCTCGCTCGGGGTGGTGATGCTGCTGGTCTCCAGGATCGTCAACGCCCAGGCCCGTTCCGACAAGCGCGCCCGCCGCTTCTTCGAGCTCTCCCAGGACATGCTCTGCACGATGGACGAGGAGGGCCGCTGCCGCGAGGTCAACGGCGCCTGGGCGCGCCACCTCGGCTACTCGCCCGAGGAACTGCGCGGCACGCGCCTGCTCGACCTCACCCATCCGGACGATCGCGAGCAGGCCCTGGCCGAGGCGATCAGCCTCTTTAAGACGGGGTCCTCGGCGGCGCTCGAGACCCGCGTCCGCGCCAAGGACGGCAGCTGGCACTGGCTGCGGACCAGCTCGACCCTGGCCAAGGACGAACGGCTGGTCTACGCCCGCTCCACCGACGTCACCCAGCTGAAGCTGATCGAGGACGAACGCGAGAAACTGCTCGGCGAGGTTCAGAACCTGGCCCGTCACGACGCCCTCACCGGGCTGCCGAACCGGCGGGTGCTGCAGGAGCTGCTGCCGCGTGAGATGGCGCGCTCCCGCCGCCGCGAGTCGCCGCTCTGCCTGGCGATCGTCGACATCGACCACTTCAAGAGCTACAACGACACCCATGGTCACCTCGCCGGCGACGAGGTGCTGCGCGCCTGCGCCCGCGAGTGGGACGGGGCGCTGCGCGGCGAGGACACGCTGGTCCGCTTCGGCGGCGAGGAGTTCCTTGTCCTGCTGCCGGAGACCGAGCCCGACCAGGCGGCGGAGATCGTCGAGCGGCTGCGCGAGCAGACGCCGCTGGACCAGACCTGCTCGGCCGGGCTCGCCCTCTGGGACCAGGTCGAGAGCATCGACGACCTGCTGCGGCGGGCCGACGAGGCGCTGTACCTGGCGAAGGCGAGCGGCCGCGACCAGCTGGCGCAGGCCGAGCTGGCCCGTTGATCCAGTCATGATGCGCGCATGGGTCGCGCAGAGCACGAACGCGCGGTGCGCTTCCGCACCGCCCGCCGCGACCCGGACCTGACCGTCGTCGAGGGCTTTCACGCCCTCAAGCACGCGCTGCGCTTCGGCGCCGAGCTGGAGGAGGCGGTCGCCGTCGACCCGGCGGCACTGGAGGCGATGGCGGCCGAGCTGGCCCCGGACCTGGCCGGGCAGATCGCCGACCGGGTCGAGCCGATCGGGAAGGGAGAGCTGGCCGACCTGGTGCCGCTCGTCCCCCACACCGGCGTCGCCGCGATCGCCCGCCGGCCGTGGGTCGACGTCGCCGCGGCACTCGCCGACCCCGCTCCCGCCCCGGCGGTGCTGCTGGAGCAGCCGCGCAACATGGGCAACATCGGCGCCTGCATCCGCGTCGCCGCCGCGGCGGGCGCCGCGGCGCTCGTCACCACCGGCGACAACGACCCCTGGCACCCCGACGCCGTGCGCGGCGCCGCCGGCCTCCAGTTCGCCCTGCCGGTCGCAGCGGTCGAGCGGCTTCCGGAGAGCGACCGGCCGCTGCTGGCGATCGACCCGGAGGGGGAGGAGCTGGCGCCGGAGCGGCTGCCCGAGCGCGCCGTGCTCGCCTTCGGAACCGAGCGCCACGGCCTCAGCGGCGAGGTCTTCGAGCGCGCCGACGGGAGGGTCTCGATCCCGATGCGCGAAGGAGTCTCCAGCCTCAATCTCGCGACCTCGGTTGCAATCGCGCTGTTTGTGATGAGAATGAGGGACCCGTAAGGGCTATTTATCCACGAAAGGAAACAACTTTGCTGCCACTCCCGATCGCCGACATCAGCTTCGGCGAACTTCTGCTCATTGCGCTCGAGGTCTTCTTCTTCGTGATCTGGATCTGGATCCTGATCACGATCCTCAGCGACCTCTTCCGCGATCACGAGCTCTCCGGTTGGGGGAAGGCGGCCTGGGTGCTCTTCCTCGTCTTCATCCCGTTCCTGACGGCGTTGATCTACCTGATCGCGCGCGGCTCGGGGATGCGGGACCGGACGATCAAAGCCCAGGCGGATGCGAAAAAGCATTTCGACGAATACGTCCGCGAGCAGGCTCACACCGGTTCCCCGGCCGACGAGCTGCACAAGCTCTCCGAGCTGAAGGCCAAGGGCGATCTCAGCCAGGAGGAGTTCGACCAGGCGAAGGCCAAGCTGCTGACCTAGTAGCTGGGCGCGGAGCGTCCGGGGGCCGACAGCGGCCCCCGGACTCCTCCAAAATCCGCAAATTGCAAGGGAAGTTGCGGGTTATCGACCACCTCCAGCGCGTTTAGGCCCCTCCGCTAGCCTGCGCCGCCGTGCTGTTCAGCTCTTCTCCGAGCGCGGTTGGTCGCCGCGCCCTGATCCTTTCTGCGCTGCTTTTCGCAGCCCTCTGCGCCCTGGCCGGATCCTGGGCGGCGAGCGCCCCTGCCGATCCCCAGCAGAAACTGGAACGGACGCGGGACAAGCTGGAAGCCGTGCGCCAGGAGGGGAGTGACCTGGCGGCGACGATCGCCGACCAGAACGCCGCGATCGACGCCAAGCTGGGCGAAGTCTCGCGGCTGCGCCAGGAACAGGAAGCGGTCGAGGCCGAACTGGCCGCCAAGCAGGCAGAGCTCGACCGCGCCACCGCGGCGCTGGAAGCAGAAGAGGCCCACCTCGAGCGGGTGCGGGCGAAGCTGCGCAAAGCGCTGGACCTGCTCGGCGACCGGCTGGTCGCGATCTACGAGGCGGGGTCGCCGGACATGCTGAACGCGATCCTCGAATCCGAAGACTGGACCGACATGGCGGCGCAGACGGAATACCTGCGCCAGATCCAGGAATACGACGACGCCGTCGTCGACCGGGTGAAGACGCTGCGGGACGAAGTCCGTGGCGCGGTCGAACGGCTCGACGAGCGTCGCGCCGAGGTCGAAGCGGCGCGCGACGCGATCGCCGCCAAGGAGCGCGAAGTCCGCGCCCGCAGCCAGGAAGCTGCCGCCAGCTTCCGCGAACTGAAGTCCGAACAGGCGGCGCGCCAGGAAGCGCTGGAAGCGCTCGAATCGCGCGAACAGGCGCTCGGCAACAACCTCGCGGTGATCTCCGAACAGGTCGCCTCCGAAGGCGGCGACGCGACGACCGGCCAGATGCCGGCGCCGCTCAACCCCGGCCAGGAAGCGGAGCTGATCACCGAAAGCGAAGCCAGCGCCCCGGCCTCGGCACCGCAGGCGGTCAAGGACGCGATCGCCGCCGCCAACGCGATCGCCACCACGCCCTACATCTGGGGCGGCGGCCACGGTTCCTTCGAATCCTCCGGCTACGACTGCTCCGGCGCGGTCAGCTACGCGCTGCACGGCGGCGGCTTCCTCGAAAGCCCGCTCGACTCGACCGGCCTGACGACCTGGGGCGAACCCGGTCCGGGTCGCTGGATCACCGTCTACGGCAACGCCAGCCACGCCTGGATGGTGATCGCCGGCATCTCCTTCGACACCAGCGGCGGCGCCGGCCCCCGCTGGCACGACCCCTGGGTCAACTCCCCAGAAGGATTCATAGCAAGGCATCCAGCCGGCTACTAACAGGTCTCCAGGCGCACCGTTTCCACCCTTTCCCGGGCTATGACAAGGAAAAGGGTGGAAACGACGCTTGTGTGAGGCGGGTCCTGGGGTAGGTTTGCGCCCATGGATCTTGAGCGGCAGCTGGAGGAGATGCTGGGGGTCGAGCGGTTCGAGCCGCCGGCCGAGTTCCGTGCGCAGGCCACCTGGTCCGATCCCAAGGTCTACGAGGAGGCGGCTGCCGACCCTGAGGCCTGGTGGCTGGCTCAAGCGAAGGAGGTGCTCGACTGGGACGTCGAGCCGACCCAGGGGCTCGACGACTCCAATCCGCCCTTCTACGAGTGGTTCGCCGACGGCCGGCTCAACGCCAGCTACAACTGCCTCGACCGCCACGTCGAGGCCGGCATCGGCGAGCGCGTCGCCTTCCACTGGCGCGGCGAGGAGGGGGAGGAGCGCGACGTCACCTACGCCGACCTCCACCGCGACGTCCAGCGCTTCGCCAACGCGCTGAAGGATCTCGGGGTCGAGAAGGGCGACGTGGTCGGGATCTACCTGCCGATGATCCCCGAGGTCGTCGTCGCGATGCTCGCCTGCGCCCGGATCGGCGCTCCCCACAACGTCGTCTTCGGCGGCTTCTCGGCCGAGGCGGTGGCGGAGCGGATGGAGTTCTCGCAGGCGAAGGCCCTGATCACCGTCGACGGCGCCCGTCGCAAAGGCAGGACCGCGCCGATCAAGCCCACGGTCGACGAGCACATGGCGAGCCATCGCGCCCTGGAGAGGATCGTCGTCGTCCGCCACACCGGAATCGATTGCCCGATGACCGAGGGCCGCGACGTCTTCTACGACGAGGTGGTGGCCGCCGCCGACCCGGAGTGCCCGGCCGAGCCGATGGAGGCGGAGCACCCGCTCTACATCCTCTATACCTCCGGTTCGACCGCGAAGCCGAAGGGGATCCTCCACACCACGGGCGGCTACATGACGGGGGTCACCGCCACCCACCGCTACGTCTTCGACCTGAAGCCGGAGTCCGACGTCTACTGGTGCGCCGCCGACGTCGGCTGGGTCACCGGCCACTCCTACATCGTCTACGGACCGCTCGCCAACGGGGCGACCTCGGTGATGTGGGAGGGGGCGCCCGACTACCCGCACAGGGGGATCTGGTGGGAGGTCGCCGCCCGCTGCAAGGCGACGATCCTCTACGCGGCGCCGACCGCGATCCGCACCTTCATCAAGTGGGGGGCGGAGATCCCGGCCGAACACGACCTCAGCTCACTGCGTCTACTGGGATCGGTCGGGGAGCCGATCAACCCCAAGGCCTGGCTCTGGTACCACCAGGTGATCGGCGGCGGCCGCTGCCCGATCGTCGACACCTGGTGGCAGACCGAGACCGGGGGGATCATGATCTCGCCGCTGCCGGGGATCACCGCGACCAAGCCCGGTTCGGCGACGACGCCGTTCCCCGGGGTCGAGGCCTCGGTGGTCGACGAGCGCGGGGGCGAGCCGATCGACGAAGGCCAGGGGCTGCTGGTCCTGGAGCGGCCGTGGCCCTCGATGCTGCGCGGCCTCTACAAGGAGGACGACCGCTTCATCGAGACCTACTTCTCGCGTTTCGGCAAGGAGCGCTACCTGGTCGGCGACGCCGCCCGCCGCGACTCCGACGGCTACTTCTGGGTGATCGGCCGGATCGACGACGTCGTCAACGTCTCCGGGCACCGGCTCTCGACCGCCGAGGTCGAGTCGGCGATCGTCGCCCACCCCGACGTCGCCGAGGCGGCGGTGATCGGCCAGGCCGACGAGGACACCGGCCAGGCGATCTGCGCCTTCGTCACCCTCCGCGGCAGGATCGAGGAGAGCGAGGAGCTGGTCGAGGGCATCCGCGCCACCGTCGCCGAGCGGATCGGCAAATTCGCCCGCCCGAAGCGGATCGTCTGGGCCGACGACCTGCCGAAGACCCGCTCCGGCAAGATCATGCGCCGCCTCCTCCGCGACATCGCCGAGGGCCGCACTCTGGGAGACGTCACCACCCTCCGGGACCCGGACGTGATGAAGGAACTCGAGGAGAAGATCGCCGAGGAGCAGGCCCAGGGCGACTGAACGCACTTGTCCCGGCCTGCGGGGGCAACTACGTTCGCTTCGCCATCTTCCCGATCGCCAGCTCGAGCGCCTGCAGCTGTTGCTGGACACTCCGCAACTCCCGCAGCGCCAGCGCCTCGGCGCTCATCTGCTCCTCTTCCAGCTCCTCCTCGATCTCGGCGATTTCCGGGGCGAGGAAGCGCTGGGCGAAGGAGCCGGTGAGCAGGGCGACGAAGCCGATCCCGACCAGGAGGACGGCGACGGAGACGATCTCGCCACCGGTGGTGGTGGGCTCGATGTTCGATCCGAGCGTGGTCATCGTCGTGATCGCCCAGTAGATGTCGTCCCAGAAGTCGAGGTCCTGCCGCTGCTCGAAGGCGTCGAACAGGGCGGCGCCGCCGACCACGGTGAGCGCTGCCAGCAGCGCCGCGTAGCGCACGCCCTCCAGCGAGAAGACCTCACGCGAGAGCTGGGCGAGGCGCAGCAGCCTCAGCAGCCTCAGCAGGCGGAGGACGCGGAGGCTCTGCAGGCCGGGAGGCAGGACCGGCGGCGTGAAGAAGACGATGACGAAGTCGAGCGGGTGATGCCGGAGCCACCTGCGGCGGTTGGGGACGACCGACAGCATGACGACGAACTCGAACAGGAAAGCGGTCCAGGTGACCCAGTTGAGCACGACGGCGATCTGCTCCAGCAGCCCGCCCGGCTCGGACTCGGTGATCGCCACCGTCGGCAGGGTCAGCGCCGCCGCGATCAGCATCGGCGTCTTCAGCCGTTCGGCAACCCGCGTGCTGCGGGCATCCATGCCGGGTTCGTAGCGGGGGTTTGGCTCGGCGTTCGCGCTCACCGCGACTTGTTCGACGCCTCCGCGCCGGTGCCTTGTGTGGCGACTCGGACCGCTGGGGCTAGCCCTGGCGGGCGGCCTTGACCAAGCCCGCCCCGGGCTTGGTCACCTGGAACGGGACGAAGCTCTTCTTCGCGACCGAGACGGTGATCGGGCCGACGCTGGGGTCGCCGCTGGGAAGGATCTCGAAGCTGCCGGTGATGCCGTTGCTGACCGAGGTCGAGCGGACGGCGTCGATCGTGCCGCTGCGGTCGCGGCCCTTGCCGATCGCATCGAGGACCACGCTTGCGGCCTGGCCCGCGTAGGGCGCATACAGTTCGACCGGCCCGCTGATCTCCTTTTCGAGTTCGCCGACCAGCTTCTTGCCGGGCCCGGTGAGGTTCTGCGGCACCTGGCCCGGGACGCTGGCGAACATCCCCTTCGACGCCGAGCCGGCGAGGTCGATCGTCGACTGCTGGGCGAAGCCGTCGGGCGCCAGCAGCTTGACGCCGCTGTTGGGGCCGAGCACCGCGACCTTGTCCTTGATCAGGCGAGCGCCGTTCTCCTCGGTCAGGCCGGCCAGCAGGATCGCGTCGGGCGCGGCGTCGGCGACCATCCGCATCAGCCCGCGGTAACTGGAGGCGTTGACGTTCCAGGCCTTGAAGCCGGAGACGTGGATGCCGAGCTTGCGGGCGGCGCCGCGGAAGGTCTTCGCCTGGCCGAGGCTGGTCTGGTCCTTGCCGGCGTAGAGGACGTAGGCGTCCTCGACTCCCTGCTTCTTCGCGAAGCTCGCCAGGCCGGCGCCCTGGTAGGCGTCGTTGGGCACGACCCGGGCGTAGTTCCGCCGCCCCGGGTAGAGGCTCTTGGGCTCGCCCTTGCCGCAGCTCGGGCTCGTCTGGGTGAGGCAGATCAGGGTGTTGCCGGGGGAGACCATCGCCACCCCGCCCCCCGGCGCCTGGCTGAGGATCGGGATCATCGCCTCGGCGCAGCCGGAGTTGTAGGTGCCGATCACGGCGAGGACCCCGGCGTTGGCCGCGTATGCCTTGGCATTCGCCTGGCATTGCGCCTTGGTCCAGAGGCCGGTCTCGGCGCTCGAGTCGTCGCAGGCCTGGAATCCGACTTTGACCCCGCTCGTCTGCCAGTTCGCCCCTTCGAGGACGAGGCGGATCGCGTCGTTCATCTGCAGCGAGCGCTGCCTCGAATCGCCCTGCAGCGGCAGGTCGGAGACGACGATCGCTTCGGGGGTTCCCTGGCCGCCGTACTGGAGCGGGCCGCAGGCCGAAGAGCCGACCGGGGTGACCGTTCCCGTAGCGGCGCCGCTGCCGCCGAAGGCGAAGACCGCGATCGCGGTCAGCAGCAGAGCCGAGATGCCAAGGGTTTTTGCGAGGCGGAAGATCAAGGCCCGCTCACCCTAACCGCAGCGCCGGAGGCCCCCAGAAACGACAAGACCCGCCGGAGCGGGTCGAGTCAGGGTGAAGCGGGGAACCACCCCGCAGCCAGCTGATACCTGCGCCCAAGGTAGCACGGACAAATCGTGCCTCCTCTCGACCCGCCCACGACGGTCTATGTCTGCGGAGGGCGCCGGACTCGAACCGGACCCGGCGGGTTGGGTCCAGGCACAGCTAAGAGCTGGATTCCGTCACAGGCTCCGCCCCCAGCTCCACGTGCGCCCTGCTGTCGCTGCTGCGGATCAGGAGGAGCGTCGCGATCAGGCCGAGGACGGCGAAGCCGGCGCCGACGAGGAAAGCGGAGGCGAAGCCGTCGGTGAGGACGGTGGGGTCGTGGGAGCTGCCGATCTTCGAGTTGGCGATCGCGGCGAGGATCGCGAGGCCGAGGGCGCCGCCGACCTGCTGGGAGGTGTTGATCAGACCGCTGGCGAGGCCCTGCTCGCGGTCTTCGACCCCGGAGACGGCGGCGATCGTGACCGGGACGAAGGAGAAGCCGAGGCCGACGGCGGCGAGCAGCGAGGGGCCGAGGATGTCGGCGAGGAAGGTGCCGTCGACGGAGATCTGGGAGAACCAGAGGAGGCCGGCGGCGATCAGGACCATGCCGGTGGCGAGGATCGGCTTGAAGCCGACCTTGGTCACCAGGCCGGAGGCGATCCCGGCCGAGAGGATGATCGCGACCGCCAGCGGCAGGTAGGAGAGGCCGGCCTTGATCGCGCTGTAGCCGAGCACCTGCTGCATGTAGAGCGAGATGAAGAAGAACATCGAGAAGAGCGAAGCGCCGACCAGGACGCCGACCACGTTCGCCCCGGTGATCGTCCGCAGGCGGAAGATCGAGAAGGGGACGAGCGGGGCCCGCGAGCGGCGCTCGATCGCGACGAAGGCGGCGAGCAGGATCGCTGCGCCGACGAGGATGCCGATCGTCCGGGCCGAGCCCCAGCCGGCGCTTTCGGCATCGAGCAGGGCGTAGACCAGGGCCGAGAGCCCAATCGTGATCGTCGCCGCGCCGGCGACGTCGAAGTGCCGCGTCTCGTCCTCGTTCCGCGATTCGGCGATCAGCGAGGGGGCGACCGCCGCCGCCGCGATCCCGATCGGGACGTTCACCCACAGCACCCACTCCCAGCCGAGGTATTCGGTGAGGACGCCGCCGAGGAGGACGCCGGCGGCGCCGCCGGAACCGGCGACCGCGCCCCAGATCCCCAGCGCTTTGTTGCGCTCGGCGCCGTCGCGGAAGGTGGTGGCGACGATCGAGAGCGCGGCGGGGGAGAGGATCGCCGCGCCCAGCCCCTGCACCGCCCGCGCCGCGACCAGCTGCCCGGAGGTGCTGGCGAGGCCGCCGGCCAGCGAGGCGAGCGCGAAGAGGACCAGCCCGAACATGAAGACCCGGCGGCGGCCGAGCAGGTCGGCGAGCCGGCCGCCGAGCAGGAGGAAGCCGCCGAAGGTGAGGACGTAGGCGTTGACGACCCAGGGCAGGCTGCTCTCGGTGAAGTCCAGCGCTTCGCCGATCGTCGGCAGGGCGACGTTGACGATCGAGGCATCGAGGACGACGACGAACTGCGCCGTGCAGAGCAGGATCAGCGCGATCCAGCGCTTGTCGCGGGCTTCGGCGACGTCGGTCATCGGGCGATCTCCATGACGCGGGTGAGGATTTCACACTGCCCTTGCCGGCTCCGCCCGAACCCGGCTCCCGGGCGAGCGATGCACCCAGCCGGCGGCGATACCGTGCTGTTCTTGGACAGAGTGTCCAGAATCGAGTTGTCGGTTTCTTCGCTTGCCAGTGCGGTTTAGCATCGCCATGTGCCTCTGAAGGCGCGTGACGAACTCGACAGGGCGCTCGTCGCCGCGATGACCCATCCCTTCAGGAGCCGGGTGTTGGGCGAGGTTGCGGCGATCTCGCCGGCAAGCGCGCGGGAGGTGGCAAGGCGGTTGGACGCGCCGGGGAGCAAGGTCAGGTACCACCTCCGCTGCCTGTTCAGCATGGGCCTGGTCGAGGTGGTGGAGGAGAGGACCCGGCGGGGGATGATCGAACGCTATTACCGCTCCGTCAGGGAGCCGGTCGTCGAGGACGAGGAATTCGCGCTGCTGGACGACAAGGCGAAACTGCGGATCGCGGCGGCCGTCATGACGCCCCTCTTTGCCGACGCGATGCACGCGTTCCGGGCGGAGACGATCCAGGACGACCACCATCTCACCCGCGTCCCCCTCGAGGTCGACCGTCAGGGCTGGAGCGAACTCCAGGACATCCACCGAGACGCCTGGGAGCGGGTCGAGCAAGTCAAGCGGCGGGCGGCGGCGCGCCTCGGCGAGGGCGCCGAGGCCGGCATGCCGGTGACCAGCGCCCAGCTCTGCTTCAAAGTTCCTCGCCGCTGATCTGCCGCGCGGGCGCATGCGGCCCGGCCGGTTCACCACTTCGGCCAAGAAACGTCCCTGTCTACACGGAATTCTGCAACCCGTACGGAGTGCCGGGCGGTACAGGGCCTTGCTTCTGCAAGAGACCGCCTGGATTTGGCTCCGACGGGGAAATGAACAGGAAAGACGCCGTCGACAAGGGTGAGGCGATGTCCCACGAGCTGCGGGTCGCGGTCCTCGCGATTCTCCGCCGGGGGCCGGCCAGCGCCGGTGAGATCGCCAGCCTCCTCGAGCTGCCGGCCGGCTCGATCCGCCACCAGCTGCGGCGGCTTCTGGCAGACGGCTTGATCGAACCGAGCTCGGAGGCGAAGCGGCGCGGTGTCGTCGAACGCTTCTTCGTCGCGACCGACGACGCCCTCGTCCTGAGCAGAGATGAATTCGCAGAACTGCCGCCCGATCTGAGGCGGCGCGTCGACCTGCAGCTGATTCGGCTGAGCTTCGAGGAGGCCAGGCGGGCGCTGGCCGGCGGCACCCTGAGCGCACGAGACGACTCCGCGCTGACCCATGTCCCCCTGCGCCTGGACGAGCGGGGATGGGCGGAGCTCGCTGCCCTCCACCTGGAGACCTTCAACCGGGTCCAGCAGATCGGCAAGGAGTGCCGGCGGCGGCTCGACAAGAGCAAAGAGGCGGGTTTGCACGCCACCTCGATCCTCATGTTGTTCGAGGTGCCGGGTCGCTCGGAACCGGGGGGTTGACCTCGCGAACGGCTTCGTACTGCCGTTTTATTGGTGCAGGTCAGTTGACTTTGTCACCCCGATTGACGCCCTTTCCGGTGGCTGCTCTACTGCGCCCGCTGCACCACAGGGGGCCACGGCGACGTGGCAAGCGACCAGGCGTAAGGGCGCCGGACAGGGACAGGGACATGGGATCTTCAGCACTTCGAAGCCGCTGCCGCGGCTGGTTGCCAGGCATCACCCGCGAGGAGCTCGCGGGCTTCGAACAACCGGCGTCCGCAACTGTCCCCGGTTCGCGGACCCGCACTGGCGGTCCGGGCGGGCCAGCAACGGTCGGAGGCTCCCCAGCCTTCGCCGCCTGGTCCGCCCGGGGCTGCTCGACCCGCTGGACGAGCGCCGGGCGCCTGTTGCTGGTTCTCGCCAGCGCCTGCCTCCTGCTCCAGGCCTTCACCGGGCTGGCCGCCGCGGCACCCACCCGCGCCCTCCTCACCTCGGTCGGCTCCTTCTCCGGCAGCACCCCGCAGTCGATCGCCGTCGACCAGGACAGCGGTGAGCTCTACGCCGTCTCCTACGACGAAGGCAAGGTCTTCCGCTTC